>OGDU01001045.1_pt1 | contig 24250 bp, 18 predicted proteins | sample 1570371 | NCBI WGS metagenome assembly OGDU01 (sample SAMEA2581977, study PRJEB24529) | metagenome | biome: Human gut stool | place: China | collected 2011
AAGAATACATTCTCCGCGATTGGTGTCTAAAATATGCAAAATAGCTTTTCTTATAACAATATCATCTTTTGCTATCATGAGGCAGCTCCTTTATTTTTTATTTGATTAAATAGTATACCACTTTAGGAGTAAAGAAGCTATGAGATTTTTAATTTTTATATACGGAAAAAGCAGGATGAAACGCACACAGCTTGTCAGCGGTAAGAGAGCAGAGTGTCATATATTATTACCTAAAGATGATTTCTCTTTGGAAAGGACAGTATTTTTACAGTTTAAAAATATATCTGGAGAATGGTTTATCAAGGAAACAGACTGTTGTCATTTGAAAACAGAAGAATTTTTTCAGATGGGAAAACGGAAAAGTGATGAAGGAATATTTTACAAGTTGTCAATAGGGAGAAAGAATGAACTATCGGTAGGTGGGAAGGATCTTTATATACAGCTTATACGATATAGGAATGACTGGAGCATATATAAGAAATATAAACTTAGAGATTGTCGGATAATAAAAGAGAAAAATATATTCATAATGATGGAGAAAGCCATTAATAGAAAAAATAGTATGGGTATTTCATATGAGTATGGCAAATGGTTCATAGAGAAATGTGGGAATATAGAAATATATATTAATGAAATTTTGTTAGAGAAAAAGCAGCAATTAGAGTTTGGTGATGTTATATGTATTGGAACTATATATTTGTTATTTTTTGAGAACTATATAGCAGTAGAAGCTGGTGAGAGAAATATAGTATCAGATTATTTGGAAGAAGTAATATTAGAAAATGAGATAAAGGGACAAGAGGATGTTAGGAAGAAGGAAAAAAGAGAGATAACTTTTCACAGGGCACCGAGAGTAATGGAAGAATTAAAAAAAGAAACTGCCATTCAGCGTATCTCGAAAATGGCTTTGATTTCTGATTTTACGGTTGTCGGTATCGGTGGCGTTGATACAAATGCAACCATCATCAAAAACTCGATTTTGACACCGGATGACTACCTTCTTTTGAAGAAACAGGGCGCTGTCGGCGATATTTTAAGTCACTTCATTGATATCAATGGAAATCTGATTGATACAGATTTGGAAAAGCGGCTTATGAGCCCGGCACTCACGGACATCGAAAAATATAACAACGTTGTCGGCGTGGCAGGTGGTCCGCACAAGATTGAAGCAATTTATGCTGTATTGACAGGAAAATATCTGGATGTTCTCATCACAGATGAAAATACCGCTACTGCAGTATTAGATCTTTATCAATCAAAAAACAATATAGACACTGAGAGAAAGGACGGTGCATTGCAATGAAAAATTATTTAATGGCAATTGACGCTGGAACAGGAAGTGTACGTGCTGTTCTGTTCGATTTGAAAGGAAACCAGATAGGCTGCTCCCAGCATGAGTGGACGCACAATGAAGATTCTCGTTTTCCGGGAAGTATGGATTTTGACTGGAAATACAACTGGGAACTCGCCAGCGGTTGTGTTCGCAATGTCCTTGCAGAGACCAAGATCGACCCGGCAGAGATTGCTGCTATTTCTACAACATGTATGCGTGAAGGAATACTTCTATACGATAAAGACGGAAATGAAATCTGGGCGTGTGCCAATGTCGATGCCCGCAGCAATGATGAAGTAGCCGAACTTATCCGCATGAATCCTGATCTTGAACTGGAATTGTATAAAAAATCCGGACAAAGTTATGCCCTTAATGCGATTCCACGTATTTTATGGGTAAAAAATAATATGCCGGATATCTATGAGAAAACTGCTAAAATCGGTATGTTTAATGACTGGTTAATTTACAAGCTGACCGGTGTACTTGCAGTCGAACCAAGTAATGGTTCCACAACCGGACTGCTCGATCTTCAGACCCGCACCTGGGATACGGAAATTGCAGCCAAATGTAAGCTGCGTACTGACATTTTCCCGGATATCTTAGAATGTGGTTCCATTTCAGGAAAAGTAACTGCAAAGGGAGCTTCTGAAACCGGTCTGGCAGAAGGTACTCCTGTTGTTGTCGGCGGTGGTGACTGTCAGCTCGGCACAATCGGTGTCGGTGCATGCAAACCTGGCGAAGCAGCCGTATTCGGTGGAAGCTTCTGGCAGTATGAATTCAACACAGAAAGTGGTAAAACCGATCCTTATGGCCGTGTCCGTGTCAACTGCCATGCAGTACCAGGCGTATGGCAATATGAAGCAATTTGGCGTTCAAATTCTTTTGTGCGAGGTCCTGTGGTGATCCATCCCGAACGAAGGACTTGGGCGACTTCGATCTCTTCTGCTTCCTTCATATCTGGCGGGGAAAATGGTATTTGCATAAATTTTATATTTTTTTAGTTAAAAATCCATATACGGTACCTGTCCCATAAGCAATGTGGACAGAAAAAAATAATATCGGCAGTATGAATCCCATGTCGAATCCAAATCTGAGGCATGCCAACCCTGTTGCTCCCAGAGCTGCGATCCAATACACTACTAGTATCCATATCAATACGTTCCATAAAATAGGAACCCACCAACCGAACAACAGACAGGAGAGCATTCCCACAACAAAACAGGCTGGAACGACGTGCCGAAGTCCTACGGCCCGTGGAAAAGTTCGCAATAATACTCCTATCGAACGTCCGTTGCGGTACATTTGATGGACGGAAGAGGTAAGGGTCGGTCGGGAATAATAGGTCGAAATGATTTGGGGATCAAAATAGATTTTGTACCCGGCATTTCGGATGCGTGCATTATATTCGTTATCTTCTCCGCGAGATAGTTTTTCATTCATCGGTCCGATTTCATCGAGTACCTTCCGGGGAAAGGCACCGAAAGGTACTGTATCGGTAAAACAGGCTTTGGTTCCGATGCGAAATGCCGCTCCTCCAATACCGAACGAGGTTTGGTTCAGAACGGCATTTGCTTTTCCCATTAGGGTGGGAGCTCCGGCTTCGACTTTACACACTCCTCCTACATTCCCCAGTTCGGGATTGGTGGATAGTTTGGCGATACATTTTGAGATATAATCACTAGCATAACGGGCATGAGCATCCATTCTGACCACTATTGAAGCAGAAGAGCGACTGACTCCGATGTTGAAAGCAGCAGACTGAATTTTCCGAGGATTATCGATCCATCGTATATTTGACCATTTATCGGCATAACCGTTTACTATTTCATGAGTTTTGTCATCGCTGCCTCCGTCCACGACCATAATGTCAAGCCGATTGAATGGATAGTTCTGTCCGAGAATAGAATCCAGACAAGGCCCGATAAAAAGCGCTTCGTTTAGTGTGGGAATGACTATTGCAACAAGGGGATAATTCATTTTATTCATGCGATATACGACGAGCCAGCGAGAGTGCCTCTGCCACATTATCTTCAATGGAACAATAATACCACCCTCCGTACCGACCGATTGAATATACATCGTAGGAAGAGAGCGTTTTCATCTTTTCGGCTCTATCTTTTTCCATGGCCGAAGTAACATGGACATAAGCAGGGTCCATGATAACGGAATGTGACGAAACAAGTTTTTGTCCAGATATGATGCCTGCGGTCTCCAAATCTTTCAAGACTCGCGTCAGACAGGCATTTATGTCAATTTGTGCATCTTGTCGGAATCCGATTTCCACATAGGCAGAAAGGCGGTCGCTGTTGAAAATATTATCGTAAAAACCTACTCTGTAAAATATATATTTCTTCTCAGGAAAATAAAGCCAATGGTTCCTTTTTTCGTTGCCTTTACGATCAAATCCGAGATTAAAGACCAATACTTTATTGCTTGAATATAGGTGTGTATCATGCTCGATTCCGGATAAACTGAGCAATTTCGGAAGTGGGATCGTAGAAATCAACTGGTCGTACTTTATGCTTCGGCGGGTTGTACGTGCGATCTTTCGAGCTATATCTAATTCAACAAGAGCTTCGCCGGTGGCAACTTTCTTGGGATCTATTCTTTGGAAAACTGAATTAACGTATTCAAAAGCACCTCCTTTCGGATATTCGAAAGTTGCGTTATACGAGTTCTCCTTGGCATGTTTGAAATTTGCAATAATTTCTTGTTTGTCTGCATAAGGGAAGAAGCGTCCCATGGCATCCGGATCGAGTTCGTCAAGATCGCAAGCATATAACTTTTCGTTGTAGGGGATGAGGAAAATTTCAGCAATGGATTTGCCGAATTTTGCATACAGCATACTTTTGAATGTCGTTCCTTCACGATATTCGTTGACAAATAAGTCATACAGGCAATCGATAAATTCGGCTTTATCAAGTTGATGAATGTTTTTCTGGAACGGGTAGTCGATATGCTTATTTTTATATCGAATCTGAGTCATTTTTTTCAGTGTGATAATATCCCGATCCTTATGCATTTTATCCATCACGAATCGTTCGATATCCTTGTTTCGGAAATGAAAAAAATGTCCGGAGTAATCCCATATAAAACCATCTTGTAGAATTGTCCGGCAATAACCTCCTATTTCCGGCTCTTTCTCGATGACTAAATAATCGTTTGAAGTAGCTGCTGCGTAGGATAATCCGGTTATCCCTGCACCGACAATCAAGTCCATATTAATGTTGTTTTATGCTTTTTTCGAATTTTTGTTCTGTATACACCGCCCAATTGTCCGCATTGAAACGATCTGCACAGAACTTTCGTGCAGCTTTTCCCATAGCTTCGCGTTTAAGTCGATCAGCAATTACATTCGACATCGCCTCTGCAAGCTGATCGGGTATTTTGGGCATTACGAGATATCCAGTAATGTTTTCCGCTACGATTTCTCTATTCCCGCCTACGTCGGTTGCAATTACAGGAAGAGACATGCTCATAGCTTCCCGAATGGATAATGGCAGAGATTCCACTTCTGAAGAGAGAACAAAGCAATCCAAACTCCGTAATACATTCGGGATGTCCCGTCGTGCCCCTGTGAAAATAATATAATCGTGTCCAGCAGCCTGTGCCTGTAACGTATCTCGAAGCGGACCGTCTCCTATGATGAAAAATCGAGTATCAGGGAACCTGTGATGTGCGATCTTGGCTGCTTCTATATAATCCGAATGCCGTTTTTCAGGACTGAGTCTTGCTACTATTCCGAATACTACGCAACTTGATTCGATACTGTATTCAGTTCTCAGAACAGGAGTTGTTCGTTCTTGGGAAAACCGCTGCATATCGACCGAATTGTTGATCACTTCGATCCGATTTCGTTTTGCCCCTCCGCTTTCGAGCCGGACCCTTTCACAATTGGATTCGGTGATAATTTCATCCGAGAAAATATTGAGTAATCTGGCGTATTTGTAGAAATTCAACGACGAGAACATGTGGATAGTCGTCACGATGGGAATATGCGGGCGATGTAGACTGAAACGCATCAACCATGCAATAATTGCCGTAAAAAAGCCTTGCGGGTTAACCAATTCGATATTGTTTTCCCGTACGACTCGAAGCAGATAACGAGAAGCTTTCCATAATCCCCAAGGTCGACGAACATAGAATTCTGCCGGAATGAATTGGACGGGTGTACCTGTCAGTTCCCGATCTATAACTCCAGGAGCGGCAATCACGAACACATCGTGTCCGTGTGCGGCTATTTTTTGGGAAAGAGTGAGTACGTCCTGTTTAGCTCCTCCTATATCTTTCCCCATTGTCAGAAATGCTACTTTCATATTTATTTGGAAATCAAACGTCCGTAAAGATTTTCTATATCGCCGATCATTCTGTTATCGTTAAGATATGAATGACTCAGAGCGATGGCATTATGAGTCAAATAACAGCGAAATTCCTCATCATTCAATATCTCGTTTAATCTGGATGCCAGTTCGGTCGAATCGTTGTCTTGAAACAGAAGGCCGTTGAGTCTTGGCAAGATTTGCTCAGGGGTTCCTCCCACGTCGCTGGCCACACAAGGAGTTCCGGCTGCGAAAGCTTGGAGAATGGAAAGACTGAATGTTTCAATATGAGAGGGTAACACGAAAACATCGCTGCCGGCAAGTAGATGCTTTATATCTCTACGGAATCCCGCAAAAATGATTTTTTCTTTGCACGGATACGAGTTGATTCGGGCTTGCAGTTCTTCCCGCTGCACACCATCTCCTACCAACAGGCAAGCGACATTCTCTGTTGAGATACATAGGGTTCGGAAAGCATCCACTAAAACCTCCACCCCTTTTTCCGGAGAAAGGCGTCCGACATAAGTAATGATACGGCAATCGGCGGACAGCGAAAACTCTTTGCGGACAGCCTCCCGGGCATCGAGACGTTCCTGTTCCGTTACGGTATAATCGGCGATATGAATTCCGTTATGTATTCGCTCGATTCGATCTCTTTTCACTCCGTTACCTGTGAGCATTTCCCTTACATAATCCGAATTGGCGATAATTCGATCCAGACTATTCAGGTGACGAACAATAAAGCGATATGCGAAATCCGTAATACCGTGATTATGCCATATCCAGGGAATCCTGCAACCGAAAAACTTTTTAGCGATAATACCCATAATTGCAGGGCCGACGGCTTGGGCATGTATTATGTCGAATCGGTTCTTTGTTGCATAATGTGCTAATTGCCGGGCGGCGCATACGATGCGCTTGGGTGATCGGCCTGTTATGTCGATTTCGGTGATTCTAATCCCTGCTTTTTCTGCGTCTTCGCGTTGTACCGGCCCTCCTACCGCCATTTCGACATAGTGGCCTCGTTCTATCAGCCCCAGAGCCAGATTTCGGGTGAATGTTTCCTCTCCTCCGATTTTTCCTCCCGTGCTCAATAATAAAATCCTCATAAACTATTTATTATTTTCTCATTTTGATAACTCTGGCCGGAACTCCTCCGACAATAGCGAAGTCGGGCACGTTTCGGCTTACCACAGCTCCCGCGGCAATCACGGCCCCGGAACCTATTTTTACCCCCGGTAATATGATAACGCGCGTACCGATCCAAACATCATCGCCGATCACTACTGTTCGATCTTCTTTTCCTGTACCCCCCCCCTGTTCACGCATCGGAATGTCCGTACGGGATATCTCATGGGTCGAAGTAAGAATAATAACATCAGGTCCCATCATGACATCCGATCCGATATGCAATGGTCCCCGTATTTTCGCACGGATACCAATTCCCGATCGGTCGCCGATTGAGATTCCACGACCGGTTCCGAAATTTGCTCCATGTTCGATATTGATTTGTTTTCCACATTGGTCAAATAGAAAGTGTCCGACCCATGATCGTGTTTTTCTGAATAGAGAAAATATCCAATAGGCATTGTCTGTTGCGGGAAGAAACCGCAAAAATCCGTAGTATAACAGTAGGATAAAAAATCTCATGGTAAGAATGTTAGAATGCAAATCGAAACAGGGAATTATTTTATTCGCCGAGACAAAGATAATTTACGAGCAGCACCTGTCAACATTCCAAATAAAAGCCATTCCATGGTTCCATAAAAACCTGAAATCGAGTAGTAATAAATGAGAATGCCGCAGAATGAAATAAAAAGATAGGCTTCAAAAGTGTTTTTCAATTGGTCTAAATGTTTTAGAAATACTTTCAGGATACCAATAAAAAAAATCAATATGAAGAATGATCCAAGAATACCTGTTTCACTCAGAATAGATATATAAGTATTATGAGACACCCGATAATGAGATCCTTGTTCTACAATATTTAAAAGATTTGCATCAATATTTGTAAAAACATTCAGATTGATGTTAACCTCCTCTTTGATGAAATTATTGTATCCGATACCAAGCAACGGATGATTGGAAAATATTTGTAACCCTTTTTGTACTTGAAATCGTCGCTGGAGCCAATCTTTATCTTCAGTAATTGTTTTATGAGGATTGATCAATAGTTGTGAAAGATCGGGGCTCCATGGTGCTACCCATTCTCCTACAGTACTGCGTATCGGAGGGAGCATAAAAATATAAATCGCCACTATTACTATCCACATAAGGCGGATGATTTTTCTTTTGTTGATATTATGTAATAATAACAAACCGCATATCTGGATAAATAAAATGATAGCTCCACTTCGGGAAGTATTTAAAAGAATTAAAGCTAATAACAGAAAAACATACCCTATTTTCAATATTCTTTTTTTGATTCCGTATAACCCGAGAGGTCCAGCCAATACCATAAGAAATGATACTCCATTTTGGGTTAACCCTGGCACAACTAAAAGAAAAAGTATACCGATTAATATCGTACATACAGCAAGTACCCGCGAAATAATCGTCCAATTTACTTTTGTATATACGTTACTTACGTAAGTTGATAAAAATAACCAATAAAAAAGTTGTATCCAAAAGTAAACAGTAGCATAATCTACGCCAAATGAGGACGTTGTACTACTTATTATTCCTACCAAAATAAAGTACAATAACCATTTGCTTTTAGAGGTTACCTTAAGCTTACCTAATGTTGTTATTGCGACATACAGTAATAATAGCAAACCAAAAGGGAAACTTAATGATACTGCCCCCAATTTTACAAAAATCAAAGTAGATGTAGCAAATAACAGAGTCAAGAGGCTTTGTTCGACACCATTATAATTCAATTGTTGACATTTCATTGCTATCTCTTGGCAAAATCCAATAATTTCAGATACATTTCGATCACGTTATTCCAATCATGCTGTTCGGCCCAGACTTTCGATCTCTGTTTGAAGCTGCTTTTGTCTGCAAGAATCTTTGTCATTGCATTGCAGATTTCCGTTGCATTGTCTCCATTTACCAAAATGCCGCTTCTTCCGTCATCGATGGCATCATCAATTCCGCAACCTTTTGCTCCGATTACCGGTAAAGAGAAGAATCCAGCTTCCAATGCGACGATACCGAATCCTTCCACATCTCCGTTTTTTTGATTTTCACTCAAAAGCATGAATAAATCCGCGGCTTTGTAATATTCCGTCAGTTTCTCCCAAGTCGGACATACTCCATGGAACACTATATGCTCTTGCACTCCACACTGAATGGCTAACTCCTCGAATTGTTTTTGGTAAATCGGTAATCCAACGATATGGTAACAAGCTTGGGGATAAGACCGGATAATCTCGGGAAGTGCACGTATTACTCTATGTTGTCCTTTTCGAGGGGTTACTCCTCCGACAGTTAACAAAATAGGACTTCCTTGTAAATTTAAAGGGACAGACTCGGTTAATTTCCGATCCATTCGTTGACAGTCGATTCCATTCGGAATTATGCTTATATTTTTACTTTTCCGTATCCATGCGGGAATAATCGATGCCGTATAATGAGATACTGCGACTAATTGGTTGCAGGCCATCATGGAAAGATGGGTGAATTTCTTTCCCAAAAGACCGGGTAAGTTCACTTCGGAACCGTGTAAGATACCGAGAATATGCAGGTCTCTGTAGAAAAAACGAAGTCTGAGCCATAACCCGATCCAAAGAGAGAATTTTCCTGATACGATAACAATTTCCCCCCCCCTTTGCTTACGGATATAGTGTGCGACATCATATAGCCTATAAAAGTAGGTAAGCCACCCTTTTCTCCGGAAACGGTGGATTTTGAAAGATTGTTTTCTGTCGAAATCGACGATCGTTTGCTTCGAAGAATAATCTCCACAAGTAAAAACGTCCATTTCCCACCCCTTATTAGATAAGGCTTCGGTTAGAGAATAGGCATGGGAGCCGATTCCTCCGGGTCCCGGAGGAAATTCGGTAGAAATTATAATTATTTTTTTGTGCAGCCCTTTCATATCAACTTATTATTCTTCGAATTCTGGCAACAAAATCTCGCATACCAACGGTGAAACAAAAAAGTCCTATCGATAGAAGCAAAAAATATATCGAGGAGGTAATTGCAGCACGCAGCAGAAATCCTGAAAAATGTCCGTTCCTCGGGAAATGGATAAAACTGAAAATCCATAGAGTCAGACCCGTAGCGATTGCTGCGGCTAAAATATGTCTTGCATAGATTTGTATATAGGTTATTATAGGCACGTGCAACCCTTTGGAGAAAAGGAAATAAGGTTTCCAACACGAATGTATGATGAACAGACTCGCTAATACTCCGGCTAAAATACCGTTTAATCCCCAGAAATAACCGAATAATATTGATAAGCCGATATTCAGACAGGCTTCTGTTATCGGTGCCCAAATATCATTGAATAAACCATATGCATTCAGATACACGTCGACGGTTGTTTTCCGACATCGGATATAGAGTGTGAGGATCATAAGCAGCAGGGTAGAGTTGGAAAGGACGTATTGTGGCCCGATCCATAACGTTACGAACTCAGGAGTGAGTATATAAAGGCAAAAACAGGCTGTATTGATAAACAAAAATCGAGAACTGAATAATTCGTTAAATACAGTCATGATTTTGGGAGAATCCCCTTCGGCAACTAAATTTCCTACACTGGCTCCGATACTGTCAAATACAGAACTAACGGCTAATTTAACTCCGGAGATAATAACCAGATAGTTTCCGTAAAGTGCTACCAATGACAAATTGGCATATCCGTAAATAATCAATGGAGTGACTTCGGTGAGAATGAATCCGGAGATTTTATGAAAAAATAGTTGTTTGATCTTTATGATGATATCCGGATATTTCCCCTTTATTTTGCGTCCGAGCGACACGCTGGAATGCAAAAAGGGAGCTCGTTTGCGGATGGTTTGGTTGAGCCGCCAAGAGGCGACGAAAGCGAATACAAATTCAAGAATAAGCCACCATAGATAACCGTTTGGAAAATAATAGACGGCAGCCATTTGGCAGAACGTTTTGACGATCAGTGTGCCCTTGTAGCTGTATGTGATCGCATACTCGCATTGGTCTGCGGACAGTATGATTTGTTTATAGTTGACAAAATATCCCAGTAAGGAACTAACGAGCAGTACGCCGAAAGATGCATAGGCATACCATAACGGAAGTTCCATTTTGTTGAAGATGAATGGAAAAAGGCACATTGCCACGAGAGCCCCTCCAATCATCCACCATGCAATCCGACGATAGAGCCATCCTTGGACAGAGACTATTTCGTTTACTGATTCATAGTCTTTCTCAAAAAGAGGCTTATAAATCGTAAATGTAACTGCCGTTCCAATTCCCAATTCGGCTAAGTTGAGAAACTGGAGAATGTTGACCGCTGTGGTATTGAGTCCGAGAATTTCAGTACCCAGATGATCCAAAAAAATCTTCCGGGAGAAGAAGCTCAATATACTGTTGAAAAACGTATATATCAGAGCTACTTTACTGTTCCGAATACTCTTCGATGTCCGAGAAGAATCCGTCAAGATCGAGGATTTTTACTATTCAGCTATGCCGTTCGTTTCCAAGCAGTAGTACTGGAAAAATCTGTGGAAATACATTTTGAGCTTTTCCGGAAACATTGTATAAAGTTTTCGGAAAAGAGGATCGGGCAGGATCTCCTTTCTGAATATTTCGATATAATATTGGTAGGCTTTGTGGTCGAGTTGAATGGTTATGTCTTTATCCATATCAGCAGGGTCGACCCGGAATAACCCGAAATGGATACCGTGATTGGGTCCGAAGCCTCGATCGTGAGGGTTTTCGAAATCCAACATCGAGATCACACTACTTTGAACACCGAATACCGACATATCAATACCTCCTTCCTCCATCATGTCGTATAGCAGCGGCTCACATGAAATCAAAGGTTTGAGACGCATAATTTTGTTGGCATATATGATCGATCGGTATTTATGCAGGATTTCCGGAGTAATATGCTCGTAATATTCTTTGACCTTGACAAAATGGAGACCGGACATTCGGTTTACCCGATCCGTCTTCAGCATATCGATCACTCCTCGGATTCCGCCCCATTTAAACATCCGCATTATTTCGAACGGCGTTTTCCGTATAACGTTAATACGGCGAAAATTGCTCACGCAATCAGAACCGATATAATTCATATGCTCGATATGTTGTTCCATGAGTTCTTGGGGCTCACGAATATAGAACATATCAATATCGATTGTATAAAGATAATCGTAATCACGGAAGGATTCATCCCATAACACCCATCGTAGACTTCGGGCCACAAGAGAGTTCATGTTCGGACAATCTGCGAAGGTATGTTCCCGAATCTCGAAACGATCATAGGTCGATCGGATCATATCTAATGCCGGCCGCAGATCGTCACGTAAAGTATCGTGCAAAAAAATCTTAACATCATATTCCGGATAGGCTTTTCCTATTGAATAAATCAGCATGGGCAAATATTCCTGATAAAGATGCCCTTGAACAAATGTTGTGAGACAGATTTTCATTAAAACCTAATTTTATAATCGTCCATCGGTATTTTTCGGGATACACCATTTCACATCAAAGAGGACGGCATTCGATTTTTTCAACTCTTCGATATTCAGACTTTTGAATTGTTCATGAGCCACGGCAAGAACAATAGCATCGAATTTCCGATCAGGTAAATTATTTGTGATTTCGATACCGTATTCCCGTTGTGCGATAGCAGGATCGACCCAAGGATCATAAATGGAAATGTTCGTATCATACTCTTGAAACGTACGCAAGATGTCGATCACCTTTGTGTTACGAACATCGGGGCAGTTTTCTTTGAATGTAAAACCCAAAATTAAAATATCAGCTCCGAGTACCTTGATTCCTTTCTTGATCATAAGTTTCACTACCTGTTGGGCCACATATTCACCCATGCCATCATTCATTCGACGACCTGCCAGAATAATTTCAGGATTGTAGCCGTAACGCTGGGCGCATTGCGCTAAATAGTAAGGATCGACGCCTATGCAGTGACCACCTACCAAGCCGGGTTTAAACGGTAGGAAATTCCATTTGGTGGAAGCTGCCTCCAATACCGCTTGCGTATCGATACCCATACGGGTAAAAATCTTCGAAAGTTCGTTTACAAAAGCTATATTGATATCCCGCTGAGAGTTTTCGATCACTTTGGCTGCTTCCGCAACTTTGATTGAGGGAGCAAGGTGAGTCCCAGCCGAAATAACCGATGCATATACTTCGTTGATCTTCTGCCCAATTTCTGGCGTGGATCCGGAGGTCACTTTTTTTATCTTTTCGACCGTATGCTGTTTATCGCCGGGATTTATTCGTTCGGGAGAGTATCCGGCAAAAAAATCTTCATTGAACTTCAAGCCGGAAACTTTTTCGATCACCGGAATACATTCGTTCTCTGTAACTCCCGGATAAACAGTTGATTCGTAAACTACAATATCCCCTCTCGAAATGACTTTGCCGATCGTTTCGCTGGCATTATACAGGGGGCGCAAATCGGGATTATTATTTTCATCGACGGGAGTCGGGACTGCCACTACATAAAAATTACAATCGCGGATTGCATCGATATCTGATGTACAAACAAAACCGTTTGCAAGAGCTGTTTGTAATAACTCGTCCGGTACCTCCAGCGTCGTATCATGGCCAGACATCAATGCGTTTACACGATTTGAACTCATGTCAAATCCGACAGTATTATATTTTGTCGAGAAAAGTCGAGCCAGAGGAAGTCCTACATAACCTAGGCCTATTACGCAGATTTTAATTTCTCTATCCATGCAATTATATATTTAAAGATTTTTCCTATACCATTCACAAGCCGCTTTCAAACCCTGCTTCATCGAGAATTGAGGAGCATATCCCAATAGATGGCGGGCCTTGTCGATCGAAGCCAGCGAATGAGGGATGTCTCCTACTCGGTTTGGACCGTGGGTTGGTTCAATTTTTTTGATCTCGGGATCATACTCCCCAAGGTATTCACGCAGATAATTTACTAGCTGGTTAAGCGTCGTGCGTTCCCCGCAGGCCGTGTTGTATATCTGGTTCATTGCTTCAGGAGTCGTGGTCTCCATAGCCAGTAGATTCATCTGGATTACATTATCGATATAAGTGAAGTCTCGACTATATTCTCCGTCTCCGTTGATATTGGGAGCTTCGTGATTCAGCAGTTTTTTTACGAAGAGAGGTATGACTGCCGCATAAGCTCCATTCGGGTCTTGGCGCCGGCCAAATACATTGAAATAGCGCAGACCTATATATTCGAACTTTTCGTAGGTGCGGGCAAAAACATCGGCGTAGAGTTCGTCCACGTATTTGGTGATAGCATATGGGGAGAGCGGCTTTCCGATGACATCCTCTACCTTAGGCAACGATTTCGAATCGCCATAGGTCGATGAACTGGCTGCGAAAATAAACCGTTTTACTTTGGCATCACGAGAGGCGACGATCATGTTGAGAAATCCGCCGATGTTGACCTCATTAGTTGTTACGGGGTCTTTGACAGACCGTGGTACCGAACCCAGTGCTGCTTCATGTAGTACGTAGTCTACGCCTTCGACAGCTCTCAGGCAGTCATCGAAATTCCGGATATCACCCACAATCAGTCGGAACGAATCCGGATAGCGGGAGATCAGTGGAATTAAGTTCTCCATATGTCCCGTAGAAAAATTATCAAGGCAAACTACCCAGTCACCTCTTTCCAGTAATGCTTCACATAGGTTGCTACCGATAAATCCGGCACCTCCCGTTACCAATACTTTTCTCATCATCGCTTATTAATGTATATTTTTACCGAATACCTCCAGAATTCTTCGATCTGAATTCTGAGGTATATTCATTTGATGGATTATCTTCGAATATCAGCCCCGCAGAGGCTTCTACACTATTCATAAAGTGACAGACTGCTATATGTCTTACCCCCCCCCGAAATAATACACGTGATGTATATACAATGGGTGACAAACGACGACAAAAGGTTCTGGATATGGGGAGGAGTAAAAGTTTTGGTCAAGTGAACGTTCCGGATTTAAAATGTCTGAGAAAGTTCAAATCCGGAAGGAATCATATAACAGATTATCCTTTGTGTAAAACGCAAAATCATGTTTTTTGTCTGTCGCTCTTTAAATTATCGAGAAATCCCATATCTCGTCTATGTGTCGTTCATGTATTCGTTGAATGCGGCAATTTCCAAGTTTGTCGTTGAATAGTTGGTGTTTATGGAAATTTCTTTATCGTACGTTCATGCAAAGACGGTATTCTACATCGGAAAGTTCCGAAATCAACGGCTCGTTGCAATCAATTTTAGTCGTAAGGAGAGTATTGTTGCTATTACGTGTCTGCTTGCTGACTCGTTGTCGGCGATCTACGGAAAAAAGTTAGCGCTTTTTCTGGCGGATAACAAAGTATTATGAAATGACTTCGACCAAGTCGGGATCAACTTCTGCCGTAACGGCTATGACACCTTCTAACATTATGACTATTCGGCGATTTCTTTTACCTCGTACTTGCATGAATATACCTTTAACCCCATCGAATTTTCCTCCGTGTATGCGGACACGAGTTCCTTTCTGTAAATTTATTTCACTTGGCCGATAGTAACTTATATTCTCATCGTATTGTGAGGCAACCTTTATGAAACTATCCATTTGCTCATCCGGTACAACGATATATTCTGATCCCGTACTTTTTTTCCACATCACAAATTGCAGGAAGTTATATCGTTTTTTGAAATTCAGAATTTGAGAGCGACTGGCGTGAACGAATACAAGATTCGGAATAGCCGGGACGAGCCTTTTAGACTTCACTCTGTGATAAACTCTTATCGCATAACATTTGGGAATAAAGTATGCTAAACCATCTTTACCGGCGAGTTTCTCCTCCGCTTTCCCCTCGCTTTTGTATGCCCTCATAACGAACCAGCATACAGTCGTAGTATTTGTTGTATCGGTTGAAGCAATATTCATACATAAACACATATTCTTAGATCACCCCAACGTGTGTATTAGGGTATATTACAGATGTTTACGTTCGGTTCAAGCCGGAAAATTGGCATCTCTTCTTGAACTTCGCATGCACTTCATTGGGGCTTTATAATAGATGTTATAATCGTATTGGCAACTTTTATAACACTTATTTCCCCCCCCCTATCAACTATTCCCTTATGGAGAATAGGAATTTATTGTGCACAAAGGTAAAAAATATAATTATAAAATGCTAATAAAATACTTCTATTGCCGATATTTGAATATTGATTATTCAGTAGAACGTCTTCTTTGCATCCGGTTGTTCCTTAACCCTATTTGATAATATGAAATTTTTGTATTATCCGGTTATTTATCGCCATGAGAAGTATGGCTGGACAACGAAATTGAATACGATTCGGACGACATCTCTCATATTTCCCCGATACCGGATAATTGAAAAGCGAAGATCTTCCGCGGTACGTTTTTCGGAGATGCGATCGTTATTTGAGGTAATGTACTCTCAATGGTGAGTAAAAAATATTCGAAAAAAGACAAATTTAGGATAAATAGCGATTAACGTTCACTTTTCTACTTTTTTAAAACCGTATCAATAAAGAAACGCTCAAATAGGAGAATTCCTTAACTTTAATTTTTTTTTCAATCCTGCCGTTTTTATGCGACTTTTCGTATCTTTGTAAAAAATAATGCGGCCGCTGGCCGGCGGTCCGCTCCGGCGGGCGCGCTCCGGACGCAGACTGGCAGGGGCTAAATTAAAATATACGGATATGAACAGCAAATACGCTTTGCCCAAAGACGGAGGATTGATCGTCGACTCGGCTCCGAGCGACATCATCCGCCGCTATGAAAAGATTCCCGCCTCGGTCTTCGAACACGAATCCGAAGGCGTGGGGTATGTCGCCGATCTGATCGTGCGGGCGATCAAGAAACACAACGAATATTCGCTTTCGAACGAGATTTTCGAGGACGTGCAGCCCTTCGTGCTGGGACTCACGACCGGCCGAACGCCGCTGGGGCTTTACCACGAGCTGGTGCGCCGCTACCGGGACGGCATGGTGAGTTTTTCGAACGTCGCGGTTTACAGCCTCGACGAATTCTACCCGATCGGGGCCGACGAGCCGCAGAGCCGCAACTACCGCATCCACGAGGAGTTTCTCAACCATATCGATATCCTGCCCGAAAACATCCATATTCCCGACGGGACGGTGCCTGAATCGCGCATCTCGCGTTACTGCGAATCCTACGACCGGGCGATCAACCACATCGATCTGATGATTATCGGCGTCGGCGAGCAGGGGCAGCTCGGGTTCAACGAGCCCGGCTCCTACGAGAAGTCGCGCACGCGGCTGGTGCAGCTTTCGCACGATTCCCGCAAGATCCAGTCGTCGGCCTTCTCGGGGATCGACGATACGCCCAAAATGGCCATTACGATGGGGATCGATACCATCATGCGCGCCGACAAGATCGTGCTCATGGCATGGGGCGAGGAGAAGGCCGACGTGATCCGCAAGGTCGTCGAGGGGCAGATCACCGATCAGGTGCCCGCCACGGCGTTGCAGGAGCACCACAACATCGAGGTGGTGATCGACGAGAACGCCGCCGGAAAGCTCACGCGCGAGGTTGCGCCGTGGCTGGTCGGCCCCTGCGAGTGGACGCCCAAGTTCACGCGCAAGGCGGTCATCTGGCTGTGCGGCGTGGTGGGGAAGCCGATTCTGAAACTCACCCACTCGGACTACATCGAAAATTCGTTGGGCGAACTGCTCGAAGCCAAAGGGCCTTACGACAAGATCAACATCGACGTCTTCAACGACCTGCAACATACCATTACCGGTTGGCCGGGCGGCAAGCCCAACGCCGACGACTCGACGCGGCCCGTTCCGTCGAAGCCCTTTCCCAAAAAGGTGCTGATCTTCTCGCCGCACCCCGACGACGACGTGATTTCGATGGGCGGCACCTTCATCCGTCTGGTCGACCACGGGCACGACGTGCACGTGGCCTACGAGACGTCGGGCGATTTCGCCGTCAACGACGACGTCGTCCTGCAACAGCTCGATACGGTGCGCGAACTGGGTTTCGCGGATCGTTTCGATGAGGTGAAACGTCTTATCGCCGGTAAAGTGAAGGGGCAGCCCGAACCGCGCGAGCTGTTGGACATCAAGGCGGCGATCCGCCGCGCCGAGGCCAAGGCCGCCGACCGTTCGTTCGGGCTCGATCCGTCGCACGTCCATTTCCTGAACTTGCCTTTCTACGAAACGGGCGGATTGAAGAAGGCGCCGCTTTCGCAGCGCGACATCGATATCATCGTCAAGCTGTTGCGCGAGATCGAACCCGACCAGATCTATGCCGCAGGTGATCTGGCCGATCCGCACGGCACGCACCGCACCTGCATGGAGGCTGTACTGGGAGCGTTGGAGGTCGCTAAGGACGACGCATGGCTCAAGAATTGCCATCTGTGGCTCTATCGCGGGGCCTGGTTGGAGTGGGATCTGGGGATGGTCGACATGGCCGTGCCCCTTTCGCCCGACGAGCTGATCAAGAAACGTCACGCCATCTACCGCCACGTGTCGCAGAAGGATATCGTGCCCTTCCCGGGCAGCGATTCGCGCGAATTCTGGCAGCGCGCCGAGGAACGTACGCAGAATACCGCCCGCCTCTACGACAAGTTGGGCATGGCCGAATACCAGGCCATCGAGGTCTTCGTGAAAATGTTTTAACACCAAATAAGATTCTATGAGACTGATTATCGAAGAGAACGACGCGAAAGCCGGCCTGTGGACGGCCCGCTACATCGTCGCGCGGATCAAGGAGAAGGCGGCCCGGACCGACCGTCCGTTCGTACTGGGACTGCCCACCGGCTCGACGCCCGTGGAGACCTACAAGGAACTGGTGCGCCTGTATGAGGCGGGCGAGGTGTCGTTCCGCAATGTCGTTACGTTCAATATGGACGAATACGTGGGCATCCCCGAAGATCACCCTGAAAGCTATCACACCTTCATGCGCAAGCATTTCTTCGACCATGTCGACGTGCCGGCCGCGAACATCCACATCCTCGACGGCAACGCCCCCGATCTGCAAAAGGAGTGCGAGGAGTACGAGCGTAAGATCGTCGCCGCAGGCGGCATCGACCTCTTCCTGGGCGGTATCGGCGAAGACGGCCATATCGCCTTCAACGAACCCTATTCGTCGCTCGTGTCGCGCACGCGCGTGATGACGCTCACGCCCGAGACCGTGGCCGTCAACTCGCGGTTCTTCGACAACGACGTGAACAAAGTGCCCAAGCAGGCCATGTCGGTCGGCGTGGCTACGATCATGGATTCGCACGAGGTCATCATCCAGGCCTTCGGCCACAAGAAGGCCCGCGCGTTGAAACACGGTGTCGAGGGGTGCTACTCGCACGAGTGGACGATCTCGGCGTTGCAGGTTCATCCCGCAGGCATCATCGTCGCCGACGAGGCGGCCGTGGGCGAGTTGAAAGTCAGCACCTACCGCTATTTCCGCGAGTTGGAGAAGAGCGAACGTCTGTAAAGAGCCGCGGGGCGACGCAGCGCAGCCTGTGTCTCGCGGATTCCGGTCATACGGAGGGAGTGTCCGAATTGCGGACGCTCCCTCTTTCATTTCCTCCGTCGCAGGGCCGGTTCGATTGCGGAGTGAGTTCCGGCGAGGTTTGCCGCTTTTCCCGCGGCGGTCGCTGCCCGGAATTCCTCTTCCTGACGGCCGGTGCCCGCCGTGTCGGTTCGGGAAAAGAGGCGTCGGGACGAAGGGCGGGTCCCCGTTTCGCCGCTCGACCGATGTAGAGGCCGGAGGTCTTTTGCGGAGAAACGATTTTTCCGCGAAACAAGTTGCTTACGAATCGGACGGAAATTCCTCGTTTCGGGTTTCAATGTTTCGGCGGTTCTGTGCTTTTCGATGCAAAGCTTGAACGGAAACGGCTTTATACCCGTATGCAAGGGTATTCCGAGGTCCGATAGTCGAGACGGTTTATTAAAAAATTTTACTATCTTTGACGCCCGAAATACGATTGTTATTTTTTAAATCATTGATTGTATGAGGAATCTATTTGCTTCATTCGCATCGATGGCGCTCTTCGTCGGAGCGCTTGGTTTCGCTGCTTGCAGCGATGACGACAACACCTCCACCGATCCCGGCGAGGGGGGGGGAAAATACTAAGCCGGAGGTATCCGTCGTCGTGACGCCCGGTGCGACGACGGCAAGTTCGGTCAGCTTCACTGTCGCACCGCAGAATGCGGACAAATGCGCCTATGTCTGTCTAAAAAATGTCGAAGGGATCGAACTGCCCGACGCCGTTTCCGTCATGGCCGAGGGCCGGCAGCTCGAAAAGGTCGAGACGCAGCTTGTCGAGGTGAAAGAACTCGAAGCCGAAGCCGAGTATGTCGTATTGGCGGCCGCTTCGGCAGGGGAGAACGCCCCGTCCTGTCGGAACCGATCACGCTGACGACCGAGAAAGTCAATCAGGGCACTACGATGGAGGTGACGCTCGCCGAGGGCGAGCGGACCGAGAGCACGCTTTCGTTCACGGTCACTACCGCCAATGCCGCCGAGTGCCGCTACCGCTATTTCAAGAAGACCGAAGATTTCGTTCTGCCCGACAAATACGACATCTTCGCCACGGGCGACAAGGTGGAGACCTCCTCTCCGCAGGAGATTTTGCTCGAAAACCTCGACGATGATACCACTTATGTGATCGTTGCGGTCGTCGAAGCTGCCGACAGCTATGACAAGGAGATGTCCGAGCCGCTCGAAATGACGACGCTCAAACGCGACAAACCCGAAAACGTCGATCAGCAGCACTTCACCGAGGGCGAACTCCAAGTTTACAGCGGCGGCAACAACTTCTATGTCAAACTCACCAACGACGCCTATACGGTCGTACTCGATCTCTACGACGACTATGCGAAGGAGAAGGCGCCCGTTATTCCCGCACACGAATACAGCTACCTGAAAGGTTACCACAGCAACGAGCCCTGGGTGATGGCCAGCACGTCGAGCGTGACGGCCGTCAGCGGTGCGGCGTTCGAAATCGAGAAGGGATCGGTGAACGTCGGTTTCGCCGACGGGGCCTATACGATCGTCGGCTCCCTGATTTCTCAGGACAACAAACAGTTGGACATCGACTATAAGGGTTCGCTCGCCTTCCCCGTCAAACTCAACAGCGGCAAGATCGAAAAGAGCGAGAAGGGCTATCTGGCCGCATTCACGGGGGAGAACCTCTACGGACTGAATCTCGAATTCATCACCGATAAGATCGCCGCCGGCACCTACTCGTTCGACAACGGCACGCTGGGCGGAAACTCGGCGCTCATTTGCGGTACGACGGAGTATGCGGTCAAGGCCGGCAGCGTCGAACTGAGCCTGCCGTCCGAAACGAATTATGTCATCAAGGGGGAACTGACGACGGCCGAGGGGTATCCGCTTTCGCTCGATGTCTCCATCTACGGTGTGACCCAGCCCGAGGAGCCGGGCGATGCGATCGTCTTCACGTCGATCTCGCAGGCCTATGCCGAAGCCGATGCGACGGGTTGGGCGATCAACTACTCCGTCGAATTCGAAAACGACGAGTGGCAGGCCGCTTTCGAGTTCTGCAACGACGGCGGTACGGGTTCGCAGATTCCGGCCTACAAATATCTCTACTCGTCCTATGTAGAGAGCGGAACGGGCTGCGTCACGCAATACCGCATCGTCAACAAGAAGACTTCGGAGACGTTGACGCTCGACGAAGGATCGGTGACGGTGGCCTATGCCGACGGCGTTTACGACATCGATTTCGATCTGATGCAGACCAACGGACAGCATTTCAAAGCTTCCTACGACGGCCCGATCGAACTGGACGACTATACCTCTATGGGCGGCGGAGGCTATGCCCGTTAATCGTCAAACGAAAATTCGGAGATAGAAGGATATGAAAAAACTGCTAATTCTCTTCGCCGCGTGCGCACTGACATTTTCCTGCGGCGAGTTCAACGACGATTTCGGTGACAATGGCAATCCCGGCACCGAGACGCCTGGGCCTCAGCCCGAACCCGAACCTGAGCCCGAACCTGAGCCCGAACCGGAACCCGAGCCTGAACCGGAATATGATTTCGACATTGCGGTAGCCGATGGATTTTTCGCTTACGACGGTCTGGACGAGGCTTCCGGAAAATATCGTACGACGGTGATGCTCAGCTCGAAGAGCATGTCGACAGGCGATACGGGCGATTATGTGGACATTCTCGTCTACATCTATACCGATTTCGAACCGGAGATTCTGACTTCGACGGGAGGGTATACCTATCGGAAGTTCTTTACGGGGGCGATCTCGCCGTTCTACACCGATTCGGTGGAGAAACATACCGACCGCATGTGGTACATCGGCAAGCACTATACCGACGACGAGGGGGATCCCAATGTACAGGGCTGCGGCTGGTTCACCTATCAGAACGAGTTGGAGACGGGCTGTTTCGCGGCCGACGACACCGAACGGACGACGTGCGAGATCGTCGATAACGGCGACGGTACCCACACGATCAAGGGGGTGATGTACGACAAGACGTTCGACAAGTCGCTTCGCTACGAGTACAAGACGGAACATCCGGGCATCTTTTCGCCGAATTTCGGTTGATGCCGGTTACCGTCGAATGTTTTTCCGACCGCAGCTTTCCGGCTGCGGTCGTTGTTTTTGCGGGTCGGTGCGGGCGTTCGCGGGGGGGGGCCCCGTTCGTCGTGTCGGAGGCGAAAGACGCCTGAAAAGCTGCCGAATGACTCTCGTCGACGCGGGAATCCGCTCCGCGTCCGACGGTGCCGTGAACCGGAGAGTTGTCGGGAATTTCGTGTGGATGGTTTCGGATGAGAGTTCCGCGCGGGTTCCGTCCTGGATGCGACTTCCGGCGAAAAACAGCGCGGGTGTCCGATAGATTCGGACACCCGCGCTGTTTCTTGCTGTGAATCGGGCTATGCGCGTCCCAACAGTTTCTTGACTTCGGCGGCGACGGTCTCGCCGTTGTAGCCGAACTCCTTGTCGAGCACCGTGTAGGGAGCCGAGAAGCCGAACATATCGTGGCCGTGGATGAAGCCCTTCTCTCCGACGAGCCCCTGCAAGGTCACGGGCAGCCCCGACGTCATGCCGTAGCGTGCGATGCCGGCGGGCAGTACCGACTCCTGATAGGACTGGGGCTGATCGCGGAAAAGACCTTCGCTCGGGACGCTGACGATGCGGGCCTTGATGCCCTCCTGAGCCAGCAGGCCGGCACCTTCGACGAGCGTCGCCACCTCCGAACCCGAAGCGACCATCACTACGTCGGGCTTCGCCGTGTCGGCGACGATGTAGGCGCCCTTGGCGAGCTGTGCGGCCTCCTCGCGGCGGCTTGCGGCCAGCGCGGGCAGGTTCTTGATGTTCTGACGCGAGAGGATGAGCGCCACGGGGCGTTTCTCTTCGAGAGCGAGACGCCATGCTGAGATCGTCTCCTCGCCGTCGGCGGGACGCAGCACGACCATCGACCGCTCGCCCGCGTGGTTGCGCAGGTGCTCCATCAGGCGAATCTGCGCCTCGTGCTCGATCGGCTGGTGCGTCGGGCCGTCCTCGCCTACGCGGAACGAGTCGTGCGTCCAGATATAGATCACGTGCAGGTGCATCAGTGCCGAGAGGCGTACGGCCGGCTTCATGTAGTCCGAGAAGACGAAGAAGGTGCCGCAGGCCGGAATCACGCCGCCGTGCAGTGCCATACCGTTCATGATGCAGGCCATCGTCAGCTCCGACACGCCGGCCTGGAAGAATTTGCCGCTGAAATCGCCCTTCGTGAAGGCTTTGGTCTTTTTCAGGAAGCCGTCGGTCTTGTCCGAATTCGACAGGTCGGCCGAAGCGACGATCATGTTCTCCACCCGCTCGGCCAGTACGCCCAGCACCGTCGCCGACGCGGCGCGCGTGGCTGAATCGGCCTTCATCTCGATCGACTTGTAGTCGATGGCCGGAAGCTCGCTTGCGAGGAACATGTCCAGTTTGCGGGCCAGCTCCTTGTTGGCCGAGCGCCACTCGGCCTCGACGGCCTTCTGGGCCTTGACCCATGCACGCAGTTCTTCGCGGCGTGCGGCGTAGATCTCCTTCGACTCTTCGAAGACCGTGAACGGGTTTTCGGGGTCGCCGCCCAGGTGTTTCACCGTGGCGGCGATGTCGGCGCCGGCGGCCGAAAGCGGCTGGCCGTGCGTCGAAACCTTGTTCTCATACGACGTGCCGTCGGCGGCTACCGCGCCTTTGCCCATCACCGTGCGGCCGATGATGATCGTCGGACGCTCGGTCTCGGCACCTGCCGTGCGGAGCGCGGCGCGGATCTCGTCGACCGACTGTCCGTCGACGTGGAGCACGTTCCAGCCCCAGGCCTTGTATTTGGCGCCTACGTCCTCGGTGTCCACCTCGTCGACCTTGGTCGAGAGCTGGATGTTGTTCGAGTCGTAGTACATGATCAGGTTCGACAGTCCCAGATGACCTGCGATGCGGCCCACGCCCTGCGAAATCTCCTCCTCCACGGCGCCGTCCGAGATGTAGGCGT
>OGDU01001049.1_pt1 | contig 24124 bp, 19 predicted proteins | sample 1570371 | NCBI WGS metagenome assembly OGDU01 (sample SAMEA2581977, study PRJEB24529) | metagenome | biome: Human gut stool | place: China | collected 2011
TAGTAGAATGTGGTGGAATCAAGAAATCCAAAGGTAAAGGCTTCACTTTTCCTGTCACAGCCGGGGAGCGCCGCAATCAGATCATAAGGAATCTTTGCAAGCGGCTCCTTGCTGTCTGTGCTTTCGTACAGTTCAATCCACGGCGTTTGCGAATCGGCAACGAACCCAATCAGTTCAATCGTATCCATGACCGGCAGCGCAGAATCCGCCTCTTGCGGCGTTGCGTTTGCGCTGGAATCGGCTGCATGATCCGGCATTGTGATTTCTCCCGCTTTCTGCTGCGTCAGCTCCGCAAACGAGCAGCCGGTCGCAGACGCGACCAGCAGCAGCGCCAGAATCACACACAATACGCTGGTGCGCTGCTTTTTCGTCAGGAACAAAATGCGCTCCTTGACTGGAGGTCCAGCCAAACTCAGCGCTGCCGTTTTGCGCGGTGCTTGTGCCAGAATCGCGCGGGCGTAGGCAAAACGCTTGCTCTCCGGCAGTTTGGCGGCGACTGCCTCGTCACACGCCAGCTCCGCGTCGCGCTTGGAGCAAATTGCAGCAACCCAGATGAGCGGATTCCACCAATAGACGCTCACGGCCACTGCGCGGCAGAGCGACCACAGAAAATCCAAATGTCGCAGATGCGTCAGTTCATGGGACAGAATCAATTCCGCCGCATCTGTTTGCAGTACGTCCTCCGTCAGATAGACCGCCGGAATGAGTCCGGCCAGACACGGCGATTTGACCGCGCCGGAAACATAGATGCACGTTCCGCCGCGCTTGTCGAGAAAACGCCGGTCGCGGTGCAGCCGAATCGTAAACACCAGCCACGCACCCAAAAGCCATAGTCCAAGCAGCGCGCTGCCGCTGAACCAGACAATCTGAAAAATCTGTGCAGTCGTCAGCTGCTTCGCAGTTTCTTGTACCGGGGAAACCGGCTGCTGCGCAGGAATTTGAGGCTGCACCACACTTTGCGCCGGCTGTTGGATCACCGGTGTAGTCTGTGCGGGCAGCTGCGCAATCTGCACCGGAGCAGTTGTGTCCTCCGGTGGAAGAACCGGCAGAGAAAATAGCGTTCCCGGCAAGCAGAGCTTCAAAAGCACGACCAGCCAGAGCGCATAGATCATCCGCTTCGGCACGCGGTTTTTGAATATCGCCCGCACCAAAAGCACAACCGCTATCAGCGCGGAAACGGTCAAAACTTCTTTCAGCATGAGGATTCCTCCTGTTTTTCCGCTGCGTCCAAAATGGCTTTTAACTCCTGAATTTCCTGCTCGGACAGCGCACCGCGGTCAACTAAGTTTGATACCATCATCCCGACGCTGCCGCCGTAGACCTTGGATAGAAACGACTCCGTTTCCTCCGGCTCCACGTCGGCATAGGCGACGGACGCGCTGTATGTCTGAAATTTTCCGCTGTCGTCCATCGTGACCGCGCCCTTGGCGATCAAACGCTTGAGCATCATAAAGATCGTCGCCCGGCTCCAACCGGTATCCGCGTCCAAAGCAGCTACCAGTTCTGCCAGCGTTTGCCCCTGCTGCGTCCAAAGCGTTTTCATCAGCTTCCATTCGCCGTCAGACAGTTTGAGATGTTCCATTGCATACCACCCCTTTTGCAAATGTTAACGCACGTTATATTTGAAGAATATCACAAGTGATAACGTTTGTCAACATCATTTATCAGAGTCAAAAACTGCGCCGCAGTAAACAAAGAATAAGGATTTTCGATGTGTGCAGAACCGGATAAAAATATTCCGATCTTCCGAAAAAATCAGTAGACTTTGTGCCGGTTCTGTGGTAGTTGTTTGTGCTACCGAAGAAAAGGAGGCACAGACATGGCAAAGAAACGAGCGAACGGGGAAGGCAACATCAGAAAACGAAAGGATGGCCGCTGGGAGGGCCGGTACACTGTCGGTCACGATCCGGAAACTGGCAAGGCCATCATCAAAAACGTCCTCGGCAAGACGCAAGCGGAAGTAAAAGAAAAACTGAAAAAAGCCATTGAGGAAAATGTGGGAATCGACTACGGACGGGCCAAGAACTACACCGTGGGAAGTTGGCTGGAGGTCTGGATGGAAAACTATGCCAGAGTAAAACTCAGACCGTCCACCTTCAAAACCTCACAAGGCTTTCTGAAAAACCACATCAAGCCGCAGATCGGCGGCATCCCGCTGGCAGACTTGACCTCTCTGGACTTACAGCAGTTCTACAAGCACCTGCTGGACGGCGGGCGAGTAGACCGCATCGAAGCCAAGAAGAAACCAAAAGGTTTAGCACCAAAGACCGTCCGCAACATCCACCAGATGATCGGCTCGGCGTACAAGCTCGCTATGGAGCAGAAGTTGGTGAGCAAGAATCCAACGCAGGGCTGCGCCCTGCCGAAAGTCGAACACAAGGAGATGAAAACGCTGACCGCCGACCAGCTCAGCGCCTTCTTCCGGGAGGCCAGGGACAGCGGCGTGTACGAGCTCTACTACCTCGACCTCGCCACGGGATTGCGGCGTGGGGAACTGCTGGGGCTAAAGTGGACGGATGTGGACTTCCAGCACGGAGCACTGAAAATTCAGAGAGCCATCTCTCGGCAGAATGGCAAAGTGGTCGAGGCACCGTTGAAAACGAAAAACGCCTACCGCACCCTGCCGCTGTCGGCAGACGCGATAAGCGTTCTGAAAATGCAAAAGTGCAAGGTGGGTAACAGCGAGTGGGTGTTCCCGTCACCCACCGGAGGCCCCATGTCACCGGACAGCGTGCTGCACATGCTCCAGCGGGTGCTGAAACGAGCGGGGCTACCGAGAATAAGATCCCCATTGTGGACACGGCCAGACGGTGTGGGCTTGTCCTCGACTCCCGGACGCTGCGGCGAAAGGAAGTCGAGGCAAGCTGCCCCTTCTGCGGTGACCACGGGCCGGGGAAATATCATTTAAGCCTTAATACGGATACCGACCAATACCGCTGCAATCTCTGCGGCGCACACGGAAACAGCGTGAGCCTGTATGCACGGATCAAAGGGATCTGCAACAAAGAGGCTTATCTGGAGCTGGCGCATGAGAGCAAGGTCTACCCTTTGCCCCAACCGCCATCTCCCCAAACACAGGAACGGCAGCCCTGCTCATTGGAGCAGCGCCATGCCGTGTATTCGGATATGCTGGCGCATCTGACGCTTCTCCCAAAACACGGCGAGAATCTCTTAGAACGGGGCTTGAGCGAAGAACGCATCCGAAGAAACGAGTACCGCAGTATGCCGGAGACAGAGCGCGGACGTCGGCTTTTGACCGACCTCCTGCGCAGTTACGGCCATGACCTGCATGGTATTCCGGGCTTTCGCACTTATTATAGCGACTGGACACTCTCCGGCCCCAACGGTTTCTTGATTCCGGTTCGGAACAAGGATGGGCTGATTCAAGGGCTGAAGATCCGTCTGGATGATGCGCAGCAGGCCAATCGCAAATACCGCTGGCTTTCCAGCCGAAATCTGTCATCCGGCACCCGCAGCTATTCGTGGGTGCATGTGACAGGGAACACCCAAAGCAAACGTGCGTTTCTGACGGAAGGCCCGCTGAAGGGCGATGTAGCCAGTTTTCTTGCACAAGATGCGCTCTTTATCTGCATCGGCGGCGTCAACGCGCTGAACGGTTTGAATGATACCATCCGGAGTCTTGGCGTCCACGAAGTCGTAGAGGCGATGGACATGGATCAGATGACCAATCCAAATGTGCGCAGCGCCATTCTCACCATGCGGAAGGAAGTGCGAAAGATCCCAGGCATTCGCTATTCAAAATACACATGGAATCCCGCCTATAAGGGAGTGGACGACTACCTTCTCAGTCAGGCGGCAACCATGTAACAAAGGAAGGACAACAATATGGAAGAAAAGATCATCAACATGAATCAGTTTCTCGGTGCGGCGCAGGGCGATCAGGAGCATATGCTTGGAAAGTTCTTATACTTTTCTCTTGCAAACCTGCTGGTGGATAAGGATGAACTGTCCTCGCTGTGCGAGAGCATGGGCATTCCCTACACCGGCAGCACCCGGCTTTCTCTCGGCGATGCGTTCCGCTCCGCCACAGGCGATATCCGGGAGCGGGTTCCGGTCACGGTAGACGGTGAGACGAACATCTATCTTGCCTATTGCCGCGATAATAAGCGCACCGCCGGTGTTTTTTCGCGGGAACTGGTCAAAGAGACCTTGAATCGTGAAACCAACCGGTATGAAAAGCTGGCGAATATCAGCTGCGGTAAGAGCGACGGGATGTTCCGCTGTGATAATCTGGTGCTGGACGATGCGGTGGATGTGCAGGGCTGCTGCCGAAAAGCGGAGGAGCTTTTTGAGCTCTACCAGCGCTGCGCAAACCGCAAGCAGATTGAGACCATCTGCGTCAATTTCCTGCGAGGAATGGAGGCCACCAAGCTGAGTGTCACCGGTCATATGTACTTTGTCCCCCGCACTTTTATGGAGCGCGTGGATATTTTCGAGGACTTCATCACCCTGCTCAGCGGCCTGAATAAAAAGCAGACGCCGCTGGTGGTCAACAGCTTCTATATCATTGATGACGCCAAGCAGCGGGATAAGATGACGGAGGAATTCTATCTGGCAGTGAAAAAGGAGATCGCGGCCTATCAGGAAAAGTGCGACTACCTCATTAAGAGCAGCAGCCAGAGTCCGGCGGTTATGGAACGCTGGGTACTCAAGGTGCAGGCGCTGGAGGAGAAAAAACGGCACTACGAAGGCGTGCTGCAAAGAGAACTGGATGGGCTGGATGATGAATTTTCCGTCCTGAAGCTCCTCTCGCAGGAACTCCAGGTCAGGGCAAACGGCATCCGCAACTTGCGATTTCAGCAAAGAGCGGCATAAATAAGAGTCAGCAGGGGTATCGACATCATGTGTCGATACCCCTGCTGATGACTTATAGGTGGCAAGTATATGTCCCCATTATGTAGCCGACGATATCCTATGAATTCCTCGATGTATTTCCTAAGAGCAAAGCGAAGAACAATAGCACTGTTCGAAAATATGTACTGCTTTTGAGAGCAGTGATGCCACATGCCTGTTTATCCATAGTGCAAACAAGATCAAGTGGCCGCTACCGTTCAGAGTTGCCTGAAACCAAACTTTTGTGAATTTGAAAGAAGTTGGCTTCATTTTCTTTCAAAAAGGTAAGGAATCTAACTACGTCTGCTTTGCTGTCTATTTTTGCCGGAATATTTTCATCTAATAGAAGTTGATCCATGGCGGTACAGATTTTTGCGCACCGCTGAACGAGGCACTGCGACTGATGGAGGAGAAAGGCTTTGAAAATGCTGACATTGTGTTCATAACTGACGGTGAATGTGTTCTGCCACCGGAGTTTATATCCCGATTGCAGGAAGAACAAGTGAGACGTCGCTTTACGATCACGGGTATCCTACTGGATCAAGGAAACGAAGGCATGGATTTCAGCTTAAAGGCCTTTTGCCAAAACATTTACCGCACAAGTGAGTTGACAGGTGATGCTATCATTCATGAGATTGTGGATGTTAGAGGAAAATTTTAATACTGAATGCCTATGAATGAAAAACGCTGATACTATTCTTTTTCATAGGAAGTAATTCAAAGAGATTTTTGATGGATGAGTCCCAAAAAGCATTTTAGTGTCGTATATAGTAATTAAGAAGGTGCGTAAATAAGAAGACGTTAAATTGGAGTGAGCAACTCCAAGCAAATTGATGCACAAAGTAAGGAGGGGGTTCCAATGAAGTAGAGGGTATGAGTAGATAATTGAGCGGCAGAGTACTGTGCTGAACTAATTTAAGGCAATGTTGGCTTTAGCAAAGCTAGCAACCTCTGCTTTACGTGTTTGCTAACTAATAAACGCAGAAAAGATGACTAACAAGTGTAATACAGTGGTTAGTTTGGTGCTGCTACTACTGCAAAAGTATCTGTGACTTAAAAAACGTTGAAAGTGTTCCATTATGAAGCCAAGTATTACGAGACAATTAAAATGAGACAAAATAGCGGAGGAAATAATATGAAAATGGTTAACCATATGGCGTTGCCTTTTGTTACTATCTGCGCAATGGTTTCCGTTACAGTTATGGCTTACGAGGCAAATTATGCGGGAAATCCTGTTACTGTTACGAATGGGTGGGATAGTCGGCAATATATTGCTACATCGATTCTCCGTATTGATCCCGATTCTGCAGGCGCTAATGTAGGAGCAGGCATTGAAGTAGTTGCTAAAGACAAGAATACCATTTTGAAATCATATATTCGAGCAGAACCACGTTTATATTTAGATGGTGAATTGTGGCTGGCAGAAGGTTGGCATTATAGTGATGGTACTCAGAATGGGCTATATACGGAAAGCTCTACATACTTTATAAGCCGATGGGGGGAGGTTTTTGCCCAGTCTGAATTTGGAACTTATAAAGGTAGCCGTGGCTATGAAGATTATACCGCGCCAGCAACGGCAACGATAAATCTTGGTAACATCAAGGGAAATTTAAGCGCTACTGAGGATAACAAGGTAAGAGTAAATTCAAATGGGCAGACGTATGGCCCAGGTTGGGTTGACGATACTCCTGAGCTAATTGCAGCAGTTGGAGCAGGAGGAGTTAAGGGTTATGTCTATAATGCGGATCTACTAAGCTTAGGAGATAAGGCGACACCTGATGACGAAACGCCTGAAATTCCTGACTCGATTCATCTATATGCGAAGGATGGAACAACCATTATAGGAGAATTCCTGATTGGACAGATTAACGGTTAATCGTGCGACACTAAATTCATGTCTAAATAATCGCTTTGGGGTAGCCATTACACGATAGCTGACTATCCCAAGGCCTATTTAAAGGGAAGGTGATTAGGAAGTGAACAGGATGTTCTTCTTTGACTTCCTCATATTACTTGTATTTTTTTGCTGTATGGGCTGTGAACGAACGACAGAAGAAATCATCCGCGATTTGAACTGTAAATCTGCAATAGAGACTGAGAATGGGAAAACGATGGATGAGGAACTATCCGAGGAAGAACTTTTGCATTTTAATAAAATGTTTTTTGCACAATCGCAGGAGGAAAATCCTTATGTTCGATGCCTTACCTCGCTTTACCATGACCCGAAGGATATGAATATTTTTCTTGCATTTTACGGAGGTAGTGACTCTGCCAAAGTGACCGATGAAAATGAAAGGGAAAGAGTAATGGGAGCGTATAATCAGGAAGGTACTTTACTGAAAATCAGTAAAACAAAGATGAACGAATTCCTGATGCGATATATAGGGCTTCCTGTGGATGAAACAAATAAAAACGGAATTGAACTATTCGAGTATGACTCTGGTAATTATTATTATCAGACTGATTTTTACCCTGAATCAAGGCCGTCTACCACATTCTTAAGAGGAGAGCATACAGGCAATAAAGTCAGACTGTACTATTATGCGTCGGATTTGAATCTGGCAGATGTGCAGGAGTGTTCTGTGGCGTGTGTAACATTGGAAAAAAATGAACAAGGATATCAGATTATCTCAAATGTATTAATTCCTATTCCAATGTATTTGGATGGACCGCCTAATAAGGTGATTCCCTTGCAAATGGAAACATTTTTAGAATTGCCGTTACTAAGTAAAGCACCTCTTGCGGAAGACTGTGTATGCTGGTATGCGAAAAAAGACGTAGGTCCTTATACCGTCTGTGTTTACAGAACATTAGATGGCAGACTCTGCGTTGGATTTCTGCAAGACGAAACAACTTGGAGTACCAGTGCTTTCAGGTTCCTGCCCGATAGTGCATGCGGTATAGGGTTTGGAGTTGATGCTTTTAGCAATTTGCTTGGAAGCCAAGGAATTGTACTTTCTTATAATGATAAGGGAAATGCAATTACTGAATACTATTTACTGAAAGATAAAGATGCATTTTTGCTTTATAAGGGAATTGGAATTTCAAAGGTTGAAGATTTAGATGGAAATGGTGACAGTGAGTTACTGGTAAAAGAAAACGGGAAAACTTATTTATTTTATGCAGAAGATGGGAAAATAAGCAAGTGTGATATCGAGGCGACTATAGTATCTTTTGGGATCGGTGGTGATGAAATGAGAGTACTGGAAGGGGCGTCTTCTGCTGGAACAGGCAAAACAGGAACATGACCGCTGCAATGACTATAAAGATGCGGCCATTGCCAGCTTCTGTGCAACAAATGTGACAGAGCGCTTTGATCACTTGCCTGAAAATGCTGACGAGGACGCTGCTCCCCAATTGTCGCCTCCGCAATGGCTCTCTGCCATCGAGCTTTTACGGTATCCTGACAGAGTGGATTTTCGTGTTGATCGTAGGATGGTATTTCAAGCGATTCATCAAAAGCTTGCCCAGCAGGTTGAAGAGGTGCAGAGCGACAGTATCCAGATACATAACGAGCGCTATCGCCTGACAAAAAAGGATATCAGAAGCAATCTGGAGCGTTGCTTGGATATGGTGAAAGCGCAGTTCCCTGACAAGGTGCCCTTGATCCAAGAAATGATTCGATCAATAAGATAGGCATAGCAATCATGCGGTTTCGATAATTCTATCTGCTTTTATCGATCAAGAATAAGCATAGAGGCGCTGGGAGTATACCGCTCCCGGCGCCTCTTTGCTTATTCTATGCAACAACAGTTCAGAGTTTTTCGGGTATTTGCTTTAACCGACACGCCCAGGCATTCAGCCAAGCCTTTGCTTTTTCCGATTCAGGCCACTTTACTAACATTCCTTCCAGTATTTGAATCTGCCGCTGAGCTAAAATGAAGGCGTTGCGCGAGCGATGATAATCGTAGTTTTGCAGTTCTGGCTCTGTGGCGTCCTCAAATGTGTTCCAATCTAAAATATCCTTGAAAATGTGATTTTCTGCATTTTCACCGTATAGCGCATCTACGCAGTTCAAATAGAGTCCTATTGACCTAGGAATATCCGAGGCGGTTTGGCAGTCTTGAATTTCTCGTTTTAAGATTGGTTCTGCCCTTGCCAGCAATTGCTTCTGCGGATGAGAGTTTTCCATTCTTTCAGCAAGTGCCATAAGAAGAACTGCTCGTGATACGGCATTGCTATCATGCAGCCAATCTAACGCGGTATTTATTACCTCACCGCTGCACGCAGGAAGGTCGGATGCTAATTTGGACAGCAGTACCTCTTGAATTGCTTGCCACTGCGCCTCTGATTCTAACCGCCGTGTCCTAACGTGAAATACAACGTTAGATAGCACGATAGCTTCCTGTAAAGCTCTCACATCCGGTTCGAAGCGATTCCAAATCTCTCTGGCAACTTCAAACTGTGACCTTTCGTCGCGAATAGCATTAAAAAGCCATTCTGCACTCAATAAGCGGACATATAGCAGTTCCGAGCAAGCTGCTGCACAATATAGTTCTCTATCGAGTGGCGAGATTGCCATTTGAAAGGCCAGTGTATCAAACATCATTGGAGAACGCAGCTGACTTAGCAGCGTCAGGAATCCTGCAATATCTAATTCGAGCATCATATGGTATCCGCAGTTTAACCATGTGAGTCCGCGTAAATGGATATGTCCTGCATGGTCAATCAGCAAGTGGTACCCCTGTGGGCTTGGCCGAGCTTTTCCGTTTAGTAGTGCCCACAGCGTATATTCTGGAGAAGATGCTCCACACTTCAGATAATCACACTGCTGCTCAGCGGCCTTTGCCAAATTTGGAAACTCTGATAAGAACAGAGCCTTAACTCCACCCGCGGATTGAAGCATTTCCGTTAGCAGTTCCACTTGGCTCGTGCAGATATTGCTCAGCGCATAACAGAACATTTTACATGCATCTATTCGATCACTTTGTGCTCGCTCTGCTACGGCCGTAAGGACTGTAGAGAAATCATCTTTGCAAATACATATCTGCTTTGACGATTCATCATACCACTGCCGCAAATACCTTTCCGCTGCTGACTCTACTGAAGTTTCGCTTTGAACCTGACACCGGTATGTCTCAGAGCAAAAAAGAACCTCATTTGAGATCCTCAATGCTCTTGGCTTCTGCTGTTGGATATCGGAATCAGAGAGACTATTCAGGTACTCACAAACTTCCATGCATACCCGATGCTCCAGCGGAGCTATGACAAGCGGAAACTTTTGCGCCATAGAGTTGAGAGAATTACTCAGAAGGAATCCATCGATCGTACCGTCCTTGTGATATCGAATCAGATATCGGTCGTGAAAGACGCCTTTTTCACCACGCGTCAGATTTCTTACCACCAGATTGTTGTGGAGAAGGGGTGCTGTCCGCTGTAAAAAAGCGCGAGTTTCCTCGCAAACATTACTTTTTTGATTTGTGTCCGGATCAAGCGAGCCAAGCGAGGTAATGATCTCCAGTTCAAGGTCTGTTCGTTGTATTCTCGTCAACAGCTTTTCTGCTGCCCGTGCAGAGAAGTATGGATCGGCAATTACCGCCTTGCAAACAGAGGATTGCTCAATATATGCTCTTACCTGCAAAAAGCTATCGATCTCTCCGGTTGTGGGGGCGTTAGAAATAAATGCCCCAGTTTCTTTTTTTCCCTGATAATCTTTAAAAAGAGAGTAGCCGTCCTCCATCGCCTCATCTAACACGGACTCATGTTCGCTGCGAATGCTGATTGCACGATCCGTAGTGATGCGTTGGACTTTCATGAGTTGAGTTCGAATCAGTTCGCTGCTCTTTGCTGCAGAATGTAATAATTTATTTGTCCAAGAGTCTCCGATTTGATATGGAGTACCGCCCCACCTCGAGATGATGGAGAGTCCCATCATCAGCGCAATGCTTTGGGAGACGATTAGCTTTCCTGTGGCGACATTCCATGCGTGGACCACAACCGATGTCATTGGCTCATTAGCCTCGAAGTAGATTTCCTTTTTATTTGCAGGCCATACTTGTGTCTGATTACAGATCACATAGTCTTTATACTTTCCGATACAGTTAACAATGATGTCTTCTGCAAAATCTTTGCGCTTGCGAATCGTTGTAACCCGCAGGCCTTGATCCTTGTGGATATCTATTTCAAAACTGCTATTCTCAGGGGTACGATAATAAACTTCGTAGTTGCCAAAACGACGTCCATCTATACAGAAGTCAATTCCACAGTTGCATTTTGCCCATTTAAGAAGTTCAAGTGTCTGCTCGTAGCGTGTTCTACCATCTGCACTGAATTCATTTTGTATCTCACTCAAAAGAGAAAGCTTTTCTCTGTTCCAAAATTCAAAGAGATAACAGAATTCGGATATGGGCACAGCCTGCTGTTCTTCATCATCGGAATATAGGAGCTGCTCTCTTTTATACAACTGCGGCGATTTGAGAGTTACCCTTTCGCATAACATGATTGGTTCGGTGCCCGTCAGACTTATCAAGAAATTATCTGCTTCGCTTGGCGATAGAATCGCCTTTGCAATCAGCTTTTGCCCCTTCCTGTCAGCAGGAAAGGCCTTCCACGGATATGAGGATTCTTCGGTTTCACTGCTGAACCCATAGAGAAGTCTGTATTGTGTATCCACCTTAAAAAGTAATAATTTGACAAACCTTTTCCGCATTTTGCATCCCCTTCGTCAATGTTGAGCAGGCTTTTCAAAGTGCGCTGCTATTTTACCGTTATGATCTGGTATCATTATAGCAAGTATACCTCTCCACTATCGATGCTCGCAATATTGGAATCCAGCAATCTGTGAGATTCCAATATGCAAGCATTTTATAGTAGACAATATGCAACGTTTTTCGACACGCAACACACCACAAATGTGGGAAGTCGTTTCACGGCTGCAATTCAAAATGGAGGGACTTTTATGAAAATCAAAAACGTGGCTATCAAAAACTTTAGAGGCTACAGCGATGAGATTAATAGCGACTTTGAAGATTTAACAGCATTCGTTGGGAAAAATGATATTGGAAAGTCAACTATTTTAGAGGCGCTTGACATTTTCTTTAATGACGGGAAAGGCGTAACAAAACTGGACAAGGCAGATCTGAATGTTGAAAGTAAAGCGCGTCAGGAAACAGATATCTCAATCCGGGTCTGCTTTACAGATCTTCCTGAAAAGATTGTTATCGACACAACAAATGAGACATCACTTAGCGCAGAGTATCTGCTTAATTCGGACGGCTTGCTTGAAGTTGTCAAACGTTATCCTAATGCAGGTACACCAAAAGTTTTTATTTGTGCGATGCATCCGACGAATCCGGAATGTGCAGACCTACTTACTAAAAAAGATAGTGATCTTAGAAAAATAATTGAGACGAGAGATATCCCATGTGAAGATAAGACGAGAAACTCTGCAATGCGAACAGCAATTTGGAGCTATTACGGTGATGATTTGCAGGTCAATTCAGTCGAGCTTGATGTAACTAAAGGTGATGCCAAACCCATTTGGGAGAAGCTCCAAAAGTACCTTCCGGTTTACTCCTTATTTCAAGCCGACCGAAAGAACAGTGATAGTGACAGCGAAGTTCAAGATCCTTTGCATGCGGCCGTAAAAGAGATATTGCAAGATGAAGATATCAGCCAAACCTTAGATCATGTCGCAGAAATTGTAGAAGGAAAGCTGCAAGAGGTTGCGACGCGTACTCTTGAAAAGCTGCGAGAGATGAGTCCTGATATAGCCAATACATTGAGTCCTGTCATTCCACCTGCTTCGAGCCTGAAATGGGCAGATGTGTTCAAATCGGTCACTATTTCCGGAGATGAGAGCATTCCTATTAACAAACGTGGTAGCGGATCTAAGCGACTGATATTGCTTAATTTCTTTCGTGCAGAAGTTGAGCGTCGCAAGGATGAAGCAAATGCTCCCGGCATTATTTACGCCATTGAGGAGCCGGAGACGTCACAGCATTCAGAAAACCAGAAAAAACTTATCAATGCATTGATCGCACTCTCCACTGAAAGCAATGTCCAAGTAATCGTCACTACTCATAGCGCGGTACTTGTTAATGCGCTCGACTTCAAAAATATCCGACTGATTTGTGCGGATGGATCTCAAAAACGTGTTGAGGCTGTGCGCTCGGGACAGTTACCTTTTCCTTCACTTAATGAAGTCAATTATCTTGCATTTTCCGAGATATCTGAAGGGTATCACGACGAATTATATGGCTACCTCGAAGAACAGGGATGGCTTAACGAGTATAAGCAAGGTAAGACAACCGTTCCTTATAAAAAAATCAGCGCCAATGGCACAACGCGAGAGCAGCAGATATGCATGACAGAATACATTCGACACCAAATTCATCATCCTGAAAACACATATAATGCGCGGTTTAATGATTCGCAGCTCCGGAGGTCTATTGAAGACATGCGAGCTTTTGTTACTTCTAAAGCCCAAACTCCGGAAACCACTTAAATACTTCCATAAAGATGAGAATTCTAATCCGAACAGGGATTGCCTTTCAGAAAATTAAAGCACTATTTGTCTTTGACGGAGCGGATGAATTGAAAAACGCAAGGGATAGAATCGTTGGTAAATGAAAAATAATTTATAATCGCTGGACACATTCTGAAAACACATATAATACGAGATTTAATGATTCGCAACTCCGAAAGTCTATTGAAGACATGCGAGCTTTCATTACTTCTAAAGTCCAAGCATTAAAAACCATCTGAATTTTCCTTTAAAAATGAGAGTTCTAAACTTGCCTTTCAAAAAAATAAAGCATCATCTGCCTTTGTTAGGGCAGATTGATTGAGAAAAACGCAAGGATTAAAAATCGCTTGGTAATAGAGATTTATGCTGAACGAACTCTAACAATCCCTTATCATGTGACAAGTGCATTCCGGTTTTAGTCAGGCTGATGAAAATCAATTCATAATCACTGGACACATTTTTGGTACCTTGATATAATACGAATATAATAAGTAGGAGTTAGGGCTATGCTGATTTATCTTCAAGTAATCGAAACAGAGGAAGACAAAAACAAGTTTGAAGACATATACCAGAAATATCGTGGCCTTATGTATTATGTCGCTTACAAGCGCTTACATCATGAACAAGACACAGAGGACGCAGTACATCATGCATTTATGAAAATAGCTGAAAATATTACGGCTATTGATCCAGTGAGTCCAAAAACAAAGCAGTTCGTCGTAACTATAGTTAATAACAGAGTAACTGACATGCTGCGAATGAATGGCCGGCATCCCGCCGCAGAATACAACGATGAAATTCTTAGCGGCCTGAGTTCCGAACTTCACACAGATGATTTGCTTACAGAAGCTATCCTCAAGCTTCCGGAGCAACAGCGTCATGTTATCTGGCTGAAGTACTATCACGGTTACAGTTTACGGGAAATTTCAAAGATGCTAGGCATTACATTATCTTGGGCACAGAAAATTGATCAGAGAGCAAAAAAGCAACTTGAGATACTATACAAAGAAGGAGGCGGTGAATTTTGATCACGGATGCGCAGCTACGCAAAGCTGCTGAAAAATCCAGCGACTTATATCTGCGTTACGTAGAACATAAAAAGAATCCCATATGCTTTCATCGGTACTATATGAAATGCATCCATCTTGAAACTTAATAGAAGCTATGAGTTTACTGTTTGCCAATGACAAGTCCTGGACTGGAGGAAATTTAAGACCCGTTGATTGATCTCTTAAAATTGATTCAACCATATCGGATATTACGATACTTCGATTTTCGGGATTATCCAAGAAAGTTATCTTTTTTTGCGTTTCATTGACCGTTGCAGAAAAATATCCTCTTGAATAACTAATATACGCACTACAAATCGGCGAGTATGGCTTTGCTTGCAACTCCAGTAGCTGTGCAGCTTCTAAATATCGCTCAAATATGATTTTCATTTCCAAAGTATCTGTGTCTTTATGCGAACAGTCCTGGAATATCCATTGAATTAGAACATTTAATGAATCTAACTGCTCTCGGATTAGCATTGAATACTCCAAGCTATCACCGATTTGTGCAAGATTTGTTGTGCCACCCAAGCGGCAAGCATCCTCAAAGACGGTTAGTGCATTATATAATGCTGTTTTTCTATTCAGAGAAAATAATGGATTTTGTTTATGATAGGCATCAATAATTTTTTCGACTTCACGAATGTATTCTGCCATATTTGGGTTACCTCCTAACGCATATGCCGCTATTGCCTATAAGTATATCAGTATTTACGATAAGATTCTATATAAGAGATTGTTTTATAAGAGATTACTTTAGGACTATATTTTCAAATTGCTCCTAAGTGATATCGGTGGTGTCCTCATAGGGAGGAGACCGCCTTCTTGAAAAAAGTTTTAACACTCATCTCACTGCAATACTACGACGACGCGAAAGCAGGTATAGCTACACTATTTATAACTATATGGGCCAAGGATAAAGAAAAATTGGCAAGAAAAAATAGTTAACTGATTGAGATAAAGCTCGTCCATCTTCTTTAATTTCTGTTAATGGACAAATGATCCCTTTTATAAGATTTATCTATCTAATAAGTGTAAGAAAAATGCCTTTGCTAAAATATGAATTATTTGTCCAAAATCAATTTATTTCATCGTATAAATAGGAAAATGAGTAAAGAAGGTGATAACAATGGGCTAATTATTTATTAACGGCCAATACCAATTCACTCTGTCGTATATTTCAATAGATTTGGAGGATAAAATGAGACAGTATAAATGGAAAAAGAGTTTATGCATGTTTTTGGCGTTGTTGATGCTTTTTAGCACTTTTTCAACACCTCAGGCAACCTTTTCTGCCGATAATGTGGATGTAATCGAAAACGCTGTCGAAGAATATGTGAAATCATGGTTTTTTGAAAATTTCTCAGAACATTATATCTTGTCAGATTATTCTTCATCTGTCTCAGAACTCACAATTACTGGGGATGAAATCTTAGCAACAGTGCCTTTGGGGGCTTATACTACCTTAAAATATACAAGTGTTGATTCTTTGCCATACATGTTAGGAATTAAGGAAAAACTAAATATATCTTCTCTTGCTGAGATCGTCCCTGCAGACTTTGCGCAAAAATATGGTAAGGCGGCTGTTGCTGAACTTCGTAAATCTGTTGACTATGGAGTTGAGACAAGCAGTTCGTCTGCAGTAGCAAGCAAACTTTCGATGGACAGCAAAGGAAATAGTGCGCTTACTACAAAGAGAGCAGTCGATACTTTGAAGAATTCGATGCATATTACTTCAGCCCAGGCGGAAGATATCATCTCTTTGGTAGCAAATAATTTCGTTGACGCAGCTGAGTGTATTGGAGTACCGACGTTATTAACACTCGAGATTTCCTTTGCAGCGAAGTACAATAGCGACGGAACATTTAGCAATGTCACAATTGAGCAACGTCATGGGGATTACGCTGTTGAATCAGAGAGTGAAATCAAGCCGCTTTCCTTTGAGGACTTGAAGAAATCTGCGGAGGAAGAAATTGATGTTTGTTTGGCATCTGATTTGAGTTCCTTGCAGGCGGTAGTTCCTCTTGCCGCAGCTGATAATTATAATCGCGTAGCTGCGAGAGATTACGCATGGCAACACACGGCCCCTGGCTATGGCTATCATCAGAACGATCCTGATCTTGGCGGCTATACACCTTCGACAACATGCGGGCATACATTCTATGACAAGAATGGCAACAAAACGTATGTTTATGTGGACCGCAGTTTTTGGAACACCACAGATTATCCGTCGTGTATGGCGCTTGGCCATTGCCATAATGATTGCGCTTGCTTTGTGTCTCAATGCATGGTAGCCGGCGGAATCTTACCTACAAGTGATTGGTATTATGGATCACTCACATGGGTAAGTGCGTCTAGGTTAATCGATTTTATTACGAGTAATGAGGTCGGCGGATATGCTGTGACATATAAGACTTGTAATGCTGGCAATATTGTTTACTGGGAAGGACATATTACGCTCTGCACTTTGAATGATACTGTCTCGCATCGATATACTGGACACACGAATGATCGTAATAACTCAAAATTCAGCTCAGCAGATGCATATTACGCTATTAATTTAGCGTGACGTGAATATCTTGGAGGAGAACTCCGTGAATAGAAAATGCTTTTTTGCTTTGATGTTACTTTGGCTAATTTCAATGGTTAGTGGATGCTTTAATAAGCAAGGAAACGCTGCATTTGAACCTCAAGAGACTGTTTTCACCAATGGTGCATTTTCCCTTGCGTTGCCTTGTGAGCTGTCTAATCAAGTAATCGTTAATCCGTCGGAAAGTTTTTACATCACCGATCAGACTGTTTTTTCAGTATTCCATGCTGATACTTTTGCGGCGGAAAATCTAGGATGGATTTTTTCAATCTGTAGATATACTGAAAGCGAGTACTGCGAGGAATACTTGCAGAGCGAAAGTCGTCAATATGTGTTTGCAAGAGATGAATGGGGATATTACTGCGTCCTATTTCCAAGTGATGTACAGTCTTTAGATCCTACGGTAAATAGCTTTATGGAAAACGTCCGCCAAAATGAACTGGACGGCATCTTGGATGATTTTATTTCCAGAAATGCTCTTGAAGAATACGGTGAGAAATCCTTGGGGGCTTACGAAGAAATCGAATCGAACGAGGAAGAAAAACCAAATACGGCTATGATTCCCAATTTTTCCGTGCTTGTTTGCGACCAACCAACATGGGCTGGTATCTGTGATTGGTTTTATTCCGATTCGATGCATCAAAAGACTATGCTTCTAAGTGATTTTTGTAACCGTGCGCCTCTGGAGGAGTGTATTACATCTCTTTTAACTAATAGTAGTGACGTCATTTTAATTCCCTGCAATGATGAAATCTTGGAAGGGTTTTCACAGTTTCGAGCAATACCGATTCAAAAAGATGCAATCGTATTTGTCCGTAATAATAGCAGTGAGTTGTATAACCTGAATCAGTCGCAGATTGTGGATGCGTATACAACAGATGCACAGATTTATTGGGATAGAACAGGGGGCGAACCCATTATTCCGTCAATGGGATATTTGGACTTGGAAGTTGAACTTTGGCAGGAACTTTCAATGTGCTTTGACCTCGTTGCAACTTCGAAAAACATAGTTTCGGCGGCCGATTCTGATAACCCTGCACAGGCCATTATAGAAAAAAACCTAAATGGAACGGGCGTGTGGCCATACTATTTTAGCTTATTGACCGGAGAAGTTGGTATTAATGGTTCTGTTGTTACAGTTGACGGGGTTTATCCATCTGCACAAACAATTTTGAATGAAGACTATCCATATACACTGAGCTATTATGCCATTTTTTCATCACAGAATCCATACTGCAACCAAATCCTCGATTTTGTTGAGCGGCTCGAATCAGTGCTTTTGTAAAGGAGAAAGATATGAAAAAGAAGATAACCAAAATCATACTCGCAGTATGCCTTGTTGTTGCAGGACTTCCCCTTTTTGCTATTGGAGCGAGGGCTAACGACGATGCGAATACGAACAGCGAGATGATGATCTCGGTTGATAACTATTTTGATTATAGAAATGCTAAGCTAATGACAGCAAGCTTTGGTGCAGGATACACTGCTGATAGTATGGATTATCCTGCGTTAGTGTGTAATGATGTTGAAGCTCCAGCGATGGCCATGGAGGCGAAGACGAACACAGATTTAAGAACAAGCGGCATGATGGATTACTTTGAATCATGCAAGCTTCATTTGCTGAGCTGGGAAGCCTTTACTGGGGAGCCTCAGGACATTACAACAATGGAAAACGGACTTGTGTCTTGCAAAGTATACGAGTGGGTGGAGTATACATGGTATAGTGATGATTTTCCTGATCCGGTTTCGTCTGGATTTGGAACGTGGCATACATTAACACTTGCTCCGAATGCTGGAGATACTAGCTATCAAATTGTCCAAGATATTTATGACGAAAGTGATATTAGTGGCTTTAACAACACCGTTAGTAAAGCGAATGATTTTGACAACGAAATTTTACCACACTATGATACAAGAGGTAATGTATCAACATTCTCTGCGTTAGCATCGTCGTTTTCTCGTTCTGCAGCAGTTAGTTATGCAGACGCCTATGTTGGAAACTACTCGTTTTCATCTGGGGATGTTGCAGATTATACTTACTATAATAAACAATATAAAAACTTTAATGCATCGGGCGGCGACTGTGCGAACTATGTGTCGCAGTGCTTAAAAGCGGCCGGACTTGGCACAACGAGTAACTGGTATTATAACAATAATGGCAGTATTTGCACAGATAGTACCCATGACGCAAGAGTTGGTCATACGTGTACGAATACGCATATTTGCGGAGAGGCGTGGAGAAAATCAACTGAACTAAGAAAAGAACTTTCTTCATATTATGCATCCACTTTTGATACTGATCCAAGCCCAGATTCTTTCTGTGTTGCAGATGTTGGCTTTTTTGGGAGAGGTGCAACACAATCACACTCTGTTATTTGCGTTGCAACTGGTGGCAATTCTTTCCTCATCAATTCTCATAACAACGATAGAAAGAGAGTTGAATATAATGCGAGAACGATTGCTAGTAACAGTTTAAGTAGACTACACATTCATAGCGGCAACTCTTGGACGAAATATAATGCAACTTATCACAGAGGGCTTTGTAATGGCGGCTGTGGTGAGTTTGTTTTGGCACAGCATTATGCTAGAACGCCCGGAAGTAATGCTACTTGTTTGGGGTGCGGCTATGTTGGGAACATTTCTATTGGACTTATGTCTATGGGGGATAAGTTATCCTGATAAGCGGCGATGGGGGAGACAGCCTGTCGCAAGCACACTTTTACAAATGGCAGGCTACTAAGCAATTTTATACAAGGAGGTATATTATGAGGACATCTATTCGAAATATCCTTTCTGCGATTATCATTATGTCAGTCTTGCTCTGCAATGCTATGGCTATCGAAAAAGAGAATATCAAAATAAATTCCGCTGCTGAGGAATTAATTGTAGACTTTCTTGATGCATATTCAACATCTCTTGTAGAGTTAACACCGCTCGACTATTCTGATTTTTTTTGGGATACGGAGAGCACAACTGTTTTTGCCCTACTTACTGACTATCGAATTGAATATGACAGCTTATGGGATAGCAGATATAGTAACATTTCGATTGATCCTGAATTTAGTAATATCAGCGCAGTTGATGACGAAATCGTTGCCGATGTAAAATTGAGTTATGAGGCAAATATTTGGCATGATGGTAAGAGCGAGAAAACACTTGGGGTAATTGATTTTACATTTACGTTAAAAGCAAGCGATGATAATTGGAAAATCTCGGCTATAACTCGCGAAGGCGACGAAGAATGGATTGAAGATGCAAAGACTTCTTCAGCGAAAAAAACTGGAACGACTGTAGTTTCGGAATTGAAGCGCTTATTAAATGAAGAACTTGCGAAAGCAAAAGCATTGCCTCATACTAAAATGCTTTATGGAACGCCTATAGATCCCAAGGAGACGCAGGTACTCAATACATCCGTCGAAGATACTAAAGCAAGTAGCATGCGTAATGCTTTAATTGTGGCATACGATGCAAACAAAGCGGTTAATTATAGCGATTGCTATGCGCTTACAGAAAATTCACTTTTTTATGAAGCCGATAAGGATTGCACAAACTTTGTGTCACAGTGTGTATGGGCCGGATATGGCGGTTGGGTAAATGGTGATGAGACTGCCAATGCACAAAACATTGCAGCTCACTACCGCATGTATCATCACAATAACAGTGATTGGTATACGACCAGTTGGTTTGCACACAAAAACGGTGGTAGCAGCCCGTGGGAAAGTGCAACATCACATGGAAATTTTGCTTTAGGAAATACGGGCAGCGGTTTGGGTCCATTTGGACTTGGAAGTACTACAGCAGTTCTGTATAGTAACTATGATGCGAGTTCGATTCAGAGGGGAGATGTTGTCCAACTAGGTAGATCTGCAAATGACATACGGCATTCTGTGATTGTTCGAACTGCAGGAAGTTCATTCGAAAATATCTTTGTGAATTCGCATAATTCGAAACATTATAACTATCCTCTGAGTAAATATTTTGAGACATATTCCTATATCCGCGTTATTCACTATCGCCCTGCTTTTTTTGCAAATTAAGCTGCTTTTAGCATACGAATACGAAAAAGGGCTTTGTTAGACTAATGTGAGGTAAGCGTCAAACCTCCCCGCGTATAAAAGGCCGCCATCTCGAAGCGAGCTGATGCTCAGAGAGATGGCGGTCTTTTATTTATGAGGCATATAGCATTCTTCCGGGGCATTTGCGGGAAGCGTGTAAATGTCAATGAATATTTGAGCCAGGTGCTAGCCAATATTTGAGCCACTTATGTTAACGAATACTTGAGCCACCAGGTATAAAAGTATGAGTGAATCCCTGAGCCGGCCGTGACCGAAAATTCAGCCAGCGGTGTAGCCGGCGGTTGCTGCGGCTTCATTCTCAGCCTGTGCAGTCTGCAGACGGTAAGATGGTCCGCTCATATCCAGCACATGGGACCGGTATGTCAGCCGGTCGACCAGGGCAGCGACCATCGTTGTGTTCTCGAACAGCTGTGTCCATTCGGAGAAGGACAGATTTGTGGTCACAATGGTGCTGGATCGTTCACTGCGCTCAGAGATTACCTTGAACAGCAGTTCTGACTCATATTTGTTAAAACTCATGTAGCTCAGTTCATCCAGGATCAGAAGATCCGTTTTCTCCAGCTGGCGTTCAATTCGGCCCAGTTGGTAGGCATCTCTGGCCTCCGTCAGTTCCGTTGCCAGCGTACCGGCGTTCTTAAACAGAACTCGGTAGCCCTGCAGGCAGGCTTTTAAGCCAATAGCAATGGAAATATGGGTCTTTCCTCTGCCGGGATTTCCAATCATGACGATATTCTTCCTGTCATCAATGAACTTGCAGGATGCCAGTTCGTGGATGAACACCGGAGAAATACTGGGATTGAGCCAGGAAAAATCAAACTCGTCCAGTGTCTTCTGGAATGGAAATCCGGCTGCTTTTAACCGACGTCGGTTCTGGTTTTCCTGTCTGGCGCTGGTTTCAGCCATGAGAAGGTCCAGAAGCAGATCACCGAAATCAGCACCGGGCTGGCTTTGCCGCAGAATGTTTGTATAATTCGCAAACGTGGGCAGCTTCAGCTGCTTGCACAGGAGTTTTATCTGTTCTTCCTTAACATCAATCACGATGCAGCAGCTCCCTTTCCACAGAGGGCATCATAGGCACCCAGATCTACAGCCGGAACCTTCACAGGATCTTCCACCACCGGCTCCGGACTATTGGGAAGCCTGCCGCACATAACTGCGGCATACCCGACATCTGCACACTGTCCCAACAATTCCACTGTTTCCTTGGCCGTGAGATTCTGCCCTTCCAGCCAATTCAGGAATTCCGCCGGAACCGCATTCTGGACGGGACGTGCATAACGGATTGCCCTGCCTTTCTGTGCCAGTATGGGAAGATAATGCTGCAAATCCAGAGATTCTCCCTTGCGGTCAAAGAGCCTTTCATGACGGGCGACCAGAGATCCGGCAATCCAGACTTCTATGTGGTTGGGATATGCCTTCAGGGTGGTGTTCTTTCCGGTATACCGGCATGGAACAGAATAGGTATTTGTTTCAAACAGTACTGTGGAATACCGGCTGACAGTGGGATATGCCCTCTTGGAAACATCCGGTGTGTAGGCTGGCATGGGCTGCAGACACTGTCGGTCTTCTTCCAACAGGATACTTACCGGAGCCGGACGGCTGTCAACTTTGTGTTCCAGATAGCGAACACACTTTTCCAGCAGTTTTCCGTTCAACTCTTCCAGATTTTTCACTTTGGGCAAAGGAACGCATACATTACGCCGGATATAGCCCACAAGGTTCTCCACCAGCCCTTTTTCATTTCCGGAGGCTGGATTGCAGAAAACAGGCTCGAAGCCATAGTGGGCTGACAGTTGCTTGTAGTCATCCTGGGCCGCGGCATGTGCACCGAATCCGCTCTTAACGGCTACCCTGGCATTGTCGAAGATGACACGGCGGGGAACCCCGCCATAATACTGGAAGGTTCGGATAATCGCATCCAGAAAGCTTTCCAGGTTCTGCCGCTGATAGGCAAGGGGCGCAGCTGTGACACAGCCGGGCGCAGAATAGGTTAAGAACCAACTTCTCGCCATTGATATAAACGGTAGCCTCGCCCCAATCAATCTGGACAGCTTCACCCGGAGCGAATCTCAAAGGAACGAACGCCTGAGTTTCCTTCCTGGCTGCCCGCATATCATGGACCAGATTCCGGACAGAGGACTCGCTTCCGGTGAAGCCGCATTCTTCTACCAGACGCTGGTAGATTCGACGGGCAGTATGCCGCTGCTTTTTGACCCGTTCCCGGTCATCCTCGTCCAGACAGGACGATATGAATTGAACCACCTCCGGAGTCATAACAGCAGCTTCTCTGCTGTACTCCTTACGGTCCCACGGGACGGCATTGCCCTCCCAATACTTCTTAACGGTATTGCGGGAAATACCGAGCCGCTTTGCCGCTGCACGCTGGCTTGTAACGCCCTCTAACTGCAGTCGGCGGATTTCTTTGTACACATCCACGGAAGTTACCACCTTTTCTTTTCCTCCTACAATAGCCTTGAACCTATTGTAGGGCATCTTGCAAGGTGGCTCAAATATTCGCTGTCATTTTCCGGGAGTGTGGCTCAAGTAAATATTAGCATTTACAAACAAAATGTTTTGGAAGAATATCAATTACTCAAAGACACAATATATGATAGTCTTACTGATATTGAAAAACAATATGTAGAAGACTTTATGCAAAGATTACATAGTACAACTATATTTGATGGTAAAAAATGCTTATGCCATAATGATTTTAGTTGTAATCATTTATTACTTGATGATGAAAATAGATTATGTGGTGTAATAGATTTTGGAGATTCTGGAATTATAGATGAATACTGTGATTTCATATATTTGCTAGAAGATAGTGAAGAAGAAATTGGCGTGTCTTTTGGAGAAGATATATTAAGATTATACGGAAATATTGATATTTCAAAAGCAAAGGAATATCAAGATGTTGTAGAACAATATTATCCAATAGAAACTATTGTATATGGTATTAAAAATAATAGACCTGATTTTATAGAAAAAGGTAGAAAAGAGATTTATATAAGAACTCGCAAAGATGAAAAATTAAGGAAGTGATGATATGGTTAAAAACTATCCGGAAGAAGTAGAAGAACAAGTT
>OGDU01001081.1_pt1 | contig 23548 bp, 17 predicted proteins | sample 1570371 | NCBI WGS metagenome assembly OGDU01 (sample SAMEA2581977, study PRJEB24529) | metagenome | biome: Human gut stool | place: China | collected 2011
TCGGTGGAAAAAGACTTTTTCGGACGCGCCCTCACGCCGTTCGAGATCATAACGCGCAAGGCCGTGGTCCCCACGGCCGAAGAGTTGGAACGCAACCCCCGGTCGCGCTCGGCCAAGCTGCGCGCGGCCGCAAAACGGGAGAACGAATAACGGAGGGCGGAGGCCGCCGCGAATCATTCAACGACAAAAGCAGCAGAGAAGGATGTTCAAGGACCACGAATTCGACCCGGTAACCCCCGAAGAAGAGGCCCGCCGCAAGCAGGAGGAGGAATTCGCCCGCCGCGTGCGGCGCGAAGTGCTGCGCATCGAGCGGGGTGAAGCCGACGAGGACATCCGCGCCGACATGGAACGCGAAGAGGAGGAGAAGGCCGAAGAGGAGGAGCGTCAGCGCCGGGAGCGCCGCCGCAAGGCCAGCACCTTCTGGCAGCTCTTCTCAGGTACGATCCTCGTCCACGAAGGAGTCTCGAAATACTATCCCTACATGCTCTCGATCGCGGGCATGTTCTTTTTGAGCATCGCCGTGATGTTCACCACCCTGCATCTGGACATGAAGTACTCGCGTCTCGAACGCGAAGTGCAGATACTGCGCGAACGCTCGATCCGCCTGCAGGAACAGCGTTACCGCCGCACCACCCACTCGGCCATCGTCGAGCGGCTGCGCGAACGCGACATCGAGCTCACCGACCCGCCGGCGCCGGGCGAAATCATCGAAAACTGACGGACGATGAAAGAGGAACGTTCGAAGATCAAAAGCGACATTCTGCTGCGGGTACGGCTGCTTTACGTGCTGTTCATACTCGCCGGGGCCGTCGTGCTCGGACGATTGGTCTGGGTGCAGCTCTTCAGTTCCGAAGTGGCCTACAACGCCGAACGGCTGGCCAGCCGCATCTTCACCGAGGAGACCATTCCGGCGCAGCGCGGCAGCATCCTCTCGCGCAGCGGCGCGCCGCTGGCGACTTCGATCTTCCGCTATCAGGCCGCCTTCGACTTCGCTTCGCCGGGTCTCGATTCGCTGAAAACCTTCCGCGAACAGAGCGACTCGCTGGCCAAACTCCTCGCGGCGTTCTTCCGGGACAAGTCCGCCGCCGAATACAGCCGCAAATTCCGCGAGGAGCACGCCCGCCACTACCGGCTCGTCAACGGACGCGACACGACCTACCTGCGCTCCGAGGGGTGGTTCTCGCGCCTGATGGACCGTCTGCGCGGCGAAGAGTTTGCCACGCGCCGCATCTACGACACCATCCGCGACCACACGCCCGTCAATATCTTCCCCCGCGAAGTGGACTACGCCGAATGGCAGACCCTGCGGCGTTATCCGCTGCTGAACTGGAACATGGGCATGGTCTACCGGCTGATCGAGCGCGACGAACGCATCTATCCCCAGGGCGAACTGGCGCGCCGTACGATCGGACTGACGGGCGACAAGGGCAACTACGGCATCGAGGAGGCCTACCGCGAGGAGCTGGCGGGCCGCGACGGCAAAGCCCTGCGCCAGCGTATCGCGCGCGGCTTTTACGGCCGGGTGGCGGGCGGGGACCACGAGGACCCGGTGGACGGCTTCGACATCGTCACGACGCTCGACCTCGACCTGCAGGATGTGGCCGACAAGGCGTTGAGGCGACAGCTGGAAGCCCAGAATGCTTTGTGGGGCACGACGATCGTGATGGAGGTCCATACGGGCGAAATCCTGGCGATGGTCAACCTCGGCCGCAATGCCGACGGGAGTTTCGCCGAGCGGGAGAACTATGCCCTGGGCCGCAGCATGGAGCCGGGTTCGACGTTCAAGCTGGCGACGATGCTCACGCTGCTCGACGACGCCCGGATGCCCGTCTCGACGGTTTACGACACCCACAACGGCGATCCGGTGACGGTAGGCCCGGCCAGGAACATCCGCGATTCGCACCGCGGCGACCGTGAAATCGACTTCCGGCGCGCCGTGGCTTCGTCGTCGAACGTCTACTTCGCCAAGGCGATCTGGGACCGTTACGGAAGTACGGGCAGAAAGCAGGAATACAGCGATTTTCTCCATAAGGAGCTGCATCTGGGCCAGACCGTGGGGCTGGAGCGGCTCGGCGAGCGGAAGCCCTCCGTCACCACGGACTGGAAGGTTCCCGACCCGGGCGTGATGCTGGTGAAGATGTCCTACGGTTATCGTGTGCGGCTGGCCCCGATCCAGATGATCACCTTCTACAACGCCATTGCCAACGGCGGGAAGATGATTTCGCCCGTGCTGGTGCGTGAACTGCGCCGCGGCGATCGGGTCGAGGAGCGTTTCGAAAGCCGTACCATCGCCTCGTCGATCGCCTCGCGGGCGGCGTTGCGCGAGGTGCAGCAGTGTTTGCAGGCGGTCTGCACCGAGGGTACGGCCAGCGCTTTTTTCCGCGACACGACGCGCCTGCGGGTGGCGGCCAAGACCGGTACGGCGCAGATCACCGATGCCCGCAGCCGCGAGGGACGTTACTACCTGGGTTCGATGGTGGCCTACTTCCCGGCCGACGCGCCCCGCTACACGGTGCTCACGACCATCGAAACCCGCGCCCAGGCCGGGAAAGCCTACTACGGGGGACCGCTGGCGGGTCCCGTCGTGAAGCGCATGGTCGACTACATCTTCAACCGCGGCCGCGACTGGTACGGTCGTGTCGACGACGGAGGTCCGCGCCGCTATCCCGACCGGATGAAGGGCGGCGACATCGCGCAGGTCCGCCGCGTGGCCGACCGCCTGTCGCCCCGCGCCTCGTTCGAAAGCCGCACGGGCTGGGGGCGCGTCGCGGTGGACAGCCTCTCGAACGTCGTCATCACGAGCCTGCCCGGCGACCGGGGCGTGATGCCCGACGTGCGCGGCATGGGGTTGAAAGACGCGCTGTTCGTGCTCGAAAGCCGCGGACTGAAGGTCCGCTTCTCGGGACGGGGAGCCGTAACGCAGCAAAGTATCACCGCCGGAGCGCGCATAGCACCGGGCACGGCGGTCGTCATAACGTTGAAATAGGATGAAAAAATTAACCGATATTCTGAAAAATACCCCCGTCCGGGAGGTGTGCGGCGATACTGCCGCCGCCATTGGCGGGCTGGTCTACGATTCGCGCGCCGTGAAACCGGGCGACTGCTTCTTCGCCGTTCCGGGCACGCAGAGCGACGGACACGACTATATCCCCATAGCGGTTGAAAAAGGCGCGGCGGCAATCGTCTGCGAACGGATGCCGGCGGATGCGGCGGAGGGCGTCGCTTATGTTCTCGTCGGGGACTCGGCGGGGGCCATGGCCGATATGGCCGCGGCGTTCTACGACTACCCGAGCCGCGAGCTGAAACTCGTGGGCATCACCGGGACCAACGGCAAGACCACGACCGCGACGCTGCTCTACGATCTGGTGCGGGCCATGGGCTACAAGGCCGGGCTGATCTCGACGGTGGTCTACAAGATCGACGGCCGCGAGGTCGAAGCCACCCACACCACGCCCGATTCGATCCGCCTGAACGCTATGATGCGTGAAATGGCCGACGCCGGGTGCGCATACTGTTTCATGGAGTGTTCGTCGCACGCCATCGTGCAGGAACGCACGCGGGGCCTCGATTTCGCGGGCGGCATCTTTTCGAACATCACGCACGACCACCTCGACTACCACAAGACCTTCGCCGAGTACATCCGGGCCAAGAAGCTCTTTTTCGACGGGCTGCCCAAGGGGGCTTTCGCTCTGACGAACGCCGACGACCGGAACGGACGCGTGATGGTGCAGAACACCGCGGCGGCGGTGAGCGCCTATTCGCTGCGCGCGATGGCCGATTTCCGCTGCAAGATCGTCGAGATGCACCTCGACGGCATGCTCCTGCGCATCGACGGGCAGGAGTTGTGGGTGGGGTTGCTGGGGCGGTTCAACGCCTACAACCTGCTGGCGGTCTACGGCGCGGCGGTGTTGCTGGGACTCGACCGGGGCGAGGTGCTGCGCGTGCTGAGCATGCTGCACGCCGTGAGCGGCCGCTTCGAGAAGATCCGCGCGGCGAACGGCACGACGGCTATCGTCGACTACGCGCATACGCCCGATGCGCTGGAGAACGTGATTCAGACCATCGAGGAGATCCGCACCCCCGGCCAGCAGCTGATCGTGGTGTGCGGCTGCGGCGGCGACCGCGACCGGACCAAGCGTCCCGAGATGGCGGCCATTGCCGTGAAGTATGCCACGACGGCGGTTTTCACCTCCGACAATCCGCGCCACGAGTCGCCCGAGGCGATTCTCGACGACATGGTCGCGGGGCTGGAGCCCGGTGCGCGCTACCTGCGCATCGCCGACCGCGCCGAGGCGATCCGCACGGCCGTGATGCTCTCGCGTCCGGGCGACATCATCCTCGTGGCGGGCAAGGGGCACGAAACCTATCAGATTGTCGGCGACGTGAAACATCCTTTCGACGACCGGGAAGAGATAAAGAAGCGCTTTGCGCTTCTCAATTAAAAATGAAAAATTAAGAATTGTTTTTCATTTGTTCGCTTGTCGTAATGCCATCGTATGGTAATTTTTAATTTTTCATTCTTAATTTTTAATTGAAACCATGCTTTACCATCTATTCAGGTACCTGGACGAGGCCTACGACCTCCCCGGCTCGGGAATGTTCCAGTACATCTCCTTCCGCGCCGCGGCAGCCATCATCCTCTCGCTGCTGATCGTCATTATCTTCGGACGTTCGATCATCGACTTCCTGCGCCGCAAGCAGATCGGCGAGGAGATCCGCGACCTCGGGCTTCAGGGCCAGTTGCAGAAGAAAGGCACGCCCACGATGGGCGGCGTGATCATTCTCGTCGCCATCCTGGTCCCGATGCTGCTCTTCGGCAAGCTGGACAACGTCTACATCCAGCTGCTGCTCGTGTCGACGGTCTGGCTCGGCCTGATCGGCGGTCTGGACGACTACATCAAGGTTTTCCGCCACAGGAAGGAGGGGTTGAAGGGCCGTTTCAAGATCGTGGGGCAGGTGGGCCTCGGCGTCATCGTCGGAACGACCATGTGGCTCTCGCCCGACATCGTCGTGCGCGAGAAGGTCACGCAGCCCGTGCAGACGGTCTATCTGAACGAGGACGGCACGGTGCTCGAAACGGTTCAGCGCCACGTGGTCGTCAGCTCCGAGAGCCTCAAGACCACGCAGACGACCATCCCCTTCGTCAAAAACAACGAGTTCGACTACGGATGGCTGACGGGCGGAAACTCCGTTGCCACATGGATTCTCTACGTGCTGGTCGCGATTTTCGTGGTGACGGCCGTGTCGAACGGCGCCAACCTCACCGACGGCCTGGACGGTCTGGCGACGGGAGTTTCGGTCCCGATCGTCGCCGTGCTGGGGGTGCTGGCCTATCTTTCGGGCCACATCGTCTATGCCGACTACCTCAATATCATGTACATCCCGGGCAGCGGCGAGATGGTGGTCTTCGCCGCGGCGCTGGTGGGGGCGCTGGTGGGTTTCCTGTGGTACAACTCCTTCCCGGCCCAGATCTTCATGGGCGACACGGGTTCGCTGGCCATCGGCGGCGTGATCGCCGTTTTCGCGCTCTGCATCCGCAAGGAGCTGCTGCTGCCGCTGCTGTGCGGCGTCTTCCTCGTGGAGAGCTTCTCGGTGATGATGCAGGTCGGCTGGTTCAAGTACACCAAACGCCGCTACGGCGAAGGGCGTCGCATCCTGCTGATGTCTCCGGTCCACCACCACTACCAGAAAAAGGGCATCTTCGAGACCAAGATCGTTCTCCGTTTCTGGATCATCTCGCTGCTGTTGGCGGCCATTACGCTGGTAACGCTGAAAATAAGATAATATGAAACAGATCGTCGTTCTGGGCGGGGGAATCAGCGGCTACGGTTCCGCGATCCTCGCCAAAAAGAAGGGGTTCGGGGTCTTCCTCTCCGATGCGGGGCGCATTGCCGACCGTTACAAGGCCAAGCTGGACGAATGGGAGGTCCCCTACGAGGAGGGCGGCCACACCGAGGAGCGCATCCTCGCGGCCACGGAGGTCGTCAAGTCGCCCGGCATTCCCGATACGGCCCCGATGGTGCGCAAGATCCGCGAGGCGGGCATTCCGGTGATCTCCGAAATGGAGTTCGCGGGCCGCTATATGGGCAAGGCCAAATGTATCTGCATCACCGGATCGAACGGGAAGACCACCACCACGTCGCTTATCTACAAGATCATGCGCGACGCGGGGATGAACGTCGCCCTCGGCGGCAACATCGGCGAGAGTTTCGCCTGGTCGGTCGCTACGGGCGACTACGATTGGTATGTACTGGAATTGAGTTCTTTCCAGTTGGACGGAATGTATCGGTTCCGGGCGCATGTCGGGGTGCTGATGAACATTACGCCCGATCACCTCGACCGCTACGACCATTGTTTTCAGAACTATGTCGACTCGAAAATGAGAATCGTGCAGAATATGACCTCGCGCGACTGGTTCGTCTACTCGGGCGATGACGAGGTGATCTGGAACGAGATTCCGAAGTACGATTTGAGGATGCGCCAGCTGCCCTTCGCCGCTAAAAACGCCGTGGCGAGCGGTGCGGGCGACGCGTTTCTCTGCGACGGAAAATTCACCGCAACGGCCGGCAAGGCGTCGGTGGAGATCGACACCGCAAAGTTGCAGATCAAGGGGCTTCACAACGCCTACAACGCCATGGCCGCGGCCCTCGCGACCCTTGCGGCGGGCGTCGCCCCGGCGAAGATCCGCAAATCGCTCTACGCCTTCGCGCCCGTCGAACACCGGCTCGAACCCGTGGCGGAAAAGGACGGCGTGCTGTGGATCAACGACTCGAAGGCCACCAACGTCGATTCGGTTTACTATGCGCTGGAGAGCATGACGCGCCCCGTGGTGTGGATCGCCGGCGGGACCGACAAGGGCAACGATTACGAGCCGCTGAAGGCCTTCGCCCGGGCGAAGGTGCACACGCTGGTGTGCATGGGTCTCGATAACGCCAAACTGGTCCGGGAGTTCACGGGCGTGGTCCCGGAGGTGGTCTCGACCGATTCGCTCGAAGCGGCCATGACGGCCTCGAAGGCCGCGGCGCGTCCCGGCGATGCGGTGCTGCTGTCGCCTGCCTGCGCGAGTTTCGATCTTTTCCGGAATTACGAGAACCGCGGCGAACTGTTCAAGAACTGGGTCGAAGAAAAAGCATAGCCGATGGTGCGGGACGAGAGCAGATACGACGACCGGGCGACGGCGGAGGCGGCGCGCGACGCTGCGCCGCGCGGCGGCAGGCGGACTTCGGGGAGCGGTGACGCGGCCTCCGGCGAGGAGTGCGCCTGCGGGACGGGAACGGCCGGGAAATCGGGGTTCCGCCTCTTTACGGGCGACCGCGTGCTGTGGATCATCGTCGCCGCGCTGGCGGTGATCTCGGTGTTGGTGGTCTACTCCTCGACGGCCAAGATGGCCTACGACGCCCATACGGCCCGTACGACGGCGCATTTCCTGCGTCAGCAGTTGTTGCTGCTGGTCGGCAGCCTGCTGATCATGGTCGCCGTGCAGAAGATCAACTGCCGCATTTACAATCTTCTGGCCCGGCCGGCCTATTTTCTTTCGGTGGCGCTGACCGTCGCCGTCTATTTCATCGGAGCGACGACCAACGGCGCAGCCCGCTGGATTCCGCTCGGCCCCTTCCAGTTCCAGCCCTCCGAGGCGCTGAAGGTCGCCACGGTGCTGTTCCTCGCCCGGCAGCTCGCCGGACGGCAGTCGAAGATCGACAAGATACGCATCGTGCCGACGTGGAAGTTCTGGACGTGGCGTTCGTCGCCCGTGCAGCGAAAAATCTGGCGCGAGGGTACGCGCCCCATTCTGCTGCCGGTCGTCGTTTCGGCAATGGTGATCTTTCCGGCGCACACTTCGTCGGCCGTGCTGGTGTGCCTGGCGTCGTGGGTGATGATGCTCATCGGACGCGTCCGTTTCGGGGAGCTGATGAAACTCGTGGGATGGGGCGTTGCGGCCATCGTCGTTATTATGACGCTGAACCTCGGGCGCAGCGAGACCGCCGAAGGGCGCGTTTCGACGTGGATTCACCTCTGGACCAAGTCGCAGACCGAGAAACCCATCGAACACCTCTCCGACACGGAGCGTTCGATGATCGCCATTTACAACGGCGGCATCCTGGGCGAAGGCGCCGGGCAGAGCGCCATGCGCGTGGAGATGATCCACCCCGAGAGCGACTATGCCTATGCCTTTTTCGTCGAGGAGTACGGCTTCATCCTGGCCGTGCTGCTGCTGATGCTCTACCTGTGGGTCTTCTTCCGGGGAATCGAGATATTCCGGCGGTGCGGAACCGCCTTTCCGGGATTGCTGGTGCTGGGGCTTGCGTTGCTGATCACGTGTCAGGCGTTGCTGCATATCATGGTGACGGTGAACCTGATCCCCGAGACGGGGCAGACCCTGCCGCTGATTTCGCGCGGCGGCTCGTCGATGCTCTTCACGATGATCGCCTTCGGGATGATCCTGAGCGTCAGCCGCCAGAACGACGAGCAGTCGCACGACCGGCCGAAAAGCGAAACGTTGTACGAAAAATAGGAGAAAACCGATGAAACAACCGCTCTCCCTGCTTTTTGCCGCGGTGGCCGCAACGGCTTGCGCTCCCGCCGTTCCCGCCGGCGAATTCCGGATTGTCGGAAAAATCGAGAACGTGCCCGACGGCGCGGTAGTGCGTCTGTATGAACCGCAGGGGCAAATGTTGCGGGGAATAGGCGTGGATACGCTGGCAGGCGGTCGGTTTTCCTTCCGGGATACGGTCGCTTTCCCGAAAGTTGTTCAGATCAGTGTGACGGTTGGGGATTACCGGGGCGGTACGCTCGATGTTTGGGTTGCCCCCGGCAAACGTATCGAGGTCCGTGGTGAGGATAAGCAGGCTTGGCTTTGGGAGGCCGCTTCGGACATTGCGGAGCAGGCGGACGAAGACATGTACCGTGCTCTGGTCGAACCTCAAATCTGTGAGTTGAATTGGTTTCAGGACATGCTGAATACACAGCAGGATTTTGCCCGTTATATGGAGCTGTTCGGGCAAGTGTCGGAGAAAACCGTCCGTCGTATGCAGACGGCTCCCGTGACGCGGGTCTGGTTGAACAAACTGGCCGAATGCGCCCGTCTTTTGCAGTTCGGAATAGGTACAGCTCACAAGGCCGAAATGCTTGCGCTTTACGACCGGATGACGGAAGAACAGCGGCAGTCTCCGATGGGCCGGCGGATTGACGCTTATCTCAATCCGGCTCCGGCGGTCGGAGTCGGAGACCGGCTGGTGGACGGGGATCTGTACGATGCGGATGGGAATCTGCATCGCCTGGCGGAATTCATCGGGAAATATATTTTGCTCGATTTCTGGAGTGCGGGCTGCGGTCCGTGCGTACAGGCGATTCCCGAACTGCAAGAGATCGCACGAAAGTATGCCGGCAGGGTTGCGGTTGTGAGCATCAGCCAAGACCCGAAGCCGGTGTGGAAGGAGTTTATTGCCGAAAAGCAGTTGGTCGGAAACCAATGGAACGAACTTGTAGACGGAGATACCGGGCTTGGGATGCGTTATGGGGTAAAGGAAATTCCGCATTTCGTGCTGATCGCTCCCGACGGCCGGATTCGGGATGTATGGCAGGGTTACGGCAAGGGGAGCCTGCTGGAAAAAATGGAGCAAAACATCAAGTGATATGGACGATATTCGTTTGGACAAGTATCTTTGGGCGGTGCGGGTGTTCAAGACCCGCAGCGATGCCGCAGATGCCGTGCGCACGAACAAGGTGACGGTAAACGGCGCTTATGCCAAGCCTTCGCGCGAGGTGAAAATCGGCGATGTGATCGCCGTGCGCAAAATGCAGGTGACCTATTCCTACAAGGTGCTCGATCTGGTGTCGAGCCGTCAGCCGGCGAAAAACGTGCCTCTTTACTGTCTCAACGTTACTCCGCAGGAGGAGCTGGACAAACTCAACGTTCCGCGCGAGACGATCTTCATCGTCCGCGACCGCGGTACGGGCCGTCCGACCAAGAAAGAGCGGCGCGAACTGGACGGGCTGATGGAGGAGATCTATTACGACGAGGAGGAATAAAAGGAGAATCCCGGCAGGAGCGCAATCCCGTCTTTTTCCTGAAGAATTTGAAGAGAAAAAGAAGGCATCCTGCCGGGTTCTTTTTTCAGCGGAATCCGGCAGGTCCGCGCAAAACGAAAGGGCGGCGCCGAATCCCGGCATCTGAGGCTTTTGGCGGGCCCTGCACAACCAGAAAACAGCACACACCCTTCCGGGGGTGCTGTATCTGTTGTGCATAAAATTCGCCAAAATTTCAGATGCTTCGATACAACGTACTATGTCAAGAACGCAATAAAGTCGGAACTCTCCTTACAAAGGTACTAAAAAGCCGGAACGTATCCAAAACCGAACCGTCTTGCGGTTCGGCAAAACCTCCGGACCCTTAAAAGGGTCGTACAACCTCAAAGGTAACGAAAAAAAGCGGAAATGCAAAAAAGCGGCCCGAAAGCCGCTTTTCCTATTTCTTGTTGAAATTGGTCATGGTCAATTGGGTTCCCACGGTCGCGAACGACCGGATGGCGTCGACAAAGACCTTCAGCCGCTCGGGAAGGGCCTTCCGTTCCTCGTCGGTCCATTCGCCCAGTACGTATTCCACCTGGTGCCCCTTCGGGAAATCGCCGCCCACGCCGAAGCGCATGCGGGCATACTCCTCCGTTCCGAGCAGTTCGGAGATGTTTTTCAGTCCGTTGTGCCCTCCGGCGCTCCCCTTCGGGCGCAGGCGCAGCGTGCCGAAAGGCAGCGCGATGTCGTCCGAAACGACGAGCAGATTCTCCGGCGGAATCTTCCCGGCGTCCATCCAGTAGCGGACGGCCTTGCCCGAGAGATTCATGTAAGTCGAGGGTTTCAGCAACACCAGTGTCCGGCCCTTGTACTTCGCTTCGGCCACGTCGCCGTAACGTTGGGTGGTAAAAACAGTGTTGGACGCCTCTGCAAGGGCGTCCAACACGTTGAAACCGATGTTGTGACGGGTTTCGGCGTATTCGGCGCCGATATTCCCCAGCCCAACAATGAGGTATTTCATATTCCCGGCTTATTTCGCAGCCTCGGCAGCTCCGCGCGACGCACGGGTTACGCGAACGGCGCAGACGGCGGTCGTAGCGGGGGTGATGAACTTCAGGTTCTCGAACTCGAGGTCGCCGACGAAGATGGTCTTGCCTACGCCCAGTTCCGTAACGTCCACGACGATTTCGTCGGGAAGGTTCTCGACCAGTGCGCTGACGACCAGTTTGCGGGCCGACAGGGCCAGCTTACCGCCGACCTTCACGCCCTCGGCGTTGCCGGTCAGGCGTACCGGAATGGCGATTGATACGGGTTTGCCCTCGGCGATGCGGTAGAAATCCAGGTGGAGGATCTCCTCGCGTACGGGGTGGAACTGTGCCTCACGCAGCACGGCCTGCTCTTTCTTGCCCTCGATGTCGAACTCTACGATGTAGGAGTTCGGGGTGTAGATCAGGGGTTTGATCTCGCGGGGGTCTACCGAGAAGGTCTCGGTTTCGCCGTTGCCGCACAGTACGCAGGGGACCATGCCCTCGCGGCGAATCGCCTTGGCGGCCTTCTTGCCGAAATCGGCGCGTTTTACGGCCTTGACTGAAATGGTTTTCATAATGAAAATTTGTTTTTTAATGTGTGTTGCCTTCGGCGGTTCTCAATGCGGACTCTGCGGACCGCATCCCATTTCCGCCTGCTTTGGGAGCGCAAAGATACGAAAAATTCACAATTCACAATTCACAATTCACAATTATTTGAGTTTAAGCCCAAAAAACAGGATCGAACCATCGTTCCGACCCTGTAATTGTGAATTATGAATTTATTCCCCGAATGTGCTTCTCCCAGGCCCAGGCGGCGGCGAGCGTCTGGTCGAGCGTGCGCTCGGCAGTCCAGCCCAGTTCGGTGTTCGCCAGCGTGGGATCGGCCCAGATGGCGATGATGTCGCCCGCACGGCGCGGTGCGATCTTGTAGTTGAGCTTCAAGTGGTTAACCTCCTCGAACTTGTGCACCAGTTCCAGCACCGAGACGCCGCGGCCCGTGCCGACGTTGAAAATCTCGTAGGCCTGCTTGTTCTTGTCGCCGGCCATGCGGTTGATCGCCGCCACGTGGGCTTTGGCGAGGTCCACGACGTCGATGTAGTCGCGGATGCACGACCCGTCGGGCGTCGGGTAGTCGTCGCCGAAGACCGAGAGGCACTCGCGCAGTCCGGCGGCGGTCTGCGTGATGAAGGGCACGAGGTTCTGCGGCACGCCGCGCGGCAGTTCGCCGATCAGCGCCGAAGGATGTGCGCCGATGGGGTTGAAATAGCGCAGCGCGATGCCTTTCATGCCGGGGTAGGCGGCGAGCGAGTCGCGCAGAATGTCCTCGCACATCTGCTTGGTGTTGCCGTAGGGCGAAGTGGCCGGCTTGCGGGGCGTCTGCTCCGTCACGGGCTGCTTCTCCGGCTCGCCGTAAACGGTGCACGACGACGAGAAGACGATGTTCCGGCGGCCGAATTCACGCATCAGGCCGATGACGTTCATAAACGAGGTGAGGTTGTTGCCGTAGTATTCGAGCGGCTTCTGCACCGACTCGCCCACGGCTTTCGACGCTGCGAAGTGGATCACCGAGTCGAATTCGTACTGTTCGAAGACCTTGCGGAAAGTCGCCCGGTCGCAGCAGTCGACCTCGACGAAGGGGATGTCCACGCCGGTGATCTTGCGCACGCCTTCGACGGCGTTGAGGTCGCTGTTCGAAAGGTTGTCGACGATCACCACGTCGTAGCCGGCGTTGATGAGTTCCACGGAGGTGTGCGAGCCGATGTAGCCTGCACCGCCGCTGACCAATACACACGATTTTTTCATAGGTAGCTGGTTGTTATTTGAGCAACAAAGGTATTAAAAAATTATGCGGCGGCAAAAAAAAACGCCGCCGAAAAAACCTCCCGGAAGCCTTGGAGGCGTGGCGAATAACAAATTGTAACCCGGCGTGAGAAAAAAGCGTTCGGAGAGTGTCTGTTTTCGGAAATTTATCGTACATTTGTAACAGATCGACACTTTGCACTCGGAATTTCATCAAAAAATTAACGGATATGTACGGGAAAATCAAGGAGCACCTGCAACATGAACTCGCCGAAATCGAGGCCGCAGGGCTTTACAAACGGGAACGGATCATCGCTTCGCCCCAGCGGGCCGAGATCGAGGTTGCAGGTCGGAAGGTGCTCAACTTCTGCGCCAACAATTACCTCGGACTGTCGGACAATCCGCGGCTGATCGAGGCGGCGAAGAAAGCAATGGATGCCCGCGGCTACGGCATGTCGTCGGTGCGCTTCATCTGCGGCTGCCAGGACATCCACAAGGAGCTGGAGAAGGTTATCGCCGACTATTTCGGTACGGAGGACACGATTCTCTACGCCGCCTGCTTCGACGCCAACGGCGGCGTGTTCGAACCGCTCTTTTCGGAGGAGGACGCCATCATCTCCGATTCGCTGAACCATGCTTCGATCATCGACGGCGTGCGTCTGTGCAAGGCCGTGCGTTACCGCTACGCCAATGCCGACATGGGCGAACTGGAGGAGTGCCTGAAGAAGGCGCAGGCCCAGCGGTTCCGCATCATCGTCACCGACGGCGTATTCTCGATGGACGGCAACGCCGCACCGCTCGATCGGATCTGCGCTCTGGCGGAAAAGTACGACGCGCTGGTGATGGTCGACGAGTGCCATTCGGCGGGCGTGCTGGGCGAAACGGGCCGCGGCATCACCGAACTTTACGACCTGCGCGGGCAGGTGGACATCCTCACGGGTACGCTCGGCAAGGCATTCGGAGGCGCCGTAGGCGGATTCACCACCGGCCGCAGGGAGATCATCGACATGCTGCGCCAGCGTTCGCGTCCCTACCTTTTCTCGAACTCGCTGCCCCCTGCCGTGGTCGGCGCCGGGATCGAGACCTTTAAGATGCTCGCGGAGAGCCACGAACTGCACGACCGGCTGGTGGCCAACGTCGAACATTTTCGTGCCGGAATGATGGCGGCGGGTTTCGACATCAAACCCACCCAGTCGGCCATCTGCGCCGTGATGCTCTACGACGCCAAACTGTCGCAGGAATTCGCCGCGAAATTGCAGGACGAGGGCGTTTTCGTCACGGGATTCTACTACCCGGTGGTTCCCAAGGGTCAGGCGCGCATTCGCGTGCAGGTCTCCGCAGGCCACACCATCGAACAGCTCGACCGCTGTATCGCCGCCTTCACGAAGGTCGGCAAAGAACTGAATGTCATCAAATAACTTACTGCCATGGCTAAAACCGCATTGGACGCGATCGACCGCAAGATCCTCAAATACCTCATCAAGAATGCGCGCATGCCTTTTCTGGAGATCGCCCGCGAATGCGGCATCTCCGGCGCCGCCATTCACCAGCGCATCCGCAAGCTCGACGAGTCGGGCGTGATTCTCGGGAGCCGCCTGATCGTCGACCCCAAGATGATGGGCTTCGACGTCTGCGCCCACATCAGCATCACGCTCAAGGACCCGCAGCTGCTGAAACAGACCGTCGAGGAACTGCGGAAAATCCCCGAGATCGTCGAGGCGCATTTCATCACCGGCAAGGGCAACATCCTCGTCAAACTCTACTGCGTGGACAACGAACACCTCATGCGTACGATTTTCGACGGCATTCTGCGCATTCAGGGCATCGCCACCACCGAGACGAACATTTCGTTGCAGGAGGTGTTCCAGCGCGAGGTGAATATCGACTTTATCGACGAATAGGTTGCAGATTGCCGGAGGTATCTCCGTACTGACGACGCACAAGGGGGCTGTATACAATACAGCCCCCTTGTGTGTTTCGGTGCAATCCGCGTCCTGCCGGAACTTGAACTGTCAGAGCCATTTTTTGTACTTGAAGTACCAGATTGTCAGGGCCGAGCAGAAGATCATCAGCCCGATGGCGAAGATGTAGCCCAGGGGGATGTTCCAGCCGTTGCCGAGCGTCAGCGTCCAGTCCAGTTCGGGCATGAACTTGAAGTTCATGCCGTAGATCGACGCCCACGCAACGATGATGGTCGCCGGGCTGCTGTTGATGCATAGATCCTGCGAAAGCTGGTCGTAGGTGCGCTGGATAAAGGTGGAGTATACGCCGTAGACCGGCCTGCCGCCGGCTGCCGCGATGCCGGACGCGAGCGCGACTGCGTTTTCCTCCGCGATGCCGACGTCGATGAATTGACGGCCGGCGAGCCTGCGCTTGTCCTCGGTGAAGCCGAGAACGGTCGGCGTGCCCGAGGTGATCATGCACACAGAGGAGTCAGCCTGCATCTTTTTCATCATAAAGTCGGCCGTAAGGCTCTCCCAGCTTTCGCCCTCTGTGCTCATGAGCGGCTGGAAGGTCTCCCTGTCGAACGGAGCGCAGTAGTGCCACTCCTCCTTGTGCGCCTCGGCGGGCGCGAAGCCCTTGCCTTTTTCGGTGACGAGGTGCACAACGACCGGATGGTCGATGTCCCTGACCGCCTGCAAAGCCTCGATGACCGACGGCAGGTCATTGCCGTCCGCGACGAAGCGGTAGTCCAGACCCATCGCGCGGAACAGGTTGCAGTCCGCCCGGCCGCCGGTCTCGCGCAGCAGACGCAGGTTGCCGTAAATGCCGCCATGGTTCTCCGCGATGGACATATCGTTGTCGTTTACGAGGATAATGAAGCTGCCGCCGAGCTCAGCTGCGTAATCGAGCGCCTCGAGCGCTTCGCCGCCGGAGAGCGAGCCGTCACCGATGACAGCGATGACATTGCCGCCTTCGCCCTTGAGGTCGCGGCCCTTCGCCAGACCGCAGGCAAGGCTGACCGAGGTCGAGGTGTGGCCGACGGTGAAATGGTCGTGCTCGCTCTCGTGCGGATTGCTGTAGCCGGAGACGTCGTCGTAGTGTGTGGGGTCGAGAAAAGCCTCGGCTCTGCCGGTCAGCATCTTGTGCGGATAGGTCTGATGCGATACGTCGAATACGATTTTATCCTTCGGAGACTCGAAAACATAGTGCAGAGCAACGGTCGCCTCGACGAAGCCGAAGTTCGGGCCGCAGTGGCCGCCGTGGCGGCTGAGCTTTTCGACGAGTGCGCCGCGAATTTCGCCGCACAGCGCCTTCAACTCATCGAGCGAGAGCTTTTTAACGTCTGAGGGGCTGCTGATGTGTTCCAGGTACATAGAGAAATTCCTCCTGCAAATTTTTTTTACCATGACAATGGTATCACCTGGAGTGAACTTCAAGTCAAGAGGAAATTCAAAAATTTTATCCACAGAGCAAAACCGCATCAAGGAACAGGCGCGATTTGCGGGTAAATTTTTCTTGCAATTTCGGTACAGGGTGGTATAATCCATATAAATATACTAACACGATATGAATAGTGGGAAAATAATTGCGCGGCGGCTGACGCAGAAGGAGAGCACCCCTTATGAAGGAAAAAATACGATGCGGTGAGACACATTACGGAGACAGCCCGTACCGGTCGGATGTGCACGGTATCCTGCTGCACGGCAGACGCGGACGGCTGCTGTCCGTGCTGTATACGGCAGGCGGCGAAGGACTGCATCCCGCCGTGCTGCGCTGCACGGCATTCCCGGCTGCGAAAAGAATATCGACCTTGCGCAGGATCTGCGCCGGGCCTTGCGGCAAAGCCGGTGCTGTGTCTCGGCGGCTCGCTCGACATCTACACGCCGCCCGAGCAGCACTGTGAGCCGCTTCGCCGGGCCGTTGAGCGGGCGGGCGGTACGCAGTTTCGGAGCGTGCGCTGGCCGACCGACCATTTTCTGTCGGATTACCGGCTGAAAACCTCGGAAACCGTGCTCGAATTTCTGAAAAGCTGAACGATCTCAGGCATTCCGCCGCTCTCGGCATGACGGAATGCCTTTTTTGCGTCTTGCAACGAAAATTGAAAAAGAATATAATGATACTGGAAATAAATCACGATCAGAAAGAAGGACTATCACAAATGCCAATCGGAGTATTGACCAACTGCGCATCGGTGCTGGCGGGGGGCGCGATCGGCTCGGCGCTTGGACACATCCTGCCCGCAAGCCTCAAGGACCATCTGCCGACCATGTTCGGCCTGTGCTCGATCGCCATCGGCATCAATTCCATCATCAAGGCCTCAGCGATGACGCCGGTGGTGCTGGCGCTGCTCGTCGGCTTCACCATCGGTCATCTGCTGCATCTTGAACAGTGGACGAGCCGGTTTTTCCATAAGCTGGTGAAGGCGATGCGCCTCGGCGGAGACGGCATCGACATGGAGTTTTACATCACGGCGGTCGCGCTGTTCTGCTGCTCGGGCTTCGGCTGGTACAGCACGCTGACCGAGGGGATCGCAGGCGACCCGTCGCTGCTGTTCTCCAAGGCAGTCCTCGACGGCTTCACGGCGCTCATCTTTGCTTCGACGCTCGGAAAATCCATCTGCGCCATTCCGCTGCCGCAGTGCGTCATCCTGCTGTGCGTGTTCGGCGCAGGACGGCTGCTGGCCGGCGTGCTGACGCCGAACATGTTCGCGGATCTTTCCGCCTGCGGCGGTGTGCTGACCATGGCGGCGGGCTTTCGCGTCTCCAAAATCAAATCCGTGCCGCTCGTCGATCTGATGCCGGCGCTCCTTCTCGTCATGCCGTTCAGTCTGCTCTGGACGATGGTGATGGGATAAGAAAACGATGGGCAGCACCACAGGCTCTACCGCGCGGTGCTGCCCATATGGTTTGAAAGGAAGAAACTGAAAAATGAAGCTCATTCATCTTTCTGATCTGCATCTCGGCAAGCGAGTCAACGAATGCTCGATGCTGGAGGATCAGCAGTATATTTTAGGCGAAATCCTGCGTATTATCGACAGCGAAGCGCCGGATGCGGTGCTCATCGCAGGCGACGTTTACGATAAATCCGTCCCGTCGGCGGAGGCGGTGACGCTGCTCGATGATTTTCTGGTGCAGCTTGCCTCGCGCCGCGTGCAGACCTGCCTCATCAGCGGAAACCATGACTCGGCAGAGCGCCTGTCGTTCGGCGGACGGCTGATGGACGCGGCCGGCATCCATATCGCGCCGGTCTACGACGGCTCTCTGGCGCCGCTGACGCTGTCGGACGAGCACGGCCCGGTGGATATTTATCTGCTGCCGTTCCTCAAGCCGGTGCAGGTGCGGCGTTTTTTCCCGGACGAGGACATCGAAAGCTATACGGACGCGATGGCGGCGGTGCTCCGTGCGGCGAACGTGGACACAGCGCGCCGCAATGTGCTGGTCGCGCACCAGTTCGTCACGGGCGCGGTGCCCTGCGAGTCCGAGGAGCTTTCGGTCGGCGGCACGGACAATGTGGCGGTCTGTGTGTTCGACGATTTCGATTATGTCGCCCTCGGTCACATCCACGGCCCGCAGAAGGTCGGCCGCGAGACCGTGCGCTACTGCGGCACGCCGCTCAAGTATTCCTTCTCGGAGGTCGGCCACAAAAAATCCGTCACCGTGGTGGAGATGGGAGAGAAGGGCAGCGTCGGCATCCGCACGGTGCCGCTCGTGCCGCGGCGCGATATGTCTGAGCTGCGCGGCACGTATAACACGCTCATGCTGCGCGAGAATTACGAGGGAAAGCCGCTCCGGAACGATTATCTGCACATCACGCTCACCGATGAAGAGGATATTCCGAACGCCGTCAGCAATCTGCGCGTGGTCTACCCGAATCTGATGCGGCTCGACTACGACAATGCGCGCACCCGTGCAGGCGGCGTCATCGAGGGCGCGGACAGGGCAGAGCAGAAGCCACCGCTCACCCTGTTCGGTGAATTCTACGAGAGCCAGAACGGAACGCCGATGAGCGAGGAGCAGCAGGCGTTCGCAGACAAGCTGATCGCGAGCATCTGGGAGGAAGAAAAATGAGACCGCTGAAACTTACGCTGTCCGCATTCGGCCCGTATGCCGGACACACCGAGATCGATCTGGAAAAGCTGGGTGAGAAGGGTCTGTACCTGATCACCGGCGATACGGGCGCAGGCAAGACCACGATCTTCGACGCGATCACCTATGCGCTGTACGACGCGCCGAGCGGCACGAACCGCGATACGTCCATGTTCCGCTCCAAGTATGCGTCTCCCGAAACGCCGACCTTCGTCGAAATGACATTTTCCTGCGGCGGAAAGGTCTACACCGTCAAGCGAAACCCGGAATACGAGCGCCCTGCCAGACGCGGCAGCAAAATGACAAGGCAGAGAGCCGAGGCGGAGCTGCATCTGCCGGACGGCAGCGGCGTGCTCGACAAGCCGAAAGAGGTCAACGCAGCCCTCGTGCGGATCATCGGCCTCGACCGCAGCCAGTTTTCGCAGATCGCCATGATCGCGCAGGGCGAATTTCTCAAGCTGCTGACAGCGGAAACAAAGGACCGGCAGGAGATATTCCGCAAGATCTTCAAGACGAACTGCTACGAGATGCTGCAAAACCGTCTGAAGGACAGCACGAACACGCTTTACCGCAAATGTGAGGCGGCGCGCGCAAGCGTACAGCAGTATATCGGCGGCATCGTCTGCGCGGAGGGGGATATGCTCCGCGAAAAGGTGCAGCAGGCGAAGGAGGGAAAACTTCCGTTCGCGGAGACCGTGGAGCTGCTCGAAACGCTCATCGACCGCGACGAAGCGGAGGATGCGGCCTGCGCACGGCAGTTTGAGGTGCTGGAGGAGAAGATCGGTGCGGTCAATGCGCGGCTTATCAAGGCGGACGAGCGGGGAAAGATGCGCGAAGCACTCGAGAAAAATCGGAAACAGCAGGAGGTGCAGCGCGGACAGGCTCAACACGCGAAATCGGCGCTTGTCGCCGAGCAGGCGAAGCAGCCGCAGCAGGAGGCGCGTCAGCGCGCGCTTGCCGACCTCGAAAACGAGCTGCCGCGCTATGCTGAGCTTGAAAACGCGGAAAAGCAACGTCTCAGCCTTGTTTCTGACATAGAGGCGAAACGCCGCGCGCTCGTACAGCAGGAGCGCACGCATCAGGCGCAGAGCGCGGAGCTTGCAGCATGGAAGCAGGAGCATGAGAGCCTTGCGAGTGCTGCGGCTGACCGAGAGCGTCTGCTTGGCGAAAGGAGCCGCAGGCTCGACCGCCAAACCGCGCTCAAGGCGCTGGCGGAGGATGTCAAGGCGCAGCGGCGCGGCGAGAGGGAGATCGCGGACGCGGAAAAGCAGCTTGCAGTCCGAAAGCAGAGGCAGGAAGCGCTTGCCTCGGAGCTTGCCGCGCAGACCGAAACGCTGAAGGCAGACCGCGAAGCGTGGGAGCAGGGCGCGGGACTGGACGCAGAGCGCGAAAAACTGCGCGCACAGCAGGCAAAAACGCAGGAGCGGGAAGCTGAACTGCGCACACTGAACGCGCTGCTGCGCGAGTGCCGGACGGCGGAGCAGGCGGTGCTTGCATCGCAGCAGGCTTATCTGCGTGCGCAGGACGCGGCGGAGCAGACGGACGCAGCATACGGCGAGAGCCGCCGCGCTTTCTTTGACGCGCAGGCCGGTATTCTCGCACGCGAGCTTGCGGAGGGCGTTCCGTGCCCGGTCTGCGGTTCGGTGCACCATCCGGCGCCGGCGCACGCGCCCGGCCACGCCCCGACCGAGGAGCAGCTTCGCGAAGCGGAGCAGGCACGCGATGCGGCACAGCAGAGGGCGCACGCGAAAAGCCTGGACGCAGGCGCGAAAAACGCCGCCTTCACGGAGAAAAAGCAGCAGCTGATCGCGCAGATGCAGCCGTTTGCGGAGCAGCCCGCCTATGAAAATGCAGAGGCGCAGCTGGGTGTATGCGAGGAGAAGGTGCGGCAGGAAGGTGCGGATGCCGCACGGCAGCTTTCCGCTCTGGACGCGCAGCTTGCCGCACGCGAAGCACTGGGGCACAGCATGGAGATGCGGCAGAAGACGCTGGAGCGGCTTACCGCTGAGCAGGAGGAGCAGCGCTCTGCGGCTGCGGCGGCAGAAAACCTGCTGAGCCGTCTGCGCGGTCAGCAGGAGCAGCTTGCAGAACGGCTCAGCCGTCAGCTTGCAGAGGCACTTCCGGGCTGCCGCATGGAAAATGCTGCCGCATACATCGCCGCCGAGCAGGCGGAGACAGAGCAGGCGCTCGCGGCGCTGGAGGCGCAGCTGGCATTGCTCGACGCAGGCATTGCACGCAGGGAAACGCTCGCCCTGCTCATCCCGCAGCGCGAAAGCGAACTGCGCGGACAGGAGCAGACGATGAATGCCGGACGGGAGGAGCTGGCGCGGACGGAAAGCCGCGAAGGCGCACTCGGAGAGCAGAACGCAAGACTGCGCGATGGGCTGTCGTTCCCGTCGGCGTCCGCGGCGGAAAAGCAGCGGCAGACGCTGGCAGCGGAGATGGACGCGGCGGCTGCTGCGCGGAGGGCGGCAGAGGAGCGGTTCGAGGCCTGCCGCAAGGAGCAGATCGCGCTGGAAGCCGGCGCAAAACAGCTGGAAGCGCAGCTTGCGGGCGGCGAGGAGATCGACGAGGAGGCGCAGCGGCAGCAGGGCAATGCACTGGCCGCCGAGCGGCTTACCCTGCTCGAGCGGCAGCGCACGCTCCACAGCCGGGCGCACACCAATAAGACTGCACTTGCGAGCGTGCGGAACAAGTCGGACGAGCTGGAACGGCTGGAACGGGAGTATAGCTGGCTGAGCTTGCTGTCGCAGACGGCGAACGGCACGCTTTCCGGAAAAGACAAGATCACGCTTGAAACCTATATCCAGATGACCTTCTTCGATCGTATCCTTCAGCGCGCAAACGGACGTCTGCTCGTCATGTCGGGCGGTCAGTACGAGCTCAAGCGCCGCAGCATTTCGGACAACAGGCAGTCCAAGACCGGTCTGGAGCTTGATGTTGTCGACCACTACAACGGCTCGGAGCGCAGCGTCAAGTCGCTCTCGGGCGGCGAGTCGTTCAAGGCCTCGCTGTCGCTCGCGCTCGGCCTTTCGGATGAGGTGCAGTCCGCGGCGGCGGCCGGAATCCGTCTGGATACGATGTTCGTCGATGAGGGCTTCGGCTCGCTCGATGAGGAGTCGCTCGCGCAGGCCATCCATGCACTCAGCAGCCTTGCCGAGGGAAAACGGCTGGTCGGCATCATCTCGCACGTGGGAGAGCTCCGCGAGAAGATCGACCGTCAGATAGTCATCACCAAGGATAAAAACGGCAGCGGCAGCAGCGTGAGAATTATAGTATAAAATCAGGTTTACATGATTACTGCAATCGCGCGATAGCGCGTGTGAAATAGCGTTTGCTGTGCAAATAAAAAAACCGAGGACATGCGCCTCGGTTTTTTTACACTAAGAGGGAGAAAGTTTCCGTATGGGAACTTTCGGACGACTCGTGTTCTGCGTTCGTCAGAACACAGCTTGTCGGCGAAACGTCAGTTTCGCGACAGCTCATCCGGTATGTCAAACCAGAACGCGATGCCGCCGGGGACGTTCTCCGCGCCGCAGTCGCCGTGCAGCGTATCTGCGATGGCGCGGACGAGCGACAGGCCGATGCCGGTGCCGCCGGCCTCGCGGGTACGTGCGCGGTCGGTGCGGTAGAATTTCTCCCAGATCTTCGGCAGCTCCTCCTCGGGCAGACCCTCGCCCGCATTGAAAACGGTCAGGCGCATGCTCCCGCCGTTTCGGACGGCGGAGATGACGATGCTTCCGCCCTCGGCGGTGTAGCGGATGGCATTGGACAGGTAGTTCATGAGCACCTGCTCGAGCAGGCCGCTGTCCGTGCGCACGGTGACGTGCGTGCTCTCGCAGTCCACGCTGAGGTTTTTGCTCTCGCACAGCACGGCGGTCTTCTGCACCGCGTCGCTGCACATTTCGTGCAGGTCGATCTCTTCACAGAATGTCTGCTCCGCGCCGAGCTCGAGCTTGGACAGGCTGAGCAGCTGCATGACAAGACGGTTCATATGACCGGCCTCGTCCGCGATGGTGTCGCAGTAGAACTTGCGGTCCTCGGGGTTGTCCGCGACACCCGCCGTCAGACCCTCGGCGTAGCCCTGAATGAGGGCGATCGGCGTTTTCAGCTCGTGAGAAACGTTGACGATGAATTCGCGGCGCATATTGTCGATGCGCTCCTTTTCGCGTACCTCCTGCGCAAGCTGGTCGTTGGACTCCTTGAGCTCGCCGATGGCCTGCTCGAGATAGGCGCTGAGACGGTTGAGCGACTGGCCGAGCTGTTCGACCTCGTCGGATTCCCGCCTGCCCTTGCCGGTGTACTGGGTGGAAAAGTCGAGCTCGCTCATGCGGTCGGCGAGCGCCGCCATGGAGACGAGCGGGCGCGTGAACTCGCGCGAGAAGAAGAACGCGATGCCGAGACAGATGAGCAGCGCACAGCCGCCGGCGATGAGCAGGAACACCAGGTTGAGCGAGGAATTCTGCTCGATGAACGCGAACGGCATATAGGCGATAAGGTAGCGGCCCTCGTCCTTGTCGAGTGAGCCGATGAGACAGAGATATTGGTCGTTGTCGCGCAGGCTGATATTGGTAAAGCGGTACTGATGCTCGGCGAGCGAGGACCAGTCCTCGTTCTGCATGACCGAGGCGAGGACCGCGATGCTGCGGAACTGCTGCTCGTTCATGCCGAATGCAAAGTCCG
>OGDU01001090.1_pt1 | contig 23414 bp, 25 predicted proteins | sample 1570371 | NCBI WGS metagenome assembly OGDU01 (sample SAMEA2581977, study PRJEB24529) | metagenome | biome: Human gut stool | place: China | collected 2011
TCTGGTTGTAGCAGTTGGACTGGTTGCTTCGTGAGAATTTGATCAGGCGGTAAACATCGCGGTTTCCGTCAGAATCTCTCTTGATCACGATCTCATTGGACGCGGAGCGCTCAACAACGCCGGCATTCTTTGCAACAACGCAGACACCGGAGTCAACGGCAGCCTTGCCCTCGATACCGGTACCAACGACCGGAGCTTCTGTGGAAAGAAGCGGTACTGCCTGACGCTGCATGTTGGATCCCATCAGGGCACGGTTCGCGTCATCGTTCTGTAAGAACGGGATCATGGATGTAGCGACAGAGAATACCATTCTCGGGGATACGTCCATTAAATCGATCTGTCTCTTCTGGAAGGAGGAAGTCTCCTCACGGAAACGACCGGATACGTTGTTGTGGATGAAGTGGCCTTCCTCATCGAGCGGCTCGTTCGCCTGTGCTACGATGTAGTTATCCTCTTCGTCCGCGGTCATATAAACGACTTCATCGGTAACACGCGGGTTTGCCGGGTCAGTCTTATCTACGACACGGTACGGAGCCTCAACGAAACCGTACTGGTTTACCTTTGCATAGCTCGCAAGGGAGTTGATCAGACCGATGTTCGGTCCCTCAGGAGTCTCGACCGGACACATACGGCCATAGTGGGTGTAGTGTACATCTCGAACCTCGAATCCCGCACGTTCTCTGGACAGACCGCCCGGTCCTAACGCGGAGAGACGTCTCTTATGCGTAAGCTCGGATAACGGGTTGTTCTGGTCCATGAACTGGGATAACTGGGAGCTTCCGAAGAACTCCTTCACTGCTGCAGTGACCGGTTTGATATTGATCAGGGACTGCGGAGTGATTCCGTCGATGTCCTGTGTCGTCATTCTTTCGCGTACCACACGCTCCATTCTGGAGAGACCGATGCGGTACTGGTTCTGAAGCAGCTCGCCGACTGCACGGATACGACGGTTTCCAAGATGATCGATATCATCCTTTACGCCGATGCCGTACTCAAGGTGCATATTGTAGTTGATGGAAGCAAGGATATCTTCCTTTGTGATGCATTTCGGAACAAGCTCGTGGACGTTGCGGCGGAGTTCAGCTTTTAACTCTTCCTCGTCATCCCCTGCTTTTTCCAGAATCTCTTTTAATACCGGGTAGTATACTAATTCTGTAATACCTACTTCTTCCGGATTAAATGTTACGTATGCGGAAAGATCTACCATGAGGTTTGAGAGAACCTTCTCTACACGTTCCTCAGTCTGGATCCATACGTACGGGATCGCTGCGTTCTGGATCGCGATCGCCTGGTCCTTTGTGATTGCCTTTCCTGCTTCGGCAAGGATTTCACCTGTAGATGTATCGACGATATCCTCAGACGGAATCTGTCCTACGATACGGTTCTTCATGTGGAGCTTCTTGTTGAATTTGTATCTGCCGACCTTCGCGAGATCGTATCTTCTCGGATCAAAGAACATACCATTTAACAGGCTCTCAGCGCTGTCAACGGACAGCGGCTCGCCCGGACGGATCTTCTTATATAATTCAAGGAGACCATCCTGATAGTTGTCGGATGTATCTTTTCCAAAGCTTGCGAGAAGCTTCGGCTCTTCACCGAAGAGATCGATGATCTCGGCGTTTGTTCCATATCCGAGCGCACGAATCAGGACTGTAACCGGGACCTTTCTCGTACGGTCTACACGGACATAGAACACGTCGTTGGAATCGGTCTCATACTCTAACCATGCTCCACGGTTCGGGATCACGGTACAGGAGTATAATTCCTTACCGATCTTATCATGATCGATTCCATAATATATACCTGGGGAACGTACCAACTGGCTGACGATAACACGCTCGGCACCGTTAATAACGAAGGAGCCGGTATCTGTCATTAACGGCAGATCGCCCATGAAAATCTCATGTTCATTGATCTCATCTTTATCTTTGTTGCAGAGTCTCACCTTAACCTTTAAAGGTGCCGCGTAAGTCGCATCACGCTCTTTGCACTCTTCGATCGTATATTTGATGTCATCTTTGCACAGCGTGAAGTCTACAAACTCCAGGCTCAGATGTCCAGCAAAGTCAGCGATCGGAGAGATATCGTCAAAGACCTCTTTCAGGCCCTCGTCGAGGAACCACTGATAAGAATCCTTCTGGATCTCGATCAGGTTCGGCATCTCAAGAACTTCTTTCTGTCTTGAGAAGCTCATTCTTACGCTCTTGCCGGCCGGCACCGGACGCATTCTGCTTTTCTCCATTTGACGTTTCACCCCTGTTTTCTTTCTCTATAATCAATAGCCAATTTTGGGCATACTGGTACCATATGCACATGATACCACAATAGTGCACATTTCATACTATCATGGGTTTGTCAATCTGTCAAGCACTTTTTTACAAGGTTTAAAAATGTCAACATTAAAATCGACATTTTTTCATGTTTTTATCGTTTTGCCATTTTGCACAATACGCAGCCTGTTTTATTGTATATTTTCACTTTTAGGCAACGCAGTAGTAAGGCTGCCACTGCTGCCAGCCTCTCACGCTCCCTGTATCCGTTGTTATGCAAGCTGCTTTACCTCTTCCTTGAATAATTCCCCTGCTGAATGATAGCCATGTATTTTGCGTGGGTATCCGTTTATCCAGTTCTCTATACTCTCTACCTCTTCCTCTGTCCTGTCGTCAAAATTTGTGCCTTTCGGTATCTTCCGGCGTATCATCTTATTTGTTACCTCATTCGTGCCACGCTCCCAACTGCTGTACGGGTGGCAGTAATATACCTTTGTCCGCTTTTCTCCCTCGTTGATAATAGAACGCTGTAAGCCCTCTGCGTCTGCAAACTCGCTGCCATTGTCTACCGTGATTGTCTTAAATACCCGCTTAAACATATCAGCGCCCCATTTCCTTTCTAATCTATCCAGCGCCGCTACTACTGCCTCGTCTGTATGGTCTGGCAGCTTAAATATAATCTCGTTTCTGGTTTTCCGCTCTGTCAGCACCAGCAGCGTATTTTTTGACTTTCCCCGCTTGCCTAAAACGCTGTCCATTTCCCAGTTGCCGAACTCTTCCCGTGTATCTATCTCTTTCGGGCGTTTCTCTATACTCTCGCCTGCTGCTGCCCTTGACTGCTGCCGCTGCACTTTCTTATATTTCCGCTTTTTATTCTTCTTTACTGGCAAATCCTTGTTAGACAGCTTAAGGAAAATGCCCTTATCAATGTAGCTGTATAAAGTCGTTACGCATACCGTTACGGAAAAGTCCCCCTCTTTTCCCTGCGCTTTCAGCTCTCCCAGTACCGCCGCTGGGCTGTAATCTTCATTTACTATTTTATCCTCTATGTAATTTGCGTATGCAATATCATTCCCTATTTTAAGCTGTGTGCCTCTCGCCTTTAAATTTTCCTCTGCCTTTTCCTGTGCAATATCTGGACTATAGCGCAGTTCTTCCGTATAGTCGCTGTTTCGGTGCATATACTGCCCTCTCTTAAGCTCATTATATATAGTGCTGCGGTGTACGCCCAGCTGCTCTGCTATCTCTATCACGCTATGCCCCGCTTTTTTCAACGCCTCAAGGCTTATACGGTCTGTCCATGTCAGCTGTCGGCTGCCTTTCTTATTCGCCATTTCTGCTACCTCTCTTTCGTTCCTGTTCTTTCCCCATATACGACGAAAAGCCGCAAACTCTTTTACAAGTCTGCGGCTTATGCCTTTACCTATTTACAACACTTTTTACAAGCGGTGTATTTCTTCTTTGCTTGGCTTAGCGGTATGCTCTTTGGGTTTTTCATTCCCGAACAGTTAGGCTTACTATGGTATTTTTTGTTGCTACGGTCTACATATACCGTAGTTTCTCCCGTATGCTGGCTTACGCTGGGCGTCGTGTCCTCGATTACGTCAAGCTCTATATTGCACCCGAACGTCTGTACCCCCCCCCCCAGAAATTTCCAGTATTTCTGCGGTGTAGCGGGCTTTCGGGTACTTTCTCGCTAAGTCCCCCGCCAGCTCTGCCGATAGATTGCCTATTACCTTATCGCCCCACTTTACGTATGCGGCAGGCTCTCCGTTGTATGTATACTTTTCTACTGTAATATCTTCACTGCCGGACATTCTGCTTAAAATATCCTGCCTGTTTTCTCCGTCCTCATTATTGAACGTCACGCCTACTACTTTCGTTCTGATTGTATCTAAAATTCTGCCACCAGATGCAGCGGCAGGCGCTGGCGTTCTGTTTCCGTTCTCTTTTCCTGCGCTTTTCTTTTTCAGTCCAAAATAGGCGCATACTGCCGCAACCACAATGCAGCCCACCCCGCCTGTTATATTTCCAGACGGCAGCGCCGTTAAACCGCTTACTGCAAATAATGCAGCCACTACCAATAAAATTACCTTTTTCTTTGTCATAGTAAGCCCTCGCTTTCGTATCTACTTCAATTCTAAAATTTCATCAGCAGAGGCGTTAAGCTCTCTGCAAATTTTCGCAAACGCTGGCACGCTCGGCGTTCTTTCTCCGTTTTCCCAACGGCTTATATCTTTCGGGTAAACTTGCAGGCGCTCTGCAAGTTCCTTTTGCGTCACGCCTGCCGCTTTTCGTGCTTTCCTTATGTTTTCGCCTAAATTCATGCCTTACCTCTCTTTTCTTTCGCTCTCAAAATGAAAGCAATAAGCAGCTTTACAAGTCCTACTGCTACTAAAAATACTCCTAATTTCAAAAGCATACTCTTTACTCGGCTGTGGGTTTGTGTTATATTTTTTATAGGCGGCGGGCTTATCGCCCGCCTGTTGGTTAGGGCTTTCGCCCTAACCTATGTACTTACCAATTATGATAAGTATAATTCCTATGATTAAGTCTATCAATGCGTTGATTGCCAAGTCTCGCCATTTGATAGGCTTTTTCTTTTGTTTCTTTTTCTTACCCATTGTGCCGTTTCTCCTTTCCAGTGGCTTTGCCTCTTATTTGTTCTTATCTCCTTTCCATAATTTAATTATATACCCATTTGGGTAACTTGTCAACGCTTTTATGCAGAAAATCCTATAAAATTGCAAAAAAATAGAGGGCAGACAGCGAACCGCCCACCCTCGAAAACTTAAGCTAATCTTGTGGCATAATCTAAGCTAATCCAGCCTGCGCCACTCTTCAAGCGTCCCCAGCCAGCACTTGCGCCCTGTCCGGCTTTCACTTCCACAATGGTAAATACTCCCTTTCCTGTGGTTTCTCCTGTCTTTGCATAGTTCGTGCCTGCTCCCGTTCTGATATTAAGGTCTAAAATATCCACCTGTACGCTAAACGGAACGCCTGCGCTTGCCTGCTGCCCCGCTGCGGTATATACCGCCTTGCCGTTATCATCATATACAGTATAACCCGCCTTGCAAGCGCTCTTTGCATTTTCCAGCGACGTAAACGCCCCCAGCTGGCTTGCTGCGTCCGTCCAGCTCTTGCGCACTCTGTAATACTTTGTACCGTTTTCTGCTGCATACTTTTTATAGTATCCCTCGCCGTACTCTGCACGCTTTTTCTTTACTGTTTCGCTCTGGTCTGCTGGCTTTTCATATCCAGTAAGAACGGCATCAGATGCAGCACGCACACTGCCCGCCTTTTTCAGTGCGTCCATTACTGCTGTGTATCCCTGCAATTCTTCCCATAAAAAGCCCAGCTGCATATTAAGGTCTGCAATGGATACGCCCGCCTGTTTTGCATGATTAAGCAGCGCCTGCTTTCTGCTCCAATACGTCCACTGTGCCAGCCCATAGCCTGCACTGTCCTTTACAAAATTGCCATAGCTGCCATTATCCACCGCTGCTGTATATTCTGCGTCCGTTTTTCCCAGCTTATTGTTATTGGTATTCTGTAAGTTGTTCGGCATAAGCCCGCTTTCAGCGTACAGATTACCCATAATACCAGCCACGGCATAAGCATTTAAGCCCTTGCCTGTAAGAAAATCCCAGATTGTTTTTTCATTACTTCCCTGCGGCGTTTCTGCCTGTCCGCTGATTTTACGCTTAAACTCGTCCCATACGTGCTGTGTGCAGTTATATACATACGGGTTGGGGCAAATCTTGCCCGTTACGTCGTAATGTCTGATTACATGAGATGCAGGCACGCCGTACAAATTCATAAGGTAACGGGTAAGCTCTGCCGCTGCCTCTACTGTTGCGTCCTCAAAGTACCAGTCTTTATCTGTAGCGCCCAAATTCTTTGTATTTTTCTTTCTCACGCACAACTCAATACCGATACTGTTGGAATTTCTGCACTCTGCGTGTTTATAGCTTGATGCTCCGCAGTGCCACGCTATGTCCTCGTCCTCTACACTCTGCCAGATTTCCCCGTTAAATCCTACAAAGTAATGCGCAGACGCTCCCACGTACTGCCCTGCATAATATTTACAGTTAGCCTGTGCGCCGCCTAACGCTCCTACATAATGGATAACAATATATTTAATTCTACCCACGTTATTTTTATCGGTAAAATTAAAAGGCGTAAGTAATTTATTTACTGTTCTCATTTCCTACTCCTCTCCATAAAATCCCATACTGTCTGCGTCCTGTGAATTTCTGAACTGCTTAAGCTCTTCGGGTGTCATTCCCGCTACTTTTTCCTGTAATTTCTTAAGCTCTTCGGGTGTCATGTTCTTTGTCTGTTCGCTCTTTGTTTCTTTCATATTTCCTGCCTTTCCGCATACAAAATAAGCGCCTGCGGTGTCCCGCAAGCGCTCTTTGTTGCTATGTCCTTATTGTTCTTATCTTTCCTGTGTCCTGTGTTCCTCTACGCTGCCTGTGGTGCTGTCCCCGTCCAGTTCGTCTGTGTCCGGCAACTCGTCCGTATACTTTGCCAGAAACTCCCGCACCTTTTCCCATACCTTTTTTACAGGCAGCCCGCATAATGCCATATTCTTAAAAATACTCACTACCTCATAGGCAATGTAAAGCAATGCGAAAAATTCAGCCACGCCCACGGTATCAAGCCCTAAATATGTACGTGCCTGCTCCGGTATAAATCCGATTAAGTTAATCTTAATCAGTACGTCGATTGCCAGCATGAATACCAGAGAAATAAGCATACCTACTTTTCTGATAGCTCCGTCAATGCCTGCGCAGCTGTTAAATTTCTTCTCTTTGATTGCACGCAGCACGCCAAAAACCGTGTCGCACACAATCGCCAATACTACCAGCTGGATAATTTTGTTATGTGCCGCCGCCTCAATAAATTCTGTAATAGTCATGTTCATAAATCCTGCCTTTCTCTTAATTGCAAATCTTTTGCCCGCTCTTTCAGCTCTGCGCCGTCGTAGCCCGCTGTCTGCTCCCAGCTTTCCAGAGTGGCTATTAAATCAGCAATAAGCCTGCTTTGCTTTTCTATGGTTTCCTGTTGTTCTTGTACTACCCTTAGTAAATTGCTACTCATGTACTCGCTCCTGCATTCTGCCGCTTAAGCAGCCTTTTCTATGGCTGCCTCTGCCAGCGTTTCTATTTTCTTTCGTAGGTTGTAGCTGTCGGCGTGTCCTGCGTGTCCCGTCCAGCTCTGTATGCTCTTTTGTAACTGCTCTTTTGTGATTTTCCCGCTCTCGCACTTCTTGATAGTACGCTTTATGCGCTTTATGCTGTCCTTTCGTACTTTCCTGTGCGTTGCCCTGTGTTTGTAGCCTACAAAGTCTATACCGTTCTTTGCTGCCAGTATGGTAGTTTTCGGGTTAAACTCTAACTTAAGCTCTTCCCGTAAGAATTGCTCTATCTGTGCAAGCCAGCTGCGCAGCTGTTCCTTGTCTGGGCTTAATATTACAAAGTCGTCCATATAGCGTATGTACGCCTCTACGCCCAGCTCATGCTTAATAAACTGGTCTAATGCGTCCAGATAGATATTTGCAAATAACTGACTGGTAAGGTTTCCTACTGGTATCCCTACGCCGTCCGGCATATTGCCGTTGTGGTCTATTATCCTGTCCAGCAATGCCAGTACCCCAGCGTCTTTTATAACCTTACGTATTTCAGTCTTTAATACCGCATGGTCTATGCTCTGGAAATAGTGGTGTATATCTGCCTTGATAGCATAAAGCGGCTGGTCTGGGTGGTATTTGTTCCACTCATACAGCCACTCTTTTAGCGTATCAGACGCAGCGTGCATACCTTTACCTTTCCGGCAGGCGTAAGACTGCGATATAAACCGCTTATCAAATATAGGCTCTAACACGTTGTTTATGGCGTGCTGTACCACCCTGTCATAGAACGGCAGCGCCATTATCTGCCGCTCTTTCGGTTCTTACACCTTAAAGTAATGGTATTCGCTCGGCTCATGAGCAAGGTTTAGAATATCTTCCCGCACCTTGTCTAAGTTTTCCTCTTTGTCTTTCGTAAAAATCAGTACGTCTTTTCTGTGGCGCTTGCACTTTCTGGCTTTATTGTAGGCTTTCTGTACGTTTCCGTAGTCGCCCATAGCCTCTAAAAGCGTGATGCGCCGCCCGTCCTTGTCGGTAATGTATCCTACTCTTTTCAAGTATTAAGCTCCTGCCTTTCGCCGTAGCTACTAACCAGCAGCCGTATTTTTTCTCTTTGCCTCACGGCGGGACAGCCGCTCTGACTATAGGATATTAAACACTTGGTCTTATTCCTTTCTAAGTCCTTGCCAGTATTCCGTAGAACTCTGTGCCTGTAATGTTCTCACTAAGTCACACGCCCCACGCCCGCCAACGTTCGTGTTGACATTCCACGGGTAATTGTTGCAATTCACGGCACGTGCGCCGTCCTGCACGCCATTGTTCCAGTTGCCGCCCGCTATCAGCTCTGCCAGAGGCTGTAAGTAAGCAGCTGCCCCATATTCTGCTATTTTCTTGCCTTTACCTCTTCTATCAGTTCTCCCAGCATAACGCCTATTTCTTTCAGCTTACGGCAGCTCTCGCCGTAATGTTTTGCGTTCATGGCGCTATATTTCAAATCGTGCGCCAATCGCAGCAATTCTTTACTTTCCTGTAATGCGGTATCTACTGTGTATAAATGGCTTTTCGTTGCCGTCTTGTCCCACTTTATAACCTCTTGCAACATTTCAAGAATTGCGTTTCTGGTCGCAGTCTGTAAACTGAATTTTTCAAATTTTGGATACTTTGCAAGTAAAGGATAGATATATAGCAGAAAATCGTATATTTTCTGATGTATAATATCTGTTTGTGTCTGTGTGTCCATGTCTTACCCCCGTTTATACGGCTGGGCTTTCGCCCGCCGTCTACTGAGAGTCACACGCCCCACGCCCGCCAACGCCCGAGTCGACATTCCACGGGTAATCGCCGCAATTCACGGCACGTGCGCCGTCCTGCACGCCATGGCTCCAGTAGCCGCCCGCCAGCAGCTCCGCCAGAGAATATGCGTAATACTGGTAAATGTTACCAACGTCGTAAGACTTCTCGCCCGTGTTCAATGGGCTTTTTTTGTCCCATCCCCACGCAACGCTTGCGTGATAGTCTGCATTTGTGGCGTGTTCTGCTCTTGTGATAAGCTCGCTTGTATGTTCCCACACACGCCCCACGGCATCTACGACACCCACGCATGAAACGGCATTTACTACGCTGCCCGTTGTGCCTCTTCCCGTGTTTGTTGTAGCGCTCCATGCGTTTGTATTTGCGTTGTCCAATCCAGCAGGGCTGCCAAAAGCATACGCACAATATTCTGCATAGCTCGGCATACGCTTACCGCTCTTTGCCAGACGCTCTACAAAGTTGTACCAGTTCATGTTTTCTGTACCCGTCATAGGTGCGCAGCCGTACTCTGATTTCAAGCCCTTTGCTCCGTCGTCAGAATTAAGGTAAATATCTACCCATGTGCCGCCGCCTAAATATACCATGCCCTCTGGGCTGCATTTCGGGCGGTGTCCCAGTGTCCATACAGAACGTGGTACAATGCCGTTGCTTACTGCACTTTCCCAGCCTGTGCCAAAAATAACACTGCTGCCATTAAGCGGCTGTAAATTACTGTCCACCTTGCGGCAGCGTCCATAATGAAAGCCGCCGATTTTACGGCTGTTTGTAGCGTTCCAGCCCGTCGGGTATGTAGAGTTAAGGGAAATTACGTATTTCTCGTCTGCGCTGTCAATTCTGCTATCGCAGATATATACGTAATAGTCTTTACCTACCGTAAAAGCGCTGCCTGCGTCCAGATTAGCAGCCGTAAGAATGGTGTTTGCTGTCTTGAAAATTCCAGCACCACCCACGGCAATTACGCAACCCTCTACTACGGTCAGTTCATTTGCTCCGCTGGCGTAAATGTACTCATTGCTCGGTGCTACAATATCGCTGATTGTAGCCATTTTATTTACGTTCAAAAGCGCCCTTGCGTCGGTCTTTGTAACGTCGTCCACTAATAATCTACTCATACTGCTTTAATACTCCTTTCAGTGCTGCAATGTCGTCTGTTGTCATTCCTGCCACGGTGTCTGTGTGTTCCAGCGCAATTACCTTGCAGCCCGCTTTTACCGCTTTGGAAAGTGTAAGGGCTGTTCTGTCGTTTCCTGCCTCTCCTGCTGCCGCTGCCTCGTCGGTCTGGATATGTGTTACTCCCTGCACCGTGCCGGATACGTCGCCCGCTACGAATTTCATACCTACCGCTGCCTCGTCGCAGTAATATACCGTAACCGCCTTTTTCTCTTCCTCTACAGCTGCTACGCCGCACTCAATATAACGCTGGTTCTCTGCGCTCTCGATTTTCGCCAGCAAATCTGCTGCCGCCAGTTCTCCGCTTGCTACCATAGCAAGGCAGTTGTAATAATCCTCTTTTGTCTTTAATACTTTAGGAAATCCTTTCATGGTCTGCCGCCTTTCTAAAATGTATTTGCAAGATAGGAATTACCCACGTAGGTAGCCCCTAACACTGCCGTTTCTACTGTTCTTTCGTAATGCTGGCTCATGTATGCTGCGCCCATGTAACACAATCCCAGTACAGCATCATGCCTATAGTCAATGCCCCAGCCGCTTTCTACTCTCTTAAGTCGCTCGTCCAACGCTGCTATTGCCTCTTTGGTTTCTTTCGTGCCTGCCTCTGCCTGCTTTTTCACTTCCTGCATGGCTGTTGCCAGCTCTTCAATTTGCAGTTGCAGGCTGCCTGCTATGTCCTCGCCCAGCTTGTCCTTGATACTCTCAAACCATGTATTAAATTCGTTTTCAGCGTCCGACTGGAATAGCTTAATTTTTGCCATAAATTCTGTATAGGCGCTTAAAAGTTCCTTGTCCCAGTTGTCAAGCGTGCTTTCAAAACTGCTGTATCTTTCGTTAAACTGGCTCTCATACTGCGCAAATAAGCCCTCTGTCTTGCTTACGTAGCTGTCATATACGCCCGCAATCTCTGTAAGGTACTTTTCCATGTTCTGCTTATATGTGCTGAACTCGTCCAGCACGGCTGCGCTGTAGGTGTTGAAAAAGTCCGTAAACTGCTTTGTAAGCACGCTTGCGTCTATCTCTTCCACCGTTCCCGTCACAATGCCGCAGACTGCGCTATTAAACCGCTGGTCTGTGATATTCTGCGTCTGTATCCTTGTTACGCCCTTGCCTACGTAAATATCTGCAAGCGCAAGCTCCCATATTTCCGTAGTGCGTGTTACTGCCGTTGCTGTCGGCTTTGCAGACGGTGTGCCTTTCAGCACCGCAATATACATATCTCTTTGCGGCAAATCCCAGCGAACTACTACCCTGTCCACCCTGTTAAGCGCTCCCTCTGCCGTATCCAGTGTTACGCTAAGCGTTGCAGGATTTCTAAAGGCGTAGCCGTTTATAAAGGCATAGCCTGCATTTACTTTTATTTCCATGCCGCTGTAAGCTACCACCTGTAGCCCGTCGCTTGGCTTTGGAAAAATGCCGTTTGCAATGAAAGTAGCAAAGTACCACGCCCAATCCTCGGCTTTATATACCCTGTCGTACTCTCCGTCTACTGCCACGGCATTAAACGGTAAGCTGTTTGCCATTTCTGCTACCTCACTTTCCTAATCTGGTCTACCAGTGTCGGCAGGCTGTCGCCAAAAGTCGCCTCTATGGTTTCCTCGCCTTTCTGGTATGTTTCTGTTACTTCTGTAATGCGTGCATCTATCTGTATGCCCCACTTGGTTTCTTTGCAAGTAATACGGTCGCCTAAATCAAAATCAGCCTTAAATTTTAAGTTTGAATTTGTATTTATGGTACTTACAAAATTTATGTTCTTGCCGTAGTTTTCCAGTTCTACGCTGCCTCTCGTTTTCAGCATTGCAATATAGGTATTCAGCGGTATTGTTACCTCTGTTTCCCCCTGCTGGTACTTTCTGGCAATGTCCGTAGCGTCGCAGAATACCTCTACTAAATCCAGCCCCGTTGCGCCCTCGCCGTCCACTGTTGTTACTGGCTGGCTGCCGTCGTCGTCAGCTGCTCCCTGCACATAAATAAAGTTGCCGCAGTTCTCTATACTGGCTGTATATTCCTGCTCGTTGACATTATCAAAATCTCTTGAAAATATGCAGGGTGTGTTACCCTCGGTATTTGTGGCTGTAAGGTCATTGCCCTTATACAGATAAAAGCCAAACAGTCCCTCTCTTTCGTTAAGCAGAATGTCGTAGCCCAGCTTTCCAGCCTGCGCCCTTGCCTTTACTTCCTGCCCCAGCTGTGCGTATACCTCGTTTGCATATTCAACCGCCACGCCGTCTATGGTTTCCTGCGCCAGAAATGTAAACAACGGAAAACGCCGCTTTGTGCCTGCTGCGCTGCCGCAGTTGTTCTTTATCATAAGGTTTATAAGATACTGGTTCGTACCTGTTGCCACAATCTGCGGATAAATGCAGCGCTTATTAAGCCACCAACTAAGCATATAGCCCTGTGCCTCTAACTGCTCTAAGCCGTTCTCGTCTTTGGTAATGTGTACGTAGGTTATCTGCGCTGCCCTGCGCCATACGCCGCCGTCAGCGGTCTTTACTTCCTTTTTCCCGTCGTGCTTGGTTATTAAATTGCCCTCTACCAGCAAACGGCTGTTATTGTCCGTAATCGGCGCAAGCAGGCTAAAAGTTCCTACGTCAAAATACTTTGTATGCCATAGCAGGCTTGCCAGCTCGTCTATAGCTCCCAGCGGCTGCACCGTCTTATCGAATACTCTAAGCTCCATACCGTCACACTCCTAAAAATTCCTTGCTGTAGAATATGGATACTTCCAGAGAATTTACGCCGCTGGCTGCATCATATCTAAACATATTGTCGCCTATAGCAAGCTGCATAAATGTACTGTCTACATCAATGTAGCGGAAATAGTCGGTTTCTACGCCGTCCCTTATCAGCTTAGCGCCCTTGCTGCCGTACTTCGTGTTAATCTCTATCACGTCGCCCGTTTTCATAGTGGCGTTAATCTGTATAAATTCCTCGGTATCCACATTAAGCAGTATCGGGTTTGAAACTGTCCCCAGTGCTGTAAACCTTATCCTCATTCCTGTTGATACGTCGCCCTCGTTGTAGCAGTCCACTATTACGCTTTCCGCTCGGTATCCGTATATCATGCTCTTTGTGCTGTCCTTTTCGATAGCGCAAGGGAAATGCCACGCAGCCACCCAGCTTGCTATATCCTCTTTTGTTTCTTCCTCTTCCCGCCAGAACGGGTTAAGGCACTCTATTTGTAAATCAAACTCATAAAGTACCTCTTTCTTTAGTATCTTAGGCTCTCCATACGCCCTGCAATCAATCACACGCTTAAAGCCGCCGTACTCATACACCAGCGTAGCGCTAAGCTCTGGGTTAAATATCTTAAGCATACGGCGGCGCAGTTCCAATGCCTGCGCCTTATCCCGTGTGTTGATATGTCCCACTACGTCTATGTCCCTCGCCTCGATACGCTGCCCTACGTAGGTGTCGCCGTGCTGTCCCATACTGTTTGTGCTGTAAATGACGCTCGTAACGCCGGAAATGCCCTCTACGTCTTTACTTATATTGCAATGGTATACGCTGTCTACTCCCAGCTCTAACCGCTCGCCCCTTGAATTTATGTAAGTCAGTTTTTCATTTTCCATGTGTTACACCGTCCTTGCTATCATTCTGAACTGTCGGGCTGCCTCTTTCTGCTGTTTTGCATAGTCCGTGGTATTCGCATAAATATACTGATTGACAACTACGCCGCCTGCTGCACTGCCGCCGCCTCTCGGCTTTGGCTTTTTGTCGTCGTTATCATACTTAAATTCATTGCCTACATTTACCTTTGCGTCTACGTCAAATTCCTGCGGTACGCTGTCCTCAATCATTTTCTTAACGCCGCCGATTTCATCAGAAAAGCCAACGCCGATACCCTGCGCCAGATATACGCCGATTTCGTCACGCATCAGCTTAGACGGGCTGGCAATTCCGAATAAATCTTTAAGGAAGTCGGTAACATCTCCTACCCAATCGCTTATTTTGTCTTTTATCCACCTCGTAGCGCCGCTTATGCCGTTCCAGATGCCCTCTACCATGTTTTTACCGAACCCTGCAAACGTACTGCCAATATCCTTAAATACGTCTGTTATTCCAGTAATTACATTTTTCATGCCCTCTACGGCTTTGTTCTTTACTTCTGTACCCCATGTAGCCACTTTGGAAATTGCACCAGAAATGCTGTTATAAATCTTTTGCGGTATTTCCTTAACAATCGTAACAATGCCCGTTACCATGGCATTCATTACCTCTTTGGCTTTCGTAAGCATATTGTTACCCCACGTAGCCACTCTGGTTACTGCCCCTACTATACTGTTCCAGATTTTAGCAGGCGTTTCTTTCACAATCGTTACAATGTTCGTAAGCATTGTGTTCATTACTTCTTTGGCTTTGGTCTGCATATTTGCGCCCCACGTAGCCACTCTGGTTACTGCGCTTACTATACTGTTCCAGATTTTCTGCGGCAGCTCCTTAACAATATCTATAACTTTCGTTACAAAATCTGTTATAACTGTGCCGCCTTTTTCCTGCATATTTGCGCCCCACTCTGCTATTTTCTCAACGCCCGCAGCGATTGCCTGCGGTATCAGAGTAGGTAGCTCTTTTATTTTATTTATGATTGTCGTTACCAGCTTGCCCGCCGCCGTCAAAATCTTAGGCAACCCCGTAATCAGTCCTGTTACAATGGCTGCTATAATCTGCGGTATGGCTACGATTAAAAGCGGTACTGCATCTATGATGCCGTCAATCAATGCAACTATAATATCGCCCGCACTTTCGATAATAAGCGGTATGCCCTCAACCAGTGCATTTATGATAGCCGTTATGATTTCCGGCAGTGCCTCAATCAGTACGGGCAGCGCTGCTACAAGCCCCTGTGCCAGTCCCGTAAGCAGCTGTAATGCTGCTGTAATCAGCAACGGTATATTTTCTATCAGCATGGTTACAATGTTCGTAACCACCGTTACGATTGTTGGCAGCAACGTAGGTAACGCTTGTGCGATACCTTGCGCCAATTCCGTAATAATCTGTACGCCTGCCTCTAAAAGCTGCGGTAATATAGTAAGCAGCGTATCTATGATTGTCGGTATAATCTGCCCGATTATGCTTATCATTTCCGGCAGCATTCCAACCAGCGTATTAAGCAAGTCCTGTACGCCGCTCATTAAAGGCGGTAATAACTCCTGTATAACCTGTGGTATATACGTTGCAAGCTGCTCTACGATTTCTCCCAGTCCGCTTACCAGCCTCGGCACTGTTTCTATTACCCTCGGTGCTATATTCCCTACCACTGTTACAATACTGTCTACCAGATTGCTTGTAAGCTGTGAGAAATTCGCCTCGCTGTCTGCCATTCCAGCTACCCAGTTGTCCCACGCTGAACTCATAGAACTAACCGAACCCTCTATTGTTGTACTTGCCTCTTTTGCCGTTGTCCCTGTTATGCCCATTTCCGTCTGTACGACGTGAATAGCGTCTACAACGTCTGAATATGATGAAATATCATACTTAATGCCGGATAGCTTGCTTGCATCATCAAGCAGTCGCTGCATTTCCTCTTTTGTACCGCCATATCCCAGTTTTAAGTTATCCAGCATGGTATAATTCTGCTTTGCAAAACCGTTATAGGCGTTCTGTATAAGCGATATATCAGTACCCATTTTATTTGCATTGTCTGACATATCCGTAATTGCCACGTTTGCCTTTTCTGCTGCCGCTGCCGTGTCATTATTCATACTGGCAAGCAGCGACGCTGAAAAGCTGGTAACTGTTTCCATGTACTCATTTGCAGACATTCCGGCTGTTTTATATGCGTCGTTTGCATAACCAACAACCGTATCAGACGACGTTTTGAAAAGAGTTTCTACGCCGCCTACAAGCTGTTCCTGTGCTGCGTATCCCTCTATCGCTTTTGTGGTAAGCGCTCCTATGGCTGTTGCCGCTCCCGCAACTGCTGCCGCCGTCGCCGCTGCTGCTGCTTTAAGCGCTGTACCCATTCCACTTAGCACGCTTGTAAATCCAGAAAATTTCCCCTTTGCGTCGTCTGCCTGTTCCCCGCTGTCTTTTATTTCCTTTCCCATTTCGTCAGCGGCTTTTTCTGCTTTTTCCATTTCGTCAGTCGTTTTGCCTAATTCCTGCTCTGTCTTTACAAGCGCTGCTTTCTGGTAATTTAACTGGGTTTCAAGTTTTTTACTTTCTTCGCTATTGTCTCCTGTTGCCTTGCGACATTTTTCTAAAGCCGCCTCGGTTTCTTTTACCTTTTTTGCCTGCTCGTCGTATGTTTTCTGTAATACCGTCTGCTTTGCTTTCAGTGCATCTACGCTGCTTGCATTGTCCTTATATTCAGCCGTTACAAGTTTCATTTCAGAATTAAGCACTTTAAGGGTGCTGTTAATTTCCTTGCAGGCTGCTTTATACTCTGCCTCTCCGTCAAAACTTAACCTTGTTTTGACGTTCTGCGTCTTATCTGCCATAATTAAAAGCCCCCTAACGCTATGTCTATATCGTCCATGTTTTCTGTAGCTGCTTGTGTTCCCGCCTGTTCCTGTCGGAAAATGTGCGGGTTATATTCCTTGTGATATTTAAACAGTGTCGTTATCTGGTATGGTGTTTTTCTCCATGCCTCACGTTCCCTGTATCTCAAAAGCACTACTGCAATATACAAAAGCCGTGCAGTATCTAATTTTCCTGCACGGCTGCCCTGTTTCCCTCTTCTGTTGTTTCTTCTCCGTCGTTTTCGTTCTCTGTGTCACTGCTGCCTCCCGCAGTTCCTCTGTAGAACGATTTAAAAATAGCGTTCTGTACTTCCTGCAAATTTCCTGCGTGTATCAGTCTGCCTACCCTCTTCTCTTCAAGCAGCTGGGCGTTTTCGTCCTCTGCTAAAAGTGCCTCGTTAATAAGCAGCGTAAGTAACCACCTTGTATCTTTAAAAAGGTTTGGGTTATCTTTATTGAATACCTCACTTAATTTGTCGTAGCCCCCAAACTTTTCCTGTACTTCGTCTAATGCGTTCAGCGAAAAAAGTAAACCATATTCTTTGCCGTTCAGCTCTACGGGAAAAGCCCCGCTCTTTAATGCTCCCATGATATAAAATTAAGGCGCAGCCCATGCCACGCCTCTCTCCTTTCCTGTTTTATACACTTTCCATTGCTTCTGCCTTTTCCGGCACTGCTGTAAACCACGTCTTAGCTGCTGCGCTTTCCTCTGTTCCCACAAAGTCAGCTTTCCACAAATTATCTTTCTTTCTCGTTGTAAAAGATGCCTCAATATCCGGCGTGTTAAACTTGATGCTTTCACCCTTTGTTTCGTACTTTTCAGACGGCACTTTAAATTTTGCTTTAAGCAGCCATACGTAACGATATTTACCGCCCGTTTTCTTAGCTCTGAACCCTACAGCAACATACGGCGGCTCGTCCTCTTTTCCCGCCCATACTACGCTGTTCTTATCTACTGCCTGCCCCAGCAGCTCTGCCACCACTTCCGGCGTAAGGTCTTTAATTCCCAGCTTAAGCGTTCCACTTGCAAACTCTGTGACGCTCACGCTTAATGTGTCGTCTGCATACAAGCTGCCGTCCGCTGTCTTTACGGACAAATCGGCGCTCATTGCCTCTGCCATTTTCTTAGGTGTCCCGTAGCTCTCTGCTCCGTCTGCCTCTGTGCATACGGCGTAATATAAATCTTTCAGTCCCAGTGTCATTGTTTAATCACTCCTCTTTCAAAATCTCGACTGTGATAGGCACTAACCAGTACCCCGTTTCTGTTTCGTAGCTTTCTGCGTCTATGCTGTTGATATAAACGCCTGCTGCTTTCAATACCTCTTTTGTCTTATCAAGCTGCGCCTCAAAATCGCCCTTATGGAAAAGCGTAACTCTATACATTTCCCTGCGCTCTTTCTCTTCGTCGTCTGCATTTACCGCAGGCGTACCCAGCAGCCGCAGAAACGTATAATATGCGTCTGGCTTATCCCGTCCAGTGTAAACACCTCTCTGGGCTGGCAACCCTGCGCTTTCTAAAATCTCCTGTATACTCATTCGCCTGTTTCACTCTCCCATATACTGCGCTGTGCCTCTACTACCTTTTCGTGCGCCTTTTCGTTTGCCACTGTCATATAAGGGCGTGCAGCGTGGCTACTTGTGCCGTACTCTGCCACAAAGCCGATTGTTGCATAGCGCACCTTGCTTTTATCTCCTTTTCTGTCGTTTCCATGCTTTGCCCGTCCCTGTGGGTATATCTCTACGTATTTCTCCGTATCGTCGCCCTTTACGTCCGTAGCTTTTATGGAATTGATAAAACCGCCCGTTTCATTCAGTCCCATTGCCTGTGCCTCTGCTCTCTGTGCCTCTATCAGCACATCAGCACCAGCTTTAAGCATTTTGGGGACTGCCTCAACTGTAGCCGCCTCTCTCCGGCTGAAAGCGTCTATAATATCTTCCAGCCCGACTGTGTTAAACTCTCCCATGCTTACACCTCGTTTCTGTGGCGTAAGTCTGTAAGCGTAAGCTCTATGGTGTCTGTTCCTGTATCGTAGGTTTTAAGCACGAAATAGCGCCGCCCGTTTACTTCTACCACGTCCTCGCCGCCATAATCTGCCTTGTGTACCTCGTACTTTGCCTCTACCAGCTTTCCTGTCTGCTGGCTCTTAAAATATTCACTGTATCCTACTGTTTTTTTGTTACAGAATACAGTGCGGGCGCTTTCTTCCGGCTTTACTGCAAAGCCGTTTTTATTTACCCTGTTTTCTGCTGCTGTTTCTGCAATAAGCGTTAATTCGTCCTGCCACTCCACCGCTTATACCTCGCTTTCTGCGCCGTCGGTGTCCGTTTCGGACACTTCCGGCGCTGTGTTGTATTCCACTGATAAAGCTAAGCGCATTTTAAGTGCGTCGTATGACTTTCTGAATTGTTCCGCATTGTTGTTAAAGCCAAATTCTGCCTTACAGTACAGCGTAATTGCTCTTATAATCAGCTCGTCTGTCTCTTTTATTACTTTTACGCCGTCGTTTTTCAAATCAGCTTTGCAGGCGGCTATACAGTCGTTTATTTCCTCTGTGATTTTCTCACTGGTGCTGCTGATACGCAGCGCCGCCCGCATCTTCTCGGTTAATGTAGTGGTATATGCTGCCATAGCCCGCACCCTCTTTCTTACTCTGCTACTTCTGCTACGCCTGCCTCTTTCAGAACTGCTGCACGTTCTCTGCTTACGGTGTAAACGTCCCCAGTATCCTTAATCTGATTTAATTCCTTGTCAAGGAAACGACGCTGTGCTTTTACTTTTACCAGCCCTGCTGCTTTCTTTTCCTCTTCGGCTTTAGCTGCTACCTCTGCCGCTGCCTTTTCCTCTTCGGCTTTAGCTGCTGCCTCTGCCGCTGCCTCGGCTGCTACTTTTTTGTCCTCTTCCGTAAGCTCGCTGTTGTCTGGTATATCTACCTCGACGGCTGCGCAGCGTGCAGCAATTTCTTTCTTTGTTCCCTCTGCATCTACGCCCAGCTGCTTTGCCAGTTCCTGCAAATCCTCTTTCTTATAGCTTTCCAGCTCTTTTGCGTCTAAGTATCCTTTCATGCTCTGCCTCGCTTTCTTACACTGCTGTTACACCCTTTTTAACTAAGATAATGCCCGCAGCGTCAGCTACTTTGCCGTCCACTACCATTAAGCACTTATTCTTAATCTTGTTATTGTCGTGGTCTGTCCATTTCACTACCTGCATTTCCATGTTGGTATTGATAACGTAATCAGAGAAATTCATAAATACTGCGATTACGTCGCCCTCGTTTGCGTCGTCCCAGCTCGGTAAAACGTCGTCCTCTACAGTTTCCACATTCTTACCCATAAAACGGTATGTTTCCTCTCCGTTCACGCCGTAGTTTGTGCGTCCGATAGGCTGACCGTTCTTATCTTCCATGCCGTCAATGCCAGTATCAAAAGTGGACTGGTTCATAACAAAGCTGCCGTTTCTGTACGCCTTTTTCATTTTGCCTTTTACCTTGTGCCAGCCGTTCCAGCTTGCATACTCTTCCGGTGTCAGAGTAATTACAGCTGTTACCCTGCTGTCTTTCAGAACGCCCAGCGGCTGCCCCTCGCCTGTACCGTTGAAAATGGCAATTTCGATAGCCTTTACCATTGCCTCTGTTGCCATAGGTACGAACAAATCAGTAAACATTTTCAATGTTACTACATTTGCTAAAATGCTCTGGGAAATTTTGCACTCCAAACCGTAATAATTGAAAGTTACGGAATTTTTAGCAGATGCTTTCTGGTCGTCGCTGCTCTTTGCCTCTGTAATCCAGTGTGCAGTAGGCTTTAAGTCTGCAATCGGAATGGAAACGCCGCCCTGTACGTTAATCTTACGCACCTTTGCATAAATGCTGCCGTAGCTTTCCAGTTTCTGGATAATTTCATTCATAATAGTTGTTGGAATTACAGCGCCGCTGTCTGCTGTGGTGGTGGTTTCAGCTGCTCTGTACTCTGCCGGAATAGCAACGCCTCTGCATACATAATTCATAAACGCTTTTCTGTATGCCGTAGTGTCGTATTTGTCCTCTGGTTCTCCTGCTCCTGCGCCGCCTGCTCCCTTGAAATTTCTAAGCAGCGTGGTATCTGCTCCCGCTCCACCTGTCGGCTCTCCTGCTGCAATTCTTTCAAGCAGCTTTTTACGTTTCTCTGCCGCTGCCAGTAAAGCGGTACGCTCTTCCTGTAAGTCTGTTACCTCTGTTTCCAGTTTTGTAATTTCCTCGTCCGTAAGCTCTGCCGCTCTGGTGTTAAGCTCTTCTTTGATTTCGGCTAATCTTGCCTCAATTTCCTTTAATCTCATAGTCTGTGTTCTCCTTTTTTGTTTTGATTTTTATAAGCTCGCCTTAATCTTTAGTATTGCTGCCCGCCTCTTAAGCAACTCCTGCCGCTCCCGCTCATAACTCCTACTCGCAAAAGCACGGGCGCTTATTTCAGTATCGTTATTTGCCGGAATACTCACGGCTGATACATCATAAACCTTTTTGATTTTCAAAATTGTTCTTGTATGTGTTTCTCTGTCGTAGCTTTCCTCTGCCACTGTAAACGCCCATGACATTTTAGTAATCATTCCTGCGCTTATGTCTTGATACAGCCCACGGGCTAAGTCTGTCCGGCTTAAGTCTGCTGCCACGAAAAGCCCCTTTACGTCCGGCTCTAAAATCAGCGTATTATTTGACTGTCTGGCAAATACTCTGCCCTCATGGTCGTACTGCATGATAACGTCACTCATGTCTGCGCTGTCTAATGCGTGTGCGTCTATTCTTTCGTAAATCTTTGTGCCGTCCTCAAACTCATATAAAAGGTATGGCGCATTAAATGTAGTAGCGTAGCCCTCTACGTAGCACTCCGACTGTAAGCGCTTTTCGCCGGAATTCTGCGCAGCCAGAGGCGCTACCAGCGTTCTATATTCCCGCTCTTTCTTAACTGGCATTATTTACACCCTCTTTCTCTTCCTGTCCGTTCTGCGGCTCTTCTCCCGCTGCTGGTTCTGTCTGCTGCGGTACTTGCTGTATGATAACTGGCTGCTCACTTCCTTTGTGCAGTTCGCTTACCTCTGTATATTCCTTTCGGATATAATACTTTTCCCCGTCCTCAACGTGTGCCATGTTCCATATATCCATTACGCCGTTTCTGTTTAGTAGCGCACGGTCAAAAAGCTGTGTGCTTACGCTTAACTTTGTGGCGTTGCTGGCGTATTGCAGGCGGTTTGCAGAAAAGAAAATAGCATTGCCGCAGGCTCTTTCTCTCTCTGTAAAGCTCATATTTGTCATAACAAGCGATAGCTGTATTGCAAACGGCTCTATTTTCCCCTCGTAGTAAGCATTCCACGTATTTTCATCAAATTTATTTTGCAGAATATCCATATTTGTTCCAAAATGCGTGCATACATTTTCCTGTATGTGCTGCATCTGCAATGCGTTTGGCGTATACGGTTTGCTTTCTACCTGTTTCAGCTCACTAAACTTGTTATCATAAATAATCATGCCGCTATCGTTGTCGGCGCTTAAGTTATCCTCTGTAAAGCGTTTCCGCTCTTTCTTTATATCCTCTGGTTTCAGTATATTTGCCACCTTTGCCAGAAAGCGGATATTTGCCGAATTTTTTACAGCGTTTATAATTCCCTCATTCTGCGTATGTATCAACTGCATAGTTGGTGCAAGCGTGCTGTTGTCCTCTCCGAAAAGGTCGTCTTTATATTCAAAGTCTGTCATAATGCCTACACGTTCAAACTCAATAGCTCCATAGCTGCCATTTGCAAACAGATACCGTAAATATAATTGTCCCTCGCTCTCTACCACCTCGCAGCGTTCAGCCCGCAGCGGATACCAGCCACATAAGCGCCCGTATTCGTCCTCGATAGGTATAATAAAAGCGGTGTGTTCCACCGCTACATACGTTGCCAGACGCTTTATAAATTTTGTTGTATCCATAAAGTAGTTGGGTTTATGCTGCAATGTCTTTTCCAGCGACTTAAGGGCGCTGCCCTCTATCTCCGGCTTTAGCTTGCTGCAATGTGTGGCAAAATTATTTATAGCCGTTCTGGTCAAATCCATTTCATACACGCCGCCGCTAAAGCTGGTAAACGTCGGGCTGTATCCGTTCAGCATTTTGAAATAATTACCTATGGCTTTTAACTCTTTGCCATGAAAAAGATAGTCTAAAAATTTCATGCCGTTTACACTCCTTTCTATGCGGCATTTTTAAGCAGCTCGCCGCACTCTTCCCAGTATTTCTGCCGCACGGTCATTGCATCTATGACAGATACAAAGCCGTCGATATGCGCCCGCTGCTCGATTTTTATAGGTCTAAATTTTCTTGTTTCCATGTTGTGCTTAAGCGCAACATTTAAGAAATGCGTCTTTAGTAAATTGTTGTCGGCAATCTTAAAATCGCCGTCTTTTATGATGCCCTCAAACTCCCGTATAACTGGTGTAAGGTTTTCGCCTTGGTAAACGTCGTCCATGTGAAAACCATAATTTGCCATATCGGTAATAAGGTACTGGGCGCTGTATCTGTCGTAGCCGATTTTCAACGGTCGTATGCCGTAAT
>OGDU01001092.1_pt1 | contig 23397 bp, 19 predicted proteins | sample 1570371 | NCBI WGS metagenome assembly OGDU01 (sample SAMEA2581977, study PRJEB24529) | metagenome | biome: Human gut stool | place: China | collected 2011
GATGACGAAGAAGAAACAGAATTCTAGGGAGGCCGCCTTAAGTTCAGAGGCCGGCTTCTGCTAGATACCCTAACTTCTGCAATATTTCAGCTAGGGAGGCCGCCCTCTGCTAGATACCCTAACTTCTGCAATATTTCAGACTCAACAGTCTAGTGTTGTATCGACATGAGACGGATGATAAACCCAAGCTCTATTGGCAGGAGATCCCTAAAGAGGACCGTCTGCTTATGGAGCGATTGGGTATAAAAATTCCCGCTCCGATATTTGTTATCTAGAAGCGGGAATTCAGGGACAAAGGGGCTAATGGCTAGCCTCCAACGGAAGTTTTCTAACTGGATTACTCAACTAGAACAATGCGGATGAGCTGAAAAGCCTTTAAGAAGATACCAAAGAAGAGACTTGTGATCTTTATGGCGTCCCCAATGGGATTCGAACCCATGTTCTGACCTTGAGAGGGTCATGTCCTAGGCCTCTAGACGATAGGGACTTCGTCGAAATGTGACGAAAGTATACACCCAAATTCGAACGAGTCTATGTGAAGTCGTAAAACCGTGAAGAAGGTCATTGAGACTTTTTTCAAATAAAAACTTTCTTTTATATCGAAAAAAAATCATGAAATTAATTCAAATTCTTTCATAAAAGAATTTTAAATTATGTTTTTCTATTGATTTATTCAATTACAAAAGATGGTTAAAGATGTTTCCTCGTGATCGTTATCTAAATCAACTCATTGCTTTTTATGGTGCCGAACTGATCCGCGTGATTACAGGAATGAGACGTTCCGGAAAGAGTTCCTTGCTCAAACTCTACAGAGATTGGCTGGTTAATGAAAAGAAAATCGAGGAAAAGAGCATTGTCTACATCAACTTCGAGTCCCTCAAGTACGCCAACCTCACTGATTACCAAGCACTCTATGAGTATGTTTGCGGAATCTCCGCCCAAGCTGGAACAAAGGTATTTTTGCTCTTTGACGAGATACAGAACGTTAAGGCGTGGGAGAAGGCAGTTAATGCCTTGCGAGTCGATTGTGACTGCGAGATTGTACTGACCGGCTCGAATGCGAGGCTTCTCTCTGGAGAATTGGCAACACTTTTAGCCGGCCGTTATGTAGAAATCCAAATGTTTCCGCTTTCCTTCGACGAATTCTTAGAGTTCAGACAGAATGGTGGCGATGATGTCCATAAATCCTTCGATGCCTTTCTGAGGTTTGGAGGCCTGCCGGGACTTCATGAGCTCCAAGCATCTCCTCGGGCAACAACTCAGTATCTGAGCGATGTTTTCAATTCTGTTTTACTGAAAGATGTGGTTTCCCGGAACAACATCCGCGACACAGAACTATTGAACAGAATCATCCAATTCATTTTTGACAACGTCGGTAGTACTTTTTCGGCGAAAAATATCTCTGATTTCTTGAAAAGCCAAGGTCGAAAATTAGGCGTTGAAACGATCTACAACTATCTTGATTATTTGGAGAATGCTTTTGTCATCGAACGCGTGAAACGCTTTGACCTAAAAGGCAGGAAGTATTTAGAGACACAAGAAAAAATCTATGCCGCTGATGTTGGCCTCAGAAATTCTGTTCTCGGATATCGGCCGACAGATATCGCCGGCATCTTAGAGAACCTCGTTTATCTTAATCTGAGACAAAAGGGCTTCACCGTCTCTGTGGGAAAGTCAGGCACCTCAGAAGTGGATTTTGTGGCCTCTAAGGACGGGGCTGTTTTGTACGTACAAGTCTGCTACCAATTAACACCGGAAAATTTAGAGCGAGGAGTTTCTCCGCTCAGACAAATCAAAGATAACTATCCGAAACTTGTGCTCACACTGTCAGATTTGATGACAGGAGATATTGAAGGCATCAAGATTAGAAATCTCATAGATTTCTTGGCCGAACCGATAACAACGTACTGAAATTCCCGGATTCCGGATGTATAACTGCCGTTGCACACGGCATTTATCGGAGAGAAAACTTTCTTCTCTCTCCGACAGTTTGTTACTAGAACGTATGATTCCCTCCCGGACCTGAACAAGTCGCTGTCGGAATAGTCTCCATTATCAATTAGTCTTCACGGCATTTGTACGGTGTGAAATATTCTGATCAACAAGTTGATTTCTCAGAATTTTTCTTAGTTCAATGATGGCTTCAGGAGTTTCCTGGACGGAATGACCGGAGACGATGACTTTCTCACTGGCCGCTCCTTCAAGATGAGAACTCCAATAGGGAACGATCCCGTCAGAGGACTCTTCAAGCGGACCGTCGGCATTTTCTCGTCCGATGATCGAGTAGTACGTCACATTTTGTGAAATCGGAAGTTTGGCCAAAACTCGAATCGTAGGATCCTTAGCGGACAAGTTGTCCACGCCGGTCATGTTAATTTCTCTCGGTAAGTCCTGACCGAATATCATCAGGGTCATTTCGCCGAGCTTGTTCACGATTGAGAGCGGCAGCTTGACAAAAGATGCCAGGTATCTCGCCCAGCTTGCGTCGGCGTACGGTGTGCCTTGATGAGGAGCCGCTAAAAATATTGCGGTTGTGACGCCTTGGAGAGGTTTGAACCGAAGAATGCTCTTGAATTTCGGATTCATTTGGTTGATTTTGTCGGAGGCTTGAGGATACTTTTGTTCAAGTGCATTGATAATCGTGTTGCCTGAGTCGGACACAAGGAGCCTCGTGAGGATTCCTCCCATACTATGACCGATAAGCGTGATGTATTTACTCGCCTGATTTGTGCGTGACGGATCGAAATGATCAATGGTCTTATTGATAGCTTCCGCAATCTCTTGGCGATTGATTAGGAGCGGAACGTTTGTCGGATAGTAGACCTGCCAAATCTGGTAATTATCTCGTAGGAGTTTGTCTCCCATAATTTCATTGGCCGTATTGACCCATGCTTCCGGACTGCTGGCTAAGCCGTGAATGAGGATAATAGTCCTAAGGTCCTTGCGGTAAGGGCGCATCAGATAAACGGTAGGCTTATCGATGATATTTCCGTGTCCGAAAATCGTACTGAGTGCGTTAGAGGCAAAGTCGGAGTTGGCGAGCCAAAGACCATAAGCTCCGCTGAAATTGGCCGACAAAGGAACGACGGTTTTACCGATTTTGACGCTCTGAACAAAAGACGGGTCATACGTTGAGACAACGACATCGTCGGCGGTAAGAATTTGATTCAGAGATTTTCCCGGAAATGAAATCATTGCCGTTACCGAAGAGTATGGCATTAGCCGCCAGGGCTGATCTTTTTCCTTTGCGGGGTCGTCTGTGGAGAGCACCATGCGGGCACCGAGACCGTCAGCTGAGTATTGATTTTTAAGACCTTTAAAAGAAAGGACGGTATCCGGAATCAGCTCTTTAACCGTTTCAGCGTGTTCCGATAGCTGTTCTGGATTTTTGATATAGATGTTCCATTTGCCTTCGCGAACCGGGAAATCCGTTAGCGCTTTGCCTTTAGTCGCTCTGTAAAGCTGCTCGATGACATTTTGTACGGCAAAGTTGTAGTAGTCCTTTACCTGTGTTTGTCGATCTTCTAAGGCGCGGTCGCTGATTTTTCTGCCGGAGAAAAACAGATAAGCGTAAGAATATTTAGCCGTCTGAATATAATCGTTAAGAAGTTCGGCGTTGAGTTTTTGCTCATTCTGAATTTCACCGGCATCCTTTAGGACCTGCGCATCTTTTTGCGCACGCATTGCTTTGAAGAGCCACATTTCTGCCAGTGCAGAAATTTTGGACTCATTGTCCGTTACAGAACTGTCTCCGACTGAATTGATACAGTACTGCACTCTGTTTTCACAGTCCGAAAGACCCAGCGCTGTGAGAACCGTGTTAGTCGGATCGCTTAACCGCCCCTGAGAGATGACATCGCCGCGGCGCTGAACCAAATATTCCTGACTATTGATGTTAGAGACCGTCACGGATGCGCAGCCGGACAGCAGAAGAATAGGTACGAGGAGGGCAGAGAGGATTTTCATCTGAGGCAAGCGTTAGCGGGAAAAATAATATTCAGAGACCGAAGCAAAAAGCAGAAAAATAAATTTTGATACAGCGAATATTCAGAAGTCAAAGCTCCATTTCTCTAAACAATGAATTAAAAAAAACATCGGTCGGACAGAAGAAATGAAACTCGGGAAAATTAGGCAAAATTAAACGGCGCCCGCTGCAAAACAGGTGCCGTTTCTTCAAGCTGTTCAGGCTTATGAACTCTGGAAGTTCAAACCTTTTTGCTCATTACTGATAAATGTCCAAGCCGATGTAATGCTGGTACGGATGGTCGCAGGCAGGGCACTTAATAGGAGGTTCTGTCCCTTCGTAGATGTAACCGCAAACCAGACACTGCCAGTGAATCGGTTTTTCTCTTTTCCAGATGGTTCCCTTCTGGAGCTGGTCAAGATAGGTCTGGAAACGATCCAGGTGGTGCTGTTCGATCTGAGCGATTGCTCTGAAGTGAGAGGCGATGACAGGGAAGCCTTCCTTGTCGGCGACTTCGGCGTAAGCCTGATAAGCCTTAACGCCTTCGTATCTTTCTTCGTCGATGGAGATCTTAAGATTATCTTCGGTGGAGCCAATAGCTACAGAATCAGTCGGGACTTCGGCAACCAGCTTTCCGCCAGGCAAGAAGTTCAAAAAGATCTTGGCATGACGGAGTTCGTTCGCGGCTGTTTCGTTAAATGCATATCCGATCGGGAAGTAGCTTTCTTTCACAGCTTTCTGTGCATAGAAAGTGTACCGAGCGTAGGATTGGGATTCATTCAAATAAGAAGTTGCAAGGTTCTTCTCAGTCTGTGTACCTGCAACGCTTTTTGTTTCAGCCATTTCTATATCCTCATTTGTGGTGGGTTAGAAGAAACCCTAATGAATAGCGTTACTTTAACTGTTAAAGAAGCATGAACGGCCCGTGGCGTCTCAAATTAAGTAAATCGATCAAGTAAGGTTAGAACGAGAATTTTGAATCAAATGCTCACAATTTAGTGAAGAGATCAACGAATCGAAGACTGTTGAACAAGGTTTATTTGAATTAAAAAATTCTTTTAAATTCAAATAAATAAAATTTAAAAATCGAAAATTGTCAAAGAAAGGGGATTTTTAGCGGAAAGAGGGGATAGAAAATAAAGAAAATTAGTGGTAAACGCCCATATGAAAAGACAAAAATCTCCGTATAGTGGCGCGTTGAATGTGTGGCTGCTTCATAAGCCCGTGGACTAAGGCAAGACACGTTATTCCGACTTGTTCGGAACTTGTCCAGAAGGATTTACCACCCTTCAAATATCTCTCTTTTTTTGGCGAACCGCCGTGTTCGCTAAAATTCGGGGACAGAGCGGGACGTCGAATTTTCTTTAAAAGGAAACATCCGATGGAACTTACTACCCACAAACTTCGTATCAGCCAAAGCACGGTGAATACCATTCTTTCTCGTGCCCAAGGCCACTACAAAAGTATTCTTCTGTCCGCCGGTGCGGATGAAACGATCTTCAAAACCAAAAACCTGGAATGCCCATGGTGCGCGGGAGTTGACCGTTTCTCTTATACCGACAAGTTTGGGAAAGGCGACAGTTTCTGCCGTCACTGCGGTTACCACAGCGGAGTCGATCTTCTGATGAAAATCAAGAAGTTCGGTTACGTTGACGCTCTGCGTTTTATGGCCCGCTTTCTCAATCTTCCGATTCACGAAGAGAAAACCTACAGAGTCACGAAAACACAAGAGCAGTCTTCTCCGGTAGAAGAAGTATGGGCTGCCTCTCATGCCTTAGGCGAGAAAGATAGTGCTTATGTCTATCTTCGAAGCCGAGGCTTGAAAAAGTGTTTTCCGGCGGCGCTCCGTGCCTCGAATCGTCTTCGTTATGCGCAGCTTTCCGAGGACGGACGGTCATGGGATCACTCCTTCTATGAAGGACTTGTGGCCGAGATCGTTAACTCTGAAGGACACCGAGTCAGTCTTCATCGCACTTATCTGGACAAAGGCCGGAAGGCCCCCGTTAAGGCGGTTAAGAAAGTACTCGGCAAGGAGCTCTCGGGGTGCGCGGTTCGTCTGGCCGAAACGGACGAATCCGGCGTGCTCGGATTAGCCGAGGGAATTGAGACGGCGCTGTCTGCGTCGGAGCTCTTCGGAGTTCCGGTGTGGTCGGTGGTTGCCGCATTTAATTTCCGCAACTTTGTGCCGCCGAAGTCGGTCCGCAGAATCATCATTTTCGGTGACTCGGACAAGAACTTTATCGGTCAAAGGGAGGCTTATGCGGGCGCCGCTGAAATCAAACAGCGGCATCCCGACATTGAGGTCGAAGTGCGTCTGCCCGAGCAATCGGGTTCAGACTGGAACGACGTCCTCATGGCTCAAAACCAAACAAGCTTCGGTGCACAGGCTTGTTTGGCAAAAACATAGTGTGCATCGTTTTTTACTTAACCCTGCGGGGCCTTTGTGCCCCGCAGGGAGTCCGAGGCTCCGTTTTTTATATGGAGCTTTGTATGTCACAGGTATTAAACGAATTCGTTTCGCTGGAATCTTTCGGATTTATGCAGGACGGATCACTTTTAGGATACCGATTAAAGGATATCGAACCGGAACTCCGGTGCCTCATTCCTCGCTTGGATCCTTCCTATGTTTTTGAAAAGGACGCTTTGTCGATCATGAGCGCCTGGTTTGAAATCGGTTCGGGTGAGCCGCTGTTTATCAGCGGCCCGCACGGCTCGGGCAAAACCAGCTTTGTGAACCAGTACTGCGCCCGAGTGAACGCGCCGGTGATTTCGATTACCGCACGCGCCCGCTTGGACCGTACGGATCTCATCGGCGGCTATGTCATTGATAAGGACAAAAGCATGCGCTTTGCCGACGGTCCGCTCACGCGGGCCTGGCGGCACGGCTGTGTGTTTCTTGTTAATGAGATGTCGGCAGCGCCGCCGGATCTTTGGCTGTCGGTCAATGAACTGCTTGAAGGCTCTCCGCTTTATATCCCGGAGACCGGAGAAGTGATTCATCCGCATCCGAGAACCCGGATTGTCATGACCGACAATCTGCGGGGGTTGACGGAAGATTACGGCTCACGCTATGTGGGACGCTTTAGTCAGGATCCGGCAGTGCTCGACCGCTTTTGGAAGATGCGCATGGACTACATGGGCGAGGAGGCTGAAGTTTCTTTATTAGAAGCGACAACTCCGGAGCTTGAAGTCCGAGGCATGTCCTTTGAAGAATGGCGGAAAGAATTTTCCGTGCGTCTGAGGAGGGCGGCGGACCGAGTTCGTCAGGCTTACTGCCGTCAGACGGAGGACGGAGCCGTTGCGGAAGCAACGATTTCGACCCGAGTCTTACTGCGGTTCAGAGACTTACTTCTTTTGAGCTATCGATCTCCGGCGATGAAGAATGAGCCTCGGGCTGCTTTGAGGCGTGCGATGAAAATCGCGCTGACGGACTGTCTGGAAGAAGCCGGCGCATTGGCGGTCGAAAAATTGGTCGAATTAGAAATCGGCGATATCGGCAAGCACATTGCCTAAGCGCAGTTTTCTAACGGACCGATCGTTCTTTACTCCAGAGATGATTTCGGTCATCTCAACCCATCGTTTTTCGAGGGCCTTTAAGCCCTCGGATGACGGGCCATAAGGGCTCTCTTTTTTATTTAAGGAGGCCCTATGGCTGATTTGTTTGGTAACCGCGGTTTTTGGCAAGACAGCGGTTGTTTATCAACCGAAAAGAAAGAAGGCAAAACGGAAGATTCCGATCTGGTGCTGATTTGTTTTCAGATCAGTGTCTGGAGCGGGACGACAACCGAGCAGACCTCGATTGAGGAAGGCGCGGAGTTTATGAAACGCCGAAGGATTATTCCGGGCGTGATGTTGAAACCTTTTCTTGACTTCAGAGCGCGAGCCAAGGCTTTGTGTCAGGAAATGGGCGAACCTTATCTCAACGGTTTCGTGATGCGAAGGCAGGATGCTGCCGTTGCGGAACGAGCCCTGAGTGTCTGGAGAAAAGAGTTTTGCAGACGGCGCGATGAAGTTTTTGCGCCGGCCTATGAAGACATTCTTGCTCAGAGGCTCGAAGGCATCATTCCTCCGGGTTGTTCGAAAGAAGCCGTTTTTCCTCCGACGAATTTTGTTCTGCGCCGGATCAGCTTTGAGTTTGATGCGTTTGTTCTGGCCGCGCACGGTACGGGCAAACGAAGCTCAAAGGATGCTTTTCTTGACGGGTTGGCCGAGCGTTTTGCCGATGAGACCGATCTCATCTGCGGGGCGCTTGAGACGGCCAACGTCACGGAAGCGATTGTGTGTCGGGCTAGGACGCTTTATGAACGGGTACGTTCATGGAGCTGTTCTCAAACTCGATTTGCTCTTGCTTCCGCTGCACTGGAAGAAGCGCTTGCCGAAGGCAGCCGGACCCATGTCTGGTGCCGAAGCAAAAAGCTTTTTGTTGAGTGTTTGGATAAAGCTCGGGAAGCATTTGCGCAAGCAGGTGCTTCTTATGAGCAGAACACGACGGAAGAGGCAGAGTCTCTCGTATCCGTTCCTTCAGTTGAGGAAAGGCGAGAGGTGCTTACCGGAGCGGCAGGCATGATTGCCCGCGGCCGGTCGCTTTTTCCTTTTGGTTAACCGACTTCCTGTTCAGTGTCTCAAGGCGAAAGCCTTGGGACACGGTTCCGGAATATTTTTAGGAATTTCATTTTGTCTCAGACAACGATTGCGTTACCCGCGGTTTTGAAAGCGGTAAACGGCATTTTGACTTCTCTTTCTGCGGGAAAAGAAATCAAAGTGATTTTTGCAGGAACTCCCTGTACGGACGGCAAGACCGTTTATTTAGGCGAGCCGCTGCTTCAGTCTCAGGACGCTCTTGATGCTTATCTCTCTCACGGGACGCATGAGATTCATCACGTTTTATACAGTGACTTTGATGAAGTAGCTTCGCTCGGCGGTCTGCATTCGCTCGTTAATGCTCTGGAAGACGTTCGCATTGATGCCATCGGATATAAAAAATATCCGGGCGGCTATCTTTGGCGCAATGAACACTTTTCTAAGATGGCTCGGGCAGGGCAGCTTCCGAAAATCAACGAACATACTTCGCCGGGCGCGCTTCTTTGCCTTACTTGCTATTGGTGCATGACCGCACTGATGCTGGAATACGACTGCTCAAAGCATTATTCGGAAGAAGCAAAGAATGCTTTTGTACAGAGATTCGGTCAGGAGCTCTTTGAGCGGATTATGCAGAAGGCAGAAGAATCGGTCAGAAGCCCGAATACCGCTGCGGTTATTCAATGCGCAAGAGAGATTGCACAACTATTCAGTCAGGCGATTTCTCAAAAGGTATTCTCTGAAGAGAAGAAGTGCAGTTCCGATCAACCAGGCGCCGGCTCTTCATCAAAAGGAGCATCGGCTTCTTCTGAAGGAAAGGGCAAAGCCAAAATTCCGCAGAAAGACAAGCAAAAGTCCGACGAGTTTGATGCCTTGTTCGAGAGCGATGATCTTAAGGACGCCGATATCCACCGTGCCATAGAAGAAGACTATAAAAACTATCGAGGAGCCACAGGCGAGAATCCGACCGGCAAAGCCGCCGTTTGGCCGACGGTCAGAAGTGAACTCAGTCCTCGTGTAGATCCGGAATTCAAAGCGGAAGCAGAAAAGCTGCTACGCGGGGGGGGCAGCAGTTTCATCGGTTCTTGCAGGGACTGAGTTTCCAGCCTACGCGTTATGCGAGAAGCGGAAGAGATCTTGAGCCCAAGAGACTGAGTCGTTTGTATGTAGGAGATACCCGGGTCTTCCGATGCGAAGAGTCCGTGCTTCGTCCGTCAGTTGCGATGTGCGTGCTTTTAGACCGCAGCGGCTCGATGACGCGCGAAGATATGAGAACGGGATCTTTGTGTGCCCAGGCAATCGCAGGAATGGCAGATTCCGTAAGCGGATGCCGAAGCTCGGTTTATGCTTTTCCGGGTGTTGAACGTCAGACGCTGTTAGAGATCAAACGTTTTGATGAGTCCGTTGCGTCTTGTTTGGAACGCTTTTGCGCTTTAAGGCCTTTCGGCTATACACCAGTCAGACAATCCATCAATTCAGCGGCGGCTCAGCTTGTCAGTCGAAGAGAGTCCCGCAAAATTATCTTTTTGATCACGGACGGATTGTGTTCCGATGCCGAACTTCTAACTGACATTGAGCAAGATTTGAAACGCGCCGGTATTGAGATTGTCTGCTTGGGCATCGGGGATGATATTCCGAAGATTTTTAGTATTCAGTCAGACATCAAGCATTCTCGTCAAATGAAAGAGGCGGCTTATAAGCTTCTTGAAGAGACGTTTAGAAGAAGACATTGATCTTTAGCCGCATGGTCGTCGTGAAGATTTTTGCGATACCAAGTTTGAGCGGCTGTGTTAATTCGGCCTCGGAAGGATAATTAAGGAAGGAGATCCGTAGAGTTTTTCTTCTCGGATGATTTCTTTCTTCTTGAAGGAATCGAAAATTTTCAGGGGATTGTTCGTTGTTAGAAATTCAGCTTCCGAAATGCATTGAGGCGCGGCTGTGTCGGTTTGCTAAAGAAACGGGTCGCTCAGAGACTGCTTTAGTCAAAGAAGCTCTGGATCATTATTTAGATGATCTGGAGGACATCTATTTTTCTGACAAGGTAGTACAACGAATACGCGATGGCCGGGAAGACGTCGTTTCCTCTGAAGAAATGGCGCAGATGCTTGGTCTCAAAAGTGAAGGGTCTCGTTAGTTGCGAGGATAATTTTTTGTAGTTTTTCTCAGCACACTTTCTTTCTATCGAGCCCTAGTTTCAGGCGGACGCCTCTTTTTGCAGCAGTTCTTCAAGGAGACAGTATGGCAGTGTTAAAGATCAGAATTCCGGACGATGAGTTGGCATGCTTAGAGGTCTTGGCAGAACGCAAGGCACGACCAAAACACAGATCGTTCTATCCGCTCTGAGAAGTGTTTTTGAAGAAAATTTCTTAGAGAAGAAAACGATTCTTCTGCCTGAAGACCAGTATCAAGCTTTGGTTGAATTGGTCGGCAGTCCTTTGACGCCGCAGGAAATTGAGGGCAGAAAGAAGCTCAAAAAAGTCCCCGACTGGAATTTGTGAGGCGGCTTTGCCAGCCGCCGCATTTGCATTAGGCAATCACTTCCGGGTGGCCGATTTCTTAGCAGGCTTGCAAAACTTTCCGCGGACGGCTTTTTTCCAATCTTCTGGCGTAGTTGGCGGAATGTCAGAGTAATCGATATCCTCGTCTCTGATGCTTTTGATTCGTTGGAGTTCTTCCGCAGTCCAGGGTTTGGCATCAGAAAGCTTGAAATGTACGGTTGTCATAGGCTTGATTTTCAATCAGCTTTTAAAGCGATTACTGTTCGGAATTGTTTGGCGAAATGGAAGTTTTCTGCATAGGTCTCTAGTGCGTGGGCAATGAGTGACACAGCGGCTCACCTTCCATTCTGATAGTTTGGCATCTCAAATCTTTAGTTTCAATGCTCTCAACTTGGTATGGTGATTTGAGGTCTGAGGTTTTGTTAGTTTATTCACAGCTTTAGAATTGAAAGAGCTTCCGACGGTAGTCTATCGGAAGCTCCTCTTCAGTCGCACTCTAACCATCTAACGAAGGTTAGAGTGTCTCTGAACATTAGGCAGGATTCTTAGCTGCGTTCACACCGGCGATACGACCGTATGTGAAGATGTCAGCCATAGCGTTACCGCCGACACGGTTGGTACCGTGGATACCGCCTGTGACTTCACCGGCTGCATACAAGCCGGGGACGACATTGCCGCGACGGTCAATGACTTGAGCGTCTTTGTTGATGATCACACCGCCCATGGTGTGGTGACGTTTCATCGTAACGCGACCGGCATAGAACGGGGCTTTGATGATCTTGTTGACCAGAACGCCTTCAGCACGGCCGAGCGGATCTTTCTTGGTGTCAACAGCCTTATTGTAGGTGTCGACAGCTTCTTTGAGGTTGTTTGCAGGAACACCGATCTTCTTAGCCAGGTCTTCAATAGAGTCGGCGTAGTAGAGTGTTCCGGTCTTCAAAGCAACTTCGTTTTCTGGTCCTTTGGAGTTCTTCAGCTGTTCAAAACCGTCTGCGTCAACGATTGTCCAAGCAATAGCCTTCGGCTGATCAAGCATGGCGTCACGCAATACGTCACGTCTTGCGTCTTCTTTAATGAAGCGTTTGCCGTCGAGGTTCACAAACAAGAAGCGGTCAACATGCGTGAAGAGGTTAGGAGCATGTTTTTCTCCCGGAACTCCGCCTGGGATGCACTGGATGTAATCCAGACCGCGGGTGCCGGCACCGATATCGACTAAGTCGATTAAAACGTCACCGGTGGCGCCGGGATGGTTTGTGGTATCCAACTGGCCCATGCGAGGATCATGAATGGCTGTCAGTCTGTCATTGGCTGCGAAACCGCCGGCTGCTGCAACGACGCCGTTAAGTGCACGCAGATAAAGCGTCTTGCCGCCTTTTTGTTCAACTTTGACGCCGAGAACACGGCCGCTCAGCTGATGTTCACGGATGATTTCGACGACGCGGGTGTTGTAGAGGATAGGAATGTCTTCTTTCTTGCAGACTTCAAGAAGTGCCTTGATGTATGCGCTGCCTCTCGGTCCGATGGGATTACGTGCACGTTTGTAGAGACCGGCATAGATCTGATAGATATGGTCTTCAAACTTGACGCCATGGTCTTTGAGCCATTGAACGCTTTCAGGTGCTTTTTCTGTGAGCTGGTGAACCAAGACAGGATCGCCGCGTCCGTCGCCGGCAGCTAATGTTTGTTGAGCGTGCAGGTCGGGAGAGTCTTTAATGCCGGCTTTTTCGTAGTCGGCTTTGATAGCTGCGTTAAATCCGCCTCCGGCACGAATTGTGTTGCCGCCGGCAAACATCATTTTTTCAAGGACGACGACTTTCTTGCAGCCGGCTTCTTTTGCAGAGACGGCAGCAGAAAGACCGGCACCGCCAGCCCCAATCACGATGACGTTGTAGGTGTCATCCCAATTGATAGCGGCTTCAGCAGCAGAGCTGAAGAGTGTTCCGAAAACACCGGCAGCGGCAGCAGCTGCAGGAGCGGAACCAAGGAATACTCGACGTGAAAGCTTTGTCATTTTCTTCTCCGAATGTGAAATCTGAGGTTTGAGGCGGTTTGCTTGCTTGGCCTCGTTGAGAAGAAGTCTAAGAATTCAGCGCTTCTCGCCAAATAAACATTAGGTTATTGACAAAGTTAAAGTTAAAGAGTAAGCGATTTTGGTTAAGACTCGGAAACAAGATTTTCTGCCGCGATCATGCCAAATGTGAAGGCATCGGCTAAACCGTTTCCACCGATTCGGTTTCTTCCATGGATGCCTCCGGTGATTTCTCCGGCTGCGCAGAGTCCGGGGATCGTTTTGCCTTCCTTGAGACATTGAGCTTTTTCATTGATCCGGAGGGCGCCCATGGTGTAATGAATTCTCATGCCGACGCGGGCGGCCCAGAAGGGCTAATGGCTAGCCATTGAATATCTATTCAAACCTGCACATACTCAGCTTCCACTGGAGGGAGAGTATGAAAGAAATTCATAATTTGATGACAATCGGGGAAGTAGCCGGATCTTTTGGAGTTTGTGTTGCAACCGTACGACGGTGGTGCAAAAACGGCAAATTCGCACGAGTCATCCGAACAATGGGCAATCAAAGACGTTTTGATCCTGATGAAGTTCATGAAATGCTTCATCCGAACAGCGATAAAAGGATCGTGGTCGGATATGCAAGAGTCTCAAGTTATGATCAGCGCTCGGATTTGACAGCCCAAGCCGAAAGACTGTGCTAATACGGTTGTCAGCTGGTAATCAAAGACCTCGGAAGCGGGCTCAATTGCAAAAAGCCTGGCCTTAAGCGTTTATTGAGACTGCTTTTACTTCGACGTGTCAGCACGTTGGTTCTTACCCACGACGATCGACTCCTCCGATTCGGTACCGAATTGATTTATTTCATCGCTCACTATATGGGCACTCGCGTAGTCATCCTTGATGAACCGGAACAAGAGTCTTTCGAAACGGAGCTCGTCAAGGACGTTATTACCTTGATGACAGCCTTCTGCGCTCGCCTTTACGGGAAGCGCTCATAGAAAAATAAGGTAAAGGAAAATACGGGTATAAAAAATCTAAGTTTTCGTTAGTATCTAATTATTACTTTATTTTTACCCCTAAATGTCCAGCCTTGAGCGAACACTCGTGCGTCAGTTTGAGATGCCCAATGAGACCGATAGAGTTTCATTGGATCGGATGTGTTCGTCATATGGTTTTGTGGCTTCCAAATTTCTCTTTGCCTTCCAAACCAGAGAACTTCGAGGAGAGGTTAGGGACTTCCGAGCTTTTCGAAATAAACTGGTGGCAGCTCTGAGTAAAAAACCTGTTGAATTTAATCAGAGACTCGCGGACTTGCGAACAAACGGCAAAGCGGCGGAGGCAAATCTGCTTACTTTGCTCCGGGAACTTAAAGAGACGTCAGGGCCTCACCTGCAGGTGCGTCACTGGAAGCTGGCTTTGGAAGAAACATCCAAGATGGCATTGACGCATTGGAAAAGCGTCATTGCAGAAGCTAAAAAGAAGCTTGCGCATACGTTAAAGCATTTTAACGATCAGGATCGTCATTACGCGTGCTGGCTGCTTTGCGGTGTAAACCGTCAATTTTTTGAATTGTTGGACGGAAGAATCCCGGTGCCGAATCCGGAAGTATCTTTCGATCGGAACTATTGTCTCAGCTACGATCGGCCTCTTTCTTCAAAGGCACTTCGGTCAATCGCGGGAGTTGTAAGACGAACCGTTAATAAGGTTAGAAGAGACAGCGTCTGTTATCCGCGAACGCAAGCTTTTCACAACCGCATTGACTTTGATGCAAGCTGCTATACAGTCAGATCAACGGAAGATGCTCAATTTCTTGAGCTTATGTCACTGCAGCCCGGTAAAAGAATCTCCCTTCGGCTTAAAGGCAGAAGCAAGATCCGCGGAACGCTCCAGCTGATACGTGATACTGCGGGTACTTACTCGCTAAGAGTGTACGTGCCTCAGCAATGTGAAGAAAAAAGAAAGACCGGCACCGTCATTGGAATTGATCTCGGCTACACAGAGATGATGGCCACGAGTGAACAGGAACTTCTTGGGACGGATCTGGGACAATACTTTTCTGCTATTTCAGACAAACGACGAAAAAACAGCGAAGGCCGAAATCGCATGCATTCGCTCTTTCGCAATCTTTTGAAGAAGCCTAACAAGGACAATCTCGCTAAGGCAGAGCGGATCCGAAAACATAACCTCGGCAGAAAGAAGCAGCGGGCCAGGTACATCCGTGATATCGGAGTTATCAAGACTATCGTTAACAGAGAGTTAAATCTTCTTTTTACTCGGAAGACAAACCCGATCAAGCAGATAGTCGTTGAAGACCTAAGCGCACGTATGAAGGTTCATTTTGGAAAGAAATGGAACCGACGACTGAGCGGCTGGATGCGAGGATACCTACAGGAGAGGATCAGATATAAAGCAAAAAAACATGGAATTGAAGTAAGCGAAGTCAATCCGGCCTACAGTTCGAGAGAATGCCCCCGGTGTCACTGCACGGACAAAAAAAACCGATACGGGAATTCATTTAAGTGCTCGCTTTGCGGGTACCACGGACATGCTGACTTGGTTGCTTCGTTAAACATTCTCGGCCGTCTGGGGGATAAGGAGATCCGTATAGGAATGTCTCCGTCTCGGGTGAAAGCAGTACTGGATGGTCGTTACGTCGGTTGGAAATCATTAAATCATACCGTTTCCGACAAGATTTCAGGTGAGGCACGTGTTGTGGACGAATCTCCCCGTTCAGCCTCATCGAAGAGCGAACTGAGAAGCAATGTACAGGTTTGTACGGCTTCCAGATAACGGTTCGGGAAATATTTTAGCTATTAGAGGCAGTTGGATAATTCGGTGAAATCCTTAAAAAACTAGAGATATTGAGGAACTATAAGTTCTCATTAAAATAGAGAAAATCATGATGGTGGAATGGCTTGATGACTGATAATAACTTGAAGAATTTGCCGCTGGGAACATCTGATTTTGCTGCCTTAAGGCTTGCAAATGAGATTTACGTGGACAAAACGGATTTGGTCTACGAACTGGCTTCTAAAAGACGCAAATATTTTTTGGCTCGTCCAAGAAGGTTTGGTAAGTCTCTGTTGATTTCCACCTTTGAGTCGTTGTTTACGCACGGACTAAGAGATTTCAAAGGCTTAGCTATTGAGAAGCTTTGGGTTGAAGAGACAAAATTCCTTGTTGTGAGACTTGACTTCTCAGAAATAAAGTTTTTTTCTTCGCCTGAAGAGTTTTCTAGAAAATTCGCTTCCCTTATTTCAAGGTGCTTCGGCACTGTTGGATTTCAATATGTTGACGACGACCTTAACAGCGCTGCAGGTCAATTATCAACATGGCTTCAAACATTAGACATCAACGCGTTAGTAGTCCTGATTGATGAATACGATGCACCATTAACCTCTTGCCTTAATCAGCATGGGTTGTTTAATTCTGTTAGAGAGAGGATCTCTGAGTTTTATGCCGTTCTGAAATCCAACGACAGAGCACTCAGATTTGTGTTTGTTACCGGAATCACAAAATTCAATAAAACCAGTATTTTTTCCGAACTCAATAATTTGAGCGATATTTCTTTAGCCCCGCAATTTGGTTCCTTGTTAGGCTATACGCACGAAGAAGTTCAAACATACTTCGGATCTTACATTGCTAAGTCAGCAGAAGTTCTTTCTATAAGCCAAAACGAATTAATGAATCGGCTTGCTGCTCATTACGATGGATTTTGCTTTGAGGAGACTGGGACGAAGAGGGTTTTTGCACCTTGGTCGCTTCTCAATTTCTTGGCTCAACCTGATCGGGGGTTAAAAGATTATTGGTTTGAAAGCGGAGGTAAGCCTGCCGTTTTGCTTGAATATTTAAAGAGCCATGCTCTTAAGGATCCTGAAGAGTACGCCAGAGATAAAACAATTGCGCTGTCGGAATTGGCTGGCTCTTCTGATGTTGAAACTTTGTCCGATATCGGTCTGTTAACGCAGGCCGGCTATCTCACTATTAAGTCCGTCGAATTTGGTAATACGGTTTTTCTTGATTATCCTAATTTGGAAGTTAAACGTGCAATGGCTCAGCTTTACACCGAGCATCTTTTGGACGGAAAGGTGGCAGGACAAGTAGGAGCAGGGCCGATTGTTAAGGTCTTATATGAAGAGTCGGCGGAGTCTGTTTTCCATATCCTTAATCGACTTTTTCTGGCGATTGATTATCAAAGGTATCCGGTGAGGGACGAAGCTTCTTTAAGAGCCTATGTTCAAGTCTATTTTGCGGGCGCCGGCCTGGATGTAAAAGTTGAACATCACAATGCACATGGCAGGAGCGATTTGGAGGTGAATGCAGGCAATAGACATTGGATCTTTGAGTTCAAGGTTGTGCAGGGCAACAAAGGCGAAACCGAAAAACTGAGTGAGGCTGTTGAGCAAATAAAGCAAAGGCATTATGGAGATCAACAATACTCACAAGAAGTGAAGAGGGTTGCGCTTGTCTTCTCCATTGAAGACCGAAAATTCGTCAAGTGGCAAGAAGTTTAGAGGCGCGGCTTGCACGGAGCCGGACGGGTTTGCGGCTCCGGACCGCGTTAACTTTTCAGTGAGCAAAAATTTTGCTATCTCACTCCTGTCTATTTGCTGCTTTATCAGGGAGGATACGTTTCATACGTCAATCTTGGATAAGATCAACAAGAGCTCCAAATTTCCAAACGGTTGGTCTTCTTCCTCTTCCTTCACTAATTTTTGTCACTAATCCAGCTTTTTCGAGTTTTTGAACGGCGAGGAGGAGAGTGGCTTTCGAGGCCTTCACTTTGGTTTGGTTAATCAAGTTCGGAACCGTAAATATTGGTTGAGCAAATAAGTAATCAAGCAACTCCATCGCCAGAGAAGAATTGGTGGCTTCCGCAAATTGGGTTTTTGAGATCTCGTAAAGATCTGTCATCTTCATCAGTAGAGATGCGTTTGCTTTCGAATGCTCTACGACAGCTCTCAAGAAGAATGAAATCCAAGTATTCCAATCGTTATTTTTTGAGATTTTTGCCAAAGAAGCGTAATAAGCTCCTCGGTGCCTCTGAAGGTATGCGCTGATGTAAAGACAAGGAGTATGAAGGATCTTCTTAGAAGCTAAAAACAAAGTTATAAGAAGTCTACCCATTCTTCCATTTCCGTCTAAAAATGGATGGATCATTTCGAACTGTGCGTGAAGGACAGCGGTTTGAATAATCGGATGTAGATCTTCTCTTCGAGCAAAAAGCTCCCAGTTCTCTATAAGTTCCTCGATGAATAAAGGGTCCGGCGGAACGTAAGAGGCCTGATCTAAAGAAGATCCTGGTTTGCCGATGTGGACTTGAACGGTTCTCCATGCACCGGGAGTCTTACGCTCTCCATGAGCACCTCTCAAAAGTAAGGCATGAAGAGATTTGATTAAGGAGACGGAAAAAGGACGACCGTTTTTAATTTCTTCCAGCCCATAGTTCATAGCTTCGTGGTAATTCAATACTTCCTGAATATCGTCTCTGCGTTCCAAGGGCGCAACTATTCCGACATTTTCTCCCATGACCTCTTCAAAAGTAGTCACAGTCCCTTCGATTTCATTCGATAACTGCGCTTCCTTCATGAGCCAAGATATCCAAAACAAATCGGCTTTGGCTGAGGCTAGCATCATGCCATCTAGATTTGAGAGACTGAGGAGGGAGGAAAAGCTAAGTGAGCCGAAATCACCCCAAGGTAGAGTCTCACGCTGGTCTAACGGGAGTTTTCGGAGGTTGAAAGGTTTTCTGATCATTTGGAACCTTTGAGATGTCACATTCAGCATTTGTCCGATTATTCCTTAAGAACTCAAAAGCATTCCTGCTGTTGCCGCCAATTGTCTGTAGGAATAAGGAACAATTTTGTGTTTAGTTTTTGTCCAAAAATTAAACACAAGTATGATTTTATAGGTATCTTTGGGTTTTGTGTTTAAAAATTGGCGGTTTTTTGAACACAAATAGCTTTTTCGGATGTGTTGTGGATGAAAAAATCGTCAAATTTGGACGCAAATTAGAAGCGGAGGCTTCCATAACAAGGACGAACCAGAGAAGTGCTTAAAGAAGGAAGTCCGTCTTTTTTTGGCCGGACAATTAATTGGCTGGAACAGCGTTTGGAAGATTTGGTATTCCTGTAATTCAGATGTCAAACTGGTTGCGAGCGCAGATTCTTCGCAAGAATCGTTAATTGTCCCAAACCGGCTTTGTGTCCATCAACTTATGCCGACGCATTAAGACTTCTTTATCTTTTTCCGGCTCAAAAATTATTTTGGAGCATGCGTCGAATACATCAGATGAAAGAGGAATGATCTTGTCATCAAGACGGCTGGCGAACAAGCTATGCAAAGCTTCCAAAATCAGTTCCTCAGGCGTTTTTGCTTCTCTTTTTGAAAGTTCAGAAAGCAAAGCAGCATCAAAATCGCTTAATTTCAGGCTGATGGTTTGAGACATCTGTAGCTCCCTTTTAGGAATGATGATCCATTTTACTTGTGCTTGTCGAGGTTGAAAAAGGTGATTTTTTCGTTCACAAAGGCAAAAAATTTAGATTTGTGTTTGGAAAAAGGCTATTTTCTAAACACAAAAGTAGTTTCCATCGGCTTTGCGTTCAAAAAACGTTGCATTTTGACCATAACTACAAGTAACTTTGAGGATGTTCCGTTTATTTAAAATTAAATTATTGAAAATTCAATAATTGAAAAACAAATAAGATGTCGAATCCTTTCGTTGTCGGTTTCTATGTTCCTGAAGAATACTTTTGTAATAGATCAAAAGAGACCGAGCTTCCAGAGGATTGCATTTTGAAGGCAAGAACGCTGTCCTTCGTTCGGTAAGTGAGGAAAGCAAGGACCATTTGAAGAACCACGTCTTTCACGATTTTCTGAAAATGATTAAAGCGATGTATGTTAGGGAGGAGAAGTTATGAGAAGGTTTGCTATTTCAGCATTTGGCGCAGTTTTGTGCTTAGCTTTTTCGACCCTCTTTACACAAGAAGTGTTGAGCGCTGAAAAGGCCCAGCGGCTTTGCCTTGTGAATTCGCCTGCGGAACTTATTGCTTGCCGCCGAGGCGATTCTTTGTACTACCAGCAGCCGGGCCTTGTGCACGGAAAATATCTTCTGGATTTTGCTGCTCAATATTGCGACACTAATTATGAGATTAATATTCTGAACTTCTCATGAGATTTGGCCTCAAGTCCCAATTTATTTTCTAACTTCTTAATTTTCTATATAAAAATTCTTGCATTTTTAATTTTCTTTTGCTATAATTGAGTGTAGCGCTAGACTCAATTACGAGGTCGTTATGTTTAAGGATTTTCTCGTTTCCACCCCTGACGAGAAGGGAAAGATTACAACTCAAACTCGAAAGACTCAGGCCGGCAAGACGGTCTATATCCTTTATGAAATCGGGCGTACTTATAACGCCGCTAAAAAATACAATGTTCCTCACCGAGTAGTCATCGGCAAGGCTGACCCTAACGATCCGGAGAAAATGTATCCCAACGAAAAGTACTTCGAACACTTTCCCCAGACTGTTGATAAAGTCGAACCGACCGAAGAAAACTCTCTTAGGAGCTGCGCTCTGGAAATCGGCAGCTTCATTGTCATCGATAAAATCATCAAGCATTACAAGCTCGATAAAATCGCTTCCGACTGGTTCGGCAAGGATGCCGGCCTCTTTCTGGACTTAGCCGCTTACATGATTGTCACGGAAGATAATGTCGGCCAATACTATCCCGGGTACGCATTCAACCATCCTCTGTTTACCGAAGGAATGCGTTTGGTCAGCGACTCTAAGGTCTCGCGCTTTCTCTCCTCGGTAACTAAGGATCAGATCTTTGGCTTTCTCGATGACTGGAACGAGGATAAAGACCACCAAGCTAAGGTATATATCTCCTACGACTCCACCAATAAGAACAGTCAGGCCGGTGATTTGAACATCGTTGAATACGGCAAACCGAAGGATGACAAAGGACTGCCCGTCTTTAACCTCTCCCTGGTCTTCGATCAGAACAATCGTGTTCCTCTTTTTTATGAAGAATATCCCGGTTCTGTAACTGATGTCGCTCAGCTTAAGTATGTCATCGACAAAGTGACAGCCTACGGTTATAAGAGGATGGGTTTTATTCTCGATAGGGGTTACTTCAGCCGTGAAAATATCCGCTGTCTTGATGAAAAGAAATGTCCCTTCGTCATGATGGTCAAGGGCTGCAAACAGCTTGTAAGCTCAATCATCAAAGAACATAGACACAGATTTGAATCTAAGCGGGATTGCTTTATCAGCGCTTACCATGTTTACGGAACAAGTGTGAAAGCAGCGATCCCCGGCATGGAGAAGGAACATCAAAGGTATTTCCATCTTTATTACAGTTCCGGGAAAGCGGCCGGCGAGAGGGAAAAGCTTGAGAATCTTCTGGAGAAGATGAAGCAGGAGATCCGGAAAATGGAAGGAAAACAGGTCCTCTTCGGCGGAAGGTACGAGCACTACTTCGACTTCCATTACGGCAAAAATAAAGAGCTTCTCTTTGCACGAGAACGCCCGGAGGTAATCGAGCAAGAATTGGATTTGTGCGGTTACTTCAGCATCATTACTTCAGAGGAGATGTCAGCTCAGGACGCCTATCTTCTCTATAAGGGACGGGACAGCACGGAGAAACTCTTTAGAGCGGATAAGTCCTACCTTGGTTCAAAGAGTTTGCGGATTTGTTCGAACGCGGCCTTAGATGCAAAGACGCTCATCGGCTTCACGGCTCTGATTATAAGAAATCGGATTTACTCGCTGCTCAAGCACCAAATGCTCAAGCTAAACATTAGACGCAACTACATGACGGTGCCGGCCGCTATTGTTGAACTTAATAAACTGGAGATGGTAAAACTCGGTCAGGGGGATTATCAGCTGCACCACGCTATTACTAAAACACAAAAAACCATCCTGTCTTCCTTTGGCATCAGCTTAGAAGACGTACAGGTGTACGCCAATCAAATTGCAAGAATCCTCAAGACGAAAGTCAAGGAAGCAGAACTTGAGGATGAAGATTACGAGGACGGAGAGATCTGCGATGATGCGTACTAAAACTTTGAAATCCAGGATTAAATTAACAGAGGCGGCCCTCGTAAAGTTAAAGGAGCGATAAGAAAGGAAATCCCGAGAGCTGCTGGCTATGAAGAAGGAGCTGCAAACCGCCCAAGCCGCCGAAATCTTGTCGGCTCTCCGCAAAAGCGGCCGAAGCTATGAGGAACTTATGACCTTCCTAAAAGGCTAAGGTTAGAGTCGGGGTTACGGATTTGAGTGTAAGCAACCCCGAGAAGTTCAGACAATAAAGTACTCGGGACTTCTTCTTCGATCCTTTTCTGCTTGAGTCATATGCTCTTCAAGCAGATGAGTCTTTTCTCCTTTCAGTGAGTAGTGACGGACATGCCGACCGATCAACTTATTATCTGCGGTACTGTAGATTTGAACCTCTTCGCGGCTAAGCCTCACAAAGACGGGCTTATGGATAAAGTCGATCGGCACGCTATAACGATGACCTCCGTCTTGAGAGATACGAACGCAGTGTGACTTGTCGACCATGAGTATCTTCCACTCGCAGATTTCATATGGATAGCTCGGCAGAGGCACAAGCAAACTAAATTCTTCGTCTAAGAATTTCTTTATTCGGCTCGTTTGCAGGCTTTTGTCTGCAAAGGGTCTGAGGTTAATTGCGTCGACTTTCTTTAAAAGGATTTTGTTCAACGCAGCTAAATCGTCTGCATAAATGTTACCCCATGATTCAAGCTCCAACTGGCCTTGCACCCAGGTCTGCGACATGTTGACAGACGCTTCTACTCTGTTCTTTTGAATGGGTTTACCGGGCCCGCACGACCAACATTCCATACCGTAGTGCCCGGTAATATCGTCGAGCAAAGGCGCGATTATTCCTTCGTACTTACTTGCTGTCTGAACCAAGGCCCGTGCGTTGTCAACGATGAGTACCTTTGGAGAGCCGCCGAAGTATTCCAGCCGCTTTGATCAAGCCTTCACACCACGACTGTGCGGTTTCGTCTGCCGTTGCGTAGGCAAATAAAATGCTGCTGTATGGAAAGCAAACCGTAAACAGGCGAGATTTGATTTTCCTTCCATGCTTGTCAATCCACACTACGTTGTCGCCCGAGTAGTCTATTTCCAACTTTTCGCCCGGAGTCGTCAAGTTGATGTGAACGGGTTGAGACGCTTTGTTCTCCGCCTTCCATTTTCGATAAAGATGACAGAAATGCGAGTAGGACAATTCAATGTGCTGCTCCTCATTTCGGAGATATTCATAAATCAGAAGAAGATTGACATGCTTGTTCTTTAATTGTTCATCAACAGAAGCCCA
>OGDU01001095.1_pt1 | contig 23319 bp, 28 predicted proteins | sample 1570371 | NCBI WGS metagenome assembly OGDU01 (sample SAMEA2581977, study PRJEB24529) | metagenome | biome: Human gut stool | place: China | collected 2011
ATTACAGAATCATTCCGTCTGCGCCTTCTCATTTTCTTCCCGGATAATCTCCTTTCTGGCGTTCTGTACACGCGCATTGCCAGTAACCACAGCCTTGTCCTCAACCTTCACATTCTTACGAAATAAATTCTTTGACATATTAGTTATATAGTGTTAGTATAATTATAGAAAGGGTGCTACCGATAGACGGTTAGCCCAAGTAAATTAGTTTGACAAAAATGCCGCTTAGTTTACCAGACGTGGGCGGCCATTTTTGTGTCTTGTTATTATCCTTACCAAAGGAATATCCGATTCCAAAGCAGGTTAAGCTGAAGCCTACTACTGCAATAAAGTCAACAATACTCATATGGCTTAGCCCTCCTTTCCTTGGATTCCCTTACGGGTTTCTATGTAATCAGAGGGTCACAGTCCCTCTGCCGAAGGACTAACCGCCTACCGTTATGGTAGCACCCATGCGCAATTGTATCAGACAGAATTCAATTTATCAATTATTCCTAAAATATTTTTACCACCCTTTAATCTATCTGTTCGTTACTGTTCAGACGCAAGCTTGACACCACGCTGTCAAGCTATGCGCCATAGTATTAATTATTGAGTGATTACAGCCCATTTAAAATGCCTCGTAGAGGCATTTTAAATGGGCTGTAATCGTTGCTGGTAACACCGTTAGGTGTGAACAGTAACTTATCTAGTTCTTATCAGCCGCCAGTATCTGATCGATCGTCTTCATCAGCTGCTTATATGACTCGTCATTATCAATACCGCCCATGATCGGCTCTCCGATAATATTTCCGTTACGGTCAAGCACGATTGTAGTCGGGAAGGCCATAATGCTTGTTGCATATTTTCCGGCTTCACTGTTGGAATCAAGGGAAAGATTCGTATATTTTGCACCCTGCTTCTCTAAAATACTCTTAGCTTCAGCAATTCCATCCTCATTTCCGTCAAGAGAATCTGTATTGATACCAATTACCTGTCCGCCTTTTTCCTTCAGCTCCTCATTTAATTTATTCAGTTCCGGAAGCTCCTGTACGCATGGAGAACATCCATTAAACCAAAAATTCAAAACCGTGACCGCATTCTTTGAAATGATGCTGCTGTCCACGTCATTTCCATCCAGATCCTTTGCATGAAACTCCGGAAATACGCTTGCTCCCTCTTTGCCGGAATCCTTATTTGATGCATTCGCACTCTGCTTCTCAAGAAGTGGCTGAAGCTCATCCTCAAGCTTTTTGATTTCTTCAACATCTTCCTTCAAAGACTTGAGTTCATCATCGGTAAACTTATCCTTAATTTTGTCTAAAGAGTTTGCCAGAAAATCTCCGTAATTCGTAGCTGTCGCATCCTTGACAGCTGATTTGTCAATGCTGTTAAATACCTTCTCCCATAAAGCCTTATGGTTTTCAAGAATACTGTTCTCTTTCTGTGTCAATTCATTAATCTTTGCATCCAGATCTTCTGCTTCCTGCGTTGACATCTGCGACTCTGTTGCTGTATTTCCCTTGTTAGCAGAATTTCCGCACGCACTTACTCCGAGTACCATCGCTGCAATAAGCAGCATCACTGTTAATTTCTTCATTTTATTCTCCTTTATTCTCTTTCAAATTTGTTTTATCTGTTCCGAATCCATATTGATAGTGAATTGCTTCCGTCGGGCATTCCTTTATACACATGCCACAGCGGATACATTCCGTATGGTTCGGATGCTTTGTGACATCCACGTCCATCTTGCAGGCTCTCTCACATTTGCCGCAGGATACACATTTATCCTCATCCACCTTCATCTGCAGAAAAGATACCTTATTGCAAAGCGCATAGATTGCGCCCAGCGGACATATCCATTTACAGAATGGGCGGTAAAACATAAGGCTTAGGATTACAAAAGTAATAAGTATACCGAATTTCCATGTAAACAGTTTACCAAGGGCCGCTCTGATACTTGCATTGGCAATCGAAAGCGGAATCGCTCCCTCCAGCACTCCCTGTGGGCAAAGATATTTACAGAAAAACGGATTTCCCATTCCCAGTGAATTTGTCACCAGAAGGGGTAGTAAAATAACAAAAATCAACAACACACCATATTTTATATAACGAAGCGGCTTAAGCTTTTTCGTTGAAAATTTCTTAAACGGTATCTTATGCAGCAACTCCTGGAACCATCCGAACGGACATAAAAATCCGCACACAAATCGTCCGAGCAAAACGCCGATCAATATAAAAAATCCCGTTATGTAATAAGAAAATTTAAACTTCGAAGAACCGATTACAGCCTGAAAAGCACCGATCGGGCACGCCCCGGTTGCAGCCGGACAGGAATAACAATTCAGTCCCGGTACACAGACGGTCTTTGCATCCCCTCTGTAAATCTCTCCTTTAAAAAAGTTCGGCAGATGGATATTGGTAAGAATCGTTGCCACGGCCTGAATCCATCCCCGAAAGTGCGCCAGAAACTGTGATATTTTATGTTTTTTCTTATCCAATTCCAACACACTCCAGACATAATTTGATCGCCTTTGAGAGTACCGTGGCTGCCTCCCCGCGCATCGCACCGTATCCGATCATCAGGATCGCTACTGCCAGAAGCGTGATCTTCGCTGCTGCTCTGTTTATCTGTTTCATATCCTTTCCCTTCCTAAGTTTTAACATTTTGTCGTTGTTTACGATGATAATAGATTAGCAAAGGAATATGAACACCCTGTGTTTGAAAAAGGAAGATATCTTTAAGATTTGCGCTCTAATTCTTAAGAAATTATTGAGAACTTCTCAAGCAGTCCCACCTTATTACAAAGCAGTTTTCGTATTTTCCATGATTAACGGGGTCAGACCCCAATGTGCTGTAATATTACTTGTCCCAAGTCCAACTCTACCGCACATATCACTGGCATCTTTATCTACTGCAAGATCTAATTTCTCCAATAATGCCATACGCCTTTTATCCAACATGGTCTCGCTTTTTATTTGACTCAACGGAAGATTTGTCGCTATGATCAAAGGTCGTCCCGAACGGATTCTGCGGTCTATGACACTGAAAATAATTCCTAATGCATATTCTGAATTTCGTTCCACTCCAAGATCATCAATAATCAAAAGCTGATAGGAAGCCAATGCATTGATATATTCCGTTTTATCTACCAGTGGAAATATATCGTCGATAATGATATTAAAATTTGTCATCTTTCAATTGTTTCAATCGTTTATCTATATCATCTGCATATCCTATTTTCACATAATCCGGAAAAGAAGGATTTGTGAGAATGTATATTACGCCTTTTTTGTCATTCATATCCGCTTTCTCCATTTATAACTTAATTCTTTGTTTGCCTTTTTCCAAAAGTCATTTTACCTATTATATAGTCTGGAAATTAGCTCGTTTAATATTCAATCCTAAAATAATCCAAATACGCCTTATACTTATCTTGTGCTGTCAGACAGGTATCGGTCAGATAACCTTTTTCGTTGTTCCATTCCTTCAATCCACGATAATAGAACAGCTTCAAATTATCCTCAATAATGAACGGAACAATATTGTATTTCAGACACTCCTTAAACATAATCAATCTGCCCACGCGTCCATTACCATCCTGGAACGGATGAATTCGCTCAAACTTCACATGGAAGTCAAGAATATCCGCAAAGGCCTTTTCTTCTTTGGCGTTGTATTCCGTTAACAATGCCTTCATTTTATCGGCAACTTCTTCCGGAAGGGCGGTATCCATGCCGCCGACTTCATTCGGAAGTTTCTTATAATCGCCAACAGCAAACCAATCTTTTCTGGAATCACTGGTGCCATTCTTCAAAACCAAGTGAATTTCTTTGATGAACTTCTCCGTCAAAGTCGCTTTTGCATGATCAATAATCATGTCAATGCAACGGAAGTGATTTGCCGTTTCGATCACATCATCCACATTCAGTACTTCTTTTTCTACGCCAATAGTATTGGTTTCAAAGATATATCTGGTTTGATCGTGTGTCAAGCGGCTGCCTTCCATATGGTTAGAGTTATAGGTCAAGTCAATCTGTGTCTTATGATAAATCCCACCAGTATATTTACTGGTCTTCTGCTCTTTTAGAATATCTAGCAGCGTAATCGGTTCTTCTTTTTTCTTATTGGTGCGCTCCGGTTTCTCTGCGTTTTCTGGAATGTTCCATGTCTTACCAGTAAGAAACGCGCCGTTCACACGCCCCTTTGCACAGTAATTTCTAACACTGCGTTCTGACATATTCCATTTTTTTGCTATATCAGCAACTAAAAGGTATTTCATCTGCCATCCCCCATCCATTATAAATTAAATCCAAAACATACTAATCTACTGACTAGTATATCACACTATCGGCAAAAACACTATCGTTTTTTACCTATTTATCACACTTTTTAGCCGATATAACAACTGTTTCCTAGTCGAATAGCTTTATTAAAACGGATGCTATAAATAGCTAATATTCTTTCAAATGATGAGTTTATACCTTATATCGTCTAATAAGTTTTACTTTCATTTTCGCACATGATCATGAGGCTTTTTTCGTTCTAATTGTGCGATTATACATAAAAAGATGACTGTTCTTAATCAAAATAAAAATGGCGAAGTGCTTATCGTAACACTCCGCCAAAAGTCCCACCAGGTTGCGCATGAAAAATCAGAGGCATTCCGTAATTACTTTTACAGTTTCTACCATATACCCCTGATGTCTAAATTCTTTCCTTAATCCATATCCGATTTCCACTACGCCATCTTTTCCAAGACCCTTGAAGCAGAAATCGCCGACAATCGTTCCCGGAACATTTTTTAATTCCATGTTCCAGACTGCATACCATATTCTGTTGTCAGGTTCCATAAGGCACCCTCCAACATTTCGGTATACGCCTGCTTCATTTCTGCGTCCGCTTCCTTTTCAATCAGACAGCTCATCTCATCGTTACTAATTGGATATAAATAAAGCCTTTCCGTTTCCATTCTCATATTAGTTCACCTTATACACTGTCTTGTTCTTTTACTCATTGTCATTCGCCCCTCTAAATCATCCAATAGAAAGTCCTAATTCGTATGCTCTATCCAGTCCATCCGTATTTTTTACATCACCAATATCCTTTGCTCCCTGCACAAGTACCATCCCTGCATCTTCAAGATGAAAGAAACTCAGTACAAGCTTGTATTGCAATTTTATGGAATCAAACAGTTCCGGCAGCGTAGCTGCTCCAACTAATATAAGTGCCAGTTTTTTAATCGGAAATTCATTTCGCATACTTCTGCCATCATCGGCTGCAATCACAGCCTTCATAAACATGTTCTGTCCAATCAGCTGTCCATCTAATGTCATGACAAAATCCAATTCTGGAACAAATGCCGGATCGTTGCGAAGCTGATGGAGTACATAATGCTCCAGACAGCCTGGGCGATACACATTCCAGAAACTCTACCTTACCAAATTTTCTACCTCATGGTATTCATTTTCTCTTTCCAATCGAATGATAATATTTTCCTTCATTTTCCTTTTCTCCATTTCTTTATATAATGTTACTAATACTTTTTTCAAACTGCTCTTTTATTCTTTTTTTATCCTTTGCTCCATCATACAGACTATAGTAGAAAAACATGATGGAATAAAACATGGTTGCTTTTTTATCTGCCTCCACAACACCAATGCTCTCGAACATATCTTTCACGTATTCTGCCGGACCGGACACAAGATACTGCTGATACAATGCCTGCATCTCCTCATTCCGAAACTGCTCTAACGTAAGCATCTTTCGAAATGACGATGCAAAATCATTTTCTGTCCAATACGAAAACATAGATTTACTGTATTCCATGAAATTGTCCGCAGAAATCTCTTCATACTGTTCAGGTTCATTTTCCTTTTTATCAGCAGGCATATCATGTGATTCTGCCTGTTCGCCATCCCCCTGCTCCATCCTTTTTACAATATGTTCAAAAATATCTCTCTTACTCTCATAATGCCTATACAATGCACCTTTTGTCATGCCAAGCTCACCCGCAATCTGACTGACAGAAACTGCTTCATATCCATCTCTCGCAAATAAATGTAATGCAACAATCAATATATCTTCCTTTGTAGTTTTTGACATACACAAACCTCCTGTTCCATAAAATAAACGATCGTTTACATTTCAATTATAGTAAACGATCGTTTATTTGTAAAGTCAGACATTCCTCTCTACTGCTCTTGTAAAGCTGGCTGCATACGCCTTTGTAGCGTAATAGGTCGTCATAAATGGTCCTGCCGGAAGCATTCCTGCTGAGCTTGCCACATTTAGTCTGAATTTTTTCCCTCTTGCTGTGTACTCTTCCTTTTCACCCGGCATGGTGACAAATTTGGCAAGCACATTGCGTACCAGTGAGTCCTGCTTCACATGTATAGGGGCCGCTGTGTTTACCAGATCTCCAAAATTTTTGATATACAGCTGTTACTTCTTCTCATTTACGGTTACGGTCATTCTTATGACCTTTGACTGACCGTTTTCCAGTCTGACAACCGCCTTGACAACTGTCTTTCCGGGCTTCAGACCCGTGATCCTGCCATTTGAGCTAACGCGCGCCACATCCGGATTGAGAACCGAAAAAGTCACTTTATCAACATTGTCCCAGTTTACCCCTTTCTTAAACCAAAAGTACGTCCCCTGCTTCTCGCGGATGCTGGCTGATTGTTTCGTGGCTTTGATCGACCGCAGTATTTGTTTCGTGAGTGCTTCTTCCTCATCGGCTGTCACTAACTCATAGGTTCCGTGCCCCAGCTCATTATGATCCAGTTCAACGCTTCCATCTGCCGCTACCCTGAAAGGCATTTTACTGACTACAAGCTTCTCACCTGTTTCTGGATCTATCTCGATGATCTTCATTTTTTTAGGTCTCACGGTTCTTTTCAGAAGCGTATTTACATTGACCGTCACTTCCCGGATGACCCAGTCTCTTTTCGTGAGCATCTTGATCGTGGCCTTTACCTTCTTCGTGCCTGCTGCCTTTACGATCTCTGAAAGTGCTTCCCCGGAGATCTTCACATTGCCAAAACCTCTATCAAGAATTTCTGCGGTAGCTGAAGTGATCTTCCCTTTGGCATTCTTCGATACATTGACCACGATATTCATTCCTGTCTTTTCATTTCTGATCTCGGTCTTAATCTGTACTGAACCATCCTCTGCCCGGACTTCTGTCGTGGTCACAACCGTGCCATCTTCTCTGGTCTCGGTCTTAGTCGTAGTCTTGTCCTTGTTATCGTCCTGTGGCAGAGCAGTTTCAGATCCGCTGTCGGTGGAACCGCCTGATGAACTGCTGCCGGAGCTGCTGCCACTGCCCGAGCTACTGCCGGAACTGCTTCCACCGGAGCTGCTTCCACCGGAAGTGCCCCCATCCGAACTGCTGCCGCCGGATGATTCTTTCGCAAATACCCTTCCGACCACATCACTCATGATATGACCATCTTCTATCGCAATCGCCTTGATCGTAGTCGTCTCTGTCAGCGTAATCGGTGTTTTGTACTGCTGCGATCCCTTTGTTGGCACTGTATCATCTGTTGTGTAATAAACGATTGCACCGGGGGGCGTTGTGATCGTCACCTCCGTGCGGTCCGAAAACTTGTCAGTACCGGAGATCGTCGGAACGTCGCTGTCTCTCGGAGTTTCAATCTTACAATTGCCAGCTGACAAAATATTATTATCTGATCCAACCGCTTTGACGTGAAGATCAACCATCTGACGCGCACCAAACTTCTCTTTCGTCTGAAGCTCCTGCAATGGGTAATAATCTGTGCCATTGATACTATACTGATAGCTCATCGTATCAGTATTTACTAGATTTGTCACCTGCATAACATATACGGTAGCGCTATCGTTTGGTCCTATGACCACATCAAACGAAAGTGGTTTCTCCTGTGGCTCTGTGCCCTGATCTCCGGACTCTGCCGCCCCGGTGTTGTCGTCCGCGTATACCGTTTCCGGTGCGAGCAATCCACCAGGTACACTCATGGATGACACGACCGTAGCTGCGGCAATCCCCAAGGTCAGGATTTTTGCTAATGATTTGCTTTGTTTTGATTTCCGTTGTTTCATTTTTCGTTGTCTCATTCGTCGATTCCTCCTTTTACTGATGCTGTTATTAGGCGTTTGCGAAACTATTTTTATTATCTGGGCTACCTAGCTGTGGGCGCAGTGGCATTCTGATCAAGCTGCTCTGGATTTTCTCTGTTAATCCGATCTACAATATAATTGATAGAATCTTTGATGTTAGCTGCATTGATAGGATTGTTCGTCTTAGAAGTAAATACCAGATCCTCAAATCCTTCTCTCTGAGAAAACCGAGTCGCAATGTCTTTATGGTATGTTCTCTGATATATAAGCACATCATGCACTTTCTTAATCATTGGAATTTTGCGAAATCCTGCATATTTATTTTACCCATATAATTTTCTCCAAAAAAATATGGAGAAGATTATATGTCTCTCTTCTCCATAAATGTATCATGTTTATCACTTAATGTCTACGGCTTTTAAGCTAGGGAAACGCATCCTAACTGCTCCTTGACTTTTTCGCCTTCTTTTTCTACAATAAAGACAACAAGGGAAGCCGTAGACGGTTTGCCTATGAACAGTTACATAAATAACCGCATCTTTGGCGAGGGGCGGTTATTTTTTATGTCCAATCTGAATTACTAGACTGATGACAGCGACGAGCAATAAACAAAATTGAGACAATTCTGAATATGTAATCATGGCTAAAAACCCTCCTTCGTGAGGGCAAACCGCCTACCGTTTCTGCTTCCCTATGTTGTGATGACAGTATAACAAATTTCGGCATGATGCGCAAGAACAAGTGTTCCTGCCAGATACCAAGATCCCGGTATGAAAGACACCCATTCGCTATTGCATATGCTAATTTGCTCTCACAAAATACACTTCTTCCTAAAACAGATGGTGATAATTGTCTGTCCAGAATGAGCCTTAATCCTTCCTCCCTCGTCCCTTCAAATCCAGGGCAGAAAAAGTCTATCCCATCAGACATACTCTTTGCTATCTGATTGTAATCCTCTCCAAGCAGTTTTTCCGCAATATCATCTGTAAAAATGCGAATGCTGTTATTATTATAATGATAAGCCCTTGCAAAACAGCTTACCTTTGCTGTTATATTGTCCATTCCAATCCCCTCGTACTACCCAAATAGTATTTTTGCCACACCATTCTATTTCAGCGTATGAATATCCTCAACCTACGGAGAGTAGAGTTCGAATTTGCTCATTTATTTTTCCATCCCATCCAGAAGCTTTATAAATCTTTTATCATTCATCTGCTCATTCGTAAGATATTCTCCATTATAAAACAATGCATAGGTTGTAACCGGTGTCGGAGCATTCTGTGCTTCTTCTTTCGTTTCCAGTCTGTTTGCCTGAAACGGAACCGCTCTTTCCCTGGCAACTTCAAGAAGCACCGGAACATACTTTGCATTAAACGGACATTGGTTGGTATAGTACAGTACATAGCCTGTCTGCTCAATGTGTGGATGCTTCGCACACTCCTTAAATTCAGGCTTAGCCGCATCCAAAGAAAAAGGCAGATACCAGAGCTGAATACCATTATCTGCTTCATCACAGATGGTAAAGTCCTTATATTTCAGGAACTTCGGGTCTGCCAGAAAAGGCTTTTTCTTAGCGGCTGACAGGATACAGATTCCCTTTTTCCCCTTCGCTTTGCTGTCTTCTATACAGGCATTCAGTAAATCATTCGAATAACCATTGCCCTTGAAAGAACCAGCCACCCACAGACAGTCAATATACATATAGCCTTCTGCATTGATTGGATTCCATGCATTTTCTGCCGGAATATACTCGATAAAGCATTTTCCACGCTCTATACTCTTGAGAAATACCAATCCATCATCAAATCGCTCTTTCAGCCAGTTTTTCTTTGATATTACCTGTATATCCTTGTTGCTTGAAATCGCACAGCAGATATGCTCGTTTTCAATATTTTCTTTCGTCACTCTTATATATTCCATGGATTTTCTCCTACTTATATCTTCTGCACCTCATTCTCCAGCGTATAGTAGTGCATAATATACGGAAGCAACAACACCAGAAACAATAACGTCAACGCATACAACAACGGATTGCAGATCATAAGCGCCGCCACAATTGAAATCATTGTCAGAATCGCAAATGTAACTGTCACGATCAGATGTACCAGCCTCTCATGTTGGAAAAAAACAATCTGTGTCAGGTGTTCCTGCAGAATTGCGTTCCATTGTTCCGGAGAGATATTGTCCGCATTGGCTAAGAGTGAATCTATTTTCTGGCGGTAGGTTATTATTCTTTTCTTCATTTTTACATTCTCTTTCTTATAGTACCTTTATTATACCAATATACCTTTGGAATCACAACGACATATTTAACTGAAGGTAATTGTCCATCAAGATATCTTGTTATTGTAAGTTCCCCAAAATAAACAAAGGGCAGTGTCTGAACAACATCGCCCTTTGTTTTTTATAATTATACTTCCGAAAGGAATCTGTCAACTGGTTTATGCAGCAGCGTCCACTTCGTCATCCATATATCCGTCATCGGCATTTTCCGAATCATCATCCGAATCATCATCCAAATCATCGTTCCAGTCATCCTCTGTGCTGTCTGTGATAACAACCTTGCATTTCCACACCATACCATGTACTTTTGCTTTTACTGATACCGTACCGCTGCTATACGGTATCAGTATGCCATCCTCTACCTCGCATATATCGTCATCAGAAGATGTCCATTCCACGTCATGACTGCATCCCTTCAGATCCAGAGAAACCGTATCTTCCACGTCCATCTCCACTGCTGTCTTATTCAGTTCCGGCATTTCTACTGTCACCTGACAGGATTTTTTCTGCGTTCCCTTCTTTACCGTAATGGTTGCCTTGCCTTTTCCTTTTGCGACCACTTTTCCGGCGGAGACACCAGCCACCGCTGTATTACTGCTGCCCCAGGAAACGATTCCTGCACCACCCTTTACCGTAAGTTTCCTGCTCTGTCCTTTTACAAGCACAATCTTTGTACTGCTGATCGACAGCGGACTTATCTTCGGTCTGGTGTTCTTTTTCTTCGTTGTCTTCTTCGTGGTTGTCGTGGAAGATTTCCGCGTCTGCGAATATCCGCCCGATGAGCCAAAACACTTCTTGCACGGTGTCAGACCGCGTGCCAATGCATTGGAAAGTGTCGTCTGATAAAAATTTCCCCGCCCGCATTTGTGGGTATGGTATTTACTGCCGGTTGGCGTCACATAGACCATTGTCTGTGCCTGTGCCGTTACCATGCCGGCACTGTCACCAACTGGCAAAATCATCATAAAAAATACAAGTGTAAAACTTAGAATTGTTTTTTTGATTGTTTTCATCAATTGCCTCCTTATCTTTTCCTCCGCTTTAAACATGTCTTATATTTTTATCATACGCCTTCTTATTTTCGAGTACAATACCATTTTCCCAAATTGACAATTCGCGTTTTGTCAAAAAACATCTTCACGTCCTGCCGCTATCGCCAGAATAAAGCCACTTGTGAATACTCCTTTTGTGTTTTTCTTCGCAGTTAATACATTAAGGGACACAAGTGGTTTTTTCAATATGTTGTTATTAATTTATGGTGCTGGGCTTCCACCATTATGCCAGAAGCCTCTATTTTATTTCTATTTTTTCCTGATATCCGGCCAGCCGGTCTAGGCGCATTTTTTCTGCCACCGGAAATAACTCTGTATCCGTGATGCGTTCCAGACTTTTTATCCGTTTCTCGGAAATTGTTTCATTCGACTTGCTTTTTTCATAATCCTCAACTGTCATGTGCCAGTAATGAAATTCTCCTGCATAATACTCAGAAATTTTCTGCGCAATCAAAAGCCCCTCCGGATCCAGATCTCCCGCATAATATACCACCGTTCCCGATGCCGCCAGAAGATCTAACGTAACAAGCCCTGCCAATCGCGGCTGCCCGTTCATACACATACAGGAAACCTGCTTTGTGTGCCCTGCGCAAAGGCCTGCAAATACGGACGGATTTTCCACGATATACATTTCATTATCTTTGCAAAATATGCTGTTCCACTTTGAAAGGACTGCAAGCGGAACCTGCACCATATCATCCTCCTGCCAGAACCCCTCCATCCCCGTATGCAAATCACCATCCTTTTTCTGAGCCTTTACATGCGATAACATCACATAATTTGATATATCATCAATAAGGATTCCCTCTGCCAGAAAACATCTTTGCCGGAAAAATGCTGGAAAAATTTCTGATTTCTGTGGGAATACCTTTCTCTGCCGCAATTCCATCTGGATCACCTGATACAAAAAAGTTCCCCAGGAACCTTTTTGATCAAATGCATGTGGATTTCCAGTGATTTCTGTTGCAAAAACAGCAAGATACTTTGTCTCGTTTTTCTGAATGGAAAACAATTATAGATTTCTGCACCAAGCATCAAAGACTGCTCCCACTCATTTAAATTTTTTATGTGACCTGCCTTTATCACATCCAGCAGTTCTGACAAGACTTTTTCCACAGGTGTTCCCTGATATTTTTCCTTCCAGTGTTGTAAAAAACGGTCTTTTTTCTGTTCTTCCAACTGTCGTTCTTCTTTTTTACCTACCAGTTTTTCCCGAAAATATAACTCCAGCAAATGCTCTGGTGTCATATTAGAAAACCTGCTGCTTAACAATGCCTGGGAAAAACGCTCCGCTGATACCGTCACACTCTTTTTCCCATGGTAACTCTTTGCAAAAAATCCCTCAAGTCCTTCGACTTCCTCCGCTGTAATTTTTTGTAGCACAACTTTTCCCGAAAAAGATCCATAAGACCGGTACTTTTCCCAAAATCCACGAAAAACTCTGTCCCACACGGGGTTAGATTTAAAATATGCGATACAATTATTCTCCTGCTGACTGTTCAATCTCTGCCCTCCGTTGTTCTACAGCCTCTTCACTGTCCATAAGTTCTCTGGAATGCCCATTCCACACATAAGGCATCACTGTCACAAATTTTGCATTTTCCGGCCGTATTAACTGGTAGATGGCAAGCGCGTCCAATGTATCACAATCTCCCCAAAGCACCTGTGAATTGATAATAAAATCAAAGGAAAACTCTGTCATGAGACGGAACATGTCACGGATGTTACGGTTATCAACTCCAGCAAATGCCTCATCCAGCGAAACCAGACGCGGTGCATCTGCACGTCCTCCCTGATATTTTGCAACAACTGCGGAAAACAGCGGTACATACATAGACATCGCTTTTTCTCCGCCACTGAAGGTTCCAAATACACTGTTGGTAAGCTCCTTAACACGCTCTCCCTTTTTCTGGGAAAACAGTTGAAATTCAAACCACTTACGATAATCCAACGTCTCTTTCATAACCTGGTAAAACGAAATCATACCGCCACTGTCCGAGGCTCTCCTTCTTGCTTCTTCGACTTTTGAGCGAAAATGTGTAGACAGGCGTGCGGCCTCTTCTTCACTCATTAACCGGTAATCCTTCTTTAACAGTTCTACCAGTTCTTTTGTATCCAGCTGGTTTTCACTCTCTGCCGTCTTGCTGCGCCAGCGAAGGCTCAGCTTTAAGCCACTCGATGTATTCATGCTGCCCATCAGTGCATTCATCTTTTCTACCCATGCATTGGAAGCATTAATTTTGCCGCGGATTTTACGACTGACCGTATTGGCCAGAATATCTTCAAACAACTCACGATCCCCCGCTTTAATCAGATCCTGTAACTGTGCGATATCTTCTTCCAAATGTGCCAAAAGCCGTGAAAATGGAAGCTTTATCCACTGATAACGCGCTGTGAAATCCTGACGGACAGCCTCGGCTTCTCCCAATGGACGGTTTTCATCTAGTTCTTTAAATAATTCCCCCTGCATCACCTGATACTCATTTAAAAAGCCCCGGTTTTCAAAATAAATCTGATTCAGACTCGTAATTACATTTTGCTTTCCAAGCGATTTCGTATCAGCCTCCAGATATTCGCAAATACTGTTTACGTCCGTCTGCATTTCTTCTGGAAACCTGACATAAGCAAGGCTGGTTTATAATCAGATTAGAAACCGAAGGATTTTGGTGTGTCCAACGGTTGCACAATCGGAAACAAATAATCAGTTTAAAAATCAAACGGATTAAAGGCTATCCCCTATTGGCGTAGAGGATAGCCTTTCCGTTTATTTGCGGTTATGTTTATTGTCTATGTATGTCAAGGCTGCAAATACTATAATGGTCTCATAAATTAAGACACTTTTTCGGACAGATTTTAATGAATCTGATATAGCTTTGAATTTATATCAGGTACAAAGACAAAGGAAGCAAAAGAAAGTTCCAAAGAATGTGATACAAAATCAGAGCTAAAGAAAAAGTAAATAAAAGAAACAACATCAGAAAGCTATAAAAAATAAGGGGAGTGTAAGTTACATTCTCCTTATTTTTTTACAAAGGAGTAAAGATTATGTGTGAACATTTTGACAAAGATTATGATGATGACTATGAAGAAGACGAAAATTTAGATGATGACTGTGAGATGGAAAAAAGAAAGTTATATGATGAAGAAGATGATGACATCATATTTTTCTTTTCACCAGAATACGGCTATGCAGAAGACGAGGAGGATTGTGATGAGGATAATAACTTATAGCACGAAAATAAACAGAGAGAATAACCTTACAGAACTTGTAAAAGAAAAAGCGTATAATTATAAAACAGAAAATAAGCACTTAGACTGTGCAGAAAAAATCGCAAGTATGATTTGTGATTTGTTTGAACTTCACACGGCCGCAGAGGAATATGTCTATCTTTTATCATTAGATACAAAATGCAGGATTCTTGGCATATTTGAAGTGGGGCATGGAACAGTTAATGCCTGTCTTTTACATACAAGGAAGATTATGATTAGAAATCTTCTTTGTGGAGCAGGAACATTTATTGTAGTTCATAACCACCCATCAGGAGAAGTATCTGTTTCAAAAGAAGACATAAGCACTACAAAGCGATTATTTGAAGCTGGAAGGCTTATAGGAATAGAACTTCTTGACCACATCATTATTGGAAGAAAATGGTGACAGTTACGGATATGCCTATTACAGCATGAAGGAGCAGGGGCTTTTAACAACTGTATAAAAGTGATAAACAGGGAACTTACTGTTAAAGTAAAAAATAAGAGACTTGATTTCTCAAGCCTCTTATTGTATAATCATCTCAGAAAGGTTATCGGATGCGTTATCCGATTGCCCTCAGTAATTTAAATGTATTTAAGAAATAGCATCCAACTTTCTCAGGGCGGGATGCTATTTCTTTTTGTTATGATTATCTATGTAAGATAGTGCCGCAAAAATTACCAGCAACAAAGTTAAAACCTCCATTGTGTTCATGGGCATCACCCTCTTTCGTAAAACTAGAGGGCATCAAAAGAACGCATCCGCTTCTTTCTATGAAGTTATACAAAAAATATTCTAGCATAAATCTGTAGAGGTGTCTATTTGAAACTGACAAAATCCCTGTTACATTTTATTAGAAAAAGAAATACTTTGCATATATGAAGGAAAGAGAATATTTTTCTTTGGATTATATTTGTAATTAAGAGTAGGTGGTTAGCTTACTCGATTCACATATTTCGTGGAAAATTTCCACCATATACGAGCAATTTGGTAAATAGTCAAGAAGTATTTTGGTAAGCGCATAGTTTTAGGGCGTACCTTATAAATGAAATCTGACACCCCGCGCTAGGATGCCAGACATGCGAGTATTTCACTACATTTTATTTACAAGTTTCCTGAGCCAATTTACTCCACGGGGCAAATTGTTCCAATTCCTCGTCTGACATTTCAGCACCAGGACGATGCTCCAGAAGGAAGCTCAGATATTTAAGTGGATCAAGTTCATTGGCTTTTGCCGTTTCTATCATAGAATAGATTTTCATACTGGCATCTGCCCCGGCTGGTGTATCACAGAAAAGCCAGTTCTTACGGCCAACTACCAATGGTCGAATGCTGTTCTCACTGAGATTATTACTCAGGCTGCATGCACCATCTTTCAGATAGTTCATCATAAACGGACGGCAGCCATTGGAATAGTTGATTGCCTTGATCAGCCTGTCTCCGGATTCCGGATGCAGCTGGTCAAGCCATGACAAAAAAGCCTCTATGACAGGTTTTTGATCCTTCAGGCGGCGATGATAAATCTGTTTGGGCGATAATCCTTTTTCTCGATAAGATCGTTCATACTCAAACAGCTTATTACAGTATAGGAATCCCTGATCTTCCGTTTCCTTGCACTGTGGACACTCATAGGTAGTCGCATAATAATCAATACGCTCCAGCTTTTGCTCTGTATAACGCAGTTCTGTCCGGATGGGTTCGTGTCCGATAGGAATCATCATTGTTCCACAAACATCACACGTTTTCTGTTCTTCCGTAAGAGTATCTACATAAACATTCTCTGTCGGAAGATCAGCAAAGACCTCATCATAAGCAGCTTTCGATTTACGGGCCTTCTTGTGTGCTTTTACCTCAATGTATTCCACCTCAAGGGGCACCGGTTCCGGTTCATCCTCCGTCTGCAGGTGGAACAGATCCAACTGTCCCGGGAGCTGTTCATGCCGGATCTCACTGGTGGAGCCAAAAAGTCTGGTCTTCAGGTAGTCCAACTGTGCCTGAAGGTTAGCGATCAGTTGATCCTTTTCGCTGTCTTTGGCATCACGTTCCTGCAGCATTTTCTGCAGGGAACGGATAAGCCCGTTCTGAGTGCTGATTGTATTATTCAGTTGTGAAATCGTATCCTTAAGCTCTAAGAGCTGGATATCCCTTACTCCTGAAGGCATTGTTTTTTCGCTCCTTTTCTATGGTCCAATTATACCATAAAACAGGCGAAAAATCCTGAAAAATCAAGCATTTCCGGTACTTTTTATTGCCTTTGGCTGCTCGGTTTCAAGACCTGACATAAGCCAGTCAAACTGCCTCCATGTAATGGGTTTTACCTCATTACGGTTGCGCGGCCAACGGTATTTTCCTACGTTGGCATCAAGTCGCTTATATAAAAGTACAAATCCTTCACGTTCATGAAGAAGCACTTTTATTCGATCACTACGTCTGCCACAGAAGAGATAGATTGCATTTGGCCTGGAAGGGTTCATATTCAGCTGGTCTTTTACGACAGCGCATAATCCATCAATGGACTTGCGCATATCTGTATAACCACAGATCACATAAATCCCGTCTGCGACAGTGATGTCTCCTAACATGTCCCTGTCACAGCTTTAAGGATCTGTGACAGCAGCTTCGGGTCAACATCATTTGAAATTTTTATTGAAACAGTCCCAAGCATGACCTCGATGGCGGGGCAGGGTTCTTCCAGCGGAAGCATTGTGCTTTCGACAGTTGGAATGCCCGGGTTTTGATGATCAGGTACCACCTCAAGTTTTACAACATCCGGTTTAAGGGCTGGCTTATAATCGCCGCGCCCTGTGGCAGGGGGGATATCATAACAAGCTTTTTTTCTCAGTCTTTTAACCCAGTTGTAAAAGGTGCCGGGATTGATGTTATGTTCTGTACACCATTGGTAGTCACTAAGACCGCTGCTGCGGCATTCCATGATAAGTTGATATTGTTCGTCTGCTGTGCGTCTTTGCGTTTTCATACAGGAAACCTCCATAGTTATAGTAAAACGCTCGCATTTATAGTATCTAGCGCCGATACTGTAGTAAAATGCTGGCATCTATCATCTATAATTATGGCAAATTTTGTGATGATTTTAAATCCACCCTGAAACTAGGCGCTTACCATCAAACAATATGCATGCAGGTTTGCTCCATATTTTTCCATTACATTCTTTAATATTGCAATAAATATATAGTAATCCGTTTCTTCCCTAAAAATCTCCTGTCTGCGGATTCCTCTTTCCATCAAATGATAGATTGCTCCCGGATACCATTCTCTTTCTTTTCTTCCGATTTTTTCATACCCCTTGTTTCATAATTTATACGTTTATACGTATTCTTGCGCAAAAATTTAATCCTTCAGTGCATCCATATACCCCAGTAATCTTTTCTGTTGTTCCACGCTTAATTGCTGATATGTCTCTATAAGCATCCCCAGTTCCGTATCCTTTGTAAATACGTACATTTCATTTGTTTTACTTCTGGTTCCTGTATGCTCCGCTCCTGACAAGAGTTCATACGGTGTGACACCTAATACCTCACATATAATCAATATCTTATCGCTAACCGGATTTGTCCGTTTCTTCTTCCAGTCACTTATAGAACTTTCTGCTATCCCTGTCCTCTGGGCAAATTCTTTCTGGCTCATACCTTTTTCTTTCAATAATTCAAATATCTTATCACTTATCGTCTTCATTTTATTTTTCCTTCATCTATTTATTTTCAACGTCCTTTTCCTTGCATTTTATCATATTTTAGCCAATTCGTATACACGTATTTATTATTTTATAAAAATTTTATTGTGTCAGACACCCCTTGTCCTCCTATAGCTGCTGCGACGTGTATCCTTTCCGATAATTATCCGTCCCCTGTGATTCTGGTTGTAATACCAGCCCAGATAACGTCCAATTTTATATGCATGATCCGCGGTCAGTACTTTGTTTGCCTCACCGCAAAAAACGTCTGTTACGAAATATTTTCCCATTTATGTTTGCCATTTAGACAAAATGAACTACAACTTAAATAAAACTTTTTGGATGAACAACTACCAAATTAGTAATAAATTATCTATGATGCTTATTTTTCGCATCAATACACTTATTAATATACTCAATCATACTATCAAATTTTTTATTTCCAAGCTTTTGATAATTTTTACTTCCATTTTTAATCATAGCATTTTTATATATTTCGCATAACACTGCATTTGACAAAGTATATTCCAATGAAAATTTTTTTACTTTTTTATTTGTATTTATAGTTGTTTGAAATTTGGCTATATCTTCACTACTACTTATTCTGCTAAAAACATTACTATACTCTAAATAACAAATCAAAAGTTTCAAAACATTTCTTAACTTTTCGGATTCAATATAATCATCTATCGTTTGAATAATTACATTTCTATCTCTCTCTCTAATATCATTATCAAGTAAAATCTTATACAATCCCATTAAATCTTGTATGCTTTCAATAACTTCATACCGTTTCTTCCAAATAGGATTGCTCCCTCTCATAACTATTTTTTCCTTCTTCCCTTGTTTAAATATATAAAATATTTTATCTTGAAATAAATCTGCCCAGACATTCTTCCAACTTCCAATAACAAACAATAATACTGTTATAACTAATATTATATAAACAAATGAGATAGGTACATTTGTATTTCCCCAAAAATGCATCAATAATCCCATACCTATAAAAATAATAACTGTTATGCTCATCCATACTGAACAACTTAAAGTTATCCACTTATTCTTTTCAATTTTTCTTGATTTTATCTTAACCTTATCAATTTCTTTGCCCTTCCCTGCTATCTTTATATATTCCTTTTGAATTTTTTCAAGCAGATATTCGCTTATTGCTTTTAATGGGATCTCATTTACTATATTTTCATTTTCTATCTTATAACAATCATTAATTCTATATCTAAGCGCATTAAATGCCTTTAATTCACTCTTGGTTACTCGAGTAAACATTCTTACCATTTCGCAGAACAAACACAATATATTAAGGTTCCATAACCAATATGTGATTTTTGTCACAATAACAATTAACAGTTTTAGGCTACCAGCCATGTATTCGATTCGATACACCCCAATTCCAATCATGATTATTATTGAATTAATACTTATAAACTGCAAAATATCTGGTAAAAAAGTATTATTTAATACATCTTGTATACTAATTCCCAAATAGATTTTCTTTTTCAGCGCCAAAACTAAACTATATGCTGAAGCAACCGCCAAATCAGTAACAAAAACCTCTTTTCCCTTACTAATTGGTAAAATATAACTTATTTTAGATATATCAACAATTTTTAAATTTCCCATAAAAAGAAAAATTACAGTTAATAATAAAATCACACCTATTGTTATTATCCAATATAACAAAGGTAACAATTTATTATCTTTTAAATTTATTCTTTCTTGTATCCTATTGCCCCAATAAAATTTTATATCTCTTGTTTCTTCCTTGGGCTTATTAGATAGTAAAATCAAAACTAAAAGTACAAAGGGTATATATGTAAATAATAATACTTCTGAAATATTTTCACTCATATTTTGTTTCTCCCATCATCTGTTCATCCTCGTTCTTTTCAGTTGCAGCTCTTATCATTGTCATAATTTTCATTTGTAATTTTCACATTATCCTTATACAATTTATTTGTGATTTTATGCATGAGAAGACAAGTTCCAACAAAAGACTCAAAACTACCATGGTATATAATATGTCAAGAGCCATCAGAGAAGTGTGGGCATATATTCGTTCTTGACTATCAGCTCTTGTTTCTATATCAACATTCGGTTTAGACACATGATTTCCAGCTTACCACGTACTTTGCCCCAGTTGAGAATCGGTTTTGTCCATTTTTTTACTCTCAAAAATTTCCTAAAATAGCGGCTTCATCAACTTATCAGTGATATTCAGATACCATTTCTTCGCCAAACTTCAAATTCCTGAATATTCTCTATGGTTTCTAAAATCTGTCAAGTGGTTATTTAATGTCTTAGTATTATCTAGAGTTTATGCTTTTAATGGGATCACCCCCTTTTACTCTTTAACCGCGCAAACTCCTTTTATACTCTCATACGCTTAGACTTAACTTTTAGGTCTAAATTTTTGATAAATATTAGGTATTAAATCCATTAAATCGAATTTTAAAAATAACCTCTATACTTGAACTATACAATTCTTTGAATTTCTTCATCAGTATAATGTCCTTCCAAAGCTCTTATTGCATGCTGTGGAATATAAAAATTATTTTTTTTAAGAATATCTAAAACTGCCGATTTTTCTCTATTATTAAAACCAAGTAAGTCAAAACATTTTTTTACATAATTTGAATTCAAATAATACTCACCATTTTTATCATAATACGGATCTATTTTTTCAGTTTTTCCCCCTATATTCTGTAAAATATGATCAATAATTACTAAATATGTTTGAATTATGTTTTCATTTAATGTTCCATTAAAAATGCGAAATTCCACCGTTAAATAATCGGTGGTTTTAGTTGAATAGTTAATGCTATGATAACGACTAGAAAAAAAACAATTTATGAGATTGTTTATATTTTCATCAAAATTTGACGCATTTCCTATTTCTTCTCTAGCTGTATTAGCAGATTTGAAACCTTTTCTCCAAAATAATTCATCCTGTGACGCTACTGCGGAATAATGAAATAGTCTCTCTTCAGATACTTCTCTATTCTCTCCCGCTGCAACACACAATATCAAAGGTTCCAGATAAACATACAATTTCTGTAAATCATTAAACGCTATTGGACTTTTCATAAAACACTTCCTATTTACATGTATATGTATGGAACAAACTTCATTTATCTTTCCTTTTAATTGTATTTTTATTAAATTCACAACTTCTCTTATTTGTTTCCACGTTTCTACTTCTTCTTTAAAAATAGGTGATATTAATTCCTTTTCGCATTTTAAAGATTCATCTTTATTACGACAACATTCCCTACAAAAATTCCATTTTTGATAATTTTTCTTTTTGTTTCGACTACAAGCCTTAGAAATCATTTTTTCTAAAGGAAAACCATTTTTTTCAAGACATTTTATTATATCATTTTCTGACATTTCGCTCTCAAACTCTATTTCAATGCCAAATTCTATGCCTTCAAGATCAAGTACCTCTTGAAACAAGTATTCTGGTTTTTCGTATACCGCAATGAGTTTCGAATAATCATCTTTACTTGGTTCTCTGTCTATTTTCTCTTTTAATTTTTTATATATCTTTTCTATCATCATTTGCCACTTAATACTATTTTTCTATACTATCTTGCTTGCACGTTCCAGACTTATATCAAGTATAAGCATAAACCTTAATAAAAAGTCAAGTAAAATTATAAGATTAATTTGTTTTGACTATAAAATTTAAAATAAAATCCCGAATCATTACTCCATTTCTTATTCACTATACCATCTGCAAAAATCTTCATGGCAATTCGTAACATCAAACAATTCAGAATTTACATAATTATGACATTTTGGGCACTTATATATCATAGTATATTCACCACAATTCAAGCAAAGCCCACGTGCATAGTTGCTATTATATTCAATATTCAGAGCGTCCCCAATTACCATTTTTTCTTGTATGATAATTAGGAAGTTAATTATCACACGTTTCCTTTCTTTTAATATCGTGGTTCAATACAATTCAGATACTATGGACTTTTGATTTGTTTTCTGTAGCTTGACTACTCAACTGGAGTGTATTGCCACTACCTTTATCTGAATTGTTTATTAGCTGGATGTTGCCGGAGTGTTTTTCACTCAGAGTACTTATTTCTATCAAGTCTACGATGATAATCGTTGGTGGACATCATGGTATCAGACTTTAAGAAAGGGAGGTACAACCTCATGAAAATTTTTGTAGGCATTGATATTGCCAAACTCAACCATTTCGCCGCTGCGATTTCTTCCGACGGTGAAATACTTCTTGAGCCGTTCAAATTCACAAACGACGCTGATGGCTTCCAACTGCTGGTCTCTAAGCTCGAATCATTCGATAAGAACAGCATCATCATCGGTCTTGAATCGACGGCACACTACGGTGACAACCTTGTTCGATACCTTGTTGCTGAGTTCTACCAAGTGTGTGTGTTGAACCCCATCAAAACCTGTCAGATGCGTAAGAACAATGTTCGTAAAACGAAGACAGATAAGGTCGACACATTTGTTATTGCTAAAACTCTTATGATGCAGGATGACCTAAGATTTATTACCTTCTTTGATCTCGATATGATGGATCTTAAAGCCTTGGGGCGCTTTCGGCAGAAAACCATTAAGCAACGCACCCGATTGAAAATCCAACTGACAACCTATGTTGATCAGGTATTCCCGGAGATTCAATACTTTTTCAAATCCGGTCTGCACCAGCACGCTGTCTATGCTTTGTTAAAAGAAGCACCTTCTCCTAAAGAGATTGCTTCTATGCATATGACTCATCTGGCAAATCTGCTCAAAGTGAACTCGCACGGACACTTTACCAAAGAGCTGGCCAAAGAATTAAGAGTTCTCGCACAGAAGTCTGTCGGTGCAAACGACAGCGCTATATCTATTCAGATAACTCAGACAATTCAACAAATCGAGTTACTGGATAGCCAATTAGAAAAGATTGAAGCTGAGATGA
>OGDU01001122.1_pt1 | contig 22896 bp, 17 predicted proteins | sample 1570371 | NCBI WGS metagenome assembly OGDU01 (sample SAMEA2581977, study PRJEB24529) | metagenome | biome: Human gut stool | place: China | collected 2011
AGCACCGGTTTGAGTTCATCTTCCTCTATCGTGATGGCTCGCGTCGCGCCCGCCGTAAGGTCGGTGAGGAAAAGCTGCCCGTTGATGGTGAAGGTCACGCGGTTGCCGGCACCGTCGACGCAATACGAGACGATGCCGGATCCGCCTTCGCGCGCACGTTCGCGTCGCGCCTTCTCTTCCGCCGGAACGTCCTCCGCGTCGGCGTCGGCAAGCAATACGCGCGGATCGGCGAGCGGAATCTCACCGATGTTGCCGTCTTCGTCGATCACGCTCATCCACAGCGAGGTGACGGTGTCTTCCGGACCGTCGGAACGCAGGAACAGCGCGCGGGAGCCGTCTGCAATCACGCGCGCCGAACGCGGAGCGCCGCAGGAAAATCGCAAGGTACGTGCTTTTTTACGGGGGAACTGTCGAATCGCATCTGTCATGCTCCCAACCTAGCACCATCCCAATTCCACCTTCCGTGAATTCGTGCATCGTGGAAATCGGGGGCGAAGGTAGTCATATTCGCGGATAAATACCCCCTAAATGATGCTGGGGCTGGATTTATGCATGAAATTTTTGCAATTAAAGGACTTACGAATTGGCGCTCGGCGCTCTACCGCGTAGGATGGGTGAGGATAGAAAGGGACAAGCATGAGTGTTCTCGACCGATTTGAGAAAAGCGTGGAAGGCGGGTCCAAGGACCTGCAGCCCGTCGACCTTTCCAGCGCTCTGGAACGTGAGATTGACAAAGAGGCCATGCCCGTCACGCGAGACCGTACCGTGGCGCCGAATGAGTACCGTTTCAAGCTGAGCACGCCGGATTTCAACAATATCGTCGAATGGGGCGCGGAAGCGTTGGCCAATGAGCTGGCCGACAACCTCACCCAGTACGCGAAGGACCAGCATTACGCGTTCGTCGGTCCGGTCGTGGTGATCTTCGAAGAGGACCTTGACCTCACCAAGAGCAATTTCAAGCTGACGAGCGAATCCGTGCAAGGCAATACCGTGCCCGTCACCACCGACGCGCAGACCGAAGACTGCCCGATGCTGGAAATCGGCGAGCACCAGTATCTGCTCACGGAAAGCAAGACCATCATCGGCCGCGGATCCGACTGCGATATCGTGATCGACGATCCGGGCATCTCCCGCCGCCACATGCAGATCGACATCACCGACAACGGCAACACCGTCATCGCACGCGATCTGGGCTCCACCAACGGCATGTATGTCGAAGGCCATCATGTCGAGGCGGCCACGTTGCTCGACGGCAACACGATCACCATCGGCCGCACCCGAATCCTGTATTGGGCCTCTTCGCAGGATCAGGAGTAACCAACCCCAACCTCGGGAGTTGCCTCTATGCTCACTGAACTTACTTTCGCGATCCTTAAGTACGGCTTCCTCGTACTGCTCTGGATCTTCGTGGCCTGTACGGTGCGTTCGCTGTACAGGGATGTGGAAACGCTCAGCCCGCGCAAGTCGCGGGCTCATCGCCGTAAGGAGCGTCGTGCGCGCAAGGCCGTCGAAGCGCCCGCGCCCGTGGCCGCCCCGGCACCAGTCGTCAGCGCCACATCAAGCGCCAAACCCACCTTGCTGGTCATCATCGATGGCCCCCTTGCCGGCAGTTCCGTCCCTTTGTCCGGCAACACCATCACGCTTGGCCGTTCCGCTTCGAACACCGTGGTTCTGGACGACGAATTCGTCTCGTCCCACCATGCGCGCGTCTATACGGATCCCGCCACCGGCAAGTGGGCCATCGAAGACCTGGGTTCCACCAACGGCACTGTGGTCAACCAGCAGCGTCTGAACGCTCCGATGATTCTCGGATCGCGCGTTCCCGTACGCATTGGCGCAACCACCTTTGAATTGAGGTGACCCGTTTGCCGACTTCTCCCGCTTCACAACCGCTGTTCATGTATTCCACCGTCGTTTCCGATGTGGGTACCGTACGTTCCAACAACCAGGATTCCGCGTTCGCCGGCGAGCATCTGATCGCCATCTGCGATGGCATGGGAGGCCATGCGGGAGGCGACACCGCCTCCACCATCGCCATCCGTTCATTGGCGCATATCGAGCAAGACAACGTGCAGGGCGATGTCCAGATTATCGCCCACATGATGGAAACCTCGGTTATGGCCGCGCATGACGCGATCGTTGGCAAAGCGAAGCGCGAACGTCGTCTCGCGGGCATGGGCACCACCGTCACGTCGGTCGCATTGGTGGCCGGATATTGGGTTTTGGCGCATATCGGCGATTCCCGCGCATATCTGCTGCATGACGGCCGTCTGATCCGCATGACGTCCGACCACAGCTACGTGCAGCATCTGATCGACACCGGCCGCATCAGCGAGGCCGAGGCGCGCAACCATCCGCAGCGCAACGTCGTGATGCGCGTTCTGGGTGATTTCGATATCGATTCGAGTCCGGACATCGCCATACGCAAGGCACATCCGGCCGACCGCTGGCTGCTCTGCTCCGACGGTTTGTGCGGCGTGCTTGAGGATTCCACATTGCAGGAGGTGCTGTCCGCTTGCTCCGATCAGGAGGAGTGCGCGCAACAGCTGGTTTCGATGGCGCTTCGTGCCGGCAGCACCGACAACGTCACCGCGGTCATCGCCGACGCGACGCTCGCCCTTGACGCGGACGCGTTCGACCTGCCGCATCAGACGCCGTTGGTTGGCGGCGCGGCCAGCGCAAGCCTTGAACCGATCGCCGACATCATCAACGAGCCGGTCGCATCCGCTCCCGCACTGCGCGAGGGCAAGAAGTCGCCGGCCGCCCGTGCCGCCGCACTGCGCAACGGCAAGAATCCCAACGAGGACGACAATCCTCCGGAACAGCGCGTGGCGCAACCGTCCACAGTACGCGAGGAGAACGGCGACCGCACCAATCCCGACACCGGTGAAATCCCCGTCGTGCAGAAGGACGACGGCCGCATTTCCGCCGATCCGAACGATCCGGAAGTCGCCAAAGCCATCCGCAACGAGCATATCGAGCAGCGCAAAACGAAGCGCACGCGCACCCGACGCAACCGTGTGATCGCCATCATCGTCACCATCGTGGTACTGCTGGGACTGGCGGGCGGCGCGTTCGCAACCTACCGTTGGAGCCAAACCAAGTACTACATCGGCGACTACAACGGCGAAGTGGCGATTTTCCAAGGCGTGCCGACAAGCCTGTTCGGCTTCCAGCTGTCGCACGCCGTCACCGACACCCATATGAAGACGAGCGAACTGCCGCCAAGCTGGCAGGAACAGCTTGCGCAGGGCATTTCCTTCGACACGTACGGCGAGGCGAAAACGCATACGCGACTGATCAAAAAGCAGCTGAAGCAACAGCAGGACGAAGCCGCGCAGAAGGAACAAGACAAGGCAAACGGCGAATCCGACAACAAATCCTCTGGTACGACTTCCGACAAGTCGTCGGGCAAATCAGACAAATCGGACGACGCTTCGGCAAACAAGTCAGGCGGTGACCAGTCATGATGGCAACCCGTCTGAAGCAATTCGGCCTGCTGCTGTTCAGCATGCTGATTTGCGGCGTCGCGTTCTTCCAGATGTTCGAACGCACCACCGGCGGTTTTCCGCAGAATTATTTGTGGATGCTCGCTTTTGTCGGCGCATTGTTCCTGACTTCCTGGGGATTGCCGCTGCGTTTCCAGCCGTATGCCAACCAGGCGATCATGTGTTGTGTGATGGTGCTGACTGGCACCGGCATCATGATGATCGCCCGCATCGACCAGGATTCGAACACGTCCGTCGCGTTCAAACAGTTGCTTTGGCTGTCGATAGCGCTGGTTTTGGCGAATCTGCTGGTGATCTTCATGAAGGATTACCGTGTGCTGAGGCGGTTCTCGTACGTCAGCATGGTGATCGGTTTGGTGTTGCTGCTGTCACCGATGCTTCCGGTGATCGGTTCCGAACAGTATGGCGCGCGCATTTGGGTGAAGATTCCCGGTTTGGGATCGTTCCAGCCAAGCGAGTTCGCGAAGCTGTTCCTCGCGTTTTTCTTCGCCTCCTACCTGTATGACCACCGCGACCAGCTGGCGGTCGGTGGCAAGAAGGTGCTGGGCCTACAACTGCCGCGCATCAAGGATCTTGGGCCTATCATCGTGGTGTGGATCGTGTCGATGGGCGTGCTGGTCGTGCAGCATGATTTGGGCACGTCGTTGATGTTCTTCGCCATGTTCGTGTCCATGTTGTACGTGGCCACGGGGCGCACCAGTTGGATTGTGATTGGTTTCATCGCGTTCGCCGTGGGCGCGTTCGCCGCGGCCAATATTTTCAGCCATGTCGGCGCGCGCGTCGACGCCTGGCTGCACCCGTTCGACTCGGCGCAGTACAACAAGGAGTACGGCGGATCCTACCAGCTCGTCACGGGTATTTTCGGCCTGGCATCAGGCGGCTTGATGGGCACCGGCCTTGGGCAAGGTCACCCGTCGCTCACTCCGATCGCCAACTCCGACTACATCTACGCGGCACTTGGCGAAGAGCTGGGCCTCACCGGTCTGATGGCCATTCTGATGCTCTATCTGCTCATCATCGCCGCCGGGATGATCACTGCGATGAAAATCAAGGATGGGTTCGGCAAGCTTCTCGCATCGGGCCTCGTGTTCACCATGGCCTTCCAGGTGTTCACCGTGGTGGGAGGCATCACGTTAGTCATCCCACTTACGGGTTTGACTCTTCCGTACATGGCCGCCGGCGGATCCTCACTCATAGCGAATTACATGTTGGCAGCACTCCTAGTGGTGATTTCCAACTCGGCGAACAAACCCGAATCCGATATCGATAGCGACACGTTCCAATATGAGGCGATGCAGGCGCTGCGCGCCCGCAAGCAGAGCCGCGCCCGCAGAAGCGTCGCCTCCGCGCAATCGCAGGCCACTGAAATCATCTCCACGGAGACGCCGGTTTCAGGCACGCCAGTCGTACCACCCGCTCCCCCATCGGGCACGCCGAACGTATCGGACAGCATGTCAGAGGGGAGCCAAGCATGAATAAGTCACTCCGCCAACTGTTCACCATCGTGGTGGCGCTGTTCGTCATCCTGGGCATGTCCACCACCATCATCACGGCGATTCGCGCGAACCAACTCAACAACGACCCGCGCAACACCCGCGCCCTCTACCACGAGTATGGCGCTCCGCGCGGTGCGATCCTCGCTTCGGACGGCTCCGTCATCGCCAAATCCGACCCTTCGAACGACGCGTTCTCCTACCAGCGTTCCTATACCGCCGGCGAACTGTACGCACCGGTCACCGGCTTCTTCTCGATCAGCCAACGCGGCTGGAACGGTATCGAAGCGTCGCGTAGCTCGCTGCTGTCGGGCCAATCCGACCAGCTGGTATGGCAGCGGTTCAAATCGCTGTTCACCGGCCAGGAAAACAAGGGCGCGACCATCGAAACGTCCATTGATCCGAAAATCCAGCAGGCCGCCTACAACGGTCTTGCCAACAATGACGGCGCGGCCGTGGCCATCGAAGTGAAAACCGGTCGTATTCTCGCCATGGCAAGCACGCCAAGCTACGACCCGAACCAGCTGGCGAGCCACGACACGTCCGAAGCGAACGGCAATTATTCCACGCTTTCGCAAGACGAGTCGAATCCGATGCTCAACCGTGCCACCTCGCAGCTGTATCCTCCGGGATCCACGTTCAAAACGGTGGTGGCGGCGGCCGCGCTGGAAACTGGCGAATACCAGACCGACACCGAGATTCCGGCCGGATCGAGCTACACGCTTCCGGGCACGGTCACACAGTTGACGAACGCGGTGTCGCAGGCCGACGGTTCGGACGGCAAGATCACGTTGGAAGACGCGATGGCGTATTCGTCGAACACCGCGTTCGCCCAGCTGGGCGTGGCTTTGGGCGATGACAAGGTGTCGTCCATGGCCAAGAAGCTTGGTTTCGACAGTCCGATCACGGTTGACGGATCCGATTCCACGGGCACGCCGTGGATGAGCGTGGCGTCGAAGTTCCCGACCGACACGACCGACGACAAGCTCGCTTTGGCGTCCATCGGCCAAGGAGACACCGTGGTGACTCCGCTGCAGAACGCGCTGGTGGCGGCCGCCGTGGTGAACGGGGGTAAGGTCATGCAGCCGACGCTGGTGGATCGCGTGCGTTCCTCCGACCTGTCTGTTATTTCGCAGACCAAGCCGCAGGTGATGAGCCGCGCGTTCAGTTCGGGCACCGCCAACAAGCTCACGCAGATGATGGAGGCGGTGGTCACCAAGGAGAACCCGAATCTGGCCATCGACGGCGTGCAGGTGGCTGCGAAAACCGGCACCGCGCAGATCGGTGACGGCAATACGTCCATCGACGGCTGGGTGGTCGGCTTCGCCCCGGCGGACGATCCGAAGATCGCTGTTGCCGTGGTGGTGCACAATGTGGATTTGTATGGCTCGTTCGCGGCGGGTCCGATTATGAAGGCGATGATGCAGGAGGCGCTGGCAGAGTGAAACTGATTGAAGGACAGCTCATCCACCGACGCTACAGGTTGGATGCCCGTCTGGCCCAGGGGGGCATGGGCGAAGTATGGAAAGGCTATGATATCCAGTTGGGTCGTCCCGTGGCCATTAAGGCGTTGCGCGGCGACTTGGGCGTCACGCAGGAGGCCAAGCTGCTTCGCCTGCGTGCGGAAGCGCATAATTCCGCCAATCTTGCACACCCGAATATCGCTGCGTTGTTCGAATATTACGAACATGACGGCATCGGCTTCCTCGTTATGGAGTACGTGCCCAGCAAGTCGCTGGCCGACCTGTTCCACGAGCAGAACGGCCCGATGGAGCCGACCCGTCTGCTGCCGATTCTCATCCAGACCGCGCGTGGCCTGTTCGTCGCGCATTCGCATGGCGTGATCCACCGCGACGTGAAGCCTGCGAACATCATGGTGTCCGATTCCGGCGAGGTGAAAATCACCGATTTCGGCGTCTCCTACTCCACCAATCAGGAGCAGATCACGCAGGACGGCATGGTGGTGGGCACCGCACAGTACATTTCCCCGGAGCAGGCGCAGGGCCAGCATGCCACGCCTCAATCCGATATCTATTCGCTTGGCATCGTCGCCTACGAGGGCCTGTGCGGGCATCGTCCGTTCACGGGTGCCACGCCGGTCGACATCGCCGCAGCACATGTCAACAATCCGGTTCCGCCGCTGCCAGACTCCGTCGACGTGCAGCTGCGTGAATTCGTCATGTCGATGCTGTCCAAAGACCCGCTTGACCGTCCGAAGGACGCGTTGACGGTGTCGCGCACGTTGTCCCGCATCGAACGCCGTCTGCTCGACCAGCAGACACAATTGGCTGACACGATGGTGGTGCCTACAGGCGGAAGACTTCCGCGACGCGTGGTCAGCAGACCTCATATCTCCTTGAGCACTGATGGGAAGGAACAGGGATGAACATCAACATGCCTACCTCTTTGGCTGGTGGACGTTACCAGCTCGGCCAACTGGTCGGCCGTGGCGGCATGGCCGAAGTGCACGTGGCGCTCGATACGCGCCTTGGGCGTACCGTCGCGGTCAAGATCATGCGCGCTGACTTCGCCAACGACAAGATCTTCCTTGAGCGTTTCCGTCGCGAAGCCCATTCCGTGGCGCAGATGAACAATCCGAATATCGTGAACATCTACGATTCGGGCGAAGAGGTCGTCGCCACGGAAACCGGCCAGACCGAACATCTGCCGTATCTGGTGATGGAATATGTCAAGGGCCAGACCTTGCGCGACATTCTCAAAGTGAATGGCGCTCTGAGCCAGCGCGACGCCGAACAGGTGATGATGGGCGTGCTCAACGCGCTTGAGTATTCGCATCGCATGGGCATCATCCACCGCGACATCAAGCCCGGCAACATCATGATTTCCGAGCAGGGCGTGGTCAAGGTCATGGACTTCGGCATCGCCCGCGCGCTCGACGATTCCGCCGCCACGATGACGCAGTCGCAGGGTGTGGTCGGAACCGCGCAATACCTGTCTCCCGAGCAGGCACGCGGCGAAAGCGTCGACATGCGTTCCGACCTGTATTCCGCAGGTTGCGTGCTGTATGAAATGCTTACCGGAAGGCCGCCGTTTACCGGCGATTCCGCGGTTGCGATCGCCTACCAGCATGTTTCGGAGGTCGCCACTCCCCCAAGTTCGGTCGTTCCCGGCTTGCCGAAGATGTGGGATTCGATTTGCGCGAAGGCGATGGCGAAGGATCGTCAGAACCGTTACGCCACGGCTTCCGAATTCAAGAACGATTTGCTGACGTTCATGAACGGCGGCGTGCCGATGGCGGCCGCGTTCAATCCGTTGACCGATCTGACCAATATGAAGGCACGCAAGCAGGCCGAAATGGACGCGAACACCGTGGCCATGACTCCTGCCGGTGAAACCGCCGCGACGCAGGCGTTCAATCCCGTTACGGGCCAGTTCGAGGCCGTGCCGAACCCACAGAACGGCGTATCCACAAAAACCCGCGCGGAACAGCGTGCCGAGGCCGCTAAGGCGCGTAAGAAGAAGCAGATCATCATCGGCTCCGTGGTGGGCGGTCTGGTGGCGCTGCTGGTCATTCTGGGTGTGTTCTTCATGCTGAACAAGAGCGACTCCACCGCCGACATGGTGGAAGTTCCTGATTTCACCGCCACGGCGAATATTTCCGAGGCGCGCGTCGAAGAGCAGCTCGCGGCCAAGGGTCTGAAGCTCGATGCCCGAGAGGATTCCGATTCAAGCGAGCCGAAGGGCACCATCACCAAGCAGAATCCGACGGGCGGCAAGAAGGTCGCCAAGGGCTCCACGGTTTCCGTGTGGTTCTCCACCGGCCCTCAGTCGGTCGCCGTTCCGGATGTGTCGAACAAGAGCCAGGATGACGCGAAATCCATTCTTGAGGCCGCCGGCTTCAAGGTGGGTAACGTGCGCACGGTCGACAATGCCTCCATCGAAAAAGACAAGGTGGTAAGCACGGATCCTGCCGCCCATTCAAAGCAGACCAAGGGCACGATCATCACGCTGTACATTTCGTCCGGCATGACCAAGATTCCCGACAATCTGATCGGGCAGCCGAAAGACACGGTTATCGAGCAGCTGAAGCAGGCCGGTCTGACGCAGATCACCATCGAAAGCGAATATTCCGATTCCATCGCTTCCGGCGCCGTCACCCGCGTCGAGCCGGGTGTTGGAAGCACGGTCGAGGCCGGTACCGCGGTCACGATTTGGGTGTCTACCGGCAAGCAGCAGATCAGCGTGCCCAGCGTGGTCGGCATGGGCTATGCGGGCGCCAAGAGCCTGTTGGAAAGCTACGGTTTCCAGGTCACGGTTTCCGGCCCGGAGGATGGCACGGTCACAGGCATGTCACCGATCGCCGGCACCCAGTCCGACAGCGGAGCCACGATCACGTTGACCACGAAGTCGTCCAGCACCAATAATGGCGGCAACAACGGCAACAACGGCAACAATGGCGGCAATGGCGGCAACACCGACGGAGGCAACAACACTCCCGAAGGCAACTGATCGGTCGAGATAACCGCCATCATTCACAAGGAAGGCCCAGCTGAAATGCCAGCTGGGCCTTCCTCATTACGGTCTTATGTTCTTTTGCGATTCGTGTTTTCTTACGATTTTGTATTTTCTTGAGATTGCGCGACTTACGTTTCCACGCTTGTACCATCGCTTGTACCATGCGTTTTCGCACTTCCCACGTCTTCTTGCTGCGACCTTAGGCCGCGACCTTGGGCTGCAATCCCTTGGAACGTTCCACGGCGTTCTCCTGGCCGCACACCTTCAGCCAGTTCGCAAGCAGACGGTAGCCGTCCTGCGTCATCACGGATTCGGGGTGGAACTGCACCGCATACATCGGCTTGCTGCAGTGCTTGATGCCCTGCACGATGTGGTCGACCTGCGTCCACGCGGTCACCACCAGCTCTTCCGGCACGGAATCGGGCTCCACGGCCAGCGAATGGTAGCGGGTGGCGGTCATCGGATTGGCGACGCCTTCGAAGATCTCATCGTCGATATGCTCCACCAAGCTGGTTTTGCCGTGCATGATGGTCGGCGCGTGGCTTACGGTCGCGCCGAACACTTCGGCCAGCGCCTGCATGCCGAGGCACACGCCGAACATGGGCTTGGACTGCTCCGCGCACAGGCGAATCATGCCTTCGCTGGCACCGGAATCGGCCGGAGCGCCCGGGCCGGGAGAAATAAGCACGCCGTCGTATTCGTCGATCACATCGGCTTCGCCCGGATCGATCGCATCGTTGCGCACCACCGTCACCGCGGCACCCAACGTCTTCAAATAGCCGACAATCGTGTAAACGAACGAATCGTAGTTGTCCACGACCAAAATGCGTGCGGAATCGGTCATCATGCTCCTATCAACGTCGGAATGTCGGCGTTCGAATGCTTCGAATACTTACGTTGCGCGAATATTTGCGTTTGCATAGCAGTGTACGTGCGCAACATGTCGTGACGCGGCGCGCGTCTCACGCAGCAATCGCAGCAACTGCAAAAACGCCTTACACGGCCGTGTAATTCGACATTTCCCGCAATGCCGGAATATTCGTCGCAGCCCACGGGAACAGCCATTCAAAGCACGATGCGGCCGCCGCGAAGATCAGCAACGCCATCAGCACGAGTCGAATCGGAAGTACGCCCGGCTGCAATCGCATCAACCCTCCGTATAAGCTGAATTCCGGCTTTTCGCGACGTCCCGCGCGCACGTCGGCGAGGTACGGCCAACGCCATGCCACGAGCGCAGAAAGGAAGATGATCACGTATGCGGCAAGCGCACCGAAAATCCACGGTTCAAGCGAGCTGACGGATGCGACGATCGACGATTTTTCGTTGTTGACGAATTTGACTTTGCCGTTGGAGTCGGTGGATGCGAGCTCCTGGGGGATGCCGTCGGACACCTTCGCCCAGTATGAGAATTCCGCGTAGCTAATCCAGCGGTGCGTCGGCGTGGAATATTTCGGTTCGCACGTAGTCATGGTCAGCATGCGTTTGGTCGGTGTAGCGCCGGGATTTTCGGGGTTGGCGGCAACCACTTCGATGTCGGTCGGCAGCACGATTTTGTGGCTCGTGTAGTGGTATACGTACCAGTAATCCTGCGTACGGATGATGATCGGGTCGCCTTCCTGCAGTTTGTCGACATCGCCGAGGGGCTGTCCGTAGCCATTGCGGTGGCCTGCGAAGGCGAAGTTGCCGACTTGGCCGGGCATTTGCGAGTCTTTGTAGTGGCCGAGGCCGTGTTTGTTGAGTTCGGTGAGAGAGGTGCCTTCAACGAGGTTGCGCTGCCATTGGCTGCCGAATCGCGGAATGTAGACCTGGGCGATGAGCTCGCCTTCCTGTGCGCTTTGCGGTTGCGCTGGCGGGTCGCCTTCCTGCGCTTGCGCAATGGTGACGCTGTCGGATTGGCCGGGGTCGGACCATGATACGGATTGGCGTGTTTCGATTTGGTTGTGTTCGGCCTGCACGCCCGTCCACCACATTTGCCATGCGATGTAGAGCGCGCAGACGGCCGCCGCGGTCAGCATGAGTTCGGCGAGGATGCCAAGTATCGTCCAGACCACGCTTTTGCGACGCTGTTTTGGTGCCACGTGCTTCATCGGTTACTTCCCCTCTTGCGATTCCTGCGTTTCGTCCGTTTGCTGCGATCCGTCTGTTTCGTTGTTCATCGCCTGCGCGTATTGCAGCGGCTGTTGCAATGCGTCGGTCGCGTCGAAATGGAGTTTTTCTTTTTCGTCGACCTGCCATCCCAAGCCGAACGCGCTGACGTACTGCCGGTATATGGTCACTTCCTGCGAATTGTCGAGCGCCTTTTTCATTGTCTCGACCGGGCCGATCGCGGAAATGGTGAATGGCGGCGAATACTTTTTGCCCTGCAAAAGCAGCACGTTGCCGGAACAGCGCACTGCGGAATTGAACAGCACACGCTGGTCCATGATCATCATGGATTCCGCGCCGCCCGCCCAAAGCGCGTTCACCACTGCTTCGACGTCTTGCTGGTGCACCACGTAATCGTTGATGTTGGAGGTGGAGCCGCTGGAATCGACCATGTTTTCCCAGAGTGGTGAATCGTCGAGCGTCACCACGAGTCCGGGGCCTTCCACCGCTGGCAGCATGGTGCCGTTGCCGGCGCTTTCGCTGTCTTGCTGGTCGGCGTCGTCCTGGCTGTTCAGGGTTTTGCTCAGATCGTTCACGCGGGAGCTGAGCACGTCGACTTCCGTCTGCAGGGAGTTGACTTTTTTCACGCGTTGTTCCACGAGTTCGGCGGTGTCGTTGGTCACCACGACGGAACGGTTCACGCGCAGGTTCGTGGCGAGCAGGAATCCGGAGAACATGAGCACAAGGAATGCCGCCACTCCGGCCGCTTTCGACCGTTTCGCGGTGTGCTTGCCGGTGTGCTTCGCCATGCGGACCTTCCTGATTCCCATTAAGCATTTGCTCTGATTATGAACAGTTTTACGCTGTGAGTTCGCCGCTTTCGAGTCTACCCACTATTATGACTTTTAGCCTATTAAAGGAGACTATGCTGATGGCTGACGAAGAGCTGCACGAAACCACCGCGGACGATCAGAACGATCTGCAGTCCACGGACGACACCGCTGCCGTTGAAGAGAGCAACGAAACCGTTCAGGATGCCGCTGAGGAAACCACCGTCGATTCCACTTCTGACGAATCCGCTGATTCCGACGACGATGACGATCACGACATTCCGATGGATCGCGTCGAAGCGGTGCTGAACGCTACCGCCGATAAGGACTCCCTGAGCCCGCAGATGCAGCGCATGATGAACCGTCAGGCGGAGAACACCCGCCGCGTGGAGGAAACCATCAAGGGCACCAAGTCCAATCCACGCTGGTTCGTGCCACTGTTCTGCGCACTGATGATCATCGGCCTGATTTGGTGTGTGGTGTACTACCTCTCCCCGTCCGGCTCCTGGCCGATTCCGAACATCGGCGCGTGGAATCTGGCCATCGCATTCGCGATCATCATGATCGGATTCATCATGACCATGTGGTGGCGCTAAAGCGTAGTTTCGCCTTTCCTGCGATTTGAGGGCGTCTGTACAGCGTGCGGTCAGACGCCCTTTTCACATGCCCTTTTACGATTATCTCGCAATCTTTTCGTAGGTTTTCTTCGTAGATTTCACGCTCTTTCGCAAACGTACGCGGTCTTTCGCGACTGCCTTGCCAATCCCGGTTCGCCTGTTTCTTTTTTCGATTCCGGTTTGTTTTTCAGATTTTCGACGTGCGCAGCAGCACATGATCGCAGCCTTGCATGGTAGTGCCGAACAGATAGACCGGACCACCGTCGGCAAGCTTCAATTTCTTGCGTAGCTGCGGTGCGGTAAGCGGGAAGTTACGTACCGCGATATTGGCCTGTTTCGTGCCATTCAGCAGTCGTTTTATATCCTTTTTATTCATGCCGCCGATCGCTTCAATCGCGAATCCTCTGCCGGGAAAATCGGCAACCGGCGTTGCCGACACGAAAAGGTGACTGCTTGGACCGACCTGCGTCACACCGAATCGTTCCTCCACCAGATCGAAGCAACCGGCCTTCATAATCGACGCATTCGGCTCATACAAGTAGTTTTTCGCCTCCGGCAGCGGTTTGTCGCCAATGCGCAGGCCCTGCGTATATGCGGCGGAATCATAGTCGATCCGCTGATTGTCGTTCACGCAGAACACGCGCGGCGCGGATGGTTCCTCATGCACCTGCTGACCCAATACCAGCAACAGTTCCTTGCATTCGTTGCCGGTGGCCACGATATGCACTTCGCGTACGGCCCCGTCGAAATCGGCGACCGCCTTGCGCCAATCCAACATCGGCGAAAGCTTGACCAGCGTGTACTGCGATTTGACGAGCAACAGGTCACGCAATTCGAACACGTTCGGCGTGCAATCCTCGATCGCGTAAGTGCGCGATCCATGCTCGTCGCGGCGGGCCGGATCAAGGTAGATGAAGTCCACCGGACCCATCTGCCTGAGGTATTCCACGCCGTCGCCGCAAACGATGCGCGCTTGGTCGAGTCCCAGTGCGGCCATATTGTGTTCGGCCAGATCGCACAGATGCCGCTGCCGTTCCACATAAGTGGCCTGACTGAATCCGCGCGCCAGATACGAAAAGTCCACGCCGAATCCGCCCGTCAGATCCACCATCGAACTTCTCGCCACCAATGTGTCCGATTCTGGAGAATCGGACATCCACGCGCCCATTTTCATCTCTTGCGTGTCCGATTCTGGAGAATCGGGCAACTGGAACGCACTTTTTGCCGTTTGCATGACCGATTCGGCAGAATCGGACAACTGTGGCTCACTTTTCGTGGTTTGGTTGTCCGATTCTCCAGAATCGGACACTCTGGCGCGCACGGTTGCGGCCGGCGCAAGCAGTGTTTGTGCGATTTCTGACTTGTATTGGGCTGTGAACTGCGATGAGCACTGTTCCATGGAAATGTGCGGAGGGTATACGATTCCCTCGCAGGAGGCCCATTGTGGCAGTTTTTTGCGTGCGATCTGCCATCCGGCAATCTGGTCGAGCGCCGACGGCAGGTCGAGCCTTTCCACACGTTTGGCCTTCAACGCCAGTTCGCGCACGTCCTCGTTGCGATGCATCGCCACGAATTCGCGCGTCTCGTCATTCATGATTGTCATTGGTGACGTACCTGATTTCGTTGTGTTGATTCGTCGTCATTCTGGGGATTTTCTGGTTTCACACGATGTGGATAAGTTGTGGATTATTGTGGACGAATGTGGATAGCGTCTATATCTTGTAGGCAGTTTTATGAACGTCCACAATATATAGGATGGTGTTTTTCCCCATTTTTCCACTATGCACAGTCGGGTTATCCACATTTTCCACCGTTGAAAAGCCGGGGAATCCACCGTTTTGTGAATATCCTTGTGGATAATGCACCGAGTTATCCCCGACTTACCCACAGTTCAACCCTCACTTATCCACATACTTATCCACATTTGTGGATAAGTATGTGTCTGCAGTTCCCTAAATCTGTTTTTCTCCTTCCTGCCAACTAGAAGAACATGCCAAGAAGGGGGTTTGCGCGAAGTGGATTGCTCATATTGCATACGACGACAATCACAATAATCACGGCCAACATGATTACGCCGTACATCAGCGTGCGCTGCTGCAGACTTTTGCCGCGCAACGCGTGCAGACCGGAAACCAGCAGCCAGGCGAACGCACCTCCGACGATGAATCCGCCGACATGCGCCTGCCATGCGATGTTCGGCGTGATGATTGGCATCAGGAAGTTGATGAGCATCCAGATCAGCATGGATCGAATGTCGATGCCAATGCGCTGGTATACCACCAGAATTGCCGCGAACAGGCCGAATAGCGCGCCGGAAGCGCCGTATGCGGATGTCAGCCAACCGTCTTGCGAGAACAGTGCCCAGACCATCATGCCGGCGCTTCCGCCGAGTCCTGACAGCACGTATAACGCGAGATATGGCAGATGCCCCATCATGCGTTCCAATACAGGCCCGACGCACCACAAGGTCAGCATGTTGAAAAGAATGTGCCATAGGGAGGCCGGCTGGTGCAGGAACATTGACGTAATGAAGGTCCATGGGCGGTGAGTCGCCAGCGCTGGCATGAATACGCCTGAGCCGACGAATGCGTTGCAGCCGGCCGGCCAGGCGATTTTCAATAGTGTTTCGACAATCCAGACCGCGACGCATATCGCCATGATCGTAACGGTGATCACAGGATCGCCGTTACGCCAACGGTATCGCATGGAACGTGCAGAGAAGAAGTCTTTGAACGACGGGGAATCGGGAAACAGACTGAAACGTTGATAAGCCATGTTTCAACCCTACTGGAACGTGCGAATCCGCGAATCTGCGAAATCATTGCAAATGATTGCATTCTTGTGAATCCTCGGCGCGTAAATCCACCCAATCAACACATTCAAGGAATTAATATAGTGAACAGAGTTGGCTTGAACGAGCAGGTCAGCCAATGTTCGCCGATATTTGGGAAAGGATCCGTCATGGAGAACAAGTCTTCTAACGGTTGGAAGTTCTTCGCACTGCTCTTCGGAGCTTTGCTTGCCGGTGTCGTCGGTCTGTATGTGTACAAGCAGCAGAATCCGGATTACGATCCGTGGGAGGAGCCATGGGAGAACAGCTCGTCTCCTGTCGATCTTGGCCTGACCAAGGATGCCGAGGATGGCGAAGCCGAGGTCGCTCCCGCCACCCCAGAAGCTGCCTGATTTCTCTTTCTTTCAAGCCCTGCGCCCCACGCGCAGGGCTTTTTGTTTTGCCCGAGAAAACCAAAGGGGACGATTCCAAAACGGAATCGTCCCTTCGTCATCACGCCCTATCTAACGCTACGAGTCATACATCACGCGATAATTCACGTCACATATGGCCCGTGCGAAGCGAAAGTAATGACGAGCGCAGTATCACAAGGCGTGGAAGGCGAAAGCGTACGAAGATACGTCAAGCCTTCCACAACGCAGATAACGCTCCGTCATTACTTGAGCGGACCGGTCATCCAGATACGCTCGAGGTAATCCTCCATCGAGCGGTCGGAGCTGAAGTAGCCCGAGTTCGCCACGTTGATGAGGGCCTTGCGGTTCCATTCGAGCGGCTGGGCGTAGAGGGCCTCGATTTCCGACTGGATGGCGGTGTAGGCGCCGAAGTCGGCGAGGGTCATGAACCAGTCCTTGGTGAGCCAATCGTGGACAAGGTCTTCGTACACGGTCTTGTCGCCGTTGGAGAAGGTGCCGTCCGCGACCATGTCGATGGCGGCTTTGAGACGAGGATCGTCCTCGTAGTACTTCTTCGGATCGTAGCCTTCGGCATAGAGGGCGTCCACCTCGTCGACGGTCATGCCGAAGAGGAAGAAGTTCTCAGCGCCGACGCGCTCACGGATTTCGACGTTGGCACCGTCGAGGGTGCCGACGGTCATGGCGCCGTTGAGAGCGAACTTCATGTTGCCGGTACCGGAGGCTTCCTTGCCGGCCTGGGAGATCTGCTCGTCGAGGTCGGTTGCCGGGATGAGGTGCTGTGCGAGACGCACGTTGTAGTTCCACGGGAAGTAGACGTTCAGCTTGCCCTTGACGTCCGGGTCGTTGTTAATGACGCGGGCGACGTTGTTGATCAGCTGGATGGTCTGCTTGGCGAGGTAGTAGCCCGGAGCGGCCTTGGCGCCGAACACGATGGTGCGCGGCATGACATCGTCGGCGGCGACCTTGCCGGACTTGATGTCGGCGTAGCGTGCGATCACGGCGAGGATCTTCAGTGCCTGACGCTTGTATTCGTGCAGACGCTTGACCATGGTATTGATCATGGTGTTCGGGTCGATGTCGAAGCCGTATTCGCGCTTGGCGTAGTTGGAGAAGTCAACCTTGTTGGCCTGCTTGACGGCGGCGAACTTCTTGACGAATTCGTCATCGGCTGCGAGCGGTTCGAGGCCCTTGAGCAGTTCGAGGTCGCTCACCCACTTGTCGGTGCCGAGGCCTTCGGTGATGAGGTCGGACAGACGCGGGTTGGCGAGCTTGACGAAGCGGCGAGGGGTCACGCCGTTGGTCACGTTGGTGAACTTGTCCGGATACACGTCGGAGAAGTTCTTCAGGGTGACGTCCTTGAGCAGCTGGGAGTGCAGCTCGGCAACGCCGTTGACGTGGGAGCCGCCGTAGGTGGCCAGGTAGGCCATGCGCACGGAGTCGCCGGTGTAGATGGCCATGTCCTTGATGGTGGCTTCGTCGACGCCCTTGGCCTTGAGCTCGGCTGCGAACTGGTCCTGGATCTTCTCGATGATTTCGAGGTGACGCGGCAGGAGTTCGCCGATGAGCTTGGACGGCCACACTTCCAGGGCTTCCGGAAGCAGGGTGTGGCAGGTGTAGTTGAAGGTCTTGTTGGTGACGGTCCAGGCGGTGTCCCAATCGTAGCCGTACTCGTCCATGAGGACGCGCATGAGCTCCGGAATGCCGATGACCGGGTGGGTGTCGTTGAGCTGGAAGGTGATCTTGTCCGCGAAGGTGGTCAGATCCGGCTTGTCCTGACCCGGGTAGAAGACGCGGATGGCGTCGTGGATGGAGGCGGACACGAAGAAGTACTGCTGCTCGAGACGCAGTGCCTTGCCCTGCGGGGTGGAATCTTCCGGATACAGGATCTTGGAGATGTTCTCAGCTTCAACCTGCGGCTTGACGGCGTCAAGGTACTCGGACTTGTTGAAGGTGAGCAGGTCGAACTCGTCGTAGCTCTTGGCGGTCCACAGACGCAGAGTGTTCACACGACCGGAAGCATAGCCCGGAACCATGTAGTCAACCGGCACTGCGCGCACGGACCAAGCCGGCTTCCATACCTTCTTGCCATCTTCCTCAACGACTTCGCCGCCGAAGGAAACCTTCTGGTCGCGGTTGTAATCGATGTGTCCCCACGGCTCTTCATTGGTCAGCCAGTAGTCCGGGGTTTCGATCTGCTTGCCGTTTTCGTCGAACTTCTGCTCGAAGATGCCGTACTTGTACTGGATGCCATAACCGAATGCCGGCACGCCCAGCGAGGCGAGCGAATCGATGAAGCAGGCAGCCAGACGGCCGAGGCCACCGTTGCCGAGGCCTGGCTCGTGCTCGGCGTCGACGACGTCCTGCACGGAGAAGCCGAGTTCCTTGACCGCGGCGTCGAACTGCTCGGTCAGACCGGCGTTGAGCAGCGCGTTGCGCAGCTGCTTGCCCATCAGGAATTCTGCGGACAGGTAGCCGACTGCCTTGGTGTTGCCGTTGACCATGTCGGACTGGGTCTTGAACCAGGAATCCATGAGGTGGCGACGCACTGCGGCGGACGCGGCGACGTACACGTCGGCCGGCTTGGCCTGCTCGACGGTAACGCCCTGGGTGTACTTCAGCTGCTCGCGAATCTCGTCTGCGAACTGCTCCGCGGTGACCGCGGACTTCGGTGCGGTAATTTCAGTCATTAATCGACTCCCTTTGACGGATTACTCTCCAGGAACATTATGCCTTACCCCAGCGTCCTTGCATTAGCGGCCGCATGAACACTAAGTAACATCATGCATACGTTCTCATACACAGCATACTACGTAATCATAAAAAGATGAAATTTCAAGCAATTACAAGCAAGCATTCGTTTGCAAAAATAATGCAAACCGACTGCAAAAACGTTGCGAGCAACATGCAACAACATTGCGAACGCTGTCAAGAATCGCAAATATTTTCCTCTCTTCACACCCCTATTCAGTTGTGACTACGTTGTCTGCAACACCCCATCATAGTCGCTCGCAAACGGCAAAATAACACGTATGGCTGTTATTCGAGAACAAGATCTGCATAAGGGGCATGACGCATTTGCACAATGGCTGCAAACGTCTCATCGCATGATCGCCGACAATATTCCCGCAAATACCGACGCGGCCCGCGATTTCCGTCTGGAATTCTCTCCACGATTGCCACGCCAGCTGTGGGCGATGGCGGTGCGCTACTCGCTGCATCTGCTGGAGAAAAAAGCGCCCGGGGCGGGCGTGGAAGTTCGTGTCGCGCCGTGGGGTGCCATCAAGATTCTCGACGGACCGGCATCCGATCCGCATAATCTCACACCGCCGGATGTGATCGAACTGGAACCAGACGTGTGGATGAGACTCGCCACGGGCATCACCAGCTGGCAGGAGGAAAAGGAGGCGGGACGCATCACGGCCGTTGGCGAACGCGACGATTTGAGTAGCTTGCTGCCGTTGGTGTGACAGGCTGCGAGAAGACCGTCACAGGCGCAAAAACGCATAGCAAAACCGCGATGTGGATACACCTAGCAGGCATATCCGCATCGCGGTTTCACAAAGTACCTGATATGCCAATCAGTCCTGCTTCTTCGGCTTCAGTGCGCTGGGCATCGGCATCGGGATGGGCTTGTGTGGCTTCGGCGCGGCGGACTTGGCTGCCGGGAACTCTCCGCTCGTGGCCTTCGCCGCCGCCTCTGCGGCCCACTTTGCATACTCGTCGAGGTCGTCCTCGGCGTCGGTTTGCGCGGACTCCTGAGCATCTTCAGGAATCTCATCTTCAGCGTCCGCATCGTGAGAATATTTTGCTTCGATATCGGCGAAAGGATCAAAAGAACCCGAACCAGGCTCCTGGGCACCGAGCTCCTTGGCGAGCTCATCATAATCGGTGTCGGTGGTCAGGTACTTGAGCTTTCGGGCTATTTTCTGCTGTTTGGCTTTCTGACGTCCGCGGCCCATCTGACCCCCTGAGGATTACTGTGCTATCAATTCATCAAACAAGAGAGTACCACTTGCTGTGCCATATTTCGTTGTCGGCTCAGACTTTTACGATAAAATCGCTGATTTTCTTAAGAAAAGGACACGTATGACGGACGAAACCCAGGAGCAGCAGATCACCGCTGTCGGCAATGAAATGAGCGCGAGCTTCCTCGCAGCGAAGAAGCGTTCCGACGCAACGCTCGCCGCAATCGAACAGAATCCGGGCAAGTTCACCATGCTGACCGGCGACCGTCCGACCGGACGTCTGCATCTCGGCCATTATTTTGGTTCGATTCGTGAGCGCGTCGCCATGCAGAATCGCGGCGTGAATTCGAATATCATCATCGCCGATTATCAGGTGATCACCGATCGTGACACGACCGAGCATATCGAAGACAATGTGCTCAATTTGGTGCTTGACTACATGGCTGCCGGCATCGATCCGGAAAAGACCATGATCTTTACGCATTCCGCCGTTCCTGCGGAGAACCAGCTGATGCTGCCGTTCCTGTCATTGGTGACTGAGGCCGAACTGCATCGCAATCCTACGGTGAAGTCGGAAATGGAAGCTTCCGGCCATGCGCTGACCGGCCTGCTGCTGACCTATCCGGTGCATCAGGCATGCGACATTCTGTTCTGCAAGGCCAATGTGGTGCCGATCGGCAAAGATAACCTGCCGCATGTCGAGATCACGCGCACCATCGCGCGTCGTTTCAACGAACGCTACGCCAAGAAGCATCCGGTGTTCCCCGAGCCGGCCGCGATTCTGTCTGAAGCGCCGGAGATTCCAGGCTTGGATGGCCGCAAGATGAGCAAGTCGTACGGCAATTCCATCATGTTGGGCGCCACAGCGCAGGAGACCGCCAAGCTCATCAAGAAGAGTCCGACCGATTCCGAGCGTCGCATCACGTTCGATCCGATCGCACGTCCGCAGGTTTCCGCACTGCTGACGACCGCCGGTTTGGTCACCGGTCGTGATCCGAAGGAGATCGCCGAGGAGATCGGCGATTCCGGTGCGGGCGCGCTGAAGGCGTATGTGATCGAATCGGTGAACAGCTTCCTTGAGCCGCATCGCGCCCGTCGCGAGGAACTCGCCAAGGATATGGATTACGTGCGCGACGTGCTCGCCGAAGGCAACAAGAAGGCCAACGCCATCGCCAACGAAACCTTGGAGCAAGTCCGCGAAGCCATGGGCATGCGCTACTAAAGCTCCAGAAACGCCATAATCATGCTTTAAACAGCGTTTCAGCATCGACAAAGGCCGGATTGCGCAATACGCAATCCGGCCTTTGTTGCGTTTGAGTGGCACGTGCCACATTATGTTTGATTAGATTTGCGCGCGCTTTTCGCCGGAAGCAATTTCCGCTGCGACCAAATCGTCATCCACCTTGCGGTCATCGGGATCATCAAGATAATGATCGAACTCGTGCAGCACTTCAGCATCGGGAGCCGGAGTCAGCAGCGACACCACCACAATGAACAGCAGCGAGATAACGAACGCCGGAAGCAGCTCGTAAATAGCGAAGACACCACCAAGCGGCTTGATGAAATTATGCCAGATCAGCACGGTCGCAGTACCGGAAAGCATGCCCGCAATCGCACCGAATTTATTGGTACGACGCCAATACAGCGAACACAGCATCAGCGGACCGAACGAAGCGCCCAAACCGGCCCATGCATACGACACAACCTGGAAAATCGACGAATTCTGATCAAACGCGACCGCAATGCCGAAAATGAACATAACCAGCAATGTGATGCGCGCAACCATCATCACCTGACGATCGGTGGCCTTGCGATAGAGCAATCCGCGGAAAATATTCTCGCCGACCGCGGAAGCGCCGATAATCAGGTATGACGACGACGAGCTCATGGACGCGGCGAAAATGCCCGACACCACGATGCCGCACATGAAGCTCGGCAGCAGCGCCTGCGAAACCACGATGAAAATGTTCTCCGCCGCGGACTGCGTGACGAACTGCGTCGGCATCATCGCACGGCCGACCAAACCGATGCACACGCCGCACGCCAGCGACACCACACACCACGTGGTGGCGATGATACGGGACTTCTTGATCTCTTCGGAACTGCGGATCGACAGGAATCGCACGAGCACCTGCGGCATGCCGAAATAGCCAAGACCCCACGCAAGCATGGAAATCATGGTGATCACGCCGTATTCGGTAGGCGCGCCGAACATGGCCTGGCCAGCCTTGACAATCTGCTCGCCGGCATCGTTCAGAATCGGCGTGGCCATTTGCGTGCCGTCAAGGAAGCCTGGAATGCCTTTGAGGAAGGCGACGGTGTTGTCGACGCCGCCGACGGATGCGACGGAACCGATGAACACCACTGCCAGCGCGAAGAACATGAGCAAGCCTTGGATGAAGTCGGTCACGACCACGGAAAGATAGCCTCCGATCACGGTGTAGGCGAACACGATGGCAGCGCCGATCACCATGGTCAGGTGGTAGTCCCAGCCGAACAGGGTCGAGAAAAGTTTGCCGACCGTCACGAAGCAGCTACCGACATACACACAGAAAAATACGAGGATGATCAGCGCCGCGATGGTGGAGACGATATTGCGTTTGTCATGGAATCGTTTGGAGAAGAAGTCCGGAATGGTGATCGCGTCACCTGCCACCACGGAGTAGCGGCGCAAACGGCGTGCGACGAGCTTCCAATTGAGGTAGGGGCCGAGAGCC
>OGDU01001167.1_pt1 | contig 22374 bp, 12 predicted proteins | sample 1570371 | NCBI WGS metagenome assembly OGDU01 (sample SAMEA2581977, study PRJEB24529) | metagenome | biome: Human gut stool | place: China | collected 2011
CCCGGGTTCTTCTGTATTCTTTGTTTCTTTGGAAGACGATTTGATGCGTCTGTTCGGCGGTGACAGAATGAAAATGATGATGGAGCGTATGAATGTTGCCGAAGATATGCCTATTGAGAATAAAATGCTCACAAGTATTATCGAGGGCTCACAGGAAAAGGTTGAGCTTCGTAACTTCGGCATTCGTAAGGATGTCCTCCAGTACGACGATGTTATGAACAAACAGCGTGAAATCATCTACGGTCAGCGTGATCAGGTTCTTAACGGTGAGGATCTCCACGAAACAATCCTCAAAATGGTTGAGGATACAATCGCAACTTCAATCAAGCAGTATCTCCCCGAAGGTCCTGCAGAACATTGGAACTTCCAAAGCCTCAAGGATTACTACGCAGGCTGGCTTATAAGAGATGAATCAAAGTATGATTTCAGCCTTGAAGATCTTGAAAATATGGAACCCGAAGAGATTCAGAAGATGCTCGTTGACGATGCTCTTGAAATCTACAAGGAAAACGAAGAACTTCTTCCCGAGGAAACAATCCGTGAGATGGAGCGTGTTTACCTCCTCAAGAATGTTGATACACATTGGATGGATCACATCGACAATATGGATCAGCTCAAGAGCGGTATCAGACTTCGTTCATACGGTCAGCACGATCCTGTTGTTGAGTACAGAGTTGAAGGCTTCGATATGTTTGATGAGATGATTGAAAGCATTCGTGAAGATACTGTCAAGATGATGCTCATTATGCCAAAGCGTGTTTATGAGATTCAGAAAAGACAGGATGCAATTGCAGCGGCAAAGAGGGCAGCTCAGAGGGCTGCCGCAGCGGCACAGTCTGCAGCCGATGATGAAGGAACTGTTGAACAGTCAGACGCTGTAAAGCAGGCGCTTCACCGTGAGCAGGTTGCTCAGCCTACAGAAACTTCTGCAGACGGTACGGATTCTGTCAACAAGACTATCCGTAAGGGCAAGAAAATCGGCAGAAACGATCCCTGTCCGTGCGGCAGCGGTAAAAAGTACAAGAAGTGCTGCGGCAGAGATCTTTAATATGTTTGCATAAAGCGGTTTGTATAATTACAGTTTAAGTGAATTACATTTTGAGGGGCAGAGAGCAATACTCTGCCCTTTATTTGTGCCGAATTTTCAAGGTATTCGGTGATTAATTTTATCGGATATAGAAACTGATTATAAAAATATATCTGAAAATTTCAGTAAAATGTAGGTTTTGGGGCATTTTAAAAGCAGCAATCGCAAAATAATACATATTTTCGCACGCACAGCATGGAGTAAACCTGCATAAAATTTTTGATATTTTTGAAAAAAGAATTAAAAATCAACAAATTTAGTTCTGAAATTGACTTTTTAACTGCCTGTTAAGGTTGTATAATGGGTATAATTTATCTTAAACACAAAAAATGGCGATAAATAAGTAATAAAATCACATTATGGTCAAAAATATTAAATCGTGCTTGCAGATATGCAAAATAGCCAAAAATATTACCAAAAGTTTGGCTGTATTGCCTCTACAAATATGCAATAAAATATTATATAATTGTATACAAGTAAAAAAGAAGAACAAATTCAAAAAATTGCGTTTCATAATTAGTTGGCAGATATGTTGGACTGTCCTATGCAGTTCTGTTTAATTGTACTTTGACTGCCAAAACAAAGTAATCGGCAATGAAGGAGAAGAAAAAATTATGAAATTAGGTAAAAAGCTTTGCATAACCGCAAAGAAAAGCTTTTCTCTTGTGCTTGCACTTACCCTCATGCTTTCGATATGTGCCGTGTCGGGTATGTCGCTTAATGTGTTTGCGGCAACATCTTTGGATCAGAAGATTTACATTAACCTGAACAAGAATAAGGAATGGAAAGATTTTTCTTCTGTTACATGTCGTTTTGCTCAGGATGACGGCACGGTTCTTAAAACAGAAAAGGTAAGCAAAGATCCTTCGTCGAGAGTTTTTGAAGCCACTGCACCATCCGGTGCAACAAAAATTGAGCTTTCTTCCGGGGTTAAATTTACTCTTCCCGATAAGACTGTTGCAAGCGATTCCCGTCGTATCTATCTTAATAACAGCAATAATACCTATAATGAAGCTTATGCATATTCTTGGGTAAACGATACTGACTTCAACGCAGAGTGGCCGGGTGTTGCAATGACTAAGACATCTTCAGACAGCGATTACTACTATGTAGATGTTAAGTCATCCCATAAAAATGTAATCTTCAGCAACAAGGGCGAAACACAAACAAGCGACCTCGGTATTAACGACTCATACAGTGCCGATAATGCTCTTTATGATGCTTCAAAAAGTCAGTGGACTAACCCGTTCATCAAGACCATCGACATTTCTGGTGCTACGGGCGACACAGAATTTTATCTTTCTACCGACGGCTCGTTCAAAGAAAGTAAATACCTTTCTGTTCAAGCTCCCGACAAACAGTCGAAAGCAACATATAAAACAGTTTATGTTTCAAACGATGACTGGAAGTCGCTTACAAAGGTTTATGCAACTTTTGACTACAACGATGCCTATGAAGGAACAGTTGAGCTTACAAAAGACACCAAAGACACCAAGGTAAGCGGTTCTGTGGTGTTCAAAGGTGAAATTCCGGCGGGTGCGCTTTTAAGATTCCATCCGAACGAACATAACCTCAACGGTGCATCTTCTGCAACATCATATCCGACAGATTCGGGATATGATGGTTCGGGCTACAACGATAACACGGCTACATATGTTAAGACAGCCAGAGGCGAAGGCTGGACAAAATTCTCGGAAATAGACAATGTAAACTATGGTGCTGTCGTTGAAAATTCATTCAAAGATAATCCTAACATCGTAGGCGTTGACGCAACATACTTTGACTACTGGTCGGATATGGAGCAGGCGAACGGGTATCTTCAGTGTCAGGGTAACGACAATATGTATGACTATTGGTATCAGTTTGATAACTTCAACAACTACATAAGCAAGATTGCTTTACCACATAAATCGGACTGGAAGTATCCTCTCTACTTCGGTAATATGTATAAGGGTGGAGAACACTACGAAACATTTAAGACCCACGCAGGAGGACTTACAAACATCAACGATTATAATGATAACTATTACTATGCAGTAAACAACGCCAACGGTATGGCATGGGGCGACGGTAATTATAACCAGTCCTTACAGGGTCTTATGTACAACAGGCTTGACAGTAAGGGCAATCTTCAGGTTGCAAATGGTGTCAAGGCTCCTTACTTTGATGCTGAGGCACTTTCAACCGCTACATATAATGATAAAAGAGTTGCCAATGTTTATAAGTCATCTTTCCCGTTCCGTGCAACTACTGACGGTGATGGTGTTACTACTTATGAATTCACTTCAAAAAATGCAACCGATAACATCTACTTTACATGGGACGGCCTTACACCTAAAAAAATTAACTACGGTGCGGGCGAAACATATGGTGTACACGATGATTTGGGAAAATTCGGCGGTACAGAAAACGGTTATGGTGTTTTCCCATTCAACAATACTCAGAACACATCAGCGGGCAAGGGTACTAACTCTAACCTTGACTATGGTTTCGGTATCAGACTTGATATAGACTTCAGAGTTCCGAAGAACGGTTTACTTGCAGACAACAAACCTGCAACCTTTAACTTCAGCGGTGACGATGACCTTTGGGTTTATATCGGTGAAGATCCAACAGGTGCTAACGCAGAGCTTGCTCTCGACCTCGGCGGTGACCATAAAGAGGCAAGCGGTTCAATTAACTTTAATACAATGAAAGCAACAGCTGACGATGTATTTGCCGACTACTCACCTTCATCATCGTCGACAACAGTTACAGTTCCGAAGGATGAGTTTTGGGTTAAGACAAATAATCAATACTTCTGTCTGAATGTTTGGGAGGATACAAGTGTTGGTGTAGATAATGATGGTCATCATTATGTAGAACCTTATGACAAATCAGACGGTTTTTACAAATTCAAAAAGGCAGACCTTGGCAACAATACAAAAGCTAACTTCTGTAAGTGGCAGAATATGACTAACGGCAATCTTACACCAGATGCCCCCCTTACGCTTTCAGACCTTTACGGTGGAATGTGGAACGATAACGGCACTCCGTATACCGGAGACGCTGTGTTACATCATACAAATCTTCACGCCGTTACAAAGGACGTCAACGGTGGTAATAAGCTTGATCCTAACAAGACATACCATATGGTAGTATTCTATATGGAGCGTGGTGAGGCTGAGTCTAACTTCTCAGTAAACTTCACAATGACACCTGCCAACAATGACCTCAAGGTTACAAAGGCACTTGATACAGGCGATGTTGTTTCTGAAATTTCAGATGACCTCAAAGCTAATGAAACTTTTGATTATACAATCAAAGAGAACGATAAAGATACCTCCGGTAAAAGCTACAAGCTTACAAAACCAGACAAAAGCACAAGCACTGAAACTCTTTCAAACAGCGGTTTCACACTTAAAGATGATTATATAGCTGACTTTGACAACTCATTCAAGACCGGCAACGATATGAAGGTTAACGAGTCAACAGACAGCAGTAAGCTTAAATACACAACGAACTGGGAGCTTGTTAACAACAGAGTCGGTTCAATAATCAAGAGCGGTTCAACTACGAACTCGGCATTCAATCTTGCGGATCCCGCTGATAAAAAGGCTTATGCACAGCTCCAGCTCGACTATACCAACAGTATAGTGACAGCACCTCTTGAAATTTCAAAGGATGTTGTTGGTGAAGACGGTAAAACCGATTACGATACAAATCAGCAGTTTACATTTGCGATTGCTCTCGACTTTGACGGCAAGGGTTCAACCTATGACTACAAGACCTATCCTCTTGAATATCAGCTCAAAGAGAAGGGCGCAAGTGATTATTCAAGCACAGCTTACCGTACACCCTTGGACGGTTCGTTCACAATCAAAAAGGGCGAAAGCATTAAACTTCTCAATATTCCTGTAGGTGCAACCTATAAGATTACAGAGAAAAGAGTTATAGGTTATGTTCCCTACAAAGTAGGCAATCAGAGCTTCGACGACGGTACACTTGTCGGTACACTTGCCGAAACAGGAAATGCGCTTAACTTTATCAATAAGGTTAATCCTACAAACATTGCCATTTCGGTAAATAAAACTCTTGACGGTCAGGCTTACAGCGGCAGCAAGTTCGTTTATACATTGACAGGTCTTGAATCAATGGATACAGCAAAACAGGATGCCGACGGCAAACCTATCAAGACAAACAGCGCAAAAACAATTTCCACGAATTTGAAAACACCTGACGCAAGCGGTAAGGTTGAATTCAAAGACCTCAAATTAGTCACTGCGGGTGTTTACAGATTTAAGATTACCGAGGCTCTTGCCGAGGGTGAAAATGCATCCGATTATAAAATGGATACAAACACCTGGCTTGCCGAGATTGAACTTCTTGAAAACGGTAAAGTAACAGCGCCTAAGTATATTAAGGTTAGTAGCTCAGATATTAAAGACAAAACCGATGCTGAGCTTGCAGAATACTTCAACGATTCTACTTCTGTTAAAGAAAATGAAGCCCTGTTTGCAAATGAAACCACACACGGAAGCGCAACAGTAAACAAGAAGAATCAGACAGGCGGTAATGTAAGTGATACGGAATTTGCGGTGATGAAGGTGTCCGGTGAGGGTATCTTTACTGCAGATGATATCAATACAATCATTAAAGATACCTCAATGAAAACTCATATGGTTTCTAAAACGACAGGCAGCGACGGTAAGGCTGTGTTTGGCAATCTGACAATCTTCAAGGACGGTCAGGGCGAGTTTACAAAAACAAACGGTAAAGTTGTATGGAACGAAAGTTCCGACAATTATATAACAGGTACTTCAACATATCAAACATACTGTCTGTTTGAGTACAAACCGTCAGAGGGTTACACCCCGAACTACACACTTTCCTACTTCACACTTCCTGTTGAGGGTAAGTACGATGTTACATATAATTATGTTGACGGTGCAATAACAATGCCTAAGGCAAGCGGTGACGGTATGAACGGCTATGTTGTTCTCGGTTTGTCGGTTGCAGGTCTTGCGGTGACAATGTTCACGGGTTACGCAATCTATTACGGAAAAGCTCGTAAAAAACGCAGAGCAAGACGCAGAAAGTAACCCAATATGATTTAACTTGTTAGAACAGGTGATTTTTTAATCATATGTTTCTTTCATAGAAAACCTCTTTGACTGCTACGGACACCGTTGTTAGCCGGTGTCTGCCATGCAGCCACCCCAACCCGTTTAACCATTCGGTTAGAATATAATTACATATATTAAATCAAACACAAAGGAGAAAGAAAAATGAAAACTACAAAGAAAATCTTTGCAGCAGTTCTCGCAGTAATGATGATCGCTCTCATGATCCCATTCTCAGCAAGCGCTGCTACAACACTTACAGTATCATGCAACCCTAATGCCGATACAACAGGTGATAAAGCCGACTATGTTGGTACTTATGAGTACAAATTCTTCAAGCTCGCAACGGTTGATACTACAACAGGTACAGTAACAGTTGAAGATGCTTATGCAAGCAACACTGCCCTTGTAAACGCTCTCAACTCAACAGATACAGACAAGAGCAAGAAAATCATCACAATTTGTGATGGTATGTCATGGACAGGTACAGCTGATAAGACTGTTACATTCAAATATGACGGTTCAGCAGATGTTTCTACACAGGAGATTACAGACCTTGCAGACGGTATCTATTATGTATACTGCTCTAAGAAGCCTGGTACAGTTAAGTCTGTACAGGGTTCACTCATCTCACTTCCTTACTTCGATGGCAAAGACTGGACATACGATTATGAAACAGTAAACCTTGCTTCAAAGATTGATGTTTCAGGTATCACAGTTACAAAGACAGTTGCAGACAGCAATGTTGGTACACAGAAGAACGCTGATTACACACTTACAGCTTCAACAGCAGGTTCAACAACTAACAAGATTGCAAAGTATGCAATTGTTGATAACATGGACAACGCTCTTTCGCTCATTGACGGTACTGTAAAGGTTTACTTTGTTAAGGATGGTGCTGAAACACCTGCAGAGGACGGCGACTTCACAGTAGTTCCTAATTATGATTATAAAGATGCCACTGGCGTTGATGCAACAGCTACATTCGCAGTCGTTGCTTCAGAAGCACTCCTTAATGGTAACGAGTTCTACAGTTATGATACAGTCAAGGTAACATTCTCAGCTAAGGTAAACGCTGATATTGCTACTAAAGTTACTAAAGACCTCCCTAACACAGACGGTCTTTACTATGGTAATGAAGGCAACTTCACATACAAGCCAGGTAATGATACTGTAAATGTTGCAACTGCAGGTCTTGATGTAACAAAGGTTGACGGTAACGCAACATCAACAAAGCTTGCAGGCGCTGAATTCACACTTTATAAGGATTCAACATGCACCGAGGCAATCGTAGTTGAAGGTGAAACTGTTAAGGCAACAACAACAACTAACGGCAACGATAAGTTCTACTATGGCACACACGAGTTCTACTTTACACCTGGCGTTGATTACTTTGTAAAGGAAACAAAGGCTCCTGCAGGCTACAACATCAACTCTACTATATTCAAAGTAACAGCTGTTGCAAAGGCATACACACCAGTTGGTACAGTTGAAAACGGCGCTGCTACAGTAGTTAAGGATTACCCTGTAACTGTTCCTCAGACAGGTGGTATGGGTACAATGATGTTCTATGTTGGCGGTGCAGCACTTATCGCTTGTGCAGGCGTTCTTCTCTTTGTTCTTAAGAGAAAGAAAGCAGCTAAATAATTAATCGAATATCTTTATCTTAAAATCTGTGATATGATATATGTAATTTTCAGGGGATGCGGCAACGCATCCCCGTTCTATTTACAGAAGAGCTGTAGAAGCGGATGAATATTTATGTTTATATAATATGTTTTGATGTGATGAAAATTGTGTATTGTCTGTAGGGGAGAACCATTACATTTTTACAGTCGGGCATAATATGTTTTTTACATTACAAACTGTCTTCCCGACATTAATTTTCCATTTTCAATTTTCAATTTTACATTTAACTAAACCTTTCGCTCGGGTATAATATGTTTTTTGGCATTGCACAAACTATCTTCACGAACTGGGACTGCGGCACGCAGTTGCGATAAATAGTAAAATATAGTATAATAACAACGGAACAAAAACACGCAGAAAAGGAAATTTTTATGAAACGAAAGCTGTCAATTTTACTAATAGTTTTAATATTTGTTGCAGGAATCGGCATAATGAGCTATCCGCTTGTCAGCTCCGCAATTAATAACTATGTCAGTCGAAGCATGGTTAAGGAGTACACCAACAGGGTTGCCCAGATGCCGAGTGAGAAAACTCAAAAAATGTTTGAAGAGGCTGCTAAGTACAATAACAGCCTTTCAAATAATATGATAATTACCGACCCATTCGACGAAAAGGCTTTTCAGAAAATCGGCGCAAATTATGAGAAAACTCTCAATGTTGATGATAACGGTCTTATCGGCTATATTGATGTGCCGAAAATCAATGTTTATCTGCCGATTTATCACGGCACAAGCGAAGAGGTTCTTTCCAAAGGTGCAGGACATCTTCAAAATACTTCCCTGCCTGTAGGCGGTACAAGCACACATTCCGTAATTTCTGCCCATTCGGGTTATCCGGGCGAAACATTTTTCGATTACCTCACCGATATGAAGGTCGGCGATGAATTCTATGTTCATATCCTCGACAGAACGCTGAAATATGAGGTTGATCAAATCGAAGTTGTTCTTCCCTCGGAAATCAATTCCTTGCGGATTGTTGACGGCGAAGACCTTGTAACGCTCCTCACCTGTACCCCATACGGCGTTAATACTCACAGACTTCTCGTGCGTGGCAAGCATGTTGCATACGATGATACTAAATATATTGAAACGGGCGAGTCGCTTGCAAAATTTGATAACGGTTACATATTCTTTCTCGGTTACAAAATCCCTTATGCGGTCGCAATCGGCATAATTGTCGGCTTTGTTGCACTTGTTGTGTTTGTGGTTGTATTTCTGCTCAAGCGTAAAAAGAAGAAGTCAAACGGTGCAAAACGGCTGAGAGATGACTCGGCTGACGAAAATCAGAATGATTCGGGTGGTGATTCCGATGATTAAAAAAATACTTACGGGTGTGGCAATAGCAATGCTCGTTGTCGGAATAGGTCTTGTCGCATTCCCCCCTATATCAAATTTTATCGGAACACAGATTTCAAACGGTGAGGCTGACGGCTTTGACCCCCGTGTTGAACAGGCGGTCAAGGACGGCAAGGTTGACGAAGAGGGTTACAAAATTGACAGGGACGGCAAGCGTACCTCCAAACAGCCCGTCGTTTTCAAGGCTGATCTCGACAGACTTTTCAATGACAGCGTTGCCTACAACAAAAAACTTGAAACAAACCAGTATGAAATGCTCCGCAACGATACCTATTCACAGGCTGCCGTCAATCTTGAAGATTACGGCATAACCGACGGCATTTACGGTTATGTTACCGCTGAAACAATAAATATGCGTCTGCCGATTTACCTCGGTGCGAACAGCTCAAATATGAGCTACGGTGCGGCACATATGAGTGCAACATCATTGCCGATCGGCGGTAAGAATACAAACGCAGTCCTTGCAGGTCACACGGGATACATCGGTCGAATATTCTTTGACAACCTCCGCAACCTCAAAATCGGTGACAGGGTTTCAATCACAAATTATTGGGATACACTCAATTACAAGGTCGTTGAAACCAAAGTCAATAAGCCGAGCGAATCAGGCGACTGCTATTTGCAGAAGGACAGAGATTTGCTCACGATGTTTACCTGCATAAGTGACGGCAACGGCGGTTTTGACCGTTACTATGTAATATGTGAGCGTGCGTCATAATTTACAGCAGACTGCATCACGGTGCAGCCTGTTTTTTTGTTTAAAGACCAATTGTTTAGAACAGAAATGACCGAGTATTTTGTCTGTCATTTGTAATAGTTAATATTTGAAAAATACGCATATATTGCCGTAAATGCCGAATTTATTTTAAAATTATTGACATAAGAAAAATAGATTGATAAACTTAGACAAGTATTAACAATTGAGAGGTATAATATGAAGTTGAATCTTCCAAAAAATCAAAAGTATTATCATTGGACTGTTATAGATTTGCTCGCTTCATCCACAAGCAAGCATTACAAATATGAGTTCGATAATACAAGCGGTGAAGATGCAACTGTTTTTCAGAAATATGTTGTCGGTTCGGACAGATAAACAATAAAAACGGAGGATAAACAATGAAAAATATAATTAAAAAAATAACTGCAATCGCAATGTGCGGTGTGCTTACCGTCGGTTCGGTTCTTATGACAGGTGCGGTAAGCGAGTATGAAGATCGCAAGGACTTTGAAGTTACAGGTACAACGCAGAAAATCTCAAACAATCAGCTTTTTGTGTCAACAACGGGATACACTGAAAATACCGATAAAAATTTCGGTGCAAAGTTCCAAACAACCGAAGAAAAGGATTACGATATATGGTTTAAGGATTGTATCAATGCACCGAAATTTGTAAATCTTCCAAAGGGCGAAAAATTCGTAAAATATATGATGACGCAGGGGCACGGTTATTTCGGTAATGTTCAGACATTCTATCAGTTTGACAAAACAGGCGGTGAATATGTCAAGGTGAAAATCAAGCTTTCCAATTTTTCCCGTCTGTTCAATGAAAACGGAACAATGACTGCTGAGCTCAGCGACGGTTCTTACAAGGATTTTGATTTTACATACGAGGATTTCGGAACTGACAGCATCGGTGTTAATTGCTATGCGGAATCCGGCGCATATGCGACAAGCGGAGGTGCGGTAACATCCTTTGCTCCCGATAAGGACGGCTATGCTGAAATATATATTTCAAGACAGCTTGGCGTAGATACAAAAGTAATGTCATACCGCTATTGCAGACTTAAAGACGGAGCTCATTGCGATTACGGAAGAATCGGAGATACTCTGGTCGGTTTAACTTGCGGTGATACGGATTTAAGCGGATACATTTCTGTTACTGATGCAACGCTTGTTCAAAAATATGTTGTAGGTATTGAGGACTTTGACAAGCTTCAGCTCTTTAACAGCGATGTAAACGATGACGGTGAAATCAGTGTTGTTGACGCAACCTTGATTCAGAAGTATATTGTAGGGTTGAGTTAAATAAAAATTTCATGTAAAAGCAAACTGACGAAGTAATGGTACAATCTTTTTGATAAGACAGATTATATATATGTCGCCAATTACACACAACTTCCATAACATCAACTGATTTTGCGAAAACATAAAATTCAATCAAATCGGGCGTCCAATGAGCGCCCCTACTGATAGAAAGAGGAAAAACAATGAAAAATATAATTAAAAAAATAACTGCAATCGCAATGTGCGGTGTGCTTACCGTCGGTTCGGTTCTTATGACAGGTGCGGTAAGCGAGTATGAAGATCGCAAGGACTTTGAAGTTACAGGTACAACGCAGAAAATCTCAAACAATCAGCTTTTTGTTACAACAACGGGATATACCGAAAATACGGCAAAGAATTTCGGGGCAATGTTCATATCAACGGATTATCAAAAGTACAGCGTGATGTTTAAGGACTGTATTGATGCACCGAAGTTTGTAAATCTCCCGAAAAATCAGGAATTTACTCGCCATATGATAACAGCGGATAATCGTTATTTTGGTAATACGGGTATGAAATTCAATTATGATTCAACAGGCGGAGAATATGTTAAGATAAGGATTAAACTCTCCGACTATTTTCCTGATGTCTTTAATGATGATGGCACAATGACCGGAAAACTCAGCGATGGCACATACAAGAATTTTGACTTTACATATGAGGATTTCGGTACAGACAGCAGCGGCAAACCTTGCTATGCAACCTCGGGCGCATATTTTGTCAGCGGAGGTGCGGTAACATCTTTTGTCCCCGATAAGAACGGCTATGCGGAGTTTTATATTTCAAGACAGCTTGGCGAGGATACGGGCCTTATGGCTTATAAATATTGCAGACTTAAAAACGGCGCAGAGTGTAAAACAACGATTGGTGGCAAATTGAACTGCCTGACTTGCGGTGATGCATATCCAGACGGAAACATTACGGTTGGAGATGCAACATCTGTTCAGAAATATGTTGTAGGTATTGTAAAATTCGGCAAGACTCAGCTTTTTAACAGCGATGTAAACCATGACGGCGAAATCAGTGTTGTTGACGCAACCTTGATTCAGAAGTATATCGTTGGGTTGATTTAAACAAAAATAATGGTACAAATAATATTGAAAATTAAATGATATAAATGTTACAAAGTAACTGCAATTCTGTATCTCATTTATACAGTTTATTTTCATCATAAATTTTCTGTCATTACTTGGCGGGCGTCCAATGAACGCCCCTACGGGATTGTGCAAACAGTAGCTATACTACGCTCGGGCGATATAGTTGTTAATATAAAACAACTGTCTGCGCGAACACAAAATCATTCAGCTGACTTAATGATTACCGTTGACTGTGGCGGTACAGAGATTTTACCGTCTTTAAGCTCGGTATGCTTTGAGTTGCTCTCGGGGATAAGGTCTGCACGGAGAGTTGCATTCTTAATCATATCGTCTGTAATTGTAAGCTCCTTGGCGTCATTCTTGCTGAAGTTGTGAATAATGAGGAGCTTTGAATCCTCATACTCAACATAGTAAGCGCCGACTGTCTTATCATCAAAGCCCTGTGTGCCTACAATTCTGCCCCTTGCAATTTCGGGGTTCTGATTTTTGATTGTGATAATTCTGCGATAGTAGTTAAGGAGAGAATCCTTGTCGGCAAGCTGCTGTTTTACACCGCCGCCGGTAGGCACATCTGGCTCATCTCCGATACCGTTTACATAAATATCGGGAAGGTTCTCACTGTCAAAAACCATCTGTGTTCTGTATGCCGCATCGTTTGTGGTATTCGGAGCCTTGACGCCGATTTCCTCTCCGTAATAGATGAACGGATTACCAGGCGCAAGCATATAAACTGCGGCTGCAAGTTTCTGAGAAGAAAGTCCCTGAGATTCAAGTGCGTTTCCGCTACGAACCTGATCGTGGTTTGAAAGAAACATAGCATTGATAGCATTGGGATTTGACTCTGCCATTTTGTTATCGTAGTTCATAATTTTTTTGGCAGTAGCCATACCGCCCTGCGAAATGATGTTGCTGATAATTGTGCCTGTTGAGGTTGAAAACTTAAATGCAAACTGGCTGTCGATGCCGGATTTGTAAAGCTCCTGAATATCGGAATCATCGGTCCAGTTCTCGCCAACCATATAGACATCTTCCTTTATGCCCTTGCAGGTGTCATAGAACCACTTGAGAAATTCTGTTCCGTTGGTTTCCTTATTTGTAAAGTATTTGCAAGCGTCAAGTCTGAAGCCGTCAACTCCTCGGTCGAGCCAGAATTTCGCAATTTTTGTAAATTCTTCTCTCGTCTTTTTAGAATTGAGATTCCATTCGGGCATCTCCTGAGAAAAGTTCGCCTCACAGGCATAACCGTTTCCAAGACTGATAGTCTGAGTATCGCTGTCAAAATATGAGGCCTTGTGAATTTCAAAATATTCGGCATTGCCGTCAAGCTTATTATCGGCAACCTCTTCAACAGCCTTTGTGAAAAGCGGATTTTTTGAAGATGCGTGATTCAAAACAAGGTCAAGAATTACATTTATGCCACGCTTGTGACATTCTTCAATAAGCTTGTCAAAATCGTCGAGCGTACCGAAGTCGGGATCAATATTGTAATAATCTTCAACATCATACTTATGATATGACTTTGACGGCATAATCGGAGTAAGCCAGATTGCGTCAACACCGAGGTCGTCACCTGAATTCGGATCGCCGTCATTAAGGTAGTCAAGCTGTGAGATGATTCCCTGAAGGTCGCCTGTTTCGTCACCGTTTGAATCGCAGAAAGAGTTTACGAAAATTTCGTAGTAGTTTCTGTATTTATCGGTTGATGCAGTTGCCTTAACGCCTTCAATCGGGTCGGCAACTTTTGCAGTATTTCCGTCGGATGAATCTGATTTTGATGATGAAGAATCAGAGCAGCCTGTAAGCACACAGCCAGCAAGCATTGCACCGGCAAGAAGAATGGAAAGAATTTTTTTCATAGTATCCTCCGTAAATTTAAAATGGGCGGCAGCCTGTGACTGCCGCCCGTGAGAGCTTTTGTATATTGGATTAACCCTTTACGCCGCCGGCTGTTACACCTTCAACATAATACTTCTGCATCTTGAGGAAGAGAAGTGTAATCGGAACAGCAACAACAACAGAACCTGCAAGGAACTGCTTGTAGTATGTGTTCTTAAAGTCCTGATCAATCATTAGCTGAAGACCGATAGCAACAGTATAGTTGTCACGAGCATCACCCATGATAATCTTAGCAAGAATGAAGTCTGTCCACGGTCCGATAAATGAAGTAAGAACCGTGTAAACAACAATCGGCTTTGACATAGGAAGAATAATCTTCCAGAAAATCTGGTTCTTGGTAGCACCGTCAATGGTTGCCGCCTCGTCAAGTGCTCTTGGAATTGTATCGAAGAAGCCTTTTGAAATCTGGAAGCCAAGACCGGCACCGCAGCTGTAGCAGATTACAAGAGCAACAAGAGTCTGAGTAAGACCCATTGCCTTGAGAAGATAGTAAATAGCAATCATTGTCATGAAGCCGGGGAACATACCGAGAATCATACCAACATTCATAAACTTTTTACGAGCCTTAAATCTGAGTCGGCTGAATGCATAACTAACCATAAGAACCGAAATTGTAGAAATTACGCAGCTGAAACAAGCAACTACGAATGTGTTAAGGAACCATCTCGGGAAGTTAAGGCTTGCAGTACCGCCTGAGCCTGTGAACAAATCAATGTAGTTCTGGAATGTCCATTCCTGCGGGATAATTGTACTTCCGTAAATTTCAGCACCGCCACGGAATGAATGCATTAAAAGATAGATGAACGGAGAAATCCAAACGAAACCCATTACAATAAGGAACAGGTAAACAAAAGCGTTCGCAATGTGTCTTCTTAACTTGTAACTTTTTATCATGAGAACGCCTCCTCATCCTTCATAGATTTTGAGTTATTATACACAATGAGTGAGAGCGTTGCGCAAATAACAAATACCAAAATACCTATTGCGGCGGCAAGTCCGTAGTCCTGAGAGTTCATGGTCAGCTTAAAGAGCCATGTAACAAGGATATCGGTTTGACCGGCCTGATAAAATTTTTCGGTCGTCGGATTACCGTTTGACAACAGGTAAATAACATTAAAGTTATTGATGTTGCCGACAAACTGGGTAATGAGCTGAGGAGTTGTAACAAAGAGCATATACGGAAGTGTGATAGCCGTAAATGTCTTTACAGGACCTGCACCGTCAATTCTTGCAGATTCGTAGAGATCCTCAGGAATATTCATAAGAATACCCGACATAGAGAGGATGGTGTACGGAATACCTACCCAACAGTTAATGATGATAACTACCCAACGAGCCAGTGTTGCGTCCTGATTCAGCCACTGAATTTCAACATGACTGTTTGTAATGTTTGAAAGCAGGATGTTTATAGCACCGTTTGACTGGAGCATCTGGTTCATGAGAAGAAGTGATACGAACTGAGGAACAGCAATTGTGATAACGAAAAGTGTTCTCCAGAGTGATTTAAACTTGATACCCTTCTTGTTTATCATAAGAGCGAAGATCATACCGAGGATATAGTTTGAGAATGTAGCTGCAACAGCCCAGATAAGAGTCCATTCTGTGAGCTTAACAAATGTATAACCCTTCTTAGCACCTTCAACGAGGTTGAAGAGTGAGCCGAAGTTGTCAAAACCAATCCATGTGAACAGTGTTCCCGGAGGCATATGCTGTTTATCATAGTTGGTAAATGCAATCAAAATCATAAATATGAGCGGCAGAACATTGAAGATACCGATCATAAGTACAGGGAATGACATAAGTGTGATATGATACTTACCGTCAAGGAACTGCTTCATATCATATTTGAATGAAGTCGGTTTCTGACCGTTAGCCTTCATAATCTGATGTCTGTACGCATCTTTGATGTTTGTTATGTAAATAGCGAAAACCACTACTGTGATTACGAGTGTCAATACCGAGTAAAGCAGAATAAGCATTGAGTTATCGCCGGGTACCTGCTTTGGAATGATACCGTTGATATATTCAGTTCTCTGAGCCTGAATACCAAGTGTCGGGAACATTTTGAGATATCCCCAACCGAAAAAAGCCATATAAAGGATATAGAGAACTTCAACAGCGAAGAAAAGAATACCCTTGTAATATTTACCTTTGCTAAGATCACCTACACCGAAAATAAGGTAGGAAAGTTTTGTAGCCCAGTCGCCTTTTACGAAGGTCTTGCCGTAGTTGGCAAAGCCCTTGCCGATGCCTACGAAGAACTTAACTATTGCCTTGCCGAGTGCTGTAAAAAAATGGGCAACGGCATGAGGAATGTTACAGAAAAACTTCTTTGTGTTGTAGGCAAATCTCTGGAAAGGATTGAGCTGTTTATATTCAACATATGTCATTAGGCGCTCTCCTTAATAATTTGCAAATCTCTCTAATACACCAAACTAATAATGTCTTTTACGCTATCTTATAATAGTTGCCGTTCGTAATAAAACATTATTAGTCAGGCGAATACACAAATTGATAACGCAAGCGGACAGTCCGCATTTTTTCTTTTTTTACGGGACACTCCGTTTTCGGAGTGTCCCGCAGCTAATTAATCGTTTAAATTAAATCAATTTAACTTACTTAACGATTAGCCCTCATCCCTAACGTTAGCAATTGTTTCGTTAAGAAGCTTCTTCATAGCAGCTGCATCTGAAGGATTGCATGTGTCAGCGATGATCTTGTTGCCAAGGTTAGCCATAGGATCCCAGAATGTTGAAGCAATATTAACCTGTACACAAGCATTCAGAGACTGCTCACCGATAGCCTTGAGAACAGGAGAACCTGTTACAGCTTTGCTTTCCTGAACCTTCTTGTTTGCAGGTCCCCAACCGAGCTTCTCAGTTCTCTGGAGCTGGCACTCTTCACCTGCAAGATAGTGAGCAAGAATCTGAGCTGTTGCCGGAAACTTAGAAGAACCGTTTACACCGATGTACTTATAACCGAACATTGAAATAAGCTGCTTGTCTGTGCCGTTGACATTGATTGTAGGAAGCTTTGCAGCACCGAAGTTGTCACCGAGAGCCTTCTGGTTAGAAGCTGTATCCCATGAACCGTCGATACCTGCGCCACACTTACCGCTTGCAAAACCTGAAGCAATGTTAGCAACGTCAAGTGACTGGAATGTACCTCTGTAATCCTTGATGAGCTTTGCAAAAGCCTGAAGTGTTTTAACAGCTTCATCTTCGTCATATTTAACAAACTTCTGTGTAATACCGTCTTTTTCAAGACCGTCAATTTTAACACCTGCAGTGAAAGCGAAAGTACAAGCATAGTAACCGTCACCGGCATTCATAATGAACTTCTTGCCTGCCTTCTTACAAGCCTCAAGAATACCCTCAAGTGTCTGAGCCTGCTTGTCGGAAACTACTGACTTATCATAAACGAGATAGTAACCGTTATCGTTTGTTTCAGGATAAGCATAGAGAGTATCATTAAGTGTAGCTGCTTTTACAGTTTCCTCAGAATTAGCCTCTGTTACGGCATCCTTAAATGCAACCTGAGAAATAACGCCTGCGTCAACGAGCTTGTTGAGCTGGTCACTCGGGAAGCTGAATACATCTGCAGCTGTTGTAGCATCGTTAAGTATATTTGTAGCAGCATCCTTTTCGCCCTGTGCTACAACTGAGATTTCCTTAAATTTTCTGTTAGGATAAGCCTTTTTGAAAGCCTCAACCTGCTCTTTAACAAGGCTTACAGCAGCATCAGGAGCCCATACCTTAAGAGTTACAGGCTTGCTGTCTGTACCTTCATCGCCGAAGTAGCTGTCGTCAACGATTGAGCCTTCAATCTTAGCAGCACCGTCCGAAGAACCGTTGTCTGCTTTTGAACCGTTGTCTGTTTTCGATGATGCGTCTCCGCCGCCGCAGCCAACAAGTGCAGTAGCAGTCATCATACCTGCCAATAAAATGGCGAGAATCTTTTTCATTGGAAAAATCCCTCTTTCTGAATATTTTCGTAGTGTCCTTTCGGATTACATACTTTCTTTGAGGATATAACGCACAAAGTACATCATATCCGCTACTTAATCATATCAAAAAATCGCCTGAATTTCAACTCCCTTTGTACTTTTTATCTATGTTGTTAAAAATCATATGATATCTTTTTTATTGAAATTTTACTTATTGCACAAATTACATTGACTTGAATTGTTTATTTTGCTAAAATGCCATTTGTACAAGTTACACAATCACACCCGATGGTTATGTGACATAACACCCAAATTATATTCTTTATTCATAAAATAAGCTTGAATTTCGGCAAATTTTCCTGATTTTAGTAAAAAATGACCAATCACAAAACAAAGTCATTTATTTCAAACATCACACATTAATTTTTTAACATACAGTTGTAATAAGTGCTGACAATTGTTATAATTATAAAGACAGCGAAAATAAGCAAGCCGACTTTATGTCGGGGAAACGGAGATATATATATGAAACTGAAAGACCTTCTTATAAATTTTGAATACACGGTTCAGGGCAATCTTGATACCGAAATTTCGGATATTATCTATGATTCACGAAAGGTTGAAAAAGGCACGGCCTTTGTGTGCCTTAAGGGCTATACCTCGGACGGACACAGGTACGCAAAGTCAGCCGTTGAAAAAGGTGCGTCGGCACTCGTTATCAGCGACAGCCTCGACTTTGAAGTGCCGAGTGATGTTGCCGTTGTAAAGGTTGATGACACGAGATACGCTCTTTCGCTTATGAGCATTGAATTTTTCGGACATCCCGAGGATGAGCTCTACACGGTTGCAATCACAGGCACAAAGGGCAAAACCACAACAACAGCAATGGTTGCGGAAATTTTTGAACACGCAGGAATAAAGACAGGCACAATCGGAACACTCGGTGTTGTTTACGGCGGAGAAACCCACAAAACCGACAACACAACTCCCGAATCATACATTATTCAGAAATCGATGCGTGATATGATTAACGCCGGCTGCAAGGCTATGGTAATTGAGGCATCGTCAATCGGACTTAAACACAGCCGTCTTGCAGGCATGACTTTTGATGTCGGCATCTTTACAAACTTTTCGGACGACCACATCGGCGGTGTTGAACACAAAGACCTTGCGGAATATCTCTACTGCAAGAGTCTGCTTTTCAGACAATGCAAATTTGCCGCTGCAAATATTGACGATCCCGCATGGAAGGATATCACAAAGGATTTCAAGGGTTCTGTTCTCACCTACGGTTTTGCCGACAATGCGGACTTGAAGGGCAAAAATGCTCATCTTCTCTCCGAAAACGGATTTGTCGGTGTTCACTTTGAAACAGAGGGAATCAAAAACCTTTCTGTTGATGTTGACATCCCCGGCAAATTCAATGCATACAACGCACTTGCGGCAATTTCGGCAGTTTCATTCTTTGACGAAATTGAAGATCAGATGATTATTGACGCTCTCAAGGTTGCCAAGGTCAAGGGCAGAGTTGAGCGTGTGCCTGTTCCCTACAACTACACACTCATCATCGACTACGCACACAACGCACTTTCAATGGAAAATGTACTTGAAACACTTCGTCAGTACAATCCGCACAGACTTATTACAATGTTCGGTGCAGGCGGCAACCGTCCTAAGGTTCGCCGTTATGAAATGGGCGAAACCTCGGGCAGACTTTCAGACCTTTCGGTTGTAACGGAAGACAACTCAAGATTTGAAGATGTTATGGACATCATTGAGGACATCAAGACAGGTCTTGCAAAAACCAACGGCAAGTATGTTGTCGTGCCGAACCGCAGAGATGCAATTAAATATTGCATGGACAATGCCGAGGACGGAGATATTATCGTACTTGCAGGCAAAGGTCATGAGGATTATCAGGAAATCAAGGGTGTTAAGTACCATATGGACGAGAGAGAAATCATTGCCGATATTCTCAACGGCAAAAGCTAAACCCATTAACATATAAACACAGTAAAAAATCACGGTCGGAAATCAAATTCCGACCGTTTTTTCATACTCTTATTAAGTTAAATAATCATTCCGCCGTTTACACCGACAATCTGTCCCGTGATGAACCTTGCCCTGTCGCTGCAGAGAAACACCGCTGTTTCGGCAATATCATCGGGCATACCGAGCATATTAAGCGGAGTTTCCTCCTTAAGCTCCTGTACTGTCTGCTCATCAAAGCCTTTCATCATATCGGTCATAATCACACCCGGACAAATACAGTTGACACGCACTCCCGACAGACCGACCTCCTTGGCAAGACCTTTGGTAAGTCCGATTACACCCGCCTTTGACGCACTGTAATGTACCTCACAAGACGCACCGACCTGTCCCCACATTGAGCTGATATTGAGAATAACACCGCTGTGGTTTTTAATCATATATCTTTTGAGTGCCTGTTGCGAGCAGTAGAAAACACCGTCAAGATTAACCCCCGTCATTTTCTTCCATTCATCGGGAGTTATGTCGGTAAACAGCTTTTGCTGTGCAATTCCCGCATTGTTGACAAGGACATCAAGATTTCCGAATCGGCTGTCGATTTTGTCAAACATTTTGCAAACGCTTTCATAATCGGAAACATCTGCCTGAACAGCAAAGGCATTTATGCCGTATTCATTTGTAAGCTTTTCGGCAAGGCTTTCGGCTTTTTCGGAATTTTTCGAGTAATGCAACGCAACATCGCAACCGCATTTTGCAAAAGCGACAGCAGTCTGCGAACCGATTCCGCCCGATGCACCTGTTACAAGTATTTTTTTCATTTCACAATACCAACTGATAAAAACGCAAATTCCTATTAAAGTGGGCGGTCAAAGAAAAGACCGCCCTTTGTTTATTTTACTTCTTAAAACTGTCTTTAAGGCTTACACTGCGGTTGAATACAAGGTGTTCGGGTGAACTGTCCTTGTTGTCAATGCAGAAATAGCCGTGGCGCATAAACTGATAGCTCTTCGGAGCCGTTGCACCTGCAATATTCTTTTCAGCCTTACAGCCTGTGAGAACTTCAAGTGAATTTTCGTTAAGATAATCGAGGAAGTTTCTGTCGCCTGTATCGGGGTCCGGAACAGTAAAGAGGTTATCGTAAAGTCTTACTTCCGCATCAAGACAGTTGTTAGCGTCAACCCAATGGATTGTGCCTCTTACCTTTCTGCCGTCGGGAGTATTTCCGCCCTTTGTTTCGGGATCATACTCTGCATAAACCTCAACAACATTGCCGTTTTCATCCTTTTTGCAGCCTGTGCATTTTACGATGTATGCAGACTTAATTCTTACCTCGTTGCCGGGATAAAGGCGCTGATACTTCTTTACGGGTTCTTCCATAAAGTCGGTTTCTTCAATGTAAAGCTCACGGCTGAAAGTAACCTTTCTTGTGCCGTCCTCGGGACGGTTCGGGTTGTTCTCAACCTCAAATTCTTCGCTCTGTCCCTCAGGATAGTTTGTGATAACAAGCTTAACAGGCTTTAAAACGCACATTGTACGCTCTGCCGTTTCGTTAAGGTCATCACGCAGACAATGCTCAAGAAAGCCGTATTCAACAATTGAATTAACCTTTGAAACACCAATCTGCTCAATGAACGAACGAATTGACTTTGGTGTGTAACCCCTTCTGCGAAGTCCGCAGAGTGTAGGCATTCTCGGATCGTCCCAACCGCTTACATAGTTCTTTTCAACAAGTTCACGGAGCTTTCTCTTTGACATTACCGTGTTGTTAATTCCGAGTCTTGCAAATTCAATCTGTCTTGGCTTTTCTTGGCCATCAAAAGCATTGTCCAGGCACCAGTTATACAGTGGCCGTCTTTCCTCAAATTCCACAGTGCAGATAGAATGAGTAATGCCTTCCAGTGCATCAGACAGCGGATGAGCAAAGTCATACAGCGGATAAATGCACCAGGTGTCACCTGTTCTGTGATGGGTCGCCCGAAGGATACGATAAATAACCGGATCGCGCATTACGATATTCGGGGATTTCATATCAATCTTCGCACGAAGTACCTTGGATCCATCCGGATATTTTCCTGCCTTCATTTCTTCGAACAGCTTCATATTTTCTTCTACCGAACGGTTTCTGTACGGGCTGTCAATTCCCGGGTGTTCCAGATCGCCGCGGTTCTTT
>OGDU01001170.1_pt1 | contig 22289 bp, 21 predicted proteins | sample 1570371 | NCBI WGS metagenome assembly OGDU01 (sample SAMEA2581977, study PRJEB24529) | metagenome | biome: Human gut stool | place: China | collected 2011
TGAAGTTGAAATCTCTCATTCAAATTCCTCATTCGGCGTTCAATTTCATCAAATATTATTTAATGATGCAATTACAGTATATCCGTGAATTGCATCACCGTCAATCGTAATTTTCTCATTTTTGCAGTAATGATAAAATTGAAATCTAGCTGTCGCCTGCTACGCATCATGTCCCCTCACAGGCACTGACAATCGAAAGCAGTATTGTTACGATTTCAGATTGTCAGCATAAAAGGAAGTCCGCCGCTCATCGGTACGGACTTCCTTTTGCATTTTCTGAGCAGGTATTTCAAACGGCATTTTACAGTTTGGGTACCTATCTGCGAAGGAAATGTGAGGAGTTCAGAGGGGAGAATTCCCTTTGATGCTGGGTTTCCAATAGGGGCGCGAGCATCCCTGTTGGCACACGATTTTCCGCAGGAAAGTCTAGTCACGCATTTCGCGTGCTGTCATCAGTATAAGGGCTATTGGTGCTCTTGTCCGTTAGGGTGGAGCTATTTTACCGTGATGCCAGGGCTAAACCTCCGTGCAGGTGGTGTTCACGCTCCGAAATTTACACTGGGAGGAATGACATGACCCTGACCCGTGAATTGCTGGACACCAGATATGCCTGGTGGTTCCATAACAAGCGCAATGCCGAGCAAGCCAAGCGGGAGATTTTGATAATTTTCTCTAAAGAGTTGGACGATTGCTTCGAATGGACCGAACAGGACATTTATGAACAGTCCAGAAAAATTATCTTCCGCTAGGACAACGCCTAACAAACAAGTCAGAGGGGCTGACCGCCCCTCTGACCACCGTGGTTGGCCCCCGGAACAGCCGTGGCTAAAAGTCCGGACTGGTGTGGCTAAATCTCCGGACACATGTGGCTCACACGCCGGAATTTACAAGGGTAGAAAATCTGCTGTTTCATTCGCTGTGGCTTGCGTTCCGAGCAGAACGCGGGTGTTTTCCCATGCGGGAGGCAACGGAGGCATAATTTACACATCTCTTGTCAGCCATGACCTGTACGGCAGCGGATCAGCCGGAAAAGTGTATTCTGTCAAGTAAAAATCCCTGGTTTTGCCAAAGCAAATTCCTTGGTATTGCCACGGGAATTCCCTGGTAATTGCCAAATAAATTCCCTGGTTTTGCCACGCTATTTTACCCGCATGAGAGCGTTGCGCAGGCGGTAACTCTGCCCCTCAAAGGTCAGCAGGTGACCATGATGCGCCAGGCGGTCAATCATAGCCGCAGCCATCTGGTCATCGGTAAAGATGGTGCCCCACTTGGAAAACTCCAGATTGGTGGTAATGATGAGACTCCGGCGCTCGTAGCAGCTTGAGATCAGTTGGAAGAGGAGCTGTGCCTGCTCCTTCTCCAGTGGAAGATAACCCCACTCGTCCAGAATTACCAGTTCCGCCCGGTCAATGGATTGTAGCAGTTTCTCCAGGTTGCCGCTCCGGCGTGCCTCATCCATCTTGGTGGCCAGAGACGCAGCAGTAAAGAACCTGGTCTCCAAGCCAGCCTCGCAGGCTGCAACGCCCAGAGCAATGGCCAGATGGGTCTTTCCGGTTCCAACCGGACCATAGAGGATCAGGTTGCGCTTCATACGCACAAAGTTGCAGCTGGTCACATCCTCTGCCGGCAAGGCCGCCGGTAAGTGCAGGGCTGTCCATTCATAGTCGTCCAGCGTCTTGCGTACAGGGAATGCAGCCCGCTTCAGCAACCGTTCCCGCCGCAGGCGCTCCCGGTGAGCCAGTTCCTGGCTGAGCACCTGGTAGAGGAATTCCTCCTGCCTGGGGGTGGCCTCCAGTTCGCACATGGTCACCACCTGCTGGGTCAAGGCCAGCCGCTTGCAGGCTTTAGAGATTTCCTGTCGGATCAATGCCCGTTCCATCAGCACACCTCTTCTTTCAGCAGCTCATCATAGCGCTCCAGACCGGCATCATTGGCGTGCTGGATCCCCATGGACATGAGACCTGCCAGATACTCCGCACCAACCTCTTCGCCCTGACTTCGGCGAGTCAGCATCTGTTCCACGGCGTTGAGGGCAATATCAAAGTCATACCGGCCTGCCAACTCCTGCATCTGGGTCATTACCTGCCGCAGCCCGGCCTTGTCCATCTCATCTAGATAATTCCGCAGGGGACAGGGAATATTTTCGCGGACCTGGCTGTTGTGCCATGCCCCGGGTTTCCTGGCCAGATCCCCCAGCATAAGCAGCCAATCACCAGTGTCAGTACGTTTCCCACCAAACTGCCGCTCAAAGGATGAGATCACCCGGTTTTTGCTGTCCAGCGGCTCTACCGCAAAGGCGCCAATGCGTACCCACAGCTCGCTGTCTGCATATTGCGGGCCGATGTTGTAAAAGTGGCAATTATCAATACAGAACTTCCCGTAGTGGTCTGTGGGCAGCCGGCGGTATTTGCAGCATTCAAAGGGCAGTTCCGGCAGATGCAGCAACTGCTGCTTGTCCTCCTGAAACAGCTCACACATGGGAATATTCAGCTTGTAGTGGTCCCTGCAGTTATCCAGTTCGCATTCCTCCAGCACCTGGGCATTGAAGTGCTCCAGCGACTCCGTTTTCGGAATGGGCACCAGAATATTACGGCGGAAGTACCCAACCTTGTTCTCGCAATGTCAGTAAGTTAAGCTGACAAATCCTCCTACCCTCAGAAATGAGAGGGTAGGAGGATTTTTTTCGTAATAATTCAAAACAGGGCTTGACAAAAGCATCATTTCGTGCGGCCATTTTGCTAACTTCGGTTAGCAAAATGGCCTTTGTAGTTAGAAGCGTGTCCCGACACGCCAAACTACGAGGAGGCTTACTTTATGAGTCCAAAAACCGTAAAAAAAGCACTGAAAGATGCAATTCAAGCTATGACAGACTACAAATGGCTCTTCTCCGCAAGACCCGGCAAAGACAATACCAGGAACAGGAAGTTTCCCTTTCAAAAAGTGATTCCCTTCATCCTGGCCTTTAGAGGCGGAACGCTTAACCACGAAATTATGGACTTCTTTGGCTTGGATCCCTCTACAGGAACTTCTTCTGCTTTTACGGGAAGGTCACCACCAGGTACTTTACCACGACACGACTACCGCGCACGTACATATCGCATTCACCAAAGTCTGCCTGGCATTCGCCGGGATGCCAAACCAACTCCTGTGCTCCATGTCCCTGCCGACATTCTGCCTTCCAGTCCGCCACATACCGGCTTACCGTTCTGTAGCTGCACGAAAACGCTGGGTCTTCCTTGACCAGGCGATCATAGATCCGTTTAGCCGTGTGCCGCTGTTTATGACGGTTTTGCTGGTCTTCCTCCAGCCAGACGCATATGGTGGGGATCCACGGAGCCAGTTTGCCGCATAATGGTTTTGGCTGCGGCACAGCGGGGCTGAAATCATCTTGCTTCATGTATTTTCGAACTGTCTTCGGATCTGCTCCTACCTGAGCGCTGATTTGATACGGCCCGAAGCCCTGGGCCTGCAATTCCTTGATTGCCGCAATTTCTTCCGCGGTGATTGCCATTCCTTTCATTCCCTCCCAGCTTTTGCTGGGACTATTCTAACACACTGTCTGCCTTTTCCCTTTACAGGGATTTTCTTGTGGCAAGACCAGGAAATTTTTTGGCAATTTCAAGGATTTTGCGTTGGCATTTTCAGGGATATCTTATTGTCTCATAACACCGGGGCATCAGATCCTCAATCGTTACCATGTGCATCGCCAGCTGCATCCCATCACCTCAGGTCGTTTTCCTCATTATAACATACCGCGAGGGCTGTTGCGAGACTTTGTCAACAGTGCCAACTTGGCCCGAAGATTGACACTACAAATTTTATGCCGTAGAATGACCATAAAGGATGATGCGACCAAAATATTAGCAGATTTTGAAAGGAGGTCATGTTATGGATAATTTGTTTTTTCCATTTGATTTAAGTGATTTTCCAACAGTAGACAAGGAAAAACGCAGGGATGAAATAATTGAAGCAACAAAGGCTTTAAATAAAATGATAAAGGATAGTAGAAATCAAGCAAAACAGAGCAACTGCTATTATTGTGGGAACGATTGCGATAGTTTCTGCAATTCTCATACATTGCCTGCGTTTTGCTTAAGAAATATAGCTCAAAATGGGAAGGTTTTTTATTCAAATACTATCCTTGATTTGCCGCTACTCAAGTATGACAAAGGCGTTAATGAAGCTGGCACTTTTCATTTAATTTGCCGTGATTGCGATAGCAAAGTATTTCAGGATTACGAAAATCCCGACAATTACAAAGATATTCCTTCTATTAAGATGTTAGCTCAAATTGATATGAAGAATAATCTGAAAAACATTAGCAAACGGCTAATGGAAAAAGAAATGTACGACATAATGCGTGAAAGAATAGGAGTAAGAGAAGAATGGTCACAGGCAAAAAAAGATGTTAATGATCTGGATTTAAACGAATTTAAAGAGGCTTATGCTCGTGCTAAAAAGCGTTCTTTAAAACCGTTTTCTGGTGATTATTATATTGGTTATTATGCTAAACTGCCTTATGTAGTACCTGTAGCTTTTCAAGGAACGATTGCTTTAATTTTTGATCTTGAAGGGAATGTTATCAATAATGTATACAATCAAGACCCTAAATACAAGATTATGAATATGTCTCTATGTATATTTCCATTAAAGACCACAAGCATTATTATGATGTTTGTTTCGAAAGACAACAATAGGTATGGTCGATTTTTTAAGCAACTCAAAAAACTTGGCAGTTTGAATGAGCAACTAAGTGTAATTAACTATATTTTATTTTCATATTCCGAGGACTATTTTTTATCCTCAAACATACCTCAAAATATTTTAAAAGAGCTGGTTGCTTTATCTGGTAAGACACCAGAACTTCTGACTCTTACGCCACCATCGCCTGAAAGGATACTTGAAGCTGCAAAAGAGATTTTTGATTTTCGTGACAGGCAAAACATACCTAATCTACTTTCAAGTCAGTTTGCATTGAATAATGAATGCTTGTCAAAGAAGTGAGCAAATATGAACCTGCTCACTTCTTTTTTTGGTTGTTTATTGGACAAGATTTACTAACCGTCTGCAACATGCAATCTGCGCTGGCCGGCGGCCACAGATGCGCTGCTCAGCGGCCGGATTGCGCTCCCAGCGGCCACCCTTTAATGCTCCGCCATTTCCTGGTATCCCCTTACTCAGTGAAACAGAGAAGATTGTATCGAAATATATTAAACGCTTTTGTCTTATGCCGGATTCTCCGTTGTTTTGCAATAAAAATGGTGAGCGGTTAACAAGGCAGGGCATCCGTTATATAATGTGCACTGAATAATAGAAAAATCCTTATATTTCAATCCATAGAAGCCAATCCGTGGTATAATTGGAGCAAGGAAAATGACAAGAACCCAGCAAAAACCTTGCACCTGGAGGGCAACTATGTATCGTTACAGCAATGGCCAGATCAGCTTGGCGGATTTCAAACAGCCGGTGGGCATGAATCTGAAGGAAAGCAACCGTTGGGTAAAGAAAGCCCAGACGATCCCCTGGCCGGAGATCGAGAAGCGCTACGCCGCCCTATTCACCAACCGGAAAGGCAATTTGGCCAAGCCGCTGCGTCTGGCCTTGGGAGCCTGCATCATTCAGGCGGAGTATGGCTATTCTGACGAGGAAACCGCGCTTCAGATCCAGGAGAACCCATATCTTCAATATTTCTGCGGGTATCCTGGCTATGATGACGAAAAACTGCCCTTTGACCCGTCTTTGATGGTGTATTTCCGCAAGCGCCTGACGCCGGAAGTGCTGGGTGAGATCAATGAGATGATCGTGCGGGACGCAAAGGAGCGTCAGGTCAGAGAAGCCGAATCCAAGGATGACGATGATGATTCTGACGGCCAGCCGGGAACTGGCGGAAACAGCGGCACTATGATCGTGGACGCCACCTGCGCGCCGTCCAATATCCGTTATCCTCAGGATGTTTCCCTGCTCAACGAGGCCAGGGAGAACGCCGAAACGCTTTTGGATGTTCTTCACGATCCCGCGGACGGAAAGAAGCCTCGAACCTACCGCAAACGCGCCCGGAAAGATTACCTGAAATACATAAGATGCCGTAAACAAACTGCGAAAATGACCCGCAAGTCTGTTTTGTGACTTGCGGGTATTATATTTGTATTGGATTTCGATACAGCGTTGGTTTCGCAAATTTCTACCAGCGTCAGCACAAACTAAAGTTGTGCGATTTTGCACAGCTTTATCCGCTCTAATGAAATTTCTGACAGAAGTAATGTTGACGGGCGAATTGTCATGGGTTATAATACATTTGCATTACTTTGTCCGCTTCAGCGACCAAAATAGTAAAAAGTCAGAAAGGTGTTGTACACATGAACGGTGTAGAGCATTACAAGGAAATATTTGAACGATACAGCGGTATGATGAGAACAAATCAACTCGAGAAAGAAAATATTCTTTACCGCAAGATACAGCAACTCATTCAAGAGGGGTATATTGAGAAGGTTCGTTATGGATATTACCAATGGGTTGACCAAGATGACTTCAGTGAAATAAGTACGATTAATCGTCTTTTCCCTGATGCAATTCTTTGTATGGAAACCGCCCTTCGTTATTACGGGTACAGCGACCGCACACCTGGAGATTGGCATCTGGCCGTTAGTAAAGACTCCGGTAAGTCACGATTCAAAATCGATTATCCGTTTGTAAAGCCTTACTATGTGGAGCCAGCTGTGCTGGAAATCGGCCTAACTACCGGAGAGATCGATGGGCATTGTGTTCGCATTTATGATAAAGACCGCGTGATTTGTGATTGTCTGCGTTATCGCAACAAAATGGACAAAGAAATTTTCAATAAAGCGATTCAGGGTTACATCAGCGATACCAGTAAAAGTATTCCCAGGCTTATGGAATATGCTGCGCCGCTGCGAGTAAAGAAGATTGCCCAAGATTTGATAGGAGTGTGGCTGTGATGGCAAATGAAGAACTGAGAATCTGGGGTATTCACACAACGGATGATTCCTTGTTTTTGCACGATAATGTTGTCGCAATCGGTTGGAAGGAGTTCGGTGATTGCAGCAAACTTGAAGCTACCCGCGAAGCATATAAGAACCACTATATCAAATCCTATCCTGACGGCAAAAAAGGTGCAGTGGCTACCAGTGCGGGTATGCTGTATCGTTTTGTTCATGAGATGAAGATCGGTGACCACGTTGTCTATCCGTCCAAATCAGACAGAAAGATAAACATCGGAGTTGTTGAAAGCGATTTCATCTATAATCCAACCGCAGCTTTGTATGTTCAGCAGCGAAAGGTCAAATGGCTGAAGCACCTTCCCCGCACTGCGTTCTCTCAAGGCGCATTGTATGAGCTTGGTTCGGCATTATCTTTCTTTTTGCTCAAGAATTATGCGGATGAGTATTTGCAGGCGCTGGATAAAGGTTTTAAACCGACCGCTGCAATGACGGAACCTGATGAAACCGTTGCAGCCACCGCTGAAGACATTGTCGAGTCTACCAGAGATTTTGTTCTAAAAGAGCTGAGTAAAAAACTGAAAGGCTATGCGCTCGAAGAATTTGTTGCTGATTTGCTTCGTGCGATGGGTTACCGTTGTACGGTTTCTCCCCAAGGCGGTGACAGCGGCATTGATATTACTGCATACAAAGACGAACTTCCTCCCCGCATTCTTGTGCAGGTAAAAAGTCAGGACGGCGATATAAAAGAATCTACCATTCAGTCTCTCAAGGGTGCTATGCGTGAAGGAGATTATGGCCTTTTTGTTACACTTTCCGACTACACGAAGAATGCGCAAAAGTACTTAGAGAACACCCCTATCATTCGTGGAATCAACGGAACAGAGTTGGTTGATCTGATTTTGAAATACTACAATCAGCTGGGAGATAAGTACCGTAAGATGATCCCTCTGAAGATGGTCTATATCCCCATCCCGGAAGAAGAGTAAAGAGATAAACTATGGCTGATATTGCTGCTTCCGTTCTTGCAAAACTGAAAAATAAAGCTAAGGCTTCCGGGATTAGCTATCAACAATGTCTGCAGATTTTCTTCCAAGAGGAGTTTCTCCGCAAGCTGGCAGCATCTCAATATGCCGAAAATTTTGTGTTAAAGGGCGGCCTCTTCATTTACACCCTTACCAACTTTGAAAGCCGAGCAACTGTGGATATAGACTTCCTTATGCGAGGCCTGAACAATGATCTTGCCCATATGGATGAAATCATTGCAGAAGTTTTGGCTGTTCCTACGGGAAATGACTTTGTGACTTTCAAAGCTTCTAAGACTGAACCTATTGCGGTGCGGCGCAAATATCATGGCGTAAGCACTCAGATCACTGGCTACATAAAGAATGTGCGAGTTCCCTTCAATGTGGACATCGGCGTTGGTGATGTTATCGTTCCTCGACCGGAGCGACGCAATATCCAAACGCAGCTGGAGGGATATGAAAAGCCGGAGATCCTTACCTATTCTCTGGAGAGCACTATTGCCGAGAAGTTTGATGCTATCCTGCAACGCTTTGAACTTACTGGTCGTATGAAGGATTTCTATGATATTTACTACCTGTCCCGTACCTTCAACTTTGATGGACTGCAACTACAGACCGCAATTCAGGAGACCCTCCAGAATCGTGGTACTGCTTATGAAAAGGACAGTTTTGAGCGCATCATTGCATTGGCCGAGGATGAGGATATGCAAATCAAATGGAGATATTTTCTAAAAACATTAGGCGATCCGGAGATTCCTTTCAAAACGGTAATTACAGGGTTGCAATACTTTCTCGAGCCAGTTTGGAGATGTTTTTTAGCTGAAGAGGAGTTTCTAATGAGTTGGCAATCTATCAATGCAGTTTGGATAAAGGGAGATGTAAGCAAACGCAAAATGGCGCGCTGAATCTTGCGGAGATTCAGCACCAGAACGGACATGGCGATCACATGGGCCGCAGTCTCCCGCAGCTTTGCAGTGACCAGCCCCATGCCACATTTACGCTTCGCCAGACTGAATCTGCGCTCCACTTCCACGCGCTCGCACTCATCCCGATAGTCCTGAGCCTTGTCTCTGGTTTCACCCTTCTTAGGCCGTCCCGGAGCTGGGCCGGAAAGGCGAAAACATTTCTCCCCGGTTCGATTTGGACCGGGGATGAATTTTATAAGAGGTTTGGATCTCGATTTTCCGCAAAATAATGGCAGGCACATTCTTGCCTGCCATTATTGATGCGGTTTTGCCTTTCCCCGCTTACTTCATAGAGCGCGTCAGAAACGCGGCGATCTGCGCGCGGGTGCAGGTGGCGGTGGGGTCGAACTTGCCGCCGCCCACGCCGGTGGTGATGCCGTTTTCCACGGCCCAAGACACCGCGCCTGCGTAGTAAGTGTCAGCAGGGACGTCGATAAAGTTCGCCGTTCTGCCCACCGCAGGCTGGCCCTCGGCCCGCCACAGCATCGTCACCATCTGGGCGCGGTTGATAGCGGCGTTGGGGTTCGCGCCGTCAGAGATACCCTTCTCCTTCGCCCAATTCTGCGCGTTCTCGAACCAAGTGTTGCCGCCGTTCAGATTTGCGTCGTTCTGGCGGGCGAGGATCGTCCAAAGCTGGGCGCGCGTGGTGGAAGCGTTGGGGGCGTAGGTGGTCTCGTTCATGCCGTTCACGAGGCCGCGGGCACTGACAAAATCAATGGCGTCCTTTGCCCAATGATTTCTCGTGTCGGCAAAATCCTTAGAGTTATCAACGATTTTCACGGTCGCACCGCCGTTGACAGTCAACTGGATGCCGTCCTCGGTGGGAATGGAATCCTTCAAAATCTCCTCCGTGCCGTCGGGATGGACAAGCACCGCCACCGTGCCGGGCTTCACGTTGGAAACGGGAATTTCCACCTTGGTCTCGCCGGAATTTTGGGGCAGTTCCACCTTCACCACAGGCGCGGTGTTGCTGTTCCGGGTGGCCTTGACTTCCACAGGAGCCTTCACCGCCTCGCCGTTCTTCTTCGCGTCCTCAACGGCCTTGCCGCTGAGGGTGGTCTCCGCCGTGGTCTGACCGTGCTTGTCGGTCTTGACCGTGCCGGCGGAGCCGTCAGCGGCCTTGGTCTCGGTGACGGAGCTGCCGTCGGGCTTGCTCTCGGTCTTGGAAACAGAGCCGTCCTTCTTGGTCTCGGTCTTGACGGTGGTGCCGTCGGGCTTGGTGACCGTCTCCACCTTCGTACCGTCGGGCTTGGTGGCGGTCTCGGTCTTTCCGGTGCTGCCGGAGGGCTTGTCAGAGCTGCTGGAGCCGCCACCACCGGAGGACGAACCGCCGGAACTGCCGGACGAACTACCGCCACCACTGGAAGAACCACCGGTATTACCGCCCGTAGAGCCGCCGGGCTGAGAGGGCTCGGGTTTCGGCTCAGGCTTGGGAACAACGGGAGCATCCTTAGCCGTGATCTTGACCGTGATGGTGCCGGTGGTGTTCCCGTGGGTCGTGCTGGTGATGATCACTTTCCAGCTTGCGGTCTTGCCCGCGTCTGCCGGGGTCAGGCCGTCCGCCAGCTTGAACGTGGTGCTGGTGAAGTCCTCGGTCGAAATGATGTGATCGGGATCCACCATATCACGAACGCCGTCCTTGATGACCGCATCCTGAACCTGATCGGCCGGAACAAAATTATAAGCGGTGATTTTCTGAACTTCAGTGATGTGATAGTACATCTGACAATCGTAGTCGGCCATCTTAAACGCGTCCGCCTTGGCCACGGTAACCTCCTCGGACTTCAACACGCCCGTGCACTTCTCGGCGGAAACCGCAACATGGACGCTCTTGCCAATATCCTCGGCCGTGGGCGTGTACGTTTCCTTGATGGCATCAGGGATCCTTTCATCGTCGTGATACCACTGGTAGGTCAGCTTGGCACCAGCAGGTGTGAGATTGGTGACGGTCGCTGTCAGGGACTGGTTGTACTTGGGCGTGCCGATGATGGTGACGGCACCCTCCAGCTTGGGCTTTTCGGGCGGGACGGTCTGTGCGGTCTGACGGTAGTAAAGGCGAAGGGCAAGCCCCTCCCGCTCCATCCGAACAAAGGCGTGTCCGCCCACCGTCCGGGGGGCCCACTGGCTGATAAACGGATCGCCGCACCCCTTGGGCAGGAGTAACTCTGTGGTGAAGGTGTTGGGGATGGACTGTCCGTCCTCCAACAGATAGTCCACCTGATAGGTGTCGTATTCCGGCTCCTGATAGGTGGCCAGCACCTCGCCGCGCTCCGCGTCCCGGACCTCTCCCACCAGTCGGTCTCCAGCTTCAAAGTTCGTGCCCTGAATGGGATTAAAAGTCAGGGTGGGATAAATGCAGGCATCCTCCATGTTCCCATTCTTCGTCAGCGCCGGGACGGTAAAGACCTCCTCCTTCAATGGCTCTCGCGGCTCGCCGTTCGCCTTGACCACGCCCAGCACCAGCTTCACCTTCCGCTCCCGGTCACTGAGATTTTGGATCACCGTCCGCAGGGAGAGATCACGGATATTCGGTGCTTTTTTCAGCAGGTTTTCCTGCGTGACGCGGTAACGCTCGCTGTCCTCAGTGTTGTTGTGCGCCGTGGTGACCTCCGGGTCCGCCACATACAGCTCCATGCCGTTTTGGATCTTATCCGTGGCGAACATCCGCCGCACCAGAGCCAGACGGCACACCTCGCAGAAGGGCTGATCCGACTGGTACATATTGCACTTGAACGCCGTGGGGATCAGCACCCTGCCGTCGTTGTTCTCACATGCGATGATGCTCCGGTAGCCCATCATCTTTTTCCACTTGATGTCGCTACCGGTGGAGACGTTGGGGGACCTCGTGTCTAGGCCGTATTCATCCCCCAGCTTTCCCACGCTGTGGGAAAGCTCATGGGCCATGGCATAGTCCTTGGCCCCTCCGGTGGAAAAGGAGTAGATCCCGCTAGCGGAGCCGACAGATGCGTTTGTGTTGACGAACATATGGATGTTGTCCACAAACGCCCCTTCGTCCAGACACCGCCGCTCCAGATCGGCACGGATCGCGTTCACCCTTGCTTCCCCGTCCGTATCACTCCTAAAGCCGATGCTCTTTGTTTCGAACAGGGTAGTAAGACCGAAATAGGTGTCCAGCTTGTTGTTCTCGGTGCTCAGTCCCGCCTCATTGGACACGGCGGGCACGGCGTACACATTGATCCGGTGGGCAAGGCGGCTGTACGGCTCCAGCGCCATCAGGCGGCCAAGCTGTACCCGCGCCTCCTGAAGAAATTGCTGCTGCTGATCTTGCGTGTAGCCGTCGCCCAACAGCAGCAGCACCAGATTTTCCCGGTCGTTCCCCATTTTTTGCAGGGTGTAGACCGGGAGCCCCGCCGCCTGTAACGCATGGACGGTGTTCTCCTCCGCTGCCGCCGTCACCTGCGTCGGCAGAACGGTCTCCGTGGCGGACGGGCCGCTGATGGGGACGGCCCCGGCGTGCAGGGGAAGCAGGGTCAATGCCATGCAGGCGGTCAGCGCCCACGCGGCGATCCTCTTTCTCATCATATCTGTTCTCCTTCTGTTCGCGTGTAAGCCAGCGGGGTTCATCCCCCCCGGACAGGCCTTGTATTTTTTTATTATACATGCCGCCCCTTTTGCAAGGCAACCTTTTTGTGAAAAAACAAACAAAAATCCTGCGGATTTTCCCCGTTTCGCCCGCCCTTTTTCATTTCAGAGGTCTTGCGCTCGCTGCCCGCATGAGCCACGCGGTTTTCGCTATCCGCCCGTCCTGTTCTCGTGCCTGTTTGGCCCTAGAAGCGCGGGCGTCCGCCGCGCGCATGCAGCGGATCAACTATAATCCGCCGGCCCTCTGTTTGATACGCGGCCCAGCTTGACGCCTACTGCCCTAATAACCCGGATACGGAGGCACCGGATACGGATAATCCCGCGCAATTAAATACTAAGAAATCTAATACTCAAAAATCAAATACTGATCTATCAAGCACTCATTCATTCTTTCTGCCTGCGGCGGACGGAATGACGGACGGGTTTGAGAAAAAAGCGGAGATCAGAGACCAACAAGTCAAACCGTGGAAAAACTGCAAACAAAGAACAATGAACAATACCGTGGAACTGCTGATTCCGCTCAAGGATAAAGTTGAAAAGTACCTTTTCGATAAAGGTGCGGTGAAACAACGTACCGAAAACGGGAAATTTGAGCCGGAGGCAAGAGTTGACCTCACGAGAAATACAGACCTGGAAATAGTTACAATCTACGATGCAGAAATCCGTGGACTGTGTCATTTTTATTTCCTTGCGAGTAATTATCGGAGCTTGAACTACTTCAGCTATCTGATGGAATACAGCTGTCTGAAAACCTTAGCATGGAAACATCAGTGCAAGCTGTCAAAAATTTATGACAAATACCGGATTGGTGCAAAACGCTGGAGTATTCCCTATGAAACTAAAACAGGCAGGAAAGTACGTAAGCTCACAAAATTTAATGAGATTGATGGAAAATGTTGTGACGATGTGATACCTGCCATCATTACCATTATTGCAAAAGGGCGAACTACAATCGACAGCAGACTGAAAGCGTATCGCTGTGAACTGTGTGGTTATGAGGGAAAAGACAGGAAATATGAAGTGCATCATGTAAACAAGGTAAAAAATCTGAAAGGAAAAGAGCCTTGGGAAGTAGTTATGATTGCAAAGCGCAGAAAAACGCTGGTGGTATGTCATGATTGCCACCAAAAGATTCATCATGGATTAAAAAAATGTAATTGAGCAATACAACGGCGAGCCGGGTGCATTGAGAGGTGCACGCCCGGTTCTGTGAGGGGACTGCGCAAACCTGCCATAGTGATATGATAAGGCGGCGCTTTCCTACTCTACCCGATCTCTTATGCGAACTTAAATTCAAGCTATTGGCAGTCCCATTTCTACCGCTATGGGCGCTTGCCGTAAAGGAGAGTGAACGATATGAACCCGAAAATCATGAAGCTCCGTGGGGAGCTGGAGAAGAACAAAGGCAAAATCTCCGATCTGCAAGGCCGCAACCGCGAGCTGGAAAAGCAGATTCGTGAGCTGGAGGACACCGATTGATGAAAAAGAGCTGGCCGACCTCTGGCAGCTCCTTGTCGGCAGCATGACGGGCGGCAGCGACGCGCTGACACCGGACGGCAATCTGACGCTGATCGACGATATTGGCTCCAACACCAAGGCAGGAAAACAGTTCATTACGTTGGAAGGCAAGAAGGGTATCACTGCCGCCATTCCGAGGCGGACGTAGAAAGCCGCTGCCACAAGATGCGCCTGAACGCCGCGGAGCTGGAACAGGCGGTATTCCTGACCGCTGAAAAAGCAGATGGAAGCCACCGCGCCGCTTGCCCCTGACGGTACGCTCCGGGTAGATGCTTCCGTACCGGAACGCGCCGAATATGAGCAGCAGATTGAGACGCTGCAAGACGGCAAGCGCACGTTGTATGAACGCTATCTCATGGGCGAGATCGACCTGAATACCTACAAGGCGGAAAAAGCTACGTGCGACGAACTGCTTCTGAAAACGAAAAACGCCTATGCCGCAGTATTGGCACAGGCAAAGCAGAAGCAGGACGAGCAGGCTCGGTAGGACAGCCGCAAGGAAGCGTCCAAAGCGATTTTCGATGCTGACACGCTGACCACCGAGCTGGCCGAGCTGCTGATCGACCGGGTGCTGGTGTACCCCGATAAGCGCATTGAGATTGCATATAAAATCCAAGACATTTTCGCTTGAGGTGGCAGACATGAAAATCGCTTTCTATTGCAGAGTGGACGGACAGGGCTTCGGCTTTGTCCTCCCCGATGAAGCTGACAAGCTCCGCGAGTTTTTCGCCGAGCATCAGGATAAGCCTGTGCTTGAAAATCCATCAAGCGTAAGATATAAATTTTTTGTCGTGTGCTTGACATACGGGTGCCTGAGATCATGCACTCGAATGACTTTCAGGTTATTCCTCTGGAGAAGTTCCTCAAAGTGACGGGTAATATAATCTGGCTTGAACAGCGTTCCCATGTCATTGACAAACACGAAATCCAGATAGTTTGTATCATATGATTTGCGGTACAGCTTCTGATTTTGCATTTGTTCCTCACGACGCTGAAGCAGCTCTTTCTCGATTATCGGAACCAGCGGAAGGCGGCGGCCGCAGCAGCATTCTTCGGTTGAGAGTGTACCCATATCACCGAGCATATATCGCAGACGCGGCTGAACATAATTGGTCAGATCAGTGATCGCAAGCACACCGCTCTGTCCGTTCAGCACCGGTTCATATGTGACAGGGTCAAGAACCTCTATGATACAGTTTTCTGCAGTGATGTGAATGCCGCCGGACGGACAGGTGTAGGCGAGGATACCGGCATCACGTGCACCGTATTCGTTTGCCACCGGACAGTCGAATACACGCGCGATCAAATCTTCCTGCCACTTTTCGAGCGTTTCTGAGGTGGAAACAACTGCTTTCAGGGAAAGCTGCGGTTTGATGTTTGCGGCATCAAGCGTTTTTGAAAAAACAGTCAAAATCGTTGCGTAGCCGTATAGATATTCGGGCTTATAGCGCTCAAGAAACCGAACATGCTTAGAAAGGTCGCGTTCCGTCAGATTGTAAGCGGACAGGATACGGCGATTTTTCAGCAGACTTTCCTTGATACGGTTTTTCAGCTGAGCCTGATTGCTGAGCTCGATCGGACTGCCCCAGAGCATGACACTGCGGCTTCCCGGGGTGATGCCATACCAGCTGAGGCTGCGCCATCGTGCCGCTTAACGGCGAAAATGCATGTCAGCAGTATTTAAATCAGTGCTCGCTTGCTGTGCAGGCGAGCAAAACGGGCAGCATTGTTAATTTCTGCAGATGGCATATCAGATGCAATAATCAGACAATCCGCTTGCTCGAGAAAACCCCGGTTTCCCCACCTGTAAATTCAAAATTCCGCCATAAAACTGTGATTTTCATCATTTTTCACCAAAACGACCAAAAACACGGCATGAATTTCATTATTTTCAACGCAATATTCCTTGTGACGCGGCACGGGAAATATGGTATAATATACAATATGGATAATGAATTATTATGCACTTTCGGGAGGTGTAACTATGGATGAAAACATGAATAAGGACGATTTTATGAACGATCTGTACGATTACCTCTGGATGCCGGAGGATGAGCAGGGAGCGCTGTACCTGCATCAGAATATCCTGTTCGGCCGCGCGGCTGACGAGGAGAAAATTGCCTGCGCAACCCTTCCGTATCTGTTCCGGCTCGGCATCACGCCGCAGATGCGCGGTTATGAAATTTTATGCCGCGCCGTTATTCTGTACCTCCTTGACGGCATTCAGAATTCGACCCACCTTACCCTGCTCCTGACGATTGCTGTCGAGCGCGGCACCTCGCTTACCTCTGTGGAGCGCGCCTGCGCCGCTGCGATCAGATATGCGTGGAACGAAGGGTATATGTCCGCAGACGATGAGGGTCCCGATGCCCTCGCATTCCGCGAAATGCCGACGGTGACACAGTTTATCGACCGTCTTGCAGCGGCTGTCCGGAGCAAGCTCGGCGACGAAATCAAGCTCTAAACGGGCCGTTCATCAGGTATTGCCGCGAAAACTGCGCTTTATCAGCAGGTAAAATCCGTCCGCTGCTCGCGCTGGCCCCATATCTCGGCATCGTTTTCATTTCGCAGCTGCTTTTCGGCAGCTGCTTTTTTATGCAGAAAAGCTGCCGTTTGTACGTAAAAACGGATGTTATTTTCCCCTTTTTGGGCGCTCAAAGACCGATTTCCGTGCCGTACACGAGCCGGATCATATCCGCAAACGCGGTGATGCAGCCCTTGTTTGTCGGCTTGCGGCGGAATGTTAGAAGCGCCGTGCACGGGTCGCCCTTTATGCCGCGCAGGCCGCCGTTGTTCCATGCCGTCGCAATCGCATGGCGAATCGCGCGCTCTACCGCACTGACCGTCGTACCGTGCTCCAGAGCAATCCGGGGGTAAATCGTTTTGGTGATCTCCCGCATCTCCGACGGATTGAGTAAAAACTCGACCACCGCACTGCGTAGGTAGCAGTATCCTGTAACGTGCGGCGGAATACCAAGCTGGTAAAGATATGGCGTCAAGCGAAATTCAATCTCCCGTGCGAGAGAAGAGTGTTCTTTTTCGACAGATTCCGCTTTTTTCACAACAACTTCATCATCCATCATCAACATCATAACCACGACCTCCGATAAACAATTCTCTTGAATATGGTATGCAGAAAGGAAATTTCCTTCTTTGATTCACATTATATCACGAGAAAAAACAGGAAAAAAGAAGAAAAATTCGATGGATTATCCATAATCTTACTGCTATGTCGAAAATCGAGGCGCAGAACAGCAGGTTGCACAAACAGACGCAGAAAGTCCCGCTTTTTACGCTAAGATCCCACTATCCGGAAGAATTCAAGGCCGTCTGCGAATGAGCCCCGGCCGCCCTCCGGCCCAACGGCAGTTTAACCTGTTTTTCACGCTGCGTGTCAATATTGTATGAGAATATTTCAAATTGCTGTAAAAAACGTCGAATGACACGCTGTATGGTTTGAACGGCTCTGCTTTGTGAAATTTTATATAAAATGTACAAATTCGACATGAAACGACAGAATACGGCATCACCGGACCACCGGAGTGCGGCGCGCGAAGCCGAAACCGTTCTTGACCTTTACAGCGTTTCATCTTATAATAAAAGATGAATAGTTACCCTTTTAAAGCACCCGTTAAACGGTATCAAACTCTGGGGAGGACGAAATAAAATGGATATGAAAAAACTTGCAGGCGATAAGGCTGCCACTTATGTAAAGGACGGCATGGTAGTCGGTCTGGGCACCGGCTCGACCGCTTACCACATGGTAAACGCGGTAGGCGAAATGGTCAAGAACGGTCTGAAGATTCAGGCGATCCCGACCTCCAAGGCGACCGAGGCGCAGGCACGCGAGCTGGGCATCCCGCTGCTCACCATCGACGAGCTCGACCATGTTGACCTCGCGATCGACGGCGTAGACGAGATCGACCCGCAGTTCAACGCCATCAAGGGCGGCGGCGGCGCACTGTACCGCGAGAAGGTTGTCGCTTCCATGGCCAAGGAAGTCATCTGGATCATGGACGAGTCCAAGCTCGTCGACAAGATCGGCGCATTCCATCTGCCGGTCGAGATCGCGCAGTACGGCTCCAAGCAGGCGATGGAGCGCATGGCCGGCTACGGCTGGAACCCGGTTCTCCGCGTCCGCGACGGCAAGACCTTCGTCACCGATAACGGCAACTATATCGCAGATCTGCACCTCGGCGCAGGCTTCGACATTCAGGACGTTTACTCCAAGCTGACCGGTATGCTCGGCGTTCTGGAGCACGGTCTGTTCCTCAATATGTGCAAGCGCATGATCGTCGGCCACTCTGACGGTACGGTCGATGTCATCGAGAACCCGTCCAAGTAAGACGGGCGGCATCCCACAGCAGGAGGAATGAACATGGATTATAACGAGCGAAACGGTTCGTACAGCGACGACGAGCTGCTCAGCCGCTTTTCGCGCCCGGAGACGCCGCGCACGACCGTGCAGGACGATATCCCGGACGACCCGGCCGCGCTTCGCCGAGACCGCGGCCCGCGCCCCGGCATCCGCATGGCGAGCGGCCGCCCGATGCGCGGCATGAAAATGCAGCGCCCGACAGGACGCAAAGGCAGTCCGAACTACCGTGCGGCGCTCTGCGGCGCGGTTCTCGCGTTCTTCGTGATCGCCCTGCTGTTCTTCGTCCTGTTTATGTCGCGTGGCGGCAAAATCAAGGAGCTGAACAGCCAGATCGACACGCTGGGTCAGGACAAGCAGTCGCTTTCCGCGCAGATCACCTCGCTCCAGCAGCAGGTCGACACCCTGACCGCGAGCATGACGAGTGCTCTGCCCGACGCGACCGTGGCGGACACCAACACCATCGCGGAACTCATTCCGCAGCTTGCAGACGGCAGCACTTATGTCGTACAGAGCTCGGCCTCGCAGCTCCGCTATATCAAGGTCCCGGAGGGTTATCTGATCGACAAGCTCGGCGAATACCGCGACAACTCGTCGGCTTACGCCGCAGCACAGGGCGACGCGCCGATCTGCACGTATTATGTGCTGTTCACCGACCGCGTCATCGGCCTTGCTGAGGGCAACGTCGGCTTCGTCAGCATGGACAGAGCCGCGACCGGCAGCACGACCACCACGCCGGACGGCTTCTACGATTTCGCCGCATCGTTCTTTAAGTAAACAGCAAAGGCAGCTGCTTCGCATCGGCTTTCCGACGCGGCGGCTGCCTGCCTTTTTCGAATAGAAGGGAGAAAGGGGCGATTTCTCATGAGAACACCGGAGGAACAGCTGGTGGATGCCAGCCTGGAAATAGGAAAGGCGCTGCTGCTCGCCGGGGGCGAGGTAACGCGCGTCGAGGACACCATCACGCGCATCCTGCACGCCTACGGCATGCGCGAGATCGGTGTATTCACCATCACCTCGCTCATCGAGGTGACAGCCTGCACACCGGACGGCGATGAGATCGTAAAGGCGCGGCGGATCGCCGGCAGCTATGCAACCGACCTCGACCGTGTGGAGCGGCTGAACGCGCTCTCGCGCGAGATCTGCGCGCAGTGTCCGCCGCCGCAGACGCTCGCCGCCCGTATTGAGGCGATCAGGCGGCCGCGTACCGAGGCGGCGTGGATCAGCTATGCCGGCGCGGTGCTGACCGCATGCAGCTTTGCGGTGTTTTTCGGCGGCTCAGCGGCCGATATCCCCGCCGCCGCCATACTGGCCTGCCTCATCTGCTGGATGGACCGCAGAGGCTTTTACAAGAAGGCAAATCAGCTGCTGTTCTATCTGCTCTGCTCGATGCTGACCGGCTTTCTCGGCTGCGTGCTCGTCCGCATGGGTGTAGGTGTCCACCTCGATAAAATCCTCATCGGCTGCATCATGCTGACCATACCGGGCATCTCGATCACCTACGCGATGCGTGATATGCTGCTCGGCGAGAGCATTACCGGCCTGTTCCGCTTTATCGAGTCGCTGCTCATCGCCGCGACCATCGCGGGCGGCTTTCTGCTGTCCACCGTAGTGGCAGAGGGGGTGCTGGGATGAGTCAGATCATTGCAAGCATAATCGGCAGCATCGGGTTTTCCATCGTGTTCGGCATCCGCCGGGCATATATGCTCCCCATCGCCGTCAACGCAGGCCTGTCCTGGGCGGTGTATCTGCTCGTGAACGGCTTTGCCGGGGACTTTGCCGCCAACATGGTCTCCGCCATGTTTTGCAGCCTTGTCGCGGCGCTGATGGCGCGGCGGCTGCGCGTGCCGACGGTCGTGCTGCAAATGCCGGCGACCGTCCCGATGGTACCCGGCGGCAGCCTGTACTACACCATCTACTACGTCTTTGCGGGCAATATGCCGACCGCAAAGAGCTACTTTTTCTTCACCGCACGCGCCGTTTTCGGCATGGCGATCGGATTTGCGGTCGTGAGCGTGCTGTTCAAGACGATCGACGCAAGAAAAACCGCACGCTGACACGGGATTTTCAATAAAAAAGCAGGGAAACCGAGGCAACTATCCCGGTTTCCCTGCTTTTTACTTTGTGTTAGAGGTTGTGCTGGAGCTTTGCCGCCTTGAGCGTATTCTTCATCAGCATGGTGATGGTCATCGGGCCTGCACCGCCCGGGACCGGGGTCATATAGGACGCCTTATCCATTACCTCGGGAGCCACGTCGCCGCAGACCTTGCCCTCGGCGTTGCGGTTGATGCCGACATCGATGACGACCGCACCCTCCTTGACCATATCCGGGGTGATGAAGCCGGCCTTGCCGACGGCCGCGACCAGAATATCCGCGCGGCGGCAGACCTCAGCGAGATCCTGCGTGCGGCTGTGGCAGATGGTCACGGTGCCGTGACGGTGCAGCAGCAGCATGGCCATCGGCTTGCCGACGATATTCGAGCGGCCGACAACGACGCATTCTTTGCCCTTGGGGTCGATCTGGTACTCGTCGAGCAGCTCCATCACGCCTGCCGGGGTGCAGGGCACGAAATCGAAATTGCCGACCATGATCTTGCCGACGTTGACCGGATGGAACGCATCGACGTCCTTCCGCGGGTCGATGGCGTCGATGACGGCCTGCTCCGAGATATGCTTCGGCACCGGCATCTGACACAGGATACCCGAGATCTGGGGGCTTTCGTTGAGCTGCGCGATCAGGCCGAGCAGCTCCTCCTGCGAGGTCTCCTCGGGCAGGGCGTACTTTTCGCTGTAAAAGCCGCACTGCTCGCAGGCGCGCTCCTTGTTGCGCACATAGATCTCGCTGGCCGGGTCGTTGCCGACGATAATGACCGCAAGGCCGGGCGTCACGCCCTTTTTCTTCAGCTCCTCGGTCTCCGCGAGGATACTGCCGCGCACCTTGGCGGACAGCGCCTTGCCGTCCATTCTTACTGCACTCATGCTGTTTCTCTCCTTATGATTATGATTATTCGCCCTTGTTTTCGTCCGTTTTCGGCATATAAAACGCCTTTGCTACCTTAATCCGGTGATACTGCCGCGCGAGCACTGCGATCGCCGCGACACAGCTGATGATGGCGAGCAGCTGCGAGACGCGGACCGAGCCGATATACAGGCTGTCCGTGCGCAGGCCCTCGATCCATGCGCGGCCGGCGCCGTACCATGCGGCATAGAGCAGCGCGATCTCGCCCTTGAACCTGCGTTTTTTCGAATAGAAATGCAGCAGGACGAAGCCGGCGAGGTTCCAGAGGGACTCATAGAGGAAGGTCGGGTGGACCATGCTCTGGCCGTCGATGGTCATGCCCCAGGGGAGGGTCGTCGGGCCGCCGTGGGCCTCGCCGTTGACGAAATTGCCCCAGCGGCCGATGGCCTGCCCGAGCAGCAGACCGATGCCGGTCAGGTCGAGGCAGGGAAAAATTTTGAGCTTCCGAACACGGGTATAGATCAGCATGCCGAGCACCGCGCCGATGACGCCGCCGTAGATGGCAAGACCGCCGCTGCGGATGTCGAGGAAGCGGTACCACGGAATGCCGGGGCCGAAGAACTGGTCCCACTCGAAGATGACATAGTACAGGCGCGCACCGACGATGGCGGACGGCAGGCAGATGAGCACGAGATTGAGAATGTCGTCCTGCGTGACGCCGAACTGCTTTGCCCGGCGCAGGCAGTACGTCACGGCGAGCAGCACGCCGATGGCGATGATGACGCCGTAGAATTTGATCTCGAAGTTTGTTCCCGGGATGCAGAAGCCGTCGGGCGGATTAATGCCCTCAATGCCGAGCCCGGGGAAGCTGATGGGACTGGTTAAGAA
>OGDU01001190.1_pt1 | contig 22123 bp, 23 predicted proteins | sample 1570371 | NCBI WGS metagenome assembly OGDU01 (sample SAMEA2581977, study PRJEB24529) | metagenome | biome: Human gut stool | place: China | collected 2011
AGACAGGAATCTGGTTACCCGATATATCCGAGACTGAGTGAACAAACAGAATGTTAATTGTGAAAAAATAACCCACATTTGTTTGGGTGATAAAATACTTTTTTGTACCTTTGCAGTGTCTTGATTGACATTGTTCAAAGGGACGTTATTTATTAATAGGGTGAGCCAGATACTCAAATAAATCCGTAGGGCAGCGGTGCATTACTTATGGCAAAGAGAGAAATCCCTTTATTCATAGTAGATACCAGTCGCAATCATAAACGTGGTGAATGTGACTTTCTTGTTTGTACCGATAAGGACAATGGCTTCCTCGCCAAGGTCGATTATGTGGATGGAGAAAAAGAGGAAGTGGGGGACGATTACAGAATTGGATGCCCACGAAATGGTGTCAGCCTTCGCATACAGATATATCAGATGATTGGTACTCATCCTAATGTGGGTAATATCAGAACTCTACTCAAAAAAGGTATGGATTATTTTATGAAGACCGTTTCCTGTAGTATTCATCTGCTTAATCCAAGCAAGGAAGAGTGTGCTGATTATCTCAATACGATGGTCAGAATGAACAGACAGTATCTGGATGATGCCGGTTCTGATTACCAGGCACGGAAGACGGTTCAGCAATCTATCATCATGTTGCAAGCTTCCGCTAAATTTCTAAGAGAAGAATAAGTTTAATTTTTCAAAATTCTATAGTATGGATATTATTGAACTTTCAAAGATTGCTAAAGATTATTATAATAGCGTTAGAACACCTTCTTTAAAACAAGGTTGGGAAAAGTATGTCTTGACTGACGGAAAGACGGCTCTTTTTGTAGGAGCTGCTTATCAACCCAAAAAGGGTGAAGTGGTTTTCTACCTGGTTGTCAAGAATAAAAATGTTCTGTGCCAGCTTTACAAAACGTATGAAGAGCCGAAATCTTTGGAAAAGAACAATCAATAATAAGCAATATGAGTCAAGCAGAAGTAGATACAGCTAACAGGCTGATAATAGATTCAATCACGAAATACAAAGTCATCGTTGCAGGATGCAGAGACTTTGCAGATTACGAACTGCTGAAGGAGAAGTGTGACTTCTACCTACAGAATAAGAAGCCGGAAAATATCGTAATCGTCTCCGGTCATGCCAGTGGTGCTGATGCCATGGGTGAACGCTATGCCCAGGAACGAGGTTACGAGCTGGAGACTTTTCCTGCTGACTGGAAAGCCAATGGTAGAGCTGCCGGACCAATCCGAAATGCAAAGATGGCTAGCGTGGCTCATACACTTATCGCCTTCTGGAATGGCAAGAGCCGGGGCACAAAGAACATGATAGATACAGCCAAGAAGCATAACTTGCAGGTAGCTGTAGTTAGATATTAATAAATAAAATACATAAGATTATGAAACAGAATCAAAACAACATAGATTGCGCTCCTACTAAACAAGAGGAAGGAGTAGCAAAGTGCTTAATTCAGATGTGCAAGGACTCCAATGCTGCTATTACTTCCTTCAGAATGGATTGTGAAGATGGCTACGAAGTGACGATTTCTGCTCGCAAGAAGGGAAAGAGGATATATAACGAGTTCTCTCTAGAAGAGTTCGAGGCAATCAAGGCTATGGCAGAAGAGAAGCTTGCCCAGACTGAGGATAAGCAGAAGCTCCAGGACATCATCGATGTTTGCGAAAGCAATATTGAAGATATCAAGGAAAAGGAGCAAGAGAACCTTAAAGAAGAGGAGGAAGAATAACAGAATTAGTAACCTTAGTTAGGTGTTAATTATGGAACAACATGAAAGTAAGATACAACATATCACAGAACGTGATCATGTTGGCTTTACAAATAATATAGAATCTCTTATAAGAGTCATTAGAGGAAAGCAAGTAATGCTCGACCGCGATTTAGCAGAGCTATATGAAGTGGAAACGGCACAGTTGAATAGACAGGTGAAACGTAATATCGAGCGCTTCCCGGAAGATTTTATGTTTCAATTGACTAAAGAAGAAACTGAAATCTTGAAATGCCAATTTGGCATTTCAAGATGGGGCGGCGACAGACATTCCCCTTATGCCTTCACTGAAAATGGCGTAGCTATGTTGAGCGGTGTTCTTCGTTCTAAAACGGCAATTGAAGTGAATATTCGCATAATGCGAGCTTTTACATCAATGCGTCATTTTATGGTGAACAACGCTTCTGTGTTCAGCCGCTTGGAAACAATTGAGTACCATCAATTGGAAATGCTGCAGCATCAGCAAGTGACAGACAAGCGTATAGATGAGGTGTTCCGTAAATTAGATGAAGGCAGCGCAAAGCCAAAGCAAGGTGTGTTTTATAACGGACAGATTTATGATGCCTATACATTCGTGGGCGACTTGATTAAAAGTGCTAAGAAACGCATAATTCTCATAGACAACTATGTTGACGAGACAGTATTGACCTTGCTTGACAAAAGAGAAGAAAACGTGCCTGCGGTTATCTATACTCAACAAATAAGCCGTCAATTTCAACTCGACATAGACCGTCATAACGCCCAATATACACCGATTGACGTTGAAGCATTCCGGTTGTCGCATGACCGTTTCCTTTGTATAGACGATGATGTATATCACATAGGAGCATCCATCAAAGACTTGGGCAAAAAATGGTTCGGTTTTTCGAAAATGGAAATACTGACACCGGATGAATTGTTGGAAAAAATAAATAGAAGTTGATAATTTTTCTCGTTAATATGAAAAAACTGTTTTCTTTATAATATATTGTAAATTATGCATATTGCAACATTATGATAGCAAACGAAAAGCAACAAAAAATAGCAGCTGCTGCCTTCGCCAAGAAATCAGAGTCAGGCTCCATCGACAAGGAGAAGGTTACAAAGTTTGAAAGTATGGTTTACAGAGCATTGGCAAGCGGTATCATCACTCAATCCAAGGCTGCTGCCCTGCTAAATACCACCACGGTAGATGTTGTACGCAATTTTGTGATTGTTTGATATCAATAGAATAAATAACTAACACATCTTAAATATGAAGAAGATAATTTTGTTTCTTCTTGCAATCCTATATGTAGGAATATGCAAGGCGCAGCTCTCGGCTGCAGACTGTAAGTATGTACTAGAGATTTTCTGTAGAAACTACTATGGTTCCTGCTTCGATGGGAAGACGTATGTGCCCAACACCATCATCATCACAAGTGTGGGCATTGACCAGAATAGCGGTGGAACCTTTGTGTCCGGGCTTCATTCCTATCAGGGACAGTATATTCCGTTCCGGGGGAGAAAGACCCATACCAATGTGCAGTTCAACGCTGTGATCGTCCGTCAGCCAAAGCGTGACTATGTGGTATTCAACAAATGGTATGAACCGGACATGCTCAACCGAAAGGGTGGATGGGAGACCGGACAGAAACTCATCACCTACAAATAGAATTATAATAAAAGATAAAGGATATGTTTGAAAAAAGAATCAAATTTGGCTGTGGCTTTATCGTCATCTTCTTTGTGGTGATGATATGTATTGCCATGTGGTCGCCTTGGTTTGCCTCAGGCGTAGTAAGCAGCGACCAGGAGGACAGCGCACCGGAGATTACCATGATGGCTTCTCCTAAAACGCTTCATATCTCCAAATTCACGGTAGAAGACGTCTTGGAAGATGGCAGCGCAGTAGCACATGTGGAAGACTATTCCGCTGATATAGACTTTATGGGTAAAGTGCTGTTTCAGAATGATGGAACAGACAGCTACGTGAATGACCAGATTATCACTGCTCCTAAAGGCAAGGTGGAACAGATAGGAACATGCAAGTATTTCGATACCACCATTCCGGTAATCAGAATCATAAAATAGAAGAGGTATGCAGAATAAAAGTATAAACGAAATCACTCTGTTCCGCTATCTTTTTAATCTCGACAACAGAAATCTGCCTCAGAGCATTCTTTCATGGTTTGCTAAAGTTGGCAATGATACGGATTCAGACAGAGAACATGCGGTGAAGGATGGGGAGGTTTCCTTGTCATAAAAAGCCGTTCTCCGGCAGTAAGAACCCCTAAGAATAATAGAACTATCAGTTTAGCGTCTCATAACTATTGGTAAAGTTGCGAGGGAGGAGGTGGATTTTTTCACCACCTCCCGATTATTGCATTTACTTTAAAGCAGAAACAATCAGAACCGAGAGGTAATCAAAAATTTCGACTACCTCCCGATAAAAAGTAATATGATGGAAAGAATGAATAAAGATATATCGGGTGAGCACCAAATGCTGTTCATCATTCGTGATTATGATCGCAAGGTTGAAGAGAATATGGAGCTACGCAAGGAAGTGTGGAAGAACTTTCTTCTGCTCTTGCTACCCAGGAAACAGAATTGAAGAAGGCAAAGAGAGAGTTGAAGAAGATACCCTCTTTGAAAGATAAGGCTATACAGCTTGAAGCAGCAAAGCGCAAGAACGAGAAATTGACCAGGCAGGTTGGATTGCTTTTTAAATGCATAGTCTATGTTCGCAACCAAACTAGGCATCTTTTGTCGATAGTCGAGGTTCCTGGTTTGCGTGATCTGGAACAGCTTATGAGTGAAGCTCTTAAAAAATATGTAGAATAATTTGCTCGTTTCAAAGAAATACCTTATCTTTGCAATTGTAAATACGCACCAGAATTTGGTGTTCCTTCTTAAATTGGGCATCGCCGTGGAGACATCCGTAAGGGTGTCTCCTTTTTGCTTCTTTCTTGTCATATATGTGAATGATTGTTGTTATACCCTAATATTAACTTAATTTGTTAGGTATCTTTGTTGTTTTCTCTTGAAAGTGTTAAAATAAAAGGTTATGCGTTTTTTCTTTTTATCTGTCTCTTGATTTTTGTACCTTTGCAGAAATATAGCATCATTTAATGGCAATTAAACAACAAAATATATTTTTATGGTAAATTACAAGATTAGAAAGAAACACTTGGGTAATAATCTAGGTGTTTCCTGCTCTTTCAAGAGCTTCCTTTTAGTGGTAATTATAATGATTGTTACTACTAGTAACTCGTTGGCAAAGACAAGTTTTGCAGTAATTAATGAAATCCGCTATGCCCTTAATCAGGAGACTAAGACGGCGACGGTACAACCCAAACCCAGCCTCTATTTTGGTAGAATCGCAATTCCTGATTCTGTCAAAGATACCAATGGAGTAGAATATACCGTAATAGAATTGGGTGACAATTGTTTCTCAGGTTGCACTGGACTGACTTCCGTGACGATACCATCTACGGTTAATAAGCTTGGTTGGAACAGCTTCAGTGGATGTGAGAAACTGACTGGTATTATTATCCCTTCTGAGGTGAAGATAGTAGGTGATGGATGCTTTAATGAGTGTCGAGGACTTGTAACTGTAACTATCAACAATGGTGTTAAAGTCTTGGGAAACAAATGCTTTTCCGGATGTACTAAGATGGCTTCCATTGAAATCCCTTCAAGCGTAACAACTATGGGAGACAACTGCTTCTCAAATTGCAGCAGCTTAAGTATGGTAACCATCCCTTCTTCGGTAACAAATCTAGGAAAAAACAGTTTCTCCGGGTGTAGCCGTTTAACTTCCATTACAGTATCTTCTGGTGGTAACAAACTGGAGAGTTGTTTTAGTGGATGTGAAAATCTGGCTTCCGTTATCATTCAGCCTGGAGTCAGGGAACTGGGAGATAATTGCTTTGCTGAGTGTGCCAATTTGACCTCTATTAAAATTCCATCATCTGTTACTAAGTTCGGCGAGAACTGTTTTAAAGGATGCAGCAAACTGACCTCTATTGATATTCCAGCCGGGATTACTGAATTTGGAAAGGGATGTTTCTCAGGTTGCACAGGACTGACTTCCGGAACGATACCTGCATCTGTAGTACTCGTAGGAGATAACTGCTTCAATGGCTGTGACAATTTGGTTTCTATCGAAATTCCTTCAAGTATTGCCAAGATTTCGAAAAAGTGCTTTTCTGACTGCAAGAAATTGACTTCTGTGACTATCTTACCTGGTGCTGAAGTGTTGGAAGATAGTTGTTTTGCAGGATGCAGCAATCTGACAACAATCAAAATACCGTCAAGTGTTTCTAAAATAGGTGAAAGCAGCTTCTATGGTTGTAGCGGACTGACTTCTGTTTCCATTCCTACAGGAGTGAAAGAGTTGGGATGGAGCAGCTATGCGGAATGTACAGGACTGACTTCTGTATCGATACCTGCTGGAGTAACCGAATTGAACGATAGCTGTTTTGCAGGATGCAGCGGCTTGACTTCTGTTTCCATTCCTTCGAGTGTAAGTCGTTTGCCGAGCAATTGCTTCAAGGGATGTATAAGATTGACTTCTGTGGATATCCCTTCTGGAATGGTTGAGTTGGGAGATAATTGCTTCGCTGGATGTGCCAGATTATCTTCTGTAAATATTCCATCTACAGTTACAAAAATAGGTTGGAACTGCTTCAGTGGTTGTGAGAAACTGAGAAATGTCGTTGTTCCTGGAGGGGTAAAGGAAATTGGAGAAGGCTGTTTCAAAGAATGTAGTAATTTGTCTTCTATATCAATTCCTTCGAGTGTAACTTCCTTTAGGGATAATAGCTTTTCAGGTTGTGAGAAACTGTCTGTTATAACCCTTCCAACTAGTGTATCTAAACTAGGAGTAAGTTGCTTCAAGAACTGCAACAATCTCGATACGTTATATTTCAAGGGAGCTATGCCTATTGGTATCGTTGATGCGGAGATTCCTACTACTTGCCGTATTATGGTGCCAAATGAGCATCTTGATACATACAAAGAAGAACTGAGTTCTGATTATAGGTATCTGGAAGCCTGGAATCCTGATGATTCTGATGAATATGCTACCGAACAGTGTGCTACTCCGTCTATTTCGTATGAAAATGGTGAAGTCAGATTCTCTTGTGATACTCCAGGAGTAAAATATCACTATACCATAACAGATGATGATATCGTCACTAAAGAAGCCAATAAGGAAGGTAAGGTTTCTCTTACTGCTGCCTACAACATATCTGTATATGCTTCTGCAAAAGGCTATAGACTTTCAGAAACAGCAGAAGCAACTTTATATTGGATCGGCAATGAATCGGATGCTACAAACATCAACCACGTTGAAACACGTGGAATTATGGCTTCTACTGATAGGGGAGTTGTTACCGTCTATGGCCTCAAAACCGGTGAGACAGCCAAGTTCTTTACTGTTGATGGGCAATTCATAGGATCTTCTGCTGCAGTAGATGGTGTTGCTTCTTGTGCGGTATCAGAATCACTGGTTATTATAAAAGTAGGCAAATATTCTCTTAAGCTTATGGTTCAGAAAAACTAGCATAATCTTTCGTTGTTTCTATTATAGCAAGAGAGGTGATCAAAAATTTTGATCACCTCTCTTTTTAAATTTATGCTTTTATTTTTGATTTCCGTTTGTCTCACTGTCTTTATTCGTCTTTTTCTGCTGCTGCTGGATGGTAAGTATCATGTCCTTAACTTCTTGGTCGATACGGTTGAAGTTGTTGTACAAGGTTCGTTCCTTCATGTCCGGTGTCTTGAAGGTGTAGAATTTTGGCAGAGGATAGTTTTTGTAATCTTCCTCTTCTGCCTTGATGGCATCCATATCAAAGTTGGTCTTGCAGTAGAACTTTGTTGTCTTGAACTCTTCTGTTGTCAGAATATCCATGGAATCGCGACGGCCCAGTTTGGTTACGGTAAAATCGCGTGCTGTCTGGCCGCATATCCAACCGGTCGGCATATCGGAAATCTTAGAAGCTGGAACGAGACTGTCAAGATTCTCATTCAGGTTGATGGATGTTCTATCTCTATCAATAGTAATTCCCTTCTTAAGCTGTACCACCTTACCGAATATGTCGCCGGACAACCAGTCAAGAGTCTCCTTTGCTCGTGCTGAGCCACTGACTACATTACCTACCGTGGTGATGATCTTCTGCATACCTACCTTGCCATAGTCTGCCTCCAGCTGCGGTAGCTCCTGGAAGCCGAGTGTTACAGCTACCTTATTGCTTCGGGCTGTACCTATCAAACGGTCTATCTTGTGGAAGTAGAGAGTCGGCAACTCATCGACAATGATACTCACCGGAACATTCTTGCCCTGTCCACTGTTTACTCGTGTTACCAGTCGGTTCAGAATAAGTGCGTTCAAGGCTCCGTTGATACTTTCCATTTCCGGGTCGTTGGCAATGAGCAGATAGCTTGGATTATGCGGATCTGAGACCTTAAGGTCGAAATCGTCACCGCTGAATACCCAATATGACTCCTTTGTGGCCAGACGTGAAGTCTGCACACGAAGAGTACCAATCATACCTTCCAACTGTTCCATCGCCTTATTCTTGAAAGCGGTCATAAATGGCCCCAAGAGAGGATATACTTCCGGGTCTGTTTCCAATACCTCGAAAATCTCTTGATAGTCATGATTCAAAAAAGACAGTACATGAGGCATATCTGAATACTGCCCCTTCCAGTATTCCGGCTCAACCTGGACTCCTGGAACGCCTTTTGCAAAGACTCTTCCTGTCAATCTTTTATGACCTGTCTCCTTGTCTGTCATATACTCAGCTACAAGTTCCGTTCCATCCTTGGCGTATGGTTTCTTGTTGTAGTTGACAAAGAAGTATATACATGCTGCGAGGAAGTTGGTTGCTGATTTCTGGAAGAAGTCATCACTTCCGCCATTACCTTTCTGACCCTTCTGGAGTGATTCAATAAGGGTCTCTGCCGTTTCCTGGGCAGCAGCAAGGTTGCCGATATACTTCTGCTGAATAGGATTGACTTTCTTGGAGTATTCTACATCGACGAAGTTGATGATATTGAACTTACATCCTTTAGGCGTATTGCCTTGTGCCATGTTCTTACGATAATGATAGTATAACTTTGTCGCCAGGGTAGGGAACTTATAGTCATAGACAACCATGGCAAAGCCTTTCTTGCTGTGCTGACGTATGGTCGGGTCAATAACTGAGAAGGATTTACCGGAACCCGGTGTACCTACAACCCATGTTCCTCTGAAAGGATTTACGATGTTTATCCATCCCTTGCGGAACTTACCTCTGTAATAATAGCGCATAGGAATGTTGACGGAATATTTGTTGTCAACAAGTTCATCTGTCTGTTCAAAGCTCTCGTTCTCCAGGTTGAACCGGTCTTTCAGCATTCCGTCCTTGAAATACTTTGAGATATTATCCAAGGCTGCATGAATAAGGATGATTCCCAAGAGTGAAAATATCATATAAATCCAGAGGTTAGTCTTCAATATCCAGATTCTTGAATTGCTGTCAAGGTTATAGACGAAGACGGAAAGCATAACCAGTAACAGACCTATGCCTAATGGTATAAAGACCATTTTCCTTGCGTTAAACTCCAACTGCTTCTTGTTCTTTGTTCCGATGCAGGTAATGATCACCAGCATGAGATTGGCAACCTTGCAATATGGCAGGAACTTATAAACTCCCCAGGTTCCCATTCTGTTATGAATGTCAACAACCAGACCGCCAAGAAAATCCAAAGCGGTCGGATCAAGTGCATACATGAAAAATTCGCCTAGCAGCCAGACGTATATCATCGAACGGAAAAAGGTGTACATTCCCTGTAATTCCTTTGATTCTTCCATATATTTTTTTTATTTTCTTGTGTTATATTTGTTTGCTCCTCTTGCATTATCTATCCACCTTTTCTGACACTCTGACACGATATCTGCCATAGGTCTTGTAGATGCTCCTGCCGGATGATGCTTACTATAGTAATACCAGGCATCCATCAGCGTGGTGTATTTGATGGATCGGCAAAGATTGTACATCAGAAGATTCATTCTCCGTAAAGATGCTCGTATCTTGCCTATTGCCATGATACGCTCTTTCTGTGTCATCTTGGGATTTTTTTCTGGATCCTTGTGATAAGGAAGTACGGATTCTATGTCGCCGGCAACCTTTATTCCTGTTTCAAGAATATTATTGTAGATAGAGTTTTTCTTGTCTATGATTGACACGGCCAATACATTCTCTGGAACCTTCAGAACTACAGTCTTCAAATTTCGAACATTGGTAATGGCAAGATCTATCTCATAATAGACTCCATAAAGCTGCGCTGCCAGAGCAAGAATATCATTGTAAGTACTGAGATATTCATTGAATTTTCTCTTGAAATTCGTGACTTTCTTTACTTCATTGTTTAATACGATATGTGCACCCAACTGGGATGTTATCACTGCATCCTGTGCGATGTTCACCTTGGATGCGGCGGCTGCTATTGTTGCAAAGGCAGCAGCTCTGGTCGGATCTACTCCTGCAGACATCCTTGATGGCAACAGGAAAAGTAACACAATACTTATATATATGTATTTATTTCTCATCCTTTTCATCTTTATTGTCTATATAACGCATTACAGGCATAGCAAGCATTCTTCATTCGTCCGAAAGCTTCCCTTGCTATCTGACCATGTGACTTTTCGGCCATACCCAGCGTAGCTTGATTCCATACATCCTGGAAGGAATATATGGAAACACAGAGTGCAAGATGGTGAAGCTTTTTGTTGAGAGACTCCAGTTTCTGGGAGAGATACCAGAGAATCTGTGACCGTTCAGAACCAGTCAAGAGGTTCATGTTACTTGGACCGGTAGCTATTTTTATTAACTTATATACTTCAACAAGTTCTGTCGCCACTTCCATATATATATTAGTCATAGAGATGGATGCGAATGGTCCCTGTGGGTTATGGGATAAAGCCTTGTTTAACTCTATGAGGTTCATGAATGTTCTTACTCCGTCTGCATAGAGACTGCTACATGCCAATACTGTACTTGCATAGTTATATCCGTTTTCAAGGTAATTCATATAATTACGCTCCCATTTCTTCATAATGGATGTCTGTAAATACAGGGTTCCTACTTCTCCGGTAATGGCGGTCTGATCTGCAATTTGCTTGGATATTGTTCCGTTTACCATGGCTTCTCCCTTGGTGAGGGCTGCTATTTCTCCTGGATTTGATTCCGTCACACCGGCCTTGACGCTGCAACCGAAAGACAGGAGCAGTGTCAAGGCAAAATACTTAAGATTGATTCGTAAATTCATATATTCCTCGTCTCTTTTTGTTAAACTCTACTCTGATTCTCAATTCAGATACTACATCAATGGACTCTCTTACCCCTGTCATTATCACTTTCCTGTTATTTCTGTCGCCGGTGTAAATGATGACATCTTTCAGTCCAAAAACCTGCTGAAGGAAGGTTCGGTGCTGCTGATAGTCAACTATTCTATATAGCTCGACATAGTCCATAGAATGCGACAGTATTCCCCTAAGCAGAATCAACTGTTCTGGGGTGATGACATAGACCATACGGAACATATAGATAGCTCTACATACTAAATAAAACAACAGTAACACTCCCGGAATCAGCAGTATGCTGAAATAATCACTTCGCCTTATTGTTGCTTCACCGAAATAAACAAGATAGAAACTGCCTGTCATCAGTATCAAGATGAAAAACTCGTTGATGAAAAACTGAATCCAGTGGGGACGGAGTACTAAAGACTTAAAGCAGTCGGATTGATTTAAACTCATAAATATCTATTTTTGGGGAAGGGGAGAGGCTATAAGCCTCTTCCCATACCGTGAGACATTCCATTTTCCATATCTCTTTGCAGCTTATCCTCATAAAGGGCTGACGCAACGGCTCCAGGAGAAACAACTCCAGGCTTGGAATATACATCCATATATATATCTGGTCCGGAGTGGTCCCTTCGTGACATCATGGATGCTGCTCCAACACCTACCGTTACTGCAGCAAGAATGGCAGCTCCCAGATTAAAGCCTCTTCCTTCCTTGGTTTTCATTTCCACCTCCGGGAAGATCTTGTCAAAGAGCTTCATTCGCTGATAATCGTTGACGACAAGGAACTTGTCATACTGCTTCTGATTGATTTCATGGCTCACAACATTACCATCGATGACTGCGGACATGACGTATTTTCCCTCGATAGGCTTGCCGTCTGCATCCCGCAGCTTCTCAACAGTTATATCTCCAATCTCGGTAGAACGTCCATTTTCTCCGGAACGTCTCCATTCCTTACTCTCCTTGATATTATCCAGGGACTCGCCGTTTACCTGTGCGTCTCCAAGAAGGTTCTTTCGGGTCTGGGCACGGATATCGTTCAAGTTCAGATTCTCGCCATTGATATTTACCTGATAATCATTGGCTGATGGTGGAACTGTTTGACCTTTCTGCTCCTTTGCTTTATCAGTCTGATTTGACTTGTCTGGCTCTGAAACTTTTGCGTCCTGTGTGTTCTTGGGTGCTGCAAACTCTTTAGGCACATACCCCATTCCCTTGGCCTTAAGTTCTTCCAGAACCTCTGGACGGATTTCCTTTTGGGTTCCGTTAGCTTGTAAGGTACCTAAAGGACGGTGAAGGTCTTGTGTCGCTACTACACGAACATTACCCTTGAACTGCTCGTTCCACGGTATCAAGGTTGCCAACATCTGTGCCTTTTCTGAGGAACCTGCATTCTTGAAGGCAAGATACTGGGCCTCGGTAATCTTGAATGACCACATTCCGGCATCCTTGCCGTCTCTGACATTAAGTGTATAGTTGCCGGAGACCTCATCTTTCCAGGCTGTGGCAGAAGTGATGGTTGTTGCTTCCTTTCCAACAACGAAACAGTAATCTCCTTCAAGCTTGGTTGCTGTCTGGGAATTATCAAGACGATCGGAACGGAACGGGTCTGTCAAAGGTCCATTCTTGGATGACTTGATCTGCACTTCCTTGAAAGTACGGTCAAAAAGCTCCAGACGATGCTCGTCATCATAGTTCAGAAACTTCATATAGTCTTCCTTGCTGATATCATGGGTAAAGACCTTCTCGTTGATGACTGCTGTCATCTTATAGGTCTGCCCTCTGTCAACACCGTCACTTGATGGATAGACCTGGATTTCTCCGACACTCACGGCTCTGCCGCCCTTGGTAGGCAAATAAAAGCCCTTAGTCTCATCAAGCTGGCGACCATCAACAACACCAATGGTGTTCCAATGGTCTATGAAACCGGTGCGGTAAGCCTCTCTTGAAGCCGTAAAGTCTATGATATCATTACCTGCGCCAATGGCTTGCTGCTGCTGATTCTTTTCGTTGAGCTTGAGGGAGATATAGTCACGCTCGTTCAATTTTGCAGCTGTAACCTTGTCATCAAAGTCTTCCTTGATGATGTTGTTAATGCAGTGGAGACGTTCGTCAAGGCTATTGCCGTCCTTTTCATTGATGATCTTGCCCTTTTTGGTTTCCACCTTGATTTTCTGGTTGAAAAGAATCTTTGCGTCATCATCACTAAGGTGATAGACAAACGCCTTGGTGGATCCTTTAGCCTTGACGGTCAAGGTCTTGTCCTTCTCGTTGAGTTCAAGCCCATGGGTGGATAGCATGCTATTGATGGTATCTCCTGTTGCCCAACCTAGACCGTTCTGATACCAGGTAATATTGTTCAGACAAGTGACCTTCTTCTTCTCCTCGTCTGTCATTGCAAAAGGTTTTGCCTTCTTTTCCGCTACCTTGATATTTGACAGAACATCATTCTTCTGTTCCGGCTTGGAGTAGAATCCATAGGATCCCGACTTCAACTCTCCGGCAACCATTCGTCCGTCGGGTCTCTCTCCAACGATATAACGACGATCATCATAGAAAAGTGAACCACCGACTCTTCTGAGGTTCACTCCGTGGAAACAACCGTCGAAGGGACCAAAGCAGGATCCATGGAATGGTCTGAATTGGTATGGACTTCCGATTCCATATTCACCAGGCGAGAGTGTATATCCAAAAAGTCCCATTCTCACAGGAGAATTGACGTTTTTTGCAGCAACCCATGACTCTGGAACATGATAGTCTTTCTTAACAAGATTGACAAACGTTGTATAGGCTTTCTTGTTCAGGTTATTTGTTCCCTGATTCACCAGGTCTGCCAGTTGTCTGTCTGTCAAATCATAATAATGAGGAATCTTGTTGTCATGGCTCATGGTTATGAGCTGATAAGTTCCATGTTCCGTGCGCCCGATGTGGGCTTGCATTCCATTTGCCGCTAGCGTTCTACGAAGCTCTGGGGCAACATCCAGCTGCCTAGGGTAGCTGTTTACTCCGATATATCCCATTTTTTTTAAAATTTTAGTTATTGCTTATTTTCTGTTTCCTAAGATTTTCACGAAGTTCAAAAAGAGATTCACAAAATCAAGATAGAGTGTCATTGCTCCTAAAAGACACATCTTTTGCGTACTCTCATTGTCTTCATATTCACGTTGAAAAAGCCTCTTTATCTTTTGCATATCCCATGCCGTAAGACTAGAAAAGACAAACACTCCCACGTAGCTGATAATATATTCTAATCCGCTACTCTTCATAAACAGATTTACTACCGTGGCTATTACCAAACCGATAAGAGCCATGAAGAGAATCTTTCCCATAGAGGCTAGATTCTTACGGGTACAATAGCCATATAATGCCATTGTACCAAATGTTCCTGCTGTAATAAAGAATACCTTGAAAATACTTCCCATGCTATATAGTACAAAGATGCCTGACAACAACACTCCGTTCAAAACGGAATAGAGAATGAAGAGAAATGTTGCCATTACGACCGACAGTCTGTTCAATATTGCATTCAGCACCAAGACCAGAACCATTTGGGTTAGGAGAAGCCCAAGGAACAACGAATTGCTCGTAAACAAGGTTCTCAGAAAGGTAGGAGTGGTAGCTACCCCATAGGCTGTAACCCCTGTAATGATAAGCGTAAATGTCATCCAGGTGAACACCTTGCTCATCAGATTAGTGTAAATACTACTGAAACTATGGTATCTACCGATACTGTCATACTGTATCTGTTCCATTGCTTTATATTTTTATGTCCTCTCCCTTGCTTGTGCAGGAAGAGGACGCTGTTAATTGTTACTTGTAGAGAATTACGCAGGTATGACGGTTTGCCGTATAAGGCTTGTATATATTAATACCTCCCTGACTTGAACCTGTCATTCTGTCCTTAGAGACTCCGGCCCTCATGAGCAGCTTGGCTATATATCTTGCTCGCTTCACACTCAACTTGCGGTTGTAGCCTGGCTTGCCGGTCTTGCTGTCTGCTGCTCCGACAATCCTCACTTTTAGGTCATACTTGTTGACAGCGGCGGCAATCTCACCAATTTCAACCTTCTGCTGCTTATCTACGAGATTGGTTGAATTGATCTTGAAGAAGAAGAGTATTGGAGACTTGATGCCGTCTGCATAACCGTTATTTTGGCTAAGCCTTGCTGCTTCTTCATCGGAAAGTCTCTTGCGAAGGTCGTTGAGTCCCTTGTAGTCATTCTTTGGATATCTGGTGAGATCCGTGACCGTTCCCATATCACCTGTATTGAGAACGCCCAGTGACTTCTTGGCTTCATAGCCCTGCTTGCCTAGATCAACAGTAAGTCCGATGCTTGCCTGGAAGAGGTCATCTCCGAAATGCTTTTCATTTCCAACTCCATCAAAATGCTGGAAGGTAGAAGTTCCGCCCAATTCGGCGGTCACATGCACTCTGTCTGCTACTCGATAACTTACCATTGCTCCGTATGACAAGGCAAATGGTCTGTTTCCTACAGTGGAATTTCTCATGATTCCTGCTCCCACGTATGGTACGAAATCCCATCGGGGTAGGGTGGCATAGCTGTCTCGATAGTAACTACTGAGATTGTACAGGATATCTACATGGAGATTCTGGTAGTTCATACTCTCTCCGTTGCAGTTGTCAAAATTGAACCCCTGATAGGCTATCCTGGTTCCAAAGAAACGAGAATGCCACTTTCCTGCACTTGCAGAGAACATATATTTAATTCTTCCGAACATATCATCACATCCAAGGGGTACTCCATTGAAGATGGATACGCCGGACTTGACGGATACAAACCAGTTGGAAGAGAAGGATGACAGATGAAACTTCTCCTGACCGGAGAAGAATGGCTTGGCATTGTCATTTGCCAATACTACAGGTGTATTCTGGGAATACTTGATGTAATCCTTCTCGTCATCACCATATATCTGGGCATTTGCCAGACTGCAGACAAAGGCTGCTCCTAAAATCAACGATAATTTCTTTTTCATTATTTATATATATTAATGTATAACTTTTTGTTTATTTCTTCTTTTATATCTTCAACGCTTTCTGGTCATAAATATACAGCTTGTGCTTCTTTATGATTTTCTCACAGCGTGTTACATAGTCTTTTCGGGTCGCATAGCCGGAAGCCTTGATGGTCTTAAGCCAGTTATGATAGTCTGTTGGGCCGTATCTCCAACACCGGGCATACCGGTCACTCATCAGTAGCCTTGTATGGTACTCTACTCCCTCTTCTACACAGGAGAAGTTGCAGAACTTCTCGTTGGGACGGTCATCGTTATGTAGGCTGTATGGAAGCCCCTGACGCAACCAGCTGCTGCTGCATTTGATGCCGAAGTAATTATTGCCCTTCTGCGCCAGGTCGCTGTTTCCCCATCCACTCTCATAAGCCATCTGAGCCAGAATGACTGATGCCGGGATTCCGTACTTTTTCTGCTGACGCATCGCTATGTCGGCATATCGGCGGATGAAATCTTCCGGGGTGGAAAGATTGTCACCATCAAGATTCAATGCCTTCAGTGCCTTCTTGCGCGTTTCCCTGATATGCAGGAGCAGATTGATAGGATCATCAAGCTGACCGTGATATCTGCTTGTCAGATGCAGATGCGGACCGGTTGAACGGCCTGTATTGCCACTTACGCCTATTGCGTCTCCTGCCAGTACTGCTTGTCCCTGTCTTACCCAGATTTGGGATAAATGGCAATAGCTTACCATATATACGCCATATCTCATGACTATATATTTCCCAGAACCTCTATCACTACCTGTTGCTTCTACCAGACCGTCAAACATACTGAGCACTTCCTCGTATCTGGCTTTCAGATCCAAACCGTTATGCCGCTTATGCTTCCCGGTGAATGGATCTGAACGTATCCCGAAGGCTGAGTTGACCTTGATACTCTTCAATGGAAAGCTCACACTGAAGAACTTGTCTATCCAATAGTCTTGGTCGTTTTCTCTTTGTTGAGCGTTAACGACCTGTGGTACAAGCAGATAAATCATTATTATCAACTTTGCAATCTTTCTTCTTTTCATCTTGACAACACCTTAATTAATATGCAAAGGTACTATTTAATCATTTAAAGAGGGCATTTTTAAGACACTAGCTTTTATTTTAACACTTTCATAAAGTAATTTGACATAAAACGATGATTTTGCTCTTGAAAGTGTTAAAATAAAAGGTTGTGCCTTTTTTATTCTGCTTTCCGCTTTATTAAGCGTACCTTTGCATCAAAATTTAAGCAATTATGAGAAAAAAGGAAAATTTTACTATGGATGAGATTCCATACGAGATATTGAGTGAGCATGGCCTTTCACAGGAAATGGTTGACGATCTCCCGGAAAATGTGATAGAAAGCCTTCTCACAGGTGGAAGAACGCCAGTCCTGCCTTTCAATATCGATGACAAGAAAGGAAAAGCCAGAATTTCACTTGTAAGAACAAATGCCGGGGTGGATGTTTTCGTCATGCCTTATTTCAGCCATATTAATATGGAAGGATTTGATGAGGAACAGCAAAAAACTCTCAGAAGCGGTAAGGTGTTACTCGCTTCCTTTGAAGGAAAACCGGATATGTATTACCAGCTTGATGAGACTACGAACCAGATTGTCTCATGCCCTAAGAGCGTTATTGAGCATAATCTTGAAATTCTTACCAAGCAGGTGGGCGTACCCGAGGAGTCTGCCAAACAGCTTTCTACCGGAGAAGTTATCACCTTTACAAAGGATCAGGGATGTGTCACATACAGCGTTGATCTTTCGGAGGAAAAGGGTATCAAGATGTCCAAGGGTAACAGCCTGGATAAAAATCTCAATGAAAACAAGCTTCCTCGCTACTCCTTCGGTATCTATGGCTGTTGGGTTAACGATGAGAACAATAATCTCTCTTACGTCAATGAGGAGGATTATACTGATGAAATGCAGGATATCCAGAGTGAGATTGCACAGAAAAATAAACGTAGTGCTGCCATGGGCAGATAACCATATTTTTTACTTATGATTCTTGAAGGCAACAATTATGACTTCGATACTCTCTTGGTCTATTATCAGGATGAACAGATCACTGCCAGTCAGCTGATTGAACATGCATCCGATAATATGACCGGGAGATATCTACACTTTATCTCCAAGAAAGGCTTGGATGATAACGAGAACTCTGCCAAGACATTCCTCGACTGGTATATGGATGAGGAACGTGATATTGATGAAGCAGATATACTTGATGAGGTGGACGACGTTGAGAAGATGGAAGACGAGGAGGATATCTTGCCGCCTTATAAAAGCTGGTTGGAAAATAAGTCTCTCCTGGGTGAACTTACCCTATCTAAGTCCGCACCGAAAATCTGCTTCTGGAGATTCCAAAATCCTATGTCAAAGGATATTGAACAATGTGCCGCTGACACCGGTTCTTCCATCGAAGATGTGAAGAAATGGTGGAGAACGCCTGACTTTCTCAGAGAACTGGATGGTGAGAAGCTGACAACTTCTAAAATCCGGACGGAAAGCCAGATTGAATGTATATTCCTGAATGAAGGTTCTAAATATTTATAATATTGATGAAACTTTTTTCATAGCATTAAACTATTTCTTTTAAACATACCGCTTGTGAAAGTAGTATGTTCTTTTTGGTTTTATTTTTTAATCAAATTTTATAGTTTTAATTATATTTAGATTATTTTTTAGGGAAATGTTAGTTAAGATATTTATTATCTTTACCATGATGCCGTGCTACTTGGGAAAGCAACGCGGCTTTAACTGATAGTATTTTAATTACTTTTAATTTAGATATATGACAAGAAAAAATGTATTATTCGTGGCTCTGGCATCGGTGATGCTTGCCACTTCGTGTTCACAGGAGGAGAACGGTCTCGCTTCTTCTTCATCTAACTCAAAGCAGATTTCCATCTATCCGTTAGTGAATTACTCTCGTGCCGTGGAAACAAGCATTGATAACTTACAGGACTTCTATGTTACTGCCTTCCAGGAAGGTGAGGCTAATTACATGGCTGGTGTTAAGTATTCAAAGAGCGGTGATGGTTACGGTACTGATGATGGTAAGTTCTTCTGGCCGGCTGATGACAGCAATCTGCACTTCTATGCCTATGCTCCTGCCAAGCCTGGCAAGGAAGGTTATACCTTCGACATTACAAGTACTACTCAGAAGATGGAGAACTTCTCTCCAAATGATGCTGCCGCAGATCAACAGGACTTCGTTTATGCCTTTGCCAAGGGTAACAAGACCGGTAACGCTGATGATGGTATTGCCATCGACTTCAAGCATGCTCTCTCTGAGATTACTATCTCTGCCAAGAACACCAACACTGCTTATACCATTGAGGTGTCTGGCGTAAAGCTCGGCGGTATCAAGAACAAGGGTACTTTTACTTTCCCTTCTTATAATGGTGATGGTACCGATGCTTCCTGGACTCAGGATTCTCAGACTGGTAGTTATACTACAGAATGGGAGAGTGGTGCTGTTGAACTTTCTTCTGATGTCAAGGATTTCAAGGACCAGGGTAATGTGCCTTTTATGCTTATTCCTCAGTCTTTGCTCTCTGCCAACAAGGCTGCAGATGGTGCTTACATCGCACTGAAGGTTTCCATCGCCATGCAGGGTGGCAAGGTGTTGTGCTCTGACAAGTGGACGTATGTTGCTATCGATACCGACTGGCAGATGGGTAAGCGTTACAACTATACTCTTGACTTCTCAAATGGTGCTGGACAGGATGCTGATGGCAACCTCATCATTTCCGGAAAGAACATCAAGCTTAATGTTACTGTTTCTGGTTTCACACCTGAGGACAAGGCTGTTAATGCATAGTTGAGCTGTTATTTTTCTCTTATTAATAAGTGTTTTTATATGGGGAGATTCTTTCTCGCTGCTTGAGGAAGTTTTATCCCCTTTATTTTTTTCAGTTATGGATATGGGAATTTATATATTATTCCTTATTTGCATCATGACGATTGTACTGGTGATGAGATCTGTTGTCATCATTCCTCAGAGTGAGACGAAAATCATTGAACGCTTGGGCCGTTATTATGCTACTCTCAATCCTGGCATCAATGTCATTATTCCGTTCATTGACCATGCCAAGGAGATTGTCGTGATGAGGAACGGCAAGTATGGATATACCAGTAACATCGATTTAAGGGAGCAGGTTTATGATTTTGACCGTCAGAATGTTATCACCAAAGATAATATCCAGATGCAGATCAATGCTCTGCTTTACTTCCAAATTGTGGATCCTTTCAAGAGCGTATATGAAATCAACAACCTTCCCAATGCTATTGAGAAGTTGACTCAGACAACACTGCGCAACATCATCGGTGAAATGGAACTGGATCAGACGCTTACTTCTCGTGACACCATCAACACAAAGCTGCGTTTGGTTCTCGATGATGCAACCAACAAGTGGGGTATCAAGGTGAACCGTGTGGAGTTGCAGGATATCACACCGCCGAGCAGCGTTCTACAGGCCATGGAGAAGCAGATGCAGGCTGAACGCAACAAACGTGCCACCATCCTTACTTCTGAAGGTGAGAAGGAGAAACAACGGCTGCTTTCAGAAGGTGAGAAGGCTGCTATCGTCAACAAGGCGGAAGCGGCTAAGCAGAAGGCTATTCTGGCTGCCGAGGGTGAAGCTACTGCTCGTATCAGAAAGGCAGAAGCAGAAGCTATTGCCATTCAGAAGATTACTGAGGCTGTTGGACAGAGCAGTAATCCTGCCAACTATCTCCTTGCTCAGAAATATATCACCATGATGCAGGAAGTCGCTCAGGGAAATGACAGCAAGGTTGTCTATCTTCCTTATGAAGCGACAAATCTCCTTGGTTCCATTGGCGGTATCAAGGATTTATTTAGAAATTAATTACCTATTATATATTGATAAATGAAAAAGAAATATTGTTTTTACGTGGCTCTCGCATCGATGATGCTAGCCACTTCCTGTTCAAGCGAGCAGGACACTATGGGGGGGCGAATCTCTAATCGCTCCATCCTGTTTAATCCTACAGTACCTCACACTACTTCTTCTCGTGCTGTGGAGACTACCATCGATAACCTTGATGCCTTCAAGGTTACGGCTTTCCTTCCTGGGGCGGACAACTACATGGAGAATGTCGCTTACACCAAGGCTGATGGGGTCTGGAGTACTAATGATGGTAACTTCTTCTGGCCGACATCTTCTGAGTATCTGAACTTCTATGCCTATGCTCCTGCGGAGCCTTGCAAGATGGCTACGACAGAGGATTCTGATGGAGCCTCTTTCAGCATTGGTCACCAGTTCCAGAAGTTGGAGAACTTCTCGCCGAACGCTGCTACTGCCGAACAGAAGGATTTCATCTATGCCTATGCCAAGGGTAATCTGGAAGAGAATGGTACGGACGGCGTAGATATCAAGTTCAAGCATGCACTTTCTCAGATTACTGTTGCTGCCAAGAACGACAACAAGGCTTACACCGTCAAGGTTTCGGGGGTAAAGATTGGTAATGTCATGAGCAAGAGTACTTTCTCTTTCCCTTCTACTGGTGGCGATGGTAATGATGCTTCGTGGACTCAGGATTCTCAGACTGGTAGTTATACTACAGAATGGGAGAGTGGTGCTGTTGAACTTTCTTCTGATGTCAAGGATTTCAAGGACCAGGGTAATGTGCCTTTTATGCTTATTCCTCAGTCTTTGCTCTCTGCCAACAAGGCTGCAGATGGTGCTTACATCGCACTGAAGGTTTCCATCGCCATGCAGGGTGGCAAGGTGTTGTGCTCTGACAAGTGGACGTATGTTGCTATCGATACCGACTGGCAGATGGGTAAGCGTTACAACTATACTCTTGATTTCTCCAATGGTGCTGGACAGGATGCTGATGGAAACCTCATCATCTCCGGAAAGGGTATCAAGCTTACTGTGAACATGGGGGATTGGACGGCAGAAGATGTGGATCTCCCAAAGGTTGATTATTCTCTTCCGGAACTTCCTGCTACTGCCAACTGTCTCATCCTGGACCCAACCGGTGCTAATGTAGGCAAGATTGA
>OGDU01001209.1_pt1 | contig 21619 bp, 17 predicted proteins | sample 1570371 | NCBI WGS metagenome assembly OGDU01 (sample SAMEA2581977, study PRJEB24529) | metagenome | biome: Human gut stool | place: China | collected 2011
CTTATGGCAGCGGACTACAAGCGCCCGGACGAGGCGGCCATGCAGCGGATTTTAGAGCGCTATCCTTACAGCCCGGAGGGGGCGATCATCCGTCTGGCGTGGCTTCAGGGGCTGAGCCGGAAGGAGTTGAACCAGCTGACGTGGGATCAGATGGACTTTGCAAACCGGGTGCTGCTGCCGGAGCGCACCGTCCCCATGGCAGAGCCGGTGGCGGAGTGCCTCCAAAAGCGCTGGGCTCTGTACCATGAGCAGTCGGAGCGGGTTATCATCGCGGAGCGGGGGCGCAAGCCCATGACGCCGGAAAACGTGTCGCGGCTCGCAAAAATAGCGCTGGACTCCGAAAACCAGACCGTGAGCCTGATGGATCTGCGGCACGACTGGCTGCTGCGGCAGATCCGGGAAAACGGCTGGGCCTATGCCGCCAAAGTCAGCGGTCTGGCGGTTTCGTCCCTCCGCGGGCAGTTCGGCTCCGGCCTGCGGGGAAAGCAGGCGCGGCGGCCCGCGGCGTCCGGCGGACAGAACGAAACCGAATACATCCTCTGGCGCATCGTGCAGCAGGAGGGCAGCTCCACTGCCGGACTGGCCATCTGGATGTGCTGGCGGGCGGGGATGCAGCCCGGCGAGGTTGCCGCGCTGACGTGGGAGCAGGTGGATTTCGCCTGCCGGACCGGGAGATCCCCATGGGCGCGCGGCTGAGCCGTCTGCTGCATGAAGCGTGGGAGCGGCAGAAGGCGCTGAACGAGCCAAAGGTGTTCGTAGCGCCGACGACGGGCCGTCCCATCGACCTTTCCAGAATTTCCGTGGTGTCCAGAACGGCCATGATCCGGGGCGGGCTGGAAAATTTCAGCCTGCGGGCGCTATGCACATGGGCGGTGGCGCAGAAAACCGGCGAACTTCTGACGGCGCAGGCGGAGCGGCAAGGCTCTCTGGTGCGGGAGGACGTCATGCGCCTGCTGAATGTTTCCGCCAACACGGCGTGGAGCTGCCTGAACCGTCTGGCGGAGAGCGGGCAGCTGGAAAAGGTGGGCGTGCGGTACTATCCAAAGGGCCGCGTCGTCCCGCCGGAGGAGCAGCTGGCGGTTCTCCAGGGCTATCTGGCGGAGCATTCCATCGCCAGCCGGCAGGACTTTGTAAAGCTCCTGCACGTTACACCCCATCAGGCCACCAACATCCTGAAACACATGGTGGAGCGGGGGGAGCTGATCCGGGTGGGGAAGCGCTATCAGCTGCCGCAGGAGGCGCAGCCTGCCGAAAAATAAAATTACGATTGATGATTGTTTCATTATGGCCTATTTTCATAAAAATTCGGTTTTCTTGCACTTCTGTTACAGTCGGCCCAAACCCATTTACAACGGGAAAATGCCCTGCTAAAGTATGCCTTGCAAAGCAGATTTCCCCCTTTTCATTCCCGGTTTAGATATAGGGTAGGCTAGCCACGATATGTAAATCGGGGCCGGAAACGGAAAGCCTGTTTTGTAAAACAAACTCCCCCTTCGGGAGAATCTGAAAGGAGGAAAACCCCATGAAGAAGTTCCTTTCTCTGGTTCTGGCTCTGGTAATGACCATGTCTCTGGTCACTGTCAGCGCCGGCGCCAAGGACTTCACCGACAACAGCAAGATCAACTACAAAGAAGCTGTTGACGTGATGTCCGCCGTGAAGGTCATCGACGGCTATGCCGAAGGTGACTTCCGTCCCGCAAACACCCTGACCCGCGGCGCTGCCGCCAAGATCATCTGCAACCTGATCCTTGGCCCCACCACCGCAGAGGCTCTGGTGGCTGACGCTGCTCCCTACAGCGACGTTCCCACCACCAACACCTTCGCTGGCACATTGCTTACTGCGCCAAGGAAGGCATCATCTCCGGCTACGCTGACGGCACTTTCCGTCCCGCTGCAACCCTGACCGGCTATGCCTTCATGAAGATGCTGCTGGGCGCTCTGGGCTATGATGCTTCCCGCGAGGGTTACACCGGCCCCAACTGGTCCATCGCTGTCGGCAAGCGCGCTCTGAACGCTGGCCTGGCTGACGGCCTGTCCGGCGACTTCAACGGCGTCAAGGCTGTCACCCGTGAAGAGGCCTGCCTGTATGCCTTCAACATGCTGCAGGCTGACATGGTCGAGTACGAGAAGAACTCCACCGTCATCGTCGGCAACATCACCATCAAGGACACCTCCGACGCTAAGTCCAAGCGTTGGGGCAGTTCTGCCATCAACGATGGCAACATCGACGGCAAGAAGGGCGGCGACGGCTATGTCCAGTTCGCTGAGGAGTACTTCAACAAGCTGGTCAAGGCCGAGACCACCGATGATATGGGCCGTCCCGCTACCAAGTGGACCAACAAGGGCGACAAGATCGGCACCTATGCTGATAAGGCCGACCAGACCTACTACAAGAACGTCAAGCTGGGCAACATCTACTCCGATCTGGGCATGACCCAGAAGGACGAGCACGCCACCGTGATCGTCAACGGTGTCGAGGCGACCGACGTTGTTGTTTCCAAGAACAACGATCGTAAGATCTCCTCTTCCTCTGCTAATGACGGTCTGGTGGGCGATGGCTCCATCGTTGAGGTCTACTATGACGAGGATGACAACCATGTCACCATCGTTGTTGCTGACGTGTATGTCGGCGAGATCACCTCTAAGGAGACCAAGGCTGCCGATCCCTATGTTGTGGTTGATAGCAAGCTTCAGATGAAGAAGGTTGACGGCACCAACTACACTGGCTACACTGGCACCGCCACTCACTTCGAGTGCGACACCTCCGCTTTCGCTGAGGACGACATCGTTCTGTTCACCTATTCTCAGGCTGCAAAGTCCATCCAGACTGTTGTCAAGGCTGAGTCCACCGAGGGCATTGTCTCTGAGTACACCCTCACCAAGAGCCTGACCCTGGCTGACAAGGAGTACAAGTACGCCAAGAACATCGTGTTTGATTTCGGTGCCGAGAACACGATGAGAACCAAGAACACCTACACCATCTATACTGACGCCAACGGTCTGGTGATCTTTGTCACTGAGTCTGAGTTCAAGCCCACCGACTATGCCTTCGTTCTGGATGCCGAGGCCTCTTCTCAGACTGGCTTCAAGTTCGACCGTGCGAAGCTGGTTCTGGCTGACGGCTCTGTCAAGACCGTCTACACCGATGACAACTACGCCGGTTACAAGGGTTACATTGTGACCTATCGCGCCAACGGTGACAACGAGTATGTCCTGCGCAAGGCTCCCAACACCACCTTCAACGGCGGTACCATCGGCGATTCTATGTTCAACGCCGATAGCGCTATCCCGACCCAGGGCGTTCTGAAAGGCGGCAAGACTCCCGTGCGGACCAACGCCACCAACACTGATTTCTTCATGCAGAACGGCAACGCCAAGGTCTACCCCGGTAACGGCAAGACCCTGTATGCCAACAGCGAGACCGTGTTCGTGGTTGCTGAGTCCGACAGCACCGGCACCACTTACACTTCCTACACCGGCATCAAGAACGCTCCCTCCATCGATCCCAAGAACAGCGCTGTGGCTGAGATGGTCTACTATGTCCGCGGCAACAACCTGCTGGGCTTCGTCTTCGTCGACGCCACTGGCTGCGATGTGGTCAATGGCCGCAACGACATCACCTTCCTGGCTGGTAAGGAAGGCATGAGCAAGCTGAAGACCGACTCCGACAACAACAGCTACTACGTGTACAACGCTGTGGTGGACGGCAAGATCACCACTGTGAAGGTTAGCTATGACGCCATCACTCTGGACGCTGGCGTTGAGACCAACCGCGTGTACCAGAACGTGAAGTACAACAACAAGGGCACCATCGCCACTGGCGGCGCCACTGTCACTGGCTATGATGTTGTTGAGAACAACACCACCGGTATCTGGAAGCTCAGCGGTGAGTACACCATCGGTCTGCACAGCAACACCACCGCTTCTGCCTCCACTCGTTACACCGTGGCTTCCGACGCTAAGATGTACCTGATCAACACCGACGGTGTCATCACCAAGGTCGACGACGTGAAGGACTTCAAGTCTGACGCCACCGCTAAGGTCATCGCTCTGCTGGATAAGACCGACGGTGACATCGCTTACCTGTTCGTTCAGGAAACTGACAACGGCAAGAAGGAAGACGCTGGCGCGGCCGCTACTCCCGTCACCAGCCTGGTTCTGGGCAAGGACGGCAGCAAGCTGAAGGCTACCGTGACTGGCACCACCGAGGGCAAGGAGTACGAGATCAAGGTTTCCATGATCGTTAGCGGTGTGGAGAAGGCAATCGGGACTTATGAGTTCACCGGTGCTGACGGTACCACTGTTGTGACCCTGCCCATCGCTTGGGGTGCGGGTGTGACCTACACTGCTACCTGCGGTGACCAGTTTGCGACCTACACCGCGACTGTCTGATATCTCCCGCTAAACGTATATAGACCCTAAGGTTTACGTTACGTCTGTTCCCCCCGGACTTCGGTCCGGGGGGACTTTTTATGTCTCGCCCTTTGCGTTGTACAAGTGTCAGATCCCGCTGCGTTGTACAAACAACAAGCCCCTTCGTTGTACAACTAACAAACCCCGCACCGAACGGTGCGGGGTTCTTGTGTTGATTGGGGCCGTCCCGCTCCGTCCAGAGAGTATGTCCCTCGCCCTCGTCCCCCTGAAAACCACCCTTCTTTCCCCGAAAAAACACGGGAAAAACGTTGAAAACCCTTGTATTATCAGTCATATAGGACTATAATGAAAAATATCTATGACCAGACGGGCCTTGCGCCTGTGTCCGTTTCCATCCGCGGGGGAGCGCCCCGCCTGATTTTGAAAATTCCCCACCTGCCCCGGGATAACAACTTGAGAACACTGTGGCGGTTGTAACAGACCGCTTTTTTAGCGGCTGTGCCCCGCTATTGACCGTGAACTCTCATATAGGAGGCTTTTGCTTTGAGCGCGAAAAAATCAAGAAGAGACAACATTTCCGTCCCGGCGGCCCAACCGTCTGCCCCGGCTGAACATACAGCGAAGGTCCCCGTGTCCGCCGCCCCTCAGCAAGGCGGCTGCGGAGAGGGCGTGTTTTCCCGGAAAGATACCGTTATGGTGGTGCTCTATTCCGTCCTGCTGCTTTTGGCCATGACCGTCCAGACCGGCACCGTGAGCATGATCCTCTGCGCGCTGGCCTTCCTGAGCCTGCTTGGTAAAAAGCCGCTGTCTCACTTTGGGCAGCGGCTGTCCGTGCCTGTATTGGGTCTGTTGGCCTTCGCCATCATCTACGGTGCAGCGGCCATCTATACGCCTTTCGGCGCCAGCGGTATGAAGGAATTTTATAAGCTGCTTGCTGCCTTCTCCTTGGCGGTGATCCTGCTGGCCCGCTTCGAACGGAAGCACGTTCCCGGCCTGCTGTGGGGCGGCGTGTCGGCCTCCACTGTCATCGCTCTTGTCTCTCTCGATATGAGCTGCGGTCAGACGCTGTTTGGGCCTTTTAACGCTTTGATGAACGCCTTGGGCACGGATTACACCAGCACTCTGCAGGAAAGTGCCGCCGCCCGTGTCAACGGCCTGTATAACGACGCCAATGTAACGGCCTGCCTCTTTTCTCTATCGCTGTTTGCGGCGCTGTATCTGCTGAAAAATTCCACCTGCATTTGGAGGCGTCTGGCCGCATCCTTGCTTGCGGGCGTCAACGCCGTGAGCCTTCTGCTCACCGGCAGCCGCGGCGCGTTGCTCTGCTTTGCGGCGGCCTGTCTCGTCTGGCTTGCCGCGGAGCGAGTCAACCGGGTGGGCCTGTTCCTGCTCCTGACGGAAACAGCCGTTACCATGCTCGCAGCCGGTGTCCCGGCCTCCTCTATGGTGATCCGCGGCAGCGAAACGGCGGTCGTGCTGTGCATCCTCAGTGGTTTGATCCTTTTCGCGCTGGATGTTCTGGCCGGACGGCGGCTGGAACCTGTGCTCTCTGCCCACAAGAAGGCGGCGCTGGCCGCAATGGGCGCGCTCTGCGCCGTGATCGCGGTGGTTTGTGCCGCTGCATTCCTGCATACCGGCCCCTATACCTTCCAAACGGATGGCCCCGTTGACTACCTTCTGCCGGATGGCATCTCCGGCGAGGTGACGCTTACCGGAGATGTGGACGGCGACCCGGAAGTTCTGGTCTATTCTCAGAACAGACTGGAACGTTATCACAGCGTTAGTACCACACTCTATACTGGACCGCTGTCTCAGTGCGCGTTTACCGTTCCGGAGGATGCTGCGGAAGTGCATGTCCATATCATTGGGCAGGCAGGGGAGACGCTGCGTCGTTTGGCGCTGAGTGATGGGACGGAGATCACGCTGAGCTATCCCTGGCTTCCGGACGCGATCTCGTCACGTCTGCTAAATGACCGTTTGTTTGGCGGCAACAGTACCTTTATGAGACAGCTGTATGTAAAGGATACATGCGCCCTGATTGCGAAGGCGCCGATTATGGGACACGGACTTGGTTCTACGGAAAACCTGACCCGCTCTGTCCAGTCCTTCCAGTATGAGTCCCAATATGCCCACAACCACCTGCTGCAAACCATGTCCGACACCGGCATCGTGGGGACGGTCTTTGCGCTGGCCTTTGTGCTGGGTTCTGCGTGGCTCTGTCTGCGGGCCGTCCGGAAGGAGAAGGACGGTTTGGCTGCCGCTCTGCTGGCATCGTGGGTCATGATGAACCTTCACAGCCTCATGGAGATCAACTTCTCCGTCCGGGGCTTCAAGTGCTTCGCCTATATGCTGCTGGTTCTGCCCATTTTGCTGTACGCCCAGCCGCTGCTGGCGGGGGAGACGGCCAAGGCGCGGAAGCAGGCGAAAACCGTCGGTATTTTGGTGACGGTCGGATACGCTCTGTATTTAGCCGTGTTCGGCGGCCTGCTGGAAAGCGCCCGCATGACGGACCACAAGGCGGAAAATTTCCAGACCAGCGATGTCTATGAATATCTGGATTTCCTCCGGGGCTGCGTCCGGGGCAATGTGTTCGACCATGACAGCTATCAGCGGAGCTATGTGGCCAACGCCGTGCAGCTGGATGACCGCGCCTACAACGGCGATATGATGAAATATGTGAAGCAGCTACGCTCCTCCGGCACCTATGAGAATGACAGCGCGCTGGCCCGGTATTATTACCTGCCCCGTCAGGAGTGGGACGAGCTGTTTGCCTGTTCTCTGGAGGGTATCCATCAGGTGCGCTCCAGTCCGGACGGATGGAACTACCAGATGGACTTCTACTGCGAGGAAGTCCTGCCCGCCATGGGCGCGGACAACGTGGAAACGTTTGTGGACGGCGTTCTGGATCTCGGCGGTGCGCTGGACGCCATGAACGCCGAGGGCCATCTGGAAACGGTGGAACTGAACGAGACGAATCAATTGTTCTTGACGCTGTGTCGCTCTGTGAAGGAGCAGGGCATATCCGGTCAGGACGCTTACACCGTGCTGTCCCTGATGGCCCAAAGCGGAGAAGGGGAGGCGGAGGACGCCGCCCAATAGAAAAAAACACCGGTCCGCCGGTGAAGGAGTACCTTTATGAGCCGATTCCGGAAACAGCTGCTGTTCCTCTGCGATGCGTTTTTGTTCGCGGTGGCAGTGGTTGCTTACAAGTTCATCACAGTGCTGTTGCCCTATACTGAGGTGGGCGCTGAAGGCAGCTTCCCGAAAAATGTGCTGCTGTTGTATGGGTGCACTGTCATTGCCCAGCTTTTGTTCAAGACCTATGACAGCTTGTGGCGCTATGCTGAGAGCCGGGAATATCTCGCGCTGATGAGCGCAGCCGTCTGTGGTTTTGGTGCTTACGAGATTTTCAGCCGGGCTTTGCTCCATGAGACGATTTCTTTTGTTCTGCTGGCAGCCATCGCCAGCCTGTGGGTGCTGGAAATGCTGGCCGTGCGGTTTGGATACCGGATGTACCGGACTTTCAGCATCCAACGAGATCAGCCGGGTGCGGTGCCTGTGGCCATCATTGGCGCTGGTGCGGCAGGGGTACAGCTGCTGGATGAATTGCAGCATAACCCAAACAGCCGTTACCGTGTCCAGTGCTTTTTCGATGATGACCCTGCTAAGGTCAATAAGCGGATCCGGGGCGTGCCTGTCAGCGGATTTATTAACCAGGCATTGCTTCGGATGCGGGCCATGGATATCCACGAGGCCATCTTCGCCATCCCCTCTATGGATGAGCTCCACCGCAAGGAGATCCTGCGGCAGCTGGCGGACCGGAGCATCAGGGTTTCCACATTGCCAAGTACTCTGGAACTGATCGATCAGAAGCCCATCCGCCAGCAGCTGCGAGAGGTGCGGATTGAGGATTTGCTCGGCCGCGATATCGTTCAGTTGGACAATACCGCTGTGGACGGCCTGCTTTCCGGTCGGACGGTCCTTGTCACCGGTGGCGGCGGTTCCATCGGCAGCGAACTGTGCCGCCAGATCGTCAAGCATCATCCCAAACGGCTGGTCATCTTCGACATTTACGAAAACAACGCCTACGACATCCAGCAGGAGCTGCTGTACCAGTATGGCAGGGACCTGCCTCTCAGCGTAGAGATCGGCTCCGTCCGGGACCCCCGGCGGCTGGAACTGCTGTTTGATACCTACAAGCCCGATGTGGTGTTCCACGCCGCCGCCCATAAGCACGTCCCCCTGATGGAGACCAGTCCGCAGGAGGCCATCCGCAACAATGTGTTCGGCACGCTGAACACCGTCCGGGCGGCGGACGCCCACGGCGTCAAAAAGTTCATCCTGATCTCCACGGATAAGGCCGTGAACCCCACCTCCGTCATGGGCGCCAGCAAGCGCCTGTGCGAAATGGTGGTGCAGTCCATGGCGGGGTGCAGCAATACCACCTTCGCCGCCGTGCGCTTCGGCAATGTGCTGGGGTCTAACGGCTCCGTGGTGCCCCTGTTCCGCCGCCAGATCGCGGCGGGCGGGCCTGTCACCGTGACGGACAAGCGCATCATCCGCTACTTCATGACCATTCCCGAGGCCGCCCAGCTGGTGCTGGAGGCGGGAGCCATGGCCAAGCAGAACGAGCTGTTCGTGCTGGATATGGGACGCCCGGTGAAGATCCTGGAGCTGGCGGAGAACATGATCCGCCTGTCCGGCTACGAGCCGTACCGGGACATTGAGATCGTAGAAACAGGTCTGCGCCCCGGCGAGAAGCTGTACGAGGAGCTGCTGGTGGCCAGCCGGGATCTGGAAAAGACCGGCAACGGTATGATCTTCGTGGAGCACCAGCCCCCGGTGACGCCGGAGGAGTTGGAACGAAAGCTGACGCTATTGAATGACGCGCTGGAAAAGACCATGCGGACGGAGGACGTCTCCTGCATCCGGGAGGTACTGCACCGGGTGGTGCCCACCTTCCACGAGCCGGAGGAGGTCAACCGGACACAGGGCGATACCGTGGAAATTCCGAAACAGGATGCCGCAGTAAGCGGCTGAAAGGATGTATCTATGCGAACGATTTCTTTTTCTCCGCCGGATATCACGCAGGAGGAAATTGACGAAGTAGCTGAGGCTCTGCGCTCCGGCTGGATCACCACCGGACCCCGTACCAAGGAATTTGAAAAGCAGATCGCGGCCTACTGCGGAGTCAGCCATGCCGTGTGCTTGAACAGTGCAACGGCGGCGCTGGAGCTGACCCTCCGTGTGCTGGGCATCGGCCCCGGGGACGAAGTCATTACTTCTGCTTATACCTATACCGCTTCCGCCAGTCCCGTTGTTCATGTGGGTGCGAAGCTGGTGCTGGTGGACACGGCGAAGGATTCCTTTGAAATGGATTATGACGCCCTATCCGCTGCCATTACGGAGAAGACCAAGGCGGTCATTCCCGTAGATATTGGCGGCATGGTCTGCGATTATGACCGCATTTTCTCCATTGTGGAGGAGCGGAAGGCATTGTTCCGCCCCGCCAATGCCATTCAGAGCCAGATCGGCAGGGTGGCTGTGGTGGCCGACGGCGCGCACAGCTTCGGCGCTGTCCGGAAAGGGAAGCGCTCCGGCAGCATTGCGGACTTCACCAGCTTTTCCTTTCATGCGGTGAAAAATCTCACGACCGCCGAGGGCGGCGCAGTTGTCTGGCGGGATGATCTGGGTTTAAATGGCGCCGCGCTGTACAAGGAGTATATGCTGCTGAGCCTTCACGGCCAGAGCAAGGACGCCCTGGCCAAAACCAAGCTGGGGGCCTGGGAATACGACGTGGTGGCCCCGCTTTATAAGTGCAATATGACGGACATCATGGCGGCTATCGGCCTGGTGCAGCTGCGGCGCTATCCGGAGCTGCTGGCCCGGCGCTATGACATGGTGCGCCGGTATGACGCCGGGCTTCCCCAGGAGGTGCTCCGCCCCGCCCATCTGCGGCCGGATATGACCTCTGACTGCCACCTGTATCTGGCGCGGCTGCCGGGAAAGACCCATGAGTCCCGTTCGGAGATCATCACCCGCATGGCGGAGCGGGGCGTTGCCTGCAACGTCCACTATAAGCCCCTGCCTCTGCTGACGGCGTATAAAAATCTGGGCTTCCGCATGGAGGATTACCCCAACGCCTACGCCCAGTTTGAAAATGAGATCACCCTGCCTCTGCACACGCTGCTCTCCGATGAAGACATCGACTACGTGTGCGCGTGCCTGAAGGAGTGCCTGTAATGCCGGTGCTGGAACAGCAGGTTGCCGTTCGGCTTCCATCTTCGGGGCGGCTTTACCGTAAGCGGTTGTTTGATATGGTCTGCGCGGCATTGGGGCTGCTGGTTTTAAGTCCGGTGCTGCTGGTGTGCGCCCTGCTGGTGGGCTTGACCTCCCCCGGCGGCGTGCTGTTCCGGCAGGAGCGGGTGGGGAAGGACGGCGTGCCTTTTACCATCTACAAATTCCGCTCCATGCGAAAGGACAACGCCGGCTTGAAAATTTCCACCAGTGGCGACAGCCGCATCACCCCCGTGGGTCGGGTCCTGCGGAAAGCGAAGCTGGACGAGCTGCCTCAGCTGTGGAATGTTCTGAAAGGGGACATGAGCTTTGTCGGCCCCCGGCCAGAGGTGCGGGAGTATACTGACCTGTACACCCCGGAGCAGCGGCAGGTGTTGCTGGTGCGTCCCGGTATCACGGGGCTGGCCTCCATCCGCTATCGGAATGAGAACGACCTGCTGTCTGCCAGCGCGGACCCTAACCGCACCTATATCGAGGAGGTCATGCCGGCCAAGCTGGCATTGGATCTGGAATATATTCCCCGCACCTGCGTCAGCTATGATATCAAGCTGATTTTAGAGACCCTTGTCACCGTGGTGCGGGATTAAAAAGGAAGAAAGACCGAATGAACATCTGGCTCATCAACCACTATGCGGTGCCGCCGAAGTATTATCCCTTGGCACGGCAGACCAATTTCGCGAAGAATCTCATGGCAATGGGACATACCGTGACCATCTTTGCCGCAAGCTCCGTCCATAATTCGGATGTCAACCTCATTACCGACGGGCGAAAATGGCGGGAGGAGACGGTGGACGGTGTCCACTATGTTTACATCAAGTGCTGTGACTATCAGGGTAACGGCCTCAAGCGCATTTACAATATCTGCGAATTTGCGTGGAAGCTGCCGGGGGTCTGCAAGCAGTTTCCCAAGCCGGATGCCATCGTGGCCACCTCCATGCCGCCGACCTCCTGTGCCATGGGTGTACGGATGGGCCGCAAGTGGGGATGCAAAACCGTGGCGGAGATCGCCGACCTCTGGCCGGAGAGCATCGTGGCCTTTGGTATCGCAGGGCCCCGTAATCCTGCCGTGATCGCCTTGCGTTGGCTGGAAAAGTGGATCTATAAAAAGGCGGACGCCGTGGTGTTCACCATGGAGGGCGCTTACGACTACATCGTCGAGCAGGGCTGGGAGAAGGAGATCCCCTGCTCCAAGGTACACTACATCAACAACGGCGTCGATCTGGAGCAGTTTGACTATAATAAAGAGCATTTCCGTGTGGAGGATCCCGACCTGGACGATCCCTCCACGTTCAAGGCGATTTATACCGGTTCCGTTCGTCCAGCCAATAATCCCGACTTGCTGATTGATTGCGCAAAATATCTTCTTCCATATCCAGATATTCGACTGCTGATCTATGGTGGCGGTGAAAATCTGGATGAGTTGCGGGAAGTATGTAAGGAAAATGGGTTGAAAAACTGTATTTTCAAGGGTCCGGTCCCAAAACAAAATATTCCATACATTCTTTCAAAAGGCGACTTGAATTTATTGAATTATGATTTAAAATCTGTTGGCGTTTTTAAATATGGCAGTAGTCAGAACAAACTCTTTGATTATATGGCCAGTGGACAGCCGATCCTCTCTAATGTTTCCATCGCTTACAGCTTAATTCAAAAATATCACTGCGGGCAGGATGATACGCTTCCCGATGCGGAAACATATTCCAAGGCGGTATTAGCGTTCTATCATATGGATGAAGAACAGCGCCGCCTCATGGGAGCCAACGCCCGCCGTGCCGCGGAGGACTACGATTTCAAACGCCTGACGGACAAGCTGATAGCCGTTATCGAGAACATCCCCGAAAAACAGCCAAGTCGAATTTCATAAAGGAAGTGTGATCCCATGCAATTCATTGACCTGAAAGCCCAATACGCCGCTCTCAAGGGCGAGATCGACGCGAACATGCAAGATGTTCTGGATTCCGCCGCGTTCATCGGCGGCAAATATGTCAAGGAGCTGGAAACGCAGCTTGCCGCCTTTACCGGCCGCAAGCACTGCATCACCTGTGCCAACGGCACCGACGCGCTTCAGCTTGCCTTCATGGCGCTGGGCGTGGGAGAGGGGGACGCGGTGTTCGCTCCCGATATGACCTTCATCTCCTCCACCGAACCTGCCGCCATGTTCGGCGCGGTGAGCGTTTTCTGCGACATCACCCCCGACACCTATACCCTTGACCCCGCAAGCCTTGAGCGTCAGATCAAGGCGGTGCTGGCGGAGGGGAAGTACACCCCCAAGGCGGTTGTGGCGGTGGACATTCTCGGCAACCCATGCGATTATGACGCCGTTTCCGCGATCTGCGAACGATGCGGCCTCGCCCTCATCGAGGATGCGGCCCAGAGCTTCGGTGCGGAATATCACGGGAAAAAGGCCTGCTCTTTCGGACGCATCGCCACCACCTCGTTCTTCCCGGCCAAGCCGCTGGGCTGCTACGGTGACGGCGGCGCGGTGTTCACGGACGATGATGAGATCAACGACCTCATCCGCTCCCTCTGCGTCCACGGCAAAGGCCCCGGCGGTAAGTACGACAATATCCGCGTGGGCATGAACTCCCGTCTGGACAATTTGCAGGCGGCGGTTTTGTTGCCCAAGCTGAAGGCGCTGGCCGACTATGAAGTTGCCGCCCGGCAGACCGTGGCGGGGCGCTACAACGCCGCCTTTGCCGGGAAATTCACCACGCCCTTTGTGGCGGATGGCTGCCTGTCCGTGTGGGCACAGTATGCGCTGCTGGCAGAGGACACCAAGCAGCGTGACCGCATCATTGCCCATCTGACGGAAAAGGGCATCCCCAATATGGTCTACTATCCCACGCCGCAGCACGCCCTGCCGGTGTTCCGCGGAGAACCGACCTACGGCGAAGCGTTCCGGAACGCCAATGACTACTGCGCCCGGACCTTCTCCCTGCCCATGCACCCCTATCTGACGGAGGCGGAGCAGGAGACGGTCATCCGTGCGGTACTGGAGGCGCTGTAATGGCGGAGAAAAACTATTTCGTCCACGAAAGTTCTTACATCGACGATGACGTGGAGATCGGCGAGGGCACGAAGATCTGGCATTTTTGCCATATCCAGCGGGGCGCGCGCATCGGTAAGCGTTGCTCTCTGGGGCAGAACGTCAACGTCAGCAATCATGTAAAAGTGGGCGACGGCTGTAAAATACAGAACAACGTTTCCCTTTACGAGGGCGTAGAGCTGGAAAACGATGTGTTCTGCGGGCCGTCCTGCGTTTTTACCAATGACCTTACCCCCCGCGCCAAGTACCCCAAGGGCAGCGCGGGCTATCATAAGACCCTCGTAAAGGAGGGCGCGTCCATCGGTGCCAACGCCACCGTCGTCTGTGGACATACGGTAGGGAAGTGGGCGCTCATCGGCGCGGGCGCTGTTGTGGCCAGCGATGTGCCCGACCACGCGCTGATGCTGGGCGTTCCCGCCAAGCAGGCGGGCTGGGTCTGCGAGTGCGGCGCGGTGCTGCATGTTGACGGTGCACGGGCGGCCTGTGCCGCCTGCGGGCGGAATTATCGGCTGCGTGATGGCAGTCAAATCGAAGAGATCAAATAATAACGGTTCTTCCGCCAACGGTAAGAAGAACGGTACAGAGGAGAAAGAATATGGAGTTTGACGCGATTTATCAGGGGCTGATCGCCGGAGAAGAAAAACTGGCTTTGGTAGGCCTCGGCTATGTAGGTATGCCCCTTGCGGTGGAGTTTGCCAAGCACGTTCCGGTCATTGGATTTGACATCAACGAGAAGCGGGTGAACGAATACGCCAACGGCATCGACGCCACCAACGAGGTGGGCGAGGCCATCAAGAATACCACGGTGGAATTTACATCGGACGCCTCCCGCCTGAAGGAGTCGAAGTTCCTGATCATCGCCGTGCCTACGCCGGTCAACCAGGACAACACGCCGGATCTGCGCCCCATCGAAGGCGCGTCCCGCACCGTGGGCCAGAACCTCACCCCCGGCAGCATTGTGGTCTTTGAGTCCACAGTCTATCCCGGCGTGACGGAGGATATCTGCATCCCCATCATCGAAAAGGAATCCGGCCTCAAGTGCGGCGAGGACTGGAAGATCGGTTACTCTCCCGAGCGCATCAACCCCGGCGACTGCGTACATACCCTGACCAATATCCAGAAGATTGTCTCCGGCATGGACGAGGAGAGCGCCCGGGAGATCAAAAAGGTCTATGACATTGTCATCAAGGCCGGAACGTTCCCCGTCTCCACCATCAAGACCGCCGAGGCGGTCAAGGTGATCGAGAACAGCCAGCGGGACATCAACATCGCCTTTATGAACGAGGTCGCCATGATCTGCGACCGCATGGGCATCGACACCGATGAGGTGCTCGCCGGCATGAATACCAAGTGGAACGCCCTGGGCTTCCGGCCCGGACTGGTGGGCGGCCACTGCATCGGCGTGGATCCCTACTACCTCACCAGCGCCGCCGAGGCGCTGGGCTATCACAGCCAGATCATTCTGAACGGCCGCAAGGTCAACGACAGCATGGGCGCGTTCGTGGCAGACGCCGCCATCAAGCAGATGATCGAGGCTGGCAAGGCGCCGAAGAAGGCCACTGTGGTCATTCTCGGCATTACCTTCAAGGAAAACTGCCCCGACACCCGCAACAGCAAGGTGGTGGATATCATCAATCGCCTGCGGGAGTATGACATCCAGCCTGTTGTGACCGACCCCTGGGCGGACGCCGAGGTGGCCAAGCAGGTCTATGATGTGGATCTCGTTCCCTTTGATGAGATCCCCAAGGCGGATTGCGTCATCGTAGCGGTTGGACACAACGAATTCCGCGCCCTGTCCCTCATGCAGCTCCGGGAGTTGTTCAAGAGCGAGCTTTCCAATGACGAGCGGGTGCTCATTGATGTCAAGAGCCTCTACCGCATGGACGAGTTGAAGGCCTCCGGCCTGCGCTTCTGGCGGCTGTAAGAAAGAACACAGAAAGGGAAGAAGCATGAAAAAGATCGTTACCGTGGTGGGCGCGCGCCCCCAGTTCATCAAGCTGGCGGTGGTCTCCCGCGCGCTCCGGCGGCAGCCGGAGCTTCAGGAGGTTCTGGTGCATACCGGGCAGCACTACGATCACAATATGTCCGATGTGTTTTTTGAGGAAATGGACATTCCCAAACCGGACTACAACCTTGGTATCTCCGGCGGCAGCCACGGCGAGATGACCGGAAAAATGCTCATTGAGATCGAAAAGGTACTCATGAAGGAGCAGCCGGATATGGTTTTGCTTTTCGGTGACACCAACTCTACCATGGCGGCGGCGCTTGCGGCGGTGAAGCTGCATATCCCCGTGTGTCATGTGGAGGCGGGCAACCGCTTCGGCACGCTGGAAAGCCCCGAGGAGGTCAACCGCACAGTAACGGATCACGTTTCCGCTATCAATCTTCCCTGTACGGAGTCCAGTTTCCGCTTTCTATCGCGTGAGGGCCTGGAAAAGACAGCCACAGTGGTGGGAGATCCCATGTATGACGCCTTCCGCTATTATACGGACCGGCTGGACGGCAGCGAGCTGCGTGAGCTTGCGGACTTCGACGGCAAGTTTGTTTCCCTGCCAACGGAATTTTACTATATGACCTGCCACCGGCAGGAGAATACCGATACCGACGAAAAGCTTCGTAATATTTTTGACGCGATGGAGGCGCTGGACGCGCCTACGGTGTATCCCGTTCATCCCCGCAACCATGACCGTGCGGCGCGGCTGGTGCGGGAGGGCGGCTATCAGAATCTTCTTCTCACGCAGCCCGTTGGGTATCAGACCTCCATTTCGCTGGTCAACCATGCCAAGAAGATCGTCACGGATTCCGGCGGCGTGCAGCGGGAGGCGTTTTTCGCCGGAAAGCCTTGCGTCACCGTGCTGGACTTCGTTGTTTGGCCGGAGACCATGCGGAATAACTGCAACCAGCTTGCCAAACCGGACAAGACGGACATTCTCGCCAAGCTGTCTGTTCCCGTGACTTTTGATCCCGCCTACCAGCCCTTCGGGGACGGCCACAGCGCCGAAAAAATCGTCGAGAAGATCAAGGAGTTTCTGTCTTGAAAATCATCATTTCCCATGATGTGGATCATCTGGATGCCACAGACCATCTGAAAAAGGATCTGATCCTTCCCAAGCTGTGGGTGCGGAGCTTCCTGCACCTATGCGCCGGAAAGATCAGCTTTCGCACATTCTGGTACCGCCTGACGGTTCTGCTTCATAACCGCATGAACCGCACGGAGGAGGTCATGGCGTTCGATAAGGCACATGGGATCCCCTCGGTGTTCTTCTTCGGCATGGACAATGTACTGGGGATGTCTTATCCGCAGAAAAAAGCAAAACCTGTTATTGAAAAGGTGCTGTCTGAGGGTTTTGACGCGGGTGTTCATGGCGTGGACTATCAGAATGCGGAAAAGATACAGCGCGAGCATGACGATTTTGCCTCCCTTAGCGGCACAAAGTCCTTCGGCATCCGCAACCATTATGTCCGCTTTGATGAGAACACCTTTGAAAAAATGGCGCAGGCGGGCTATCTGTACGATTCCACATGGTTCAATAAGCAGAAGTTGGAATTCCGCGCTCCCTATAAGGTGGGTGAGATGTGGGAATTTCCCCTGCACATTATGGACGGCTATGTCTGCTATCCCGGCAGAGTAGAGGAGGGGATCGCCGCCACAAAGGATGCCATTTCTCAGGCAGAGGCGGCTGGGATGCCCTATTGCACGATCCTGTTTCACGATTACCAGTTTGATGACCGCTACGACCCGCAGCTCAAGCACTGGTATGAGGAAACGGTGCGCTACTGCGAGGAGCGGGGTTATGAATTCATTTCCTATCGGGACGCGATCAAAGAACTGGAGGCTGAAGAATGCTGAACACAACTCTCTATGCCAACAGCGTATTTGAGCAGCCGTGGTGGCTGGACATCGTCGCGGGCGGAGCGTGGAACGAGGTCACGGTCGAAGAGGAGGGCGAGACCGTCGCCCGTCTGCCCTATGTGCTCCAGAGCGGGCGCATCGTTATGCCGACGCTGACGCAAACGCTGGGCCCGTGGATCAAGCCGGAATACCGGCAGTTCCAGCCCGGCAACACGCAGCTGAGCAAGCAGAAGGAGCTGATCTCCACTCTCTTGGGACAGCTTCCGGCCCACAAGAGTTTTCACATGACCTTCGACAGCGCCAATGAGTATATCCTGCCGTACCGCTGGCTTGGCTATCGCTATGAACCGGCCTTTTCCTACCGGCTCAGCGATCTGAGCGATCTGGATGCGCTGTATGCCAATGTGTATAAGATGACTAAACGGCATATAAAAGGAGCGCCGAAGCGAGTAACAATTTCTATGCAACCCACGGCAGATATGATGCTCTATCTCCTGGAGAAGACCTTTGAATCGCAAGGCCGCAAGTGGCCCCACGAACGGGATCTGACACGCCGCCTGATCGAGCAGTCTGTCGAAAACGGGCACGGAAAGCTGCTCATAGCGCAGGACGGAGAGGGAAATCTCCACTCCGGCGCTTTCCTCCTGTACGACGAAAAGGTTTGCTATTATCTGCTGGGCGGCAGCGACAGTGCTTTCCGCTCCAGCGGCGCGCAAAGCCTTGTTTTGTGGGAGGCGATCCGTTTTGCCTCCACGGTGTCCAAGGTCTTCGACTTTGAAGGCTCCAATGTGGAAGGCATCGAGAACTTTTTCCGCCAGTTTGGTGGCAGCCGCGTCATCAATTATTCGGTCATCCGTCAATCACTTTTTGCGGATTGTATGGAACTGGCCAAGCCCCGTGTCAAGCGGCTGATCGGCTATAAAATTTGAACGCAAAGGAAGGCTTTATGGTTAAAGTTTGTCACATGACCAGCGCCCATGCGCCGGAGGACGAGCGGATCTTTTTCAAGGAGGGCATGTCTCTTGCCGCCAACGGATACGATACCTATCTTGTAGCACGGGGAAACAGCTATGAAAAAAACGGCGTCCATATCATCGGCGTGGGGGAGATCCCCCAAAGCCGCCGCAAGCGCATGACCGAAGGCGCGAAAAAGGTCTATGAGGCCGCAAGAGCCGTGGACGCGGATATTTATCATTTCCATGACCCTGAGCTGCTGCCCTACGGCCTCAAGCTGAAAAAAGCAGGGAAGAAGGTCATCTTCGACAGCCATGAGGACACAGCACAGCAAATCATGGAAAAAACATGGATCCCTGCCATTATCCGTGTTCCGACCTACCATGCCTTTGCGTCCTATCAGCGGCATATCTGCCGTCAGTTGGATGCCGTGATCTCAGTGACTCCTCACATCTGTGATTCGTTTCGCCCGTTTTCAAAACGTGTGGAGATGATTACCAATTACCCTGGTCTGGAGCCACTGCCTGATCGCTCGTCCAGTCGGCCGAATACGCTTTGTTTTGCCGGCGGCATTGCAGAGCAATGGTGCCACCAGGAGATTTTATCCGCATTGGAAAGATGTCCTGATAGCACCTATGTACTCTGCGGTGATTTGGATTCCGTTTACGGACAGGCGCTTCGTCAGATGCCAGGTTGGAAGCAAGTAGAATACGTTGGAAGGATTCCCCATGAACAGGTACACATGCTGTTGGGGAATTGCAGTGTGGGGATGTCCTTGCTTAAGCCTGGCCGCAACACGGGTTTTCAGCTCGGCACCATGGGCAACACCAAGATCTTTGAGGAAATGATGGCGGGACTGCCCATCATCTGCACGAATTTTATCCTTTGGAAAGAATTTGTGGAGCGCTACCATTGCGGCATCTGCGTGGACCCAACCAATGTGGACGAGATTGCAGTGGCTATCCGTTATCTGCTGGATCACCCTGACGAGGCCCGTCAGATGGGAGAAAACGGCCGCCGCGCCGTGAAAGAGGAATTTAACTGGGGCGTGGAAGAAATGAAGCTTCTGGCCCTGTATGAGAAAGTCGAGGATTAAATGTAATGCGTTCTGCAAAATCTCACTTGCTGCAGGCGGCTGTTTTTTTACTGATTGCGGCTATTTTGGTGGCCCTTGCTGTCCGCCCCGCAAGCACACAAGCCCCCCCCCCACAGACATCTATGCATGATTACTCGGAAATGGTTTATTCGCCGATTTTGTCCGAGACAAATGATAATGTTTCCGGTACAATGCTTGATATGCAGGAAAACGGCCTCGATTATGTGAATTACTGGGTGCAGACTTCTGTGGCCATTACCGCCCTCCGTGAAAACGGCGCGGTCGATGGCATCAGAGAAGTTCTGGAGAGTCTGATGGGAACATTCCAGCGCAATGGATGCTTTCCTCGTCCGGTTTATCGGGATTTTGAATACGGCTGGGTCTCCAGCATGGACGCGCCGGCCATTGCTGTGCTGGCGCAGCTGATGTATGAGGAAACAGGCGAGGACCGCTACAGGGACTTTGTTGCCAGCTTGAGCGAATACATGACGAAGGATGTTTCAGAGCACGGCTATATTGCGCAGATCCATGGTCAGCCGTGGCTGTTTGAATATGCGGATACCAATACCACGGCAGAGACCGGAGAATTTGTTTTAAACGGCTCCTTGCTGGGGACTCTTTGTACTGCGATGGTCGCGCGCGTGACCGGCAATTCAGAGCTTTGGGCTTTGGTGGAAAAGCAGACGGCGTTATATGAAGAAATGATGCCGCAGTATTGGTATGCGGAAGACGCATGGTGCTACTATATGCTCCAGCCTAAGACGGTTGATCCGCCGCACTACGTCATTTTTGAGATCCGCCTGTTTAACGCTTTGGCTGAGGCCACTGGCATCGACTTCTACGGGCAGGAGGCCCAGCGCCGTATCGATCTTCTCAAAAGCAACTATCGACTCAATGTTTTCGAGCAGGACGACGGTACGCTGCAATACCTGTTTTTCCGCGGCGGAGCGCCCCATTACTACTACACAGATATTTATGACACCGAGCTTGTTTTTCTCGACGCTCAAGACAATATCCTGCAATGTGATCGAATGGGTGACCGTACGATTGAGACTGCGTGGATGTCCGGTGCTTACCCGGCAGATACCGCCCGCGTGGAATGGAATGTTGTGCCCAATGTCGCATGGAGCGTTGAGATGGGCGCATTGGAGATCAACTTTTTGGAGCCTTCGCAGGCGGAGATCCCGTCGCCGCTTGCCGTCACGTATGATGCCAGCGCAGACGGCTGCATGGAGGCGGAAGATCGTTTCGTAATCCAAGCGGAGCGTTCAGAGGAAAGCCGCTGCAATCTGATTGGTACTCTGTCTGCCGCCCAGCCCCTTGCGGCAACCACGATCTATGCGATGGAGTTGGACAACCTCTCCGAAGAAACGTTTTCAGCCAATATTGTCCTTTATGATATGGCAGGCAATGCGATCAGCCGGTATTTGCCGGAGATCCTGCCGGGGAAAAATCTTGAGTTGTTCACGCTGCCTGGATTTGTGGATTACGGAAACGGCGAAATGCAGGATCTCAGCAGTTTTATCCTCCGGCTCTATACCTCGGACGACACCAAAGAGTCCGAAATCACGATTGGAAATTTTTATCAATTGAAAAATACTTGGCAGCTCCAGCAGTTACTCACGGAAGGCGAGTATTCGATCAACTATGGAAACGGATGAACAGGAAAAGGAGACTGACACTATGAACTACGCACTGATCGGCTGCGGCCGCATCGCGGTCAACCACATCAAGGCCGCTCTGAACAACAAGCTGAACATCATCGCCGTGTGCGACGTTCTGCCGGAGAAGATGGAGGAACTGCTGGCTAAGTATGATCTCCAGAACGACGATTCCATCGCCCGCTACACGGACTATAAAAAGCTGCTGGCTGAGCATCCTGAGATCCAGCTGGCCTCCATCGCCACGGAAAGCGGCATCCACGCCGAGATCGCTCTCGCCTGCATCGACGCGGGGGTGAACGTCATCATCGAAAAGCCCATGGCCATGAGCATGGACG
>OGDU01001219.1_pt1 | contig 21495 bp, 19 predicted proteins | sample 1570371 | NCBI WGS metagenome assembly OGDU01 (sample SAMEA2581977, study PRJEB24529) | metagenome | biome: Human gut stool | place: China | collected 2011
TATCCTCCTGTCCACCGGTACGCCGAAGCAGAAGGTAGCCATGCTGGATGCCGCTAAGATGCTGGCGGCGAAAGGCTACAATCTATTCGCTACGGGAGGTACGCACCGTTTCTTGGCGGAGAATGGCATTCCGAGTACGAAGGTGTACTGGCCGAGCGAGAAGGGAGAACCGCAGGCGCTTAAGATGCTTCATGAGAAGCAGATCGATATGGTCGTGAATATCCCTCGTGACCTTTCCGCCGGCGAGCTTGACAACGGCTATAAGATCCGCCGTGCCGCCATCGACCTGAATATCCCGCTAATCACCAACGCCCGTCTGGCCAGCGCTTTCATTCAAGCTTTCTGTACCTTGAGCGTAGATGATATCTGCATCAAGAGTTGGCAAGAATATAAATAAAAGGGGACTTGACGTAAATCAAGTGGTATTTATTTCGTAAGTTTGCGGAAACAAACAAAAACAACCATGAATATGGATACAGCGATATTTATAGCTCGCAGGATCGCTGCGCAATCGATTCTACTCAGTGAGGAAGCTGTTGAGAAACTGGCCTCTATCTTAATCCGGACAGAATTGAAAAAAGGCGCCCTGTTTTTGAGCGAAGGAGAGATTTGTACGCAACTCGGTTATGTCTATAAGGGAATGGTTCGCCAGTTTTACTTCAAGAATAAGAAAGAGCTGACCGAGCATTTCGCCAGCGAGGACAACATCTTCATTTGCATCGAGAGCTTCTTGCGCCAACGTCCCGCTAATCTGTTGGTGGAGGCCTTGGAGAATACGGTACTGTATGGTATTCCTCATGATCCTTTATTGGCATTGTGCGCCGAGGATTACGAGATCGAGGTCATGTATCGCCGCCTGTTGGAGAATTCGCTGATCCTGTCTCAACGGAAAGCGGATTTCCTTCGTTTCGAGACCGCTAATGAACGTTATGCCCGCTTATTGAAAGAACACCCTGAGATCGTGCAGCGTGCCCCCTTGTCCCATATCGCCTCTTATTTGTTGATGACTCCCGAGACATTAAGCAGGGTAAGGGCCAATATGCAGCTATGAGGGGCTTGTAGGTGTTAATTATATACGGTGTCGTATATGATATATAAGATAAAATTAGTATGAAGGTAGGATTATTTATCCCATGTTACATTAACGCGGTGTATCCCGAAGTGGGTATCGCCTCGTATAAATTGTTGAGGCATGTGGGTGTGGATGTCGATTATCCGATGGACCAGACCTGCTGCGGACAACCCATGGCGAACGCCGGCTTCGAGGATGAGGCGGCTCGCTTGGCCCTCCGGATGGAGGAACAGTTTAAGAACTATGACTACGTGGTAGGCCCCTCGGCCAGTTGCGTAGCCTTCGTAAAAGAGAACCATCCCCATATCTTGGAGAAGCGGGATCACGTTTGTATGAACAGCAAGAAGATTTATGATATCTGCGAGTTCTTGCACGACGTGGTGAGACCGGAATCCCTGCCGGCCGTTTTCCCGCATAAGGTGAGTATCCATAATAGTTGCCACGGGGTGCGTGAGTTGCATCTCTCGTCGGCGAGCGTAATATCCCGTACTATTCCAAGTTACGTGATCTTCTTTCCTTGGTGAAAGGTATCGAGGTGTTCGAGCCGAAGCGGGTGGACGAATGTTGCGGTTTCGGCGGTATGTTCGCCATCGAGGAGCCTGAGGTCTCTACTTGCATGGGACAAGACAAGGTAAAGGATCATATGAGTACCGGCGCCGAGTATATCACCGGGGCGGATAGCTCTTGCCTGATGCATATGGAAGGGGTTATCAAGCGGGAGAAACTTCCGATCAAGACTATTCACATCGTTCAAATATTAGCGTCCGGATTATGAGTACGAAACATGCTATAGCAGCGGCCCGTTTCCTAGAGAATAAGGAGAATGAGGCTTGGCACGACCATACGCTTTGGATGGTACGTACCAAACGGGATAAGATGAGCCATTCGCTTCCCGAGTGGGAACGGTTGAGGGAGTTGGCCTCGGAGATCAAGCTTTACTCCAACAGTCATCTGGACACGCTTCTGGAGGAGTTCGAGAAAAATGCGATTGCCAACGGGGCTATCGTGCATTGGGCGAAAGACGCTGATGAATATTGTGCCATTGTGTACGAGATACTGAATGAACATAATGTGCATCATTTCATCAAAAGTAAATCCATGCTCGCAGAGGAATGTGGGTTGAATCCTTTCCTGATGGAGCGTGGTATCGATGTTGTGGAGTCCGATTTGGGCGAGCGTATTCTGCAATTGATGCATCTCGAACCGAGTCATATCGTGTTGCCTGCCATCCACATCAAACGGGAACAGGTAGGCGAACTATTCGAAAAGGAGATGGGCACGGAAAAGGGAAACTTTGACCCTACCTACCTGACTCATGCCGCACGTAAGAACCTGCGTCATCTCTTCCTCAATGCCGAAGCCGCCATGACAGGCGCCAACTTTGCCGTTGCTTCAACCGGTGACATTGTGGTCTGTACCAATGAAGGAAATGCCGATATGGGTACTTCCTACCCGAAACTGAACATTGCCGCTTTCGGTATGGAAAAGATCGTCCCGGATCTGGACGCATTGGGTGTGTTCACCCGATTACTCGCCCGTTCGGCCACCGGACAACCGGTGACAACATATACCTCTCATTACCGCCGTCCCCGCGAAGGCGGTGAATATCATATTATCATCGTAGACAACGGCCGGAGTGCCTTACTGTCCAAGCCCGATCATATCAAGACACTGAACTGTATTCGTTGCGGTGCGTGCATGAATACCTGCCCGGTGTACCGCCGGAGTGGAGGCTACTCTTATACGTACTTCATCCCCGGACCTATTGGCATCAACTTGGGTATGGCTCACGCTCCGGAGAAGTATTATGATAATCTTTCAGCCTGTTCTCTGTGTATGTCCTGTTCCGATGTCTGTCCGGTGAAAGTAGATTTGGCCGAACAGATTTACAAATGGCGTCAGGATTTGGACGGACTGGGGAAAGCCAATACGGGAAAGAAGATCATGTCCGGCGGTATGAAGTTCCTGATGGAGCGTCCGGCATTGTTCAACGCAGCCTTGTGGGCAGCCCCGGTGGTAAATGGCCTGCCTCGTTTCATGAAATACAACGATCTCGACGATTGGGGAAAGGGGCGTGAACTGCCGGAATTTGCCAGCGAGTCGTTCAATGAAATGTGGAAGAAAAACAAAGTACAGGGAAAGGAGGAATCCAAATGAGCAGCAGAGAAGATATATTAGCCAGCATCCGCCAGCATACGCAGACGCGTTATGATAAACCGGATATTGCGGATATGAAACGATTGTCATATCCTGATAAGATAGAACAGTTCTGTGCAATCAGCCGTGCAGTGGGTGGTACGGCAGTTGTATTGGGTGAAGGGGAAGATGTGAATACAGTCATAAGACGGACTTACCCGGATGCTATGCGCATTGCTTCCGTATTGCCGGATATTTCCTGCGCTACGTTCAATCCCGATAATTTGGATGATCCGAAAGAATTGGACGGCACAGATGTTGCCGTAGTGAAAGGAGAAATCGGAGTAGCCGAAAACGGAGCCATCTGGATACCGCAGACGGTGAAATATAAAGCGATCTATTTTATCTCGGAGAAGTTGGTTATTCTGCTCGATCGGAATAAAATTGTAGATACCATGTATGACGCCTACCGCGAACTGGACGGACAGGAATATCAGTTCGGAACGTTCATCTCCGGTCCGTCAAAGACTGCTGATATTGAGCAGGCTTTAGTGATGGGAGCGCATGGGGCACGGGACGTGTTAGTGATATTAACCTAATGTTTCCGTGTTGATTATTCTAAAATAAATTTGGTTTCAAAACAATGGAGTTTTATATTTGTTAGTACAAACGAAATGGAGACTCCGTTGACGCTTAAAAACAGAGGCTCTATTGATAAGAAATAGAGCCTTTGTTTCATATAAACAGAGCTTCCGTTTGATGTAAATAGAGGCTCTGTTTGGATAAAGTCCGGTTTCCATCGGATGTAATAGAGTCTTTGGGAGAATATAGTCGAATCTCCTTTGATGTAAATAGGATATCTGTTTCTGTTTGTCCATAGTAGATAAATGAATTTGTAGGATAAGAGTAGTAAAACGTTTAATTATAAATTATATGTATGCCAATAAAGTAAAGAAAATAGCCGCCGTCCATGACCTTTCGGGAATGGGGCGCGTATCTCTGACCGTCGTCATTCCTATTCTTTCATCCATGGGTTTTCAAGTCTGTCCGCTTCCTACGGCTGTGTTATCCAATCATACGCAATATCCCGGTTTCTCCTTCCTCGACCTGACGGACGAAATGCCGAAGATTATTGCCCAATGGAAGAAACTGGAGGTAGAGTTCGACGCTATCTATACCGGATACTTGGGTTCTCCGAGACAAATTCAGATTGTTTCTGATTTTATCAGGGACTTTCGTCGGCCGGACAGCCTGATCGTTGCCGATCCGGTGTTGGGAGATAACGGACGGTTGTATACCAACTTTGATGGAGAGATGATAAAAGAGATGCGCCATTTAATCACGAAAGCAGATGTGATTACCCCCAATCTGACGGAACTGTTTTATTTATTGGATAAACCCTATAAAGCAGATAACACGGATGAAGAGCTGAAAGAATATCTTCGTCTTTTGTCTGATAAAGGTCCGCAAGTGGTTATCATCACCAGTGTTCCTGTACATGATGAGCCTCATAAAACATCTGTCTATGCTTATAACCGTCAGGGAAACCGCTACTGGAAAGTGACCTGCCCTTATCTGCCTGCACATTATCCCGGCACGGGCGATACTTTTACAAGTGTCATCACCGGCTCTTTGATGCAGGGAGACAGTCTGCCGATGGCATTGGACCGTGCCACACAGTTTATCCTGCAAGGTATTCGTGCCACTTTCGGGTATGAATATGATAACCGCGAGGGTATTCTATTGGAGAAAGTGCTTCATAATTTGGATATGCCAATACAGATGGCTAGTTACGAACTGATTTAAGATAGGCTTTGTGTTGTTATTACTATGCCAATAGGTTGGCACAACAATGCCACCTTGTTTGCACATTTGTGCCACTGTGTTGGCACAAATGTGCCTTCTTATTGGTATTTATTAAGTTCAGAATCGTACTGTTACTCTTGCCGGGAGTTTTCCACTTGTCCACTTAGGTCCTTCTTTGACAAGCCGGATGGCTTCTTTATCAGCGAATTCACATAATCCATGAATAACAGTGATATTTTGTGGCTTTCCTTCTTCATCAACAAAGAAAGAAAGGACTACCTCCCCTTTAATATCTTTACAGTTATCATCCGTTGGACGAACGAGATTCTCTTTCAGGTATTTTTGATAGCTACGTTTACCGATGACAGGTTGCGGAGTAATCTCTTTCTTTGCCTGTTCCTTAACCGTCACAACATTTCCGGTAGTTGTTGACTTCTTATTTTTCTTAGCGCCGTATCCCACTACCACCACTTCATTGAGTGCCTGTTTGTTTTCGTTCATGGCAATGAGCATCGTCCGGTTGGTATCTATCCGGATTTCTACCGGATTATATCCGATATACTCCGCTGTCAATCGTTTCTTATCATCCTTTTTGACTAACGAAAATTCTCCATTCATATTTGTGATGGTTCCGATATTCGTTCCTTTATATGTCACACTGGCTCCGATAAGCGGTTCTCCTTTTTCGTCGGTCACCCTCCCTTTAATCATGTTCTTTTGAGGAAGGATAGTCGCTACCTTAGCCAACTTCATTTTCTTATCAGATTCAGATTCGAAAGTATCCATCGTTGCTATTACTTCTTGCAATGCGGCAGTCTCTTCCGACACTTCCTCCATCACCGGCATAGTTGCCACAGGCGGCGTACCTTGTTGTGGTTGGGAAGTCGCTTGGATTTTGGCAATCATATCTTTCTTATTCGCTTGTCTCGCAGTAATTTCGGAAACAGGAGTGGAATCTTCGGAAGCAGGAGTGGAATCCGTTTTTACCTTTGCGGTAGCCAATGCGATTTCCTTTTGTGGAGTTGCCGGAACTGTTGGAGTTGCAGGAATGGCCGGAGTGGGCGGAACTGCGGGTTCAGCCAACTTGGAGGAAACACTCTCTTTGGCAATGAACACTTCGTCCGTCATACTCTTTTTCAGGAACAGGAAATAACTGCTGATACCGAATCCGATAGCCAGACAGGCAGCGATGCTCCAGGTGATAGCACGGGTGTTCTTTTTCTTTGCCGAATGAGCTGAAACCTGCATCCGCAGTTTCTCGATCCGTTGTTCGTGATTTCCCTCCACTTGGCTGTAACCATCCATAGCATCGGCCAGGAAAGGGTCCTGCATCGACTCTCGTTCCAGTCGGTGTGCCTCTTTTCCTTTGCGGAGTCCTCGTATGTAGTCCAATAGTTTCATAGGGCTTGTTTCTTGATACAAATTTTTAAATTTCGCTTTCCGTTCTGGATATAGCTTTTCACATTGTTCAGAGTAAATCCGGTCTGTTCCACAATGTCGGCATACGACATCTCTTCCAGAAAGAAACGCGTAATACTGGTCCGTTGTTCTTCGGGCAACTTTTCGAGACAGTGATGTAATGCCTTCAGTTGTTCCTCCGAACTTTCCTCTTCACTTAATAGATGCAGAAATTCGTCAGATTCCATAATATTAACCGTATAATCTAACGGAATTTCTTTATTTTCCTTCCGTAAAAGTTGCAGGCAATGATTCTTCGCCACCCGGTAGAGCCATGGCTTGAAAACTTTTATCTCATAATTTCCCAGTTTAGGCAATAAATCTTCAAACAACTGCATGACTGCTTCCTGTGCCCGGTCTTCATCATGCAGGTATTTCAGGCAAAGTCCGTACAGTAACGGGATATATCGGTTGTATAATTCACCGAAATATTCTGTATCGCCGGACTGCGTATAGTGTATCAGTAATTCCTCGTCCGATAGTTTCGATATGTTTCTTTTGAAAAACAACATCTATTCCTCTTCTTCGTCGAAAACGACTTGATATTTTTCTTTCATTCTTTCAAAATCACCTGTTATCTGCTCCAATATTTCATGTGTATCCGTACTCTTTACCAAAGCAGGCATACCATAATAGATAGATGCTTTGTATGGCAACAGGATCATCTTTCCTTTGGGTAAAGAGCGTCCCATACCGGTCATGAATACAGGAATATATTTCACTTCAGGTCGTAGTGACAGGATACGGGCAATGCCGGATTTTATTTTTCCCATCTGCTCCGGCTTCCCTCTGGTTCCTTCCGGAAAAAGAATCAGTGAATACCCGGCATCGATGGCTTCAAGCATCTTACGGATCGGATCGTGCTCCGAATCTTTTTCCCCTTTTCTTCTGATAAGAAGCGTATTGATGAAAAAGTTGCTGATGGAAGCCTGAAAGCGGGTTTTCCCGAAATAGTCTTCTGCTGCCACGGGTTTGACTTTCCACAAAAGATCGCCGGGCAGGGAAGCCAACAGGCTTAGGGTGTCCAGGTGACTGTTATGGTTGGCAAGGATAATGAATTGCTTTTCTTTTTTAAGGAAGCGGCAATCGGTGAACTGAACCCCTACGATTAATTTCAGGAACCATTGGAAAACACCTTTATATATAATCTGCATGGCAGCAGCTTGCATGACTCTTTTTTCCATTCTCTCCGTTTAATATGCAATGTAATAAACTAAATGAAAAAATACAGGAGCAGTGTAGGACAGCGAATCTATCCGGTCGAATACTCCTCCATGACCGGGAATACTGTTCCCCATATCTTTAATTCCTTTATCTCTCTTGATAGCGGAGATGACCACGTCTCCCGAGAAGCCGGCAATCGCAAGGAGGGCGCTTACCAGAATAACGTTGGGAGCGGAGAGGGGAGTCAGGAAACCGAGGAAGTAACCAATGACAGTGGTACTGATGACACCGCCCAGGAAACCTTCCCATGTCTTGTTCGGACTTACTTTCGGAAGAATCTTATGCCGTCCGAGAAGTTTGCCCCAGATAAATTGCATGATATCATTGATTTCCGTAAGGAATACAAGGAACAACAGCAGACCCCGTCCTCCGGAACTGAATCCCGGTAGTTCGGGAAGCGACAGGAGATAAGCGAGGTGGCTGATACCGAATACCGAAAGCATCAAAATCCATTGCAACAGTGCCATCGACTTGGTGATTCCGTGTGTATCTCCTTTTAAAACGAGCCGTAAAGGCAATACGAGGAACATGACTACCGGAATGAAGATGATGAATGCTCCATACCAGGCAAGGTAAGCCAGATAATATTGAATGGGGATAGACAGTATGCCCCAAAACAGTGCTCCGCGATCTGCCTCTCTGAATCCCAATACAGAATAAAGTTCTCTGAAAGCAATGAAAGAGAGAAAGGCAAGGAAGAAATAAGAGATGTTATAGCTGATAAATACAGCACCGATAAACATACCCGCCATAATCCACCATGAGCGCGTGCGTGCGGCGAGTTCGCTGATATTTGTTTTCGGAGATATCTTTTTTACAAGGAAAAGAATAAGGCTTGCCGTAACAAGCAATCCGATGATAAGCGAGATGACAATAATCAGTTCATCGCTTAATGTAGGGAATATTTTATCCAGTAGATTTTTCATTTTATTTCAGTGTTTGTTGTGTGTGACATGAGGTACAGGCGATGTATCAGTGTCGCGATAAGACCGATGTTGATAATGATTAGAGCGATGAAGCATACCATCCGGTCGTATCCTGAATGGATGGTGCAGGTGGCGACTACAAAGGTCAGTGTCAGCAATGCCATGCGGTGTTGCTTGGCCATCGGACCATTGAAGAAATGCTGATGTGTTTTGTAGGCTCCTATCCAGCGGAAATAGGCTGTCATAACAGCAAGAAGGGCGCCCAGCCATCCCAATTCGACTCCGAATCCACCTGCTACATACCCGACGGGAATGATGAATAATGCATCGGCAAAACGGTCGGGCATATCGTTATAAAGATCTCCGTTGGCACTTTTCTTTCCTCCTTCAATGGCAACCATCCCATCGAACAGGTTGCAGAGCAACCGCGACTGCATACAAACGATGAACAGAATATAGGCTACATATTTATTGAAGCCGGGATAAATAACTGTGCCAATCAGCAGGAGGCAACCTACCATAGCGAAGAATACACTCATCATGGAAATTTGATTGGGAGTGACACCCCAACGAGTTAGTTTGCGGGCAATGTTATTAGCCCAGGCCGTGTTTCGCGAGGCTATTTCCCGCCTTCCGTCGACTTCGTTTTTCATATTTGTGATATGTTTATGATTCGCAAATATACACATCATCTGATGAGTGGCAAAGGAATAAGGGAGAATTTTGAAAGGACTCTTTTTTTCTGCCGGATAAAAAAAAGTTCAAGTCATTTATGGAATCAGTGTGAAATCTGCATCTCTATAGTAAAAGCGAACTATTAGTAACATTTTAAATAATGAAGTTATGAAAACAAATCAATTCAGAGCAATGATGCTCGTACTGCTGATGGCAGTTGTTTCTTTAGGTATGGTGAACGCGCAAGCTATTACCGTGTCGGGTACTGTGACGGATGCAAAGGATGGAACTCCGCTTGTTGGCTGTTCGGTACAGATAAAGGGTACTACGAAGGGTACGGTAACGAATATGAATGGCCGGTACACGATACAGGCTAAGAAAGGGGAAACGTTGTTGTTCCAGTATATCGGGTATAAGCAAGAGAGAAGGGTGGTAAAATCGGCCACGCTGGATGTGAAGATGAAAGCTGACGAACTGGTATTGGAAGAATGTGTGGTGGTAGGATACGGCCATGAGACAAGAGCTGCAAAAGTAATGTCTACTGCTTACAAGGCAGTATGTCCGACTCCGGGAATCATGTATGATGCTGTAAATGCGGAAGAATACGGAGAGTTTCAGGAGAACGGCTTCAAGAGTGTATCGGATGCTCCGCTTTCTACTTTCTCTATTGATGTAGATGCCGCTTCTTATAGTAATATGCGTCGTTTTATCAATAAAGGTGAACTGCCTCCGGTTGATGCCATCCGTACGGAAGAATTAGTGAACTACTTTTCTTATGATTATCCGAAGCCGACAGGAAGTGATCCTGTGAAAATTACGATGGAATCCGGAGCCTGTCCCTGGAACACAAACCATCGTCTTGTACGTATCGGCCTGAAAGCAAAAGAAATCCCGACGGATAATCTGCCTGCATCTAATCTGGTATTCCTGATTGATGTCTCCGGTTCTATGTGGGGAGCCAACCGGTTGGATTTGGTGAAGTCATCTCTCAAATTATTGGTAAATAACTTACGTGATAAAGATAAAGTAGCGATTGTGACTTATTCAGGTAGTGCCGGTGTGAAACTGGAAGCAACTCCGGGTAGCGACAAACAGAAGATTCGCGAAGCGATAGATGAATTAACGGCGGGTGGCTCTACGGCAGGTGGTGCAGGTATCTTGTTAGCGTATAAAATAGCCAAGAAGAATCTGATCTCTAACGGCAATAACCGTATCATACTTTGCTCCGATGGTGATTTTAATGTGGGCGTTTCTTCCGCTGAAGGATTGGAACAATTGATTGAAAAAGAGCGCAAGAGTGGAGTATTCCTTACCGTACTGGGTTATGGCATGGGTAATTATAAAGATAAGAAGATTCAGGTGTTGGCTGAAAAGGGAAATGGCAATCATGCTTATATAGATAACTTGCAGGAAGCCAACCGTGTTTTAGTAGGCGAATTCGGTGCTACATTGCATACGGTGGCGAAAGACGTCAAACTGCAAGTGGAATTTAATCCTTCCCAAGTGCAGGCCTATCGTCTGGTTGGTTACGAAAGTCGTCTGTTGAAAGATGAGGACTTTAATAATGATGCTAAAGATGCCGGAGATATGGGTGCGGGACATACAGTGACAGCCTTTTACGAAGTGATTCCTACGGGAGTAAAGAATGAATATGTAGGTAAAATAGACGACTTGAAATATCAGAAGAAAGAGAAAGTGTCCGTGAAGCCGACAGGCTCTAATGAACTCCTGACTGTGAAACTGCGTTATAAAGCTCCGGATAAAGATGTCAGCAAGAAAATGGAACTTCCTTTCGTAGATAATAAAGGAAATAATGTTTCTTCCGATTTCCGCTTTGCTTCTGCAGTGGCTATGTTCGGACAGTTACTTCGGGAGTCTGACTTTAAAGGAAATGCCAGTTACGACAAAGTGATTGATCTGGCTAAACAGGGACTGAATAACGATGATAAAGGATATAGAAGAGAATTCATTCGTTTGGTTGAGGCTGCTAAAGGATTGGAAAGAACAAATAAGAACTAGGAAAGCAAACAGGAGTCATTGGAAATGTACATCATATTATTATGCGTAATATTCACTGATATGAATAAACGTACAATTCCAGATAGATAATCCTAAAAAATAATAGTGACGGTATATGCTCGGGATAGTGACGCTATCACTGTTGTATACCGTCACTATCTTTGCCGGATACCGTCACTATAATTAATTTCGTCCGAAATTCGTCTGACCTAAAACGAAAAATAGCCATAAACTTATCGTTTACAGCTATTTAACTCTGCACGGGAGGAGAGGCTCGAACTCCCGACACCCGGTTTTGGAGACCGGTGCTCTACCAACTGAGCTACTCCCGTGTTTGCGGCTGCAAAGGTAGTAGAAACTTCTGAATCTCCAAACATTCGGGTAAATAAGTTTTGAATTATTTTAATTTTTCCCACTCATCGGGCTTGAAACCGACCAGAACGAAGCTGTCTGTCACTACCAATGGGCGTTTCACCAATTTACCGTTCGTTGCCAAGAGTGCTATCTGTTCTTCCTCACTCATAGCAGGCAGCTTCTCGCTTAGTTTCAGCTCTTTATATACTAATCCACTCGTGTTGAAGAATTTCTTCACCGGTAAACCGCTGCGTGGAATCCATGCTTTTAATTCTTCAACTGTAGGATTTTCTTCTACAATTAATCGGTTTGTAAACTCAATGTTATTTTCTGTTAACCATTTCTTGGCTTTCTGGCATGTGCTGCATGCCGGGTACTGCAAAAATAATGTTGCCATATTCATTTATAATTTAATTTTTACTATGTAATACTTAATACCTAATACTTAATACTTACCACTTAAACCTCACCTCAATATCTGCAAATCCTGAAACATAATCCGGTAAGCGGCTGCTTTCTTGTCCAACGCCAGTGGATATGCTCTTGATGATGAAGGCATCCGGTAAAGCCGCATGGCGCGTCCTTCAAAAACGAACTCGGAGTAATCGCCCACTTTGGGCTCTTCTATTTCGAATTGCTGTCGGAGAGTGTCCGTTGCTTTTTGCCCGGTAGTGACGATGGCTTTGCATTCGGGAAGTTGTCGCAGCAATGCTGCTACATCGGTAGCCTCCACTACTTCGAGAAACTTATCCGATGCGTTATCCTGCAACCGGCGGATGGATGAAGCGGTATCAAACAGGGCAATTCCCTTTTCGTTCAAAAAATCTATGATTTGCTCACGACAAAACGATTTTAGTGTTGAATTCAGAAAGTGATTCTTATCATTAAAGAATAAGATTCCATATATACGCCACATGTCATTGTTTAGGTTTGGATAATAAAAATCCATCGACCATCTTTTTTTCTGTGGCGGGAAACTGCCCAGCATAAGCAATTTTGATTTCGCTGGGAGAAATGGTTCTAGCGGATGTGTTTCGATTTCCATGTTATCGTTCATTTTAATTTCGTACAAAAATAGTGATAATGTTTATTTCCCTCAAAATCAATGAGAAAAAATGCTAGATTTAAAATATTTAGTTATTTTTGCGGTGTGATGAACAAACAGTATCTTATTATATCATTGAAAAAAGAAATTTTAGTAAGTTGTTTCTTAATGAGCCTATTTTTCCTGGAGGGTGGGAATTGTTATGCTTCGGAGCAACAACTGTTAAGAGGGACGATAGAAACTCCTTCTGACAATTATACCGTGAGAGGGCGTGTTATGGATGTCTATGGTGAACCACTAATCGGTGCTACAATACGAGAGAAAGGGGGAGCCAATGGTACTGTGACCGATATTGATGGACGATTCTTTTTATCTGTTCCGGATAGTGCTGTCTTGCAGGTTTCTTTTGTAGGTTACAAAACTTTAGAAGTCAATGTGACAGGTCGGACTATGCTTGAAATACGCCTTCAGGAAGACGCGGTGATGCTTGATCATGTCATCGTAACAGCCTTGGGAATTGAAAAGGATGAAGCTACACTGGCTTATTCTGCGCAGAAAATCAAAGGTGAGGAACTAAATCGTATAAAAGAAATAAATATGATTACTGCCCTGGCGGGAAAAGCTGCCGGTGTACAAATCAATAAAAACTCTTCCGGTATGGGAGGGTCTGCCAAAGTCAGTCTCCGGGGAATCCGTTCGGTGTCCGGTGATAATCAACCGCTGTATGTGATAGACGGAGTGCCGATGTCGAATACCTCTTCCGAGCAGGCTTATTCGGCAATTGGAGGTACGGCGAATGCCGGCAACCGTGATGGAGGAGATGGGATTTCTAACCTGAACCCGGAAGATGTGGAAAGCATCAGTATCTTGAAAGGTGCTCCAGCAGCAGCTTTATATGGTAGCATGGCTGCTAACGGGGTCATTCTTATCACTACTAAAAAAGGAAATTCTGTCGGGCAAAGGAATATTAATTTCTCTACGGGACTAACTTTCGAGAAAGCATTCAGCCTGCCTAAAATGCAGGATCGTTACGGTGTCAGTGATGTGGTAGACAGCTGGGGTGAGAAAGATAATCTGACGGCTCATGATAACCTGAATGATTTTTTCCGTACCGGATTGACCTCAATGACTTCTGTGTCCGTCAGCTATGGAAATGAAACTCTACAAACTTATTTCTCCTATGCCAACACCACCGGAAAGGGGATTATGGATAAAAACAAGCTGAAGAAACATAATATAAACCTACGCGAAACAGCTACCATGTTCAACAAACGTCTGAAACTGGATGGTAATGTGAATGTAATGAAACAGACTGTTGAGAATAAGCCGGTATCGGGAGGCTTTTATATGAATCCGTTGGTAGGGCTTTATCGTTTTCCTCGTGGTGAGAATCTGTCTTATTATAAAGACCATTTTGAAACCTATGACGAAGAACGGAATTTGAATGTGCAAAACTGGCATACATTTACCGAAGACTTCGAACAGAATCCATATTGGATAGTGAACCGTATACAAAGTAAAGAAACGCGTACGCGCATTATCCTTTCCCTTTCGGCAAACTTTAAAATAAATGATTGGTTGACTATTCAAGCTCGTGGCAACATGGATTATTGGGCTGATAAGTTGCGTCAGAAATTCTATGCATCTACCGCTACTGCCCTGTGTGGAGCGAACGGTCGATATATTGAAATGGATTATCAGGAAACGCAGATGTATGGTGATGTCATGGCGATGTTTAAGAAAACCTGGGGAGATTTTACACTGGATGCGGCTATTGGCGGTAGTATAAATGACCGAATCAGAAACTCGACCCGTTATGATTCCAAGAATGCTTCTTTGAAGTTTGCTAATGTTTTTAATATTGCCAATATCATCATGAACAGTTCTGCCAGTATTGACCAGAAAATAGATGAGCATCGTCAGCTTCAATCTATTTTCGGTACAGCACAGATTGGCTACAAGGAAAAATTATTTCTTGATTTGACAGCTCGTAATGACTGGGCATCAACCTTGGCTTATACTGAACATGAGAAAGCGGGATTTGCTTATCCTTCCGTTGGTCTTTCCATATTGCTTGATAAATGGGTGAAGCTGCCCGAATGGATTTCTTTTGCGAAACTGCGTGGTGCCTATAGTAAAGTGGGGAACGATATTCCTGTATTTGTCACTAATTCCACTTCTCATATCGGTGCCGGTGGCGAGATACAGGCAAATGATGCAGCTCCTTTCAAAGATATGGAGCCGGAAATGACTCATGCCATGGAATTCGGAACGGAATGGAGATTCTTCCAACATCGGTTAGGAATCAATCTGACCTATTATCGTACCAACACTTATAATCAGTTCTTCAAACTTCCTGCTCTTGCAGGTGATAAGTATGCTTACCGGTATGTGAATGCCGGAAATATCCAAAACCAAGGATGGGAAGTGACACTGAACGGAACTCCAATACTAACTTCTGATTTCACCTGGAAAACTTCCATCAATTTTTCTGCTAACAAGAATAAGATCGTGAAGCTGCACGACGAATTGAAAGAATTAGTCTACGGGCCTACGAGCTTTTCTTCCAGTTATGCAATGAAACTGGTGAAAGGTGGTTCTATCGGTGATATCTACGGTAAAGCCTTTGTACGTGATGCCGCAGGAAACATTGTTTATGAAACAGAAGGAGATTACAAAGGACTTCCATTGGTGGAAGGTGACGGAAATACGGTGAAAGTAGGAAATGCCAACCCTGTCTTTATGATGGGATGGGATCACACATTCTCTTACAAAGGATTCAGCCTTTATTTCCTGCTTGACTGGCGTTACGGAGGAAAAGTCCTTTCGCAGACACAAGCGGAAATGGATCTCTATGGCGTATCGGAAATTACAGCTGATGCACGCGACAGAGGATATGTGATGCTTGAAGGTCAGCAGATCGATAATGTGAAAGGATTCTATAAAAATGTAGTGGGTGGGCGTGCCGGAGTGACAGAGTATTATATGTATGATGCCACTAATTTACGGTTGCGCGAAGTATCGTTGAGCTACAATTTCTCAAAGAAGTGGATACAGAAAACGAAGGTTCTGAAAGATGTGCAGCTTTCGTTTGTGGCCCGCAATCTATGTTTCTTATATAAGAAAGCTCCTTTTGATCCGGATTTGGTACTTTCCACCGGGAATGATAACCAAGGGATTGAAGTATTCGGAATGCCTACAACCCGTAGTTTGGGCTTTACTCTGAAATGTGAATTTTAAAGGTAGGAGAGAGAAATGAAGAGAAAATATGTATATCTATACTTGCTGGGCTTACTGCTCTTTTCTGTAGCATGTACCGGTAATTTCCGTGATTACAATACCGACTTGTCCGGAATCACGGATGATGACCTGATTATTGACGACAATGGTTATGGAATCCGTTTGGGCATTATTCAGCAGGGTATTTATTTTAATTATGATTTCGGAAAAGGGAAGAACTGGCCTTTCCAGCTGATACAGAATCTGAACGCAGATATGTTTGGTGGATATATGCATGACGGCAAACCCTTGAACGGAGGTTCGCATAATTCCGACTATAATATGCAGGATGGTTGGAACAGCGCCATGTGGACGCATATGTATTCTTATATTTTCCCGCAGATATACCAATCGGAGAATGCTACCCGGAATACACATCCTGCTTTGTTCGGGATCACGAAAATATTAAAGGTAGAAGCCATGCATCGTGTGACGGATTATTATGGTCCCATCATTTATAAGAATTTTGCGAATGCGGAAAAGCACTACCGTCCTGATAAACAAAAAGATGTTTATTATGAGTTTTTCAATGAACTCGATTCTGCCGTGGTTGCCCTCACCGGTTATATAGAGGAGAAACCGGAATTCAATGGATTTGCACGTTTTGATATTTTGTTGGATGGTAAATACCCTTCCTGGGTAAAGTTTGCCAATTCGTTGCGTTTGCGTCTAGCTATGCGTATTGCCTCTGTTGCCCCCGATAAGGCACGTGCTGAAATACAGAAAATAAAAGAAAACGATTACGGCTTCTTTGAAGCGGAAACAGGCGGAGCTGTTGTTTCTACCAAATCCGGATATACCAATCCATTGGGAGAACTTAACCGTGTGTGGAATGAAACTTACATGAGTGCGAATATGGAATCAATCTTGGTGGGATATAATGATCCCCGTCTTGGAATTTATTTCGAACACTGTACGGATGAAACCCTGAAAGGACAATATCGTGGAATTCGTCAGGGGACATGTTTTGCTCATAGTCATTATTCCGGATTGTCGAAGCTGTTTGTCAAGCAAAGTACCGATGCGCCTCTGATGACTGCTTCGGAAGTTTGGTTTCTGCGTGCTGAAGCTGCATTGCGCGGGTGGACGGATGAAGATGAAGAAACCTGTTATCAGAACGGTGTAACTACTTCTTTCCATCAATGGGGAATCTATGGCGTAGAAGATTATCTGCAAAGCGAACGGAAAGCCTCTGACTTTATAGACACGTATGATGAAGAAAATAATATAGAGGCCCGTTGTAAAGTCTCTCCCAAATGGAATCGCCTGGATGATAAGGAAACGAAACTGGAGAAGATTATTACGCAGAAGTGGATTGCTATGTTCCCGGAAGGTTGCGAAGCTTGGGCAGAACAAAGACGAACAGGGTATCCCCGTTTATTTCCCGTGCGATTCAACCATAGCAGAAACGGTTGCATCGACACGGAGATTATGGTGCGTCGTCTAAACTTCCCCGGTACCTTGCAGACGGAAGACCCGGAACAATATTCCGCGCTTGTGGAAGCTTTAGGAGGAAACGATCATGGAGGTACAAGGCTTTGGTGGGACACGGGAAATAATAACCTGGAATAAAAAAAGATAAAAGTAGTGTGTTTATATGTGTAGCTTTAACTATTTTTGCATCTTCATTTAAACACATTTACTTATGAAACAGATTATCTCTGCTCTTTTCCTTTGTATGTTGCTCTCTGCCGTACCGGGATTGCAGGCGCAAAACATCCAGTTACATTATGATTTTGGACGTTCTTTGTATGATAAAGATTTGCAAGGTCGTCCGCTGTTAACTTCCACAGTAGAGAAGTTTCATCCTGATACTTGGGGAAGTACTTATTTCTTTGTCGATATGGATTATACCTCCGAAGGTGTCGCTGCCGCTTATTGGGAAATAGCCCGTGAAGTGAAATTCTGGAAAGGTCCTTTCTCTGCGCATCTTGAATATAACGGTGGATTATCCAAAGGTATGTCTTATAAAAATGCTTATCTGGCAGGAGCCACGTATACCTTTAATAATGCTTCTTTTTCCAAAGGCTTCTCTTTGACAGCCATGTACAAATATATCCAGAAGCATAAATCACCTAACAATTTCCAGTTGACCGGAACGGCCACCATACCTGCTTTCATTATGCCAAGCACAGTAGCTATATAATCCGCGGAATTCAGACCAATTACCGCTATCCTGTACATGGTACGTAAACTTCTGCCGTAACCTGCTCACTTTCTCCGGCTTTGCCGACTGGTGGCGTGAAGAAACGAACTACGGAAAGACTATCTTCCTCTCCGAACCACAATTTTGGGTAAACCTGAATCAAATCAAGGGAGTAAATAAAAACTTCAATCTAAGCGTTGGCTCCGAAGTCGAATTGAGCAATAACTTCGGTGGTCGCGATGGCTTTTATGTGATCCCGACGCTTGCTCTGAAATGGACGCTGAACTAAAAAAATCGAACCAAAAATCGAACCAAAAAACGGATTAAAAAGCGAGTTAAAAGAAATAGAGTAAAAAGAAGTCAGGCTAAAAGAATCCGAACTTCAGAGGAATCTCCGTTTATCCCTTTGTGGAACTTACAAAATATATAGAACAACCTATTAAATGAAAACTGATTTAATCTACGGCGTAGAAGACCGTCCCCCTTTTAAAGACGCCCTGTTTGCGGCTTTACAACATCTCTTGGCTATTTTCGTGGCAATTATCACACCGCCGCTTATCATAGCGAGTGCCTTGAAACTGGATGTAGAAAAGACAAGCTTTCTAGTTTCCATGTCCCTTTTTGCTTCGGGAGTATCTACCTTTATACAATGCCGTCGTTTCGGTCCGATAGGAGCAAAGCTGCTCTGCATCCAGGGAACCAGTTTTTCTTTTATCGGTCCTATCATCGCCACAGGAATGGTAGGCGGATTGCCGTTGATTTTCGGTTCCTGTATGGCTGCCGCACCTATCGAAATGATTGTCAGCCGCACATTCAAATATTTGCGTAATATCATCACTCCGCTGGTTTCCGGTATTGTCGTACTGCTTATCGGATTGAGCCTGATAAAAGTAGGTATCGTATCTTGCGGAGGTGGATATGCAGCTATGGATAACGGTACGTTTGCTACCTGGAAAAACCTGTCTATTGCAGCACTGGTACTTCTTAGCGTCTTATTTTTCAACCGTTGTGGGAACAAATACCTGCGCATGAGTTCCATTGTACTCGGACTTTGTCTGGGTTATGGTTTGGCATTTGTTTTGGGAAAAGTGGATATGAGTGCATTGAATGTAGAAATGCTGATGAGCTTTAATATTCCCCAACCTTTTAAATATGGTGTTGATTTCAATGTGTCTTCTTTCATAGCCATTGGTCTGGTCTACCTGATAACTGCCATCGAAGCAACAGGTGACGTGACTGCCAACTCTATGATTTCCGGACTTCCCATTGAAGGAGATTCCTATTTGAAACGAGTTTCCGGTGGAGTAATGGCAGATGGATTCAATTCCTTCCTCGCTGGTATATTCAACTCTTTCCCCAACTCCATCTTTGCACAGAATAACGGTATTATCCAACTGACCGGAGTAGCCAGCCGCTATGTCGGTTATTATATCGCAGCAATGCTCGTTCTTTTGGGATTATTTCCCATTGTAGGTGCCGTATTCTCCTTAATGCCCGATCCTGTATTGGGTGGTGCAACCTTACTAATGTTCGGTACAGTAGCAGCGGCAGGAATCCGTATTATCTCCTCACAAGAAATAGGCCGTAAAGAAACTCTGGTATTAGCAGTCAGCCTTTCCTTAGGCCTAGGAGTAGAATTAATGCCGGACGTATTACAACAAGCCCCGGAAGCAATTCGAAGTATCTTCTCTTCAGGGATCACCACCGGAGGCCTAACTGCAATTATTGCAAATATAGTAATACGTGTAAAAGAATGATGAATAAGTATTAAGTATTAACCGACAAGTATCAATCAACAAGTTTAAGTATTAATCGACAAGTATCAAATAGCAGGTATTATCCAGCAGCTTCGGTAATACTTATTACTTAATACTTAGTACTTATTACTTATTTCTAAATTACTCATTTTATCAGTAGTGCGGAAGGGGAAATCAGGATACTCGTAAAGACTGAAGCGAGGTTCGGTTTCTCCTTTCGTATAATTCCAGATAGAAGCATAATCTTCCGGATCTTCTCCCATCTTGGCTAATTGGCGCAGATAAGCGGCCAGTGATTTATTTTCTACAATATAAATCTGTCCCATCTGGTCGATAATCGGGCTATGATGACGAGTGCCGTCATGTTCGAAGCGTAGAATCCGTTTTCCTTCTTCCGTCAGTCCCACCAATTGGAAGGTCATACTCTTACCGATAGCCGGCAAATTCAATACACTGCGATCCGTAGCAAGGAAAGGCAAATGATGTTTTCTCATGAAATGTCTTAATTGCTTGGCAACATCTTCTTTCGTCTCCTCTTCCGTTCCGACTTTCGTCTCTAATATTTTGTATAATTCCTCCGCCTGTTCCAGTGTCATCCGACCATAAATCTTTTCCTCCTGTTGTTCCTGCATCGAACGGCTGTTGGGAGCAAATACTGCATAATTCTCATTGAATCCCTTCACCGAGAAAGTATAATAACATACCACGCCCAATGAATTGAGCACCTGGCGAAGCCGTGTCGTATGTCCCCGACGCGAAGCAGCCACTGTATATACCAACTGATTCGTGATCGTCCAGCCCGCCGCCAAGATCGCCTCGATAGCGTGCCTCGCCTCCGGTGTCACCTCTAGTGGAGACTGGAAATGCGTTTGTATATAGAACTGGCTCACGCCGATAGCGGAAGCCTTCTCCTTGAACTCCCTCAATATACCGACCAACTCATCGGTCACACGCAGCGGAAGATAAGCCAGCAACCGGGAACCTAGCCGTACCCGTTGCAGCTCGGCGTACTTCTCGCCCTCCGGACGGCTCTCGTTCGCCTTCCGTTTCCGCACCGCCATCTTATATACCGCCTCCAATATCTTACGCAAGGTAGCGTTCTGGCTCATCAAGGCATCCCCGCCCGTTATCAGGATATCCCGTAGCTGGGCGTCTTCCTCGAAATAACGCATCAGACGACGTAACTTCCGGTCCCAACTCTCCTTAGGCTTCAGGGCCTCGAAATCGAAATTCAACCGCTCGCTCTGGAAATCATACATGCGCTGGCAAGAAGCGCACAATCCACCGCAGGCACGCCCCATCGAATCGGGGATCAGGATCGCCACCTCCGGATACCTCCGGTGTATATTATGTCCCTCCGGCAATAGCCAACCCGCCGCGTTCGGCTCATCGGCAACGACCATGTCTTCCTTTTCCCACGCCTTAATGCTTCCATACGTATCTACCAGCTCGTTCGAGTACATGATGTACGATCGCACCGTAGCGTCGTCATACCCCTCATGTTCTATATTTAATAGGGAAAGATAATAAGGAGTCACAAAAAAGGGCATCCCCTTCTTTTTGGCACGGGCCAATAAGCTCATCGTCTCGTCCGACAG
>OGDU01001231.1_pt1 | contig 21318 bp, 16 predicted proteins | sample 1570371 | NCBI WGS metagenome assembly OGDU01 (sample SAMEA2581977, study PRJEB24529) | metagenome | biome: Human gut stool | place: China | collected 2011
GATTCCTGAATATCATCTATAAAAGCATTTGCAGACAAAGCTATAATTGGAATCGTAACTGCATCGGACCGCTCTATACCCAAGGCTCGAATGGCTTTTGCTGCTTGGTGTCCATCCATGTTTGGCATCATAATATCCATCAAAATAAGATCGTATGTGCCTCGTGGATGATTTTTAAACAAATCCACAACTTCTTTTCCGTCTGATGCGCGTGTTACGGTCATACCAGCATCTTCCAGTATTATCGTAGCAAGTTCAGCATTTAGATCATTATCCTCAGCCATAAGAACATGAATACCCGTCAAATCTCTATTTAGATGTTGTTTTTGTTCTGATTGAATAACCTGTTCTTGCAACTCCAGTGGGATCTCCACTGTGAATGTAGAACCTACACCTTTTTTGCTCTCAACAGCAATCGAACCGCCCATCATATCCACATATTTTTTTGTGATAGCCATACCAAGACCGGTTCCCTTATATTGAGTTCTGGCATTAGCATCATCTTCTTGTGAAAACGGATCGAATAATTTTTTCTGGAACTCTTCACTCATACCAATACCGTTATCTCGAACAACATAACGAGTTATGATATGTTTCTCATCCGCTCCTGGGTAACTGCTGATATCCAAAGTAATCTTTCCGCCGTCCTTTGTGAATTTCACAGCATTGCCAAGAAGATTCACCAAAACTTCTCGGATACGCACAACATCCGCAAGGACATATGGGTTCATTGGGATTTCTCGATGTACTTCAAACTTAAGATCTCGATTATAAAGAAGTCCATTCATAATCGCCTGAACGTTATCTGTCAATTGAGTAATGTCCACTGGCTCGGGCGAAATAGTAACTTTTCCACTTTCAATGCGAGTAAAATCCAGAACGTCATTCAACAAAGAGAGAAGATGATTCGAACTTTTTTGAACTTTCTCCAAGCTATCATGAATATCTGAAACCGTGTTCTGGTGAAGCGCAATGTTTGTAAATCCAATAATGGCATTCATCGGCGTTCTGATGTCATGGCTCATACTAAGCAAAAACGCAGATTTTGCTTTGTTGGCAGCATCTGCTTCCTCAGCGGCGGTCATTAATAATTGTTTTTGTTTTTGCTCTTCTGCCTTGCTTTTCTGGTAAACATAATAGGTATATAGACAAATTAAAAGCAATACAGCTCCTGCGACTAAACCGCAGATGATGGAAATATGATTCGTCTTTTCAACCATTCCATAAGCTGATTGCATATCCATTTCAATGCAAAATGCGCCAATGATTTCTCCTGTCCCATCATGATTTGCGCTTACAGGATAGCAAGCCGTAAAAATCGGCCCCATGTTGTATCAATGATATCCTGAGAGTACACTTTCTCCCCAGAAATAGCCCTATCAATATACGGAACCATTTCTTCCTCAATATAATCTCCAGGGTGTCTTACATCATCCGCATCCGAATCCAAACCGTCTACCACATAAACGAGTTTTCCTTCTTCATTTTTTTTAGCGGTGTAAATATATCGAGTAGAATTCAGTGTTCTGACTTCATTGAAATAGGAAGAAATATCCTTATATAATGGATTCTTTTCATCAGATTGATCGTTGATTTGATCAAAATCTTCTTTGCCGATTTTTCCATTCACAAGTTTGTGTACTGCATCTGCACTCGCTGTGTCACGTGTGATTTCTGTTTCAAGGGCGGTCTTAGTGTAAGAACTTTGCAGAATAAATGTGTACAACGCTATTACAAAAATCATCAAAAGCCCCGCAATCACAAAGATACTGCCTGTATTCTTCAGACTAAGGAGTTTTTTCAAATTAACTCCTTCTTTTGTTTGCTTCATGCTGCTCATTCACATCCTCTAAATCCTATTCTACCAATTTTATCATAGCATATTTTCATGCAGTCTTCAATACAGCAAAAGCAGCCACCACTACAGTGACTGCTCTTTCTCAATGATATCGCTCCGCGGCACCACGCCGTTCCAGCAGTCTTTCCAGTATATAATTCTGCATTACAAGCTGCGGCTGCTGGAGGCGGTATAAAAATATCTGCATGTAATTGCTCGATATGATGCGAGTCTGTCTCAAAACCTTCAAGTATTGCCACCGGTTGCAAAACCCAGCGTCATAAGTTATAATAGAGGTGTCAAAACCTATATTCAAAACTTGCAGTGTCAAAACCGGGAAAACGGGGGAATTCATATGATATTCGGCTACGCAAGAGTCTCGACCAAGACGCAGACGCGCGACGGCAACAGTCTGGACGCGCAGCAGGCGGCGCTGACCGCGGCGGGCGCGGAAAAAATCTATACGGACACCTTCACCGGCACCAAGATCGAGCGTCCGGAGTTTGACAGACTGCGCGCGCAGCTGCGGCGCGGCGATGTGCTCATCGTGACAAAGCTCGACCGCCTCGCGCGGTCGGTGTCGCAGGCGTCCGGCCTCATCACCGAGATGATCGACGAGGGCATCACCATCAATGTATTGAACCTCGGCATCCTGTCCAACGATTCGGTCAACACGCTGCTGCGCAACGTGCTGCTGTCGTTCGCGCAGTTCGAGCGCGACATGATCGTCCAGCGCACGCAGGAGGGCAAGGCGGTCGCGCGCGCCACCGACCCGAATTTCCGTGAGGGCCGTCCGCCCAAGTTCGACACCGAGCAGCTCGACCATGCGATGGCGCTGCTCGCGGACCATTCCTACGCGCAGGTCGTCAAGCTCACCGGCATCAGCAAATCTACGCTCATCCGGGAAAGGAAGCGGAGGAAAATTCAATCCATATGCCAAGTGGTTTAAGAACACACGTGCAAAAGAATTACCTCATTAGCACTGGCGGCGGCATTGGCGGCAAGTATGACGGCATCCGCCTTTGCGGCATCTAATTTCAGCGACGTGCCGTCTAACCACTGGGCTACCTCTTACATCAACAAGATGTCCGAAGGCGGTCTTATTAAGGGCTACGGCAACGGTAAGTATGGCCCCGAAGACAAGCTCACGATTGGCCAGATGGCAAAACTGACTTGTTCTGCAAAGGGCTATGCGGGCAAGAGTGCAAACAATACCAAGTATTGGGCTTATGGCGTTGTTGATTACTGCATCAACGATCTGCAGTGTCTGCCGAACCTCGGTGCGATCACTCCCCAGAACTATGATAAGAACTGCTCGCGCGAGCTGGCTTTCTACATGCTGGAGAAGGGCCTCGGCGCCGGTCCGGATGCAGAGCTGACCCAGAAGCCGCTGCTGACCGCTGCGGATATCCCGGACTTTGCAAACATCACTTCAGATCGCATATCCGAACCATCCGGATGAGGCACTTTATAACGAGGTTCGTGCCAACATTCATATCGGTAATAAACGTAAGTTTTCTTCCTATAATGGAAGCATTGCTGACGATATTAAGGCATGGGAACTTACGAAGTGGTAAATTCATTTTCCTCAAAGAAAAGCGACAGGTATTTGCCTGTCGCTTTTCTGTATAGTAATCTCCGATCTTTTCATTGGAAAAAGCAAAGTGGTGTAAAGATTAATGGTCTTTGTATTGGCACTGAAAATATATTTATTTCTCCGCGGCTCTTCTTCCAGGATGGGAGAGTGCCGCGGAGAATTTTTTGCGAAGAAAGAATCGCTATGTATTTTTCATACATCTCGTTATATTGCATACAACATAAGAATCCGCCTCTGCGCAAGTTTTCACAGCACAGAGGCGGATTCTTACATTAAAGATTAATATAATTGGTAATCACGGTATCCTCGCGGCTGTGGCCGAGCGCGATGCTGATGATGCCGACCGCACGGCGGTCGAGCCGTTTTCTGCGCTCACTGCCGCGATAAATATAAATTTCGGAACGGTATTTGCTATCGGAGCAGCGTATCTTATTGTGATAACCCAGCTGCTTGATCAGCCGCCGCAGTTCGCTGTCGAACCACTATATGCACCTACACAAATAATGTACCCCCCTTGCGACAATGATTCTTGCGAAACAACCAATTCGGTCATTCCCGCTGCATTGCGCTTGTTTCAGGGGGGGCACGATTTGTGTAGATACCCTACATTATTTGTGTAGGGTGTGTTTTGAGCGACCTCTTTTTAAAGGCATATTATATTCGTGAAATGTACCATTCTGCCGCATTAAATTATTTTAGAGGTTAATATCGTTCGGAATTATGTTCCGGATAAAAGGAGATATCTACACAAATAATGTACCCCCCTGCGACAATGATTCTTGCAAAACAACCAACTTGGTCATTCCCGCTGCATTGCGCTTGTTTCAGGGGGTGCACGATTTGTGTAGATACCCTACATTATTTGTGTAGTGAGGAAAATGACCTGCACCTGCGGACGTTAGAAGTGGCGCAGATTCGGGAAGATGAATATTTCGGAAGCCTGATTGCGGATGATCTGAAAGGTATTCTCCGTGACATTCGGAGTGAACACCGCCCCGACACCATGACCGCGGATGAAGTCTCCTTTGCAGAAAATATACAGAACTAATTACAGGATGCAATGAACTTTGAGGGCAGTTCCGAGAAAAGGCAAATTCGGTCATTCCTTGCTACGTTCGGCATTGATTATGACAAACTCTCGAAAGAGCAGTTCGTCTCACTGATTGAAATACTCAAACTGTCCAAGTACCTAAAAAGCCCCATCAGCCAGCGCGGGAAAACGACCATGACCCACGGCAAGGGAAAACGGAAGAAGCGCTGAAACAACGGCGGCGCTGCGGCGGGACGGGGGCTTTTATATACCTCTGCTTCCTTTTCCGGACAGTCGGATTTTGCTTCTCAAAAATCCTGCATTTGTACCGCAGCCCGCGTCACAAAATCCGCCTGTCCTCCTGCCGCTGAAAAGCGTCTGCCAACCGCTATCTGTCCGTACAGCAGATGGCGAAGCCAGCCTCTTTCCAGTGTCAGCCGGAAGCAAAGGTATAACACACTAGACTTTCCTACGGAAAATCGTGTGCCAACAGGGATGCTGCGCGCCCCTATTGGAAACCCTGCGTCAAAGGGGATTTTCCCCTCTGAACTCCCCATATTTTCTTCGCAGACGGGTACCCAAACTGTAAAAACGCAGTTTGGAACACCTGCTCAGAAAATGCAAAAGGAAGTCCGTACCGATGAGTGGCGGACTTCCTTTTTTGCTGACAATCTGAAATCGTTACGATACAGTTTTCGATTGTCAGCGCCTGCGAGGGGACATGATGCGTAGCAGACGACAGCCAAATTCTAATTTTATCATTAATGCAAAAAATGAGAAAATTGATATTGACAGCGATGTAATTTAAGGATATACTATAATTATATCATTCGATAAAATTTGATGAAATTGAAATTCAAATGAGGGCAGTGCATGAGAGCGTTCGACTTCAAAACAGAATACAACAAATTGCTGACGCCAGAGATCGTGGCCTACCTGACGCAGATTCACGAATACAAGGGGCGGCAAAATCTCTTTATCGAGGCTAAAGCGGATGCGTTGTCTGAACTTCTGGAAGTTGCGAAAATTCAGAGCACAGAGGCATCTAACCGCATCGAGGGAATTATCACCACGGATGACAGACTGAAGAAAATCGTGCGTGATAAAACAATGCCAAAAACTCGCAGTGAAAAAGAGATTGCTGGATACCGCGATGTGCTTGCAACGATCCATGAAAGCCATGACTATATCCCGCCAAAGCCGTCCATCATTTTGCAGCTTCACCGGGATCTGTACAAATACAGCGGGAAGTCCATCGGCGGCTGCTTCAAAAATTCGGATAACGTGATTGCCGAAGAACTGCCGGACGGTCAGCAGATTGTCCGGTTTGAGCCTGTTCCTGCGTGGGAAACGCCGGAGGCTATTACGGCGCTGTGCAGCGCGTTTGAAGCGGCTATGCAGGATGCTGAACTCGACCCGTTGCTGCTGATTCCCATCTTTATACTGGACTTTCTCTGCATCCACCCCTTCAACGATGGCAACAGCCGCATGAGCAGGCTCCTGACACTGCTGCTCCTGTACCGCTCCGGCTATATCGTGGGCAAGTATATCAGCATTGAGAAATTGATTTCCGACACCAAGGAAACATATTACGAAGCTTTGCAGCAGAGTTCATACAACTGGCATGAGGGAACCAACGACTATGCCCCCTTTGTCACCTATATGCTGGGTGTTCTGGTGGCGGCGTACCGGGATTTCGAGAGCCGGATCGAGCTGCTGACCACCAAGGGCCTGTCCAAGCCCGACCGTGTGCGGGAGATCATCAAAAACCACCTCGGCAAAATCACCAAGAGTGAAATCATGGAAAAGTGCCCGGATATCAGCCAGATCACCGTCCAGCGCGCACTGGCGGATTTGATAAAGTCTGGAGAAATCTTGAAAATCGGCGGCGGACGGTACACTTCTTACACTTGGAACAGGGAGAGAGAATAAATGATTACAGGCGAACTGAAAAATAAAATCGACGGCCTTTGGGATGTTTTTGCAGCGGGCGGTTTGGTGAACCCGCTGGATGTGATCGAGCAGATCACGTATCTGATGTTCATTCACGACTTGGACGATTCGGACAATCTCCGGGCAAAAGAGGCTGCCATGCTGGGGCTGCCTTATACCAGCATCTTCACCGATGAGGTGCAGATGGGTGAGCGCACCATCGACGGTCAGCAACTCAAATGGAGTGTGTTTCATGACTTCCCGGCAGGGAAAATGTACTCTGTGATGCAGGAGTGGGTGTTTCCGTTCATCAAGAACCTCCACGGGGATAAGAGCAGCGCCTATTCCAAGTACATGGACGATGCCATTTTCAAGCTGCCCACGCCGCTTCTGCTATCCAAAGTGGTGGATGCGCTGGACGAGATTTATCGCCTGATGAACGAATCTCAGGCGGTGGATGTGCGGGGCGATACCTATGAATATCTGCTCAGCAAAATCAGCCAGTCCGGCCGTAACGGTCAGTTCCGTACCCCACGCCATATTATCCGCATGATGGTGGAGCTGATGGACCCAAAAGCGGACGATGTGATCTGCGACCCGGCCTGCGGCACTTCCGGCTTCCTTGTTTCTGCGGGTGAATACCTGAAGGAACACCGCAAGGAAGAAATCTTCTTCAACCGCCAGAAGAAGGATCACTATATGAACCACATGTTTTTCGGCTACGACATGGACAGAACCATGCTCCGCATCGGCGCGATGAACATGATGACCCACGGCATTGACAATCCCTTTATCGAGTACCGGGACAGCCTTAGCGACCAGAACCCAGACAAAGAGAAGTATTCCCTGATTTTGGCCAACCCGCCGTTCAAGGGCAGCCTGGACGCAGACACCGTTTCGGCAGATCTGCTGAAAGTCTGCAAGACCAAGAAAACGGAACTGCTGTTTTTGGCTCTGTTCCTGCGGATGCTCCGCATCGGCGGACGCTGCGCCTGCATCGTCCCGGACGGCGTGCTATTCGGCTCTTCCACCGCACACAAAGCCATCCGCAAAGAGCTGGTGGACGGCAACCGGCTGGAGGCCGTGATCTCCATGCCCAGCGGCGTATTCAAGCCCTATGCAGGGGTGTCTACCGCGGTGCTGATCTTCACCAAGACCGGCCACGGTGGTACAGACAATGTGTGGTTCTATGATATGACCGCCGACGGCTTTTCGCTGGACGATAAGCGCAGCCCGGTGGCAGACAACGATATCCCTGATATCATCGCACGGTTCCGCAATCTTGATTTCGAAAAAGACCGCCAGCGCACGGAAAAATCCTTTTTCGTGCCCAAGGCGGAGATCGTAGAAAATGGCTATGACCTGTCCATCAATAAATACAAGAAAACCGAGTATAAGCCCGTGGAGTACCCGCCCACCAGCGAGATCATGGCCCAGCTGAGAGAGTTGGAACTGGAGATTGGTGAGGAAATGAGCAAACTGGAAGAGCTGCTTGGATTGTAATGGAGTGAAATATGGCGAAATATAAACTGGGTGATATAGCCCCCATTCAGCAAGGAAGTGTTCCAGAAAGCGAATCATATTGGCTGCTAAATCTAGATATGGTGGAAAGCAACACAGGGCATATCTATGAGCGTTTGTATGTTCCTTTCGATAAAATCGGAACCTCAACCATCGCATTTGATACTAATAATGTTCTCTATTCTAAATTGCGTCCATATCTAAACAAAGTTGTTATCCCTGATTGCCCTGGGTATGCAACTTCAGAAATGCTTCCACTGAAGCCTAATAAAAACTATATTACGAGAGAATATCTCACATATTTTCTACGGTCACCAAAATTTGTGGCATATATAAACGAAAAAACAAGCGGTGCCAAAATGCCACGGGCCAATAGTTCAGATTTAAAATCTGTAGAGATAGAATGCCCCACATTAGAAAATCAGCGACATATTACCAGCGAATTTGATAGAATAATCTCAATCGTTCGATTGCGTCAGCAGCAGCTCCAAAAGCTGGACGAACTCGTCAAAGCCCGATTTATCGAAATGTTTGGTGATCCTGTAAGAAATAGCATGGGGCTTCCGACTGAACCGATGACTACGGTTTGTGCGATAATAGACGGAGACCGTGGTAAGAACTATCCCAAGCAGGATGAGTTTTCAGACACGGGATACTGCCTGTTCTTAAATGCAAAAAACGTAACAGCGACGGGCTTTTCCTTCGAAAACCGCATGTTCATCACTAAAGAAAAAGATAACGCCCTTCACAATGGCAAACTGGAACGCGGCGATGTAGTGCTAACGACAAGAGGAACACTCGGAAATTTGGCGTTTTATGACGACAGTGTCCCGTTTGAAAATGTACGCATCAATTCCGGCATGGTTATTCTACGCATGAATAAAAGCGTAATGACAGAGGTCTTCTTTATGGAGCAATTTAAGCTACAGCTTCAATCCATAAAGGGGAAGATCGCCAGCGGCTCTGCACAGCCTCAGCTCCCAATATCTACCATGAACAAAATAAGGATATTGCTTGCGCCAATGGCATTGCAGGAGCAGTTTGCAGCCTTCGTCGAACAGACCGACAAATCAAAAGTTGCCGTACAGAAGGCATTGGACGAAGCACAACTGTTGTTTGACAGTTTGATGCAGAAATATTTTGGATAACGAGGAGAATACCATGGACGCTACATATTCACAGCCATTAATTGAAATGGGGGTATCGCTGACTCAACTCGCAATCAGAGGTACTGCAACAGCGGTAACGAATAAAATTAAGACGATTAAAGATGAGAAAAGCGCAGAAAAAATACGTAGCACTTATGACGAAATTGTAAATGAACTTTTGTCAGAGCGTGATGAAGCCGTCCGCATTGCTCAATCATATAAATCTGAACTTGAGCGCATTGTCATTAGTGATGAAGATATTGAGCACTTGCACAATACGGTTTCCAGGTTGTTGGATTTGATAAAGCAATTTTCCCCTGGAACGCCAGTTGAAAACTTGGAAGTATTTAAGGACTTGATTAGTGTCGACACTTTAAAAACTATGCAACTACTTGGTTTTAATTATAAAGCTGCCATTGGAGAGCCTTTAACCCAGCTTTGCGCTACCGCAATTACAAAAATTGGGAACAAGAACAATGTTCATCCGAGCAAGACGTACAAAGGCAACAAATAATAGGTAGGTGATAAGTGTGACCAACTTTGACATTTTCACTTCTGACCCGCAATTTTCCTCCTTCGCCCCTGTTGCCGTCTCCGCTGAGCGCATTCTGCCCATCGACCCCTCCGCCTGTGTGCTGAACTGCCGCAGGGCGATGGAGTTTGCCGTGAAGTGGATGTATTCCGTGGACAAGGCGCTGGTCATGCCTTATCAGGACTCTCTGGTGAGCCTCATGAATACCGAGGACTTCCGGGACATCGTGGGCGCGGACATCTGGCGGCGGATGGATCTGATCCGTCGCATGGGCAACAACGCCGCCCACACCGGCAAGAAAATCACCGAAGAGCAGGCGGCGCTGTGTCTGGAAAATCTCTATATTCTTCTGGATTTTGTGGCGTACTGCTACGGCGAGAACTACACCGAAGGACATTTCGACCATGCGCTGCTGACGCAGAAAAGCGAAGTTTCCGCCGAGCCGGTGCAGGAAGTGCCGGAGGTGGAGCTCGCCGCGCTGATGGCGGAAAACGCTGCGCTGAAGGAGGAACTCACCGCCCGTCGCGCCGAGCAGCAGCAGACCTATGTGCCAAAGCCCCTCGACCTGTCCGAATACAAGACCCGCAAGCTGTATATCGACACCATGCTCACAGATGCGGGCTGGACGGAGAGCAAGGACTGGCTGAATGAGGTAGAGCTGCCCGGTATGCCAAACAAGTCCGAGGTCGGCTATGCAGACTATGTGCTCTACGGTGATGACGGACGCCCCTTGGCAGTGGTGGAGGCCAAGCGCACCTGCGTGGACGTAGCTAAGGGCCGCCAGCAGGCAAAGCTCTACGCCGATCTGTTGGAGAAAAAGTATCACCGCCGCCCGGTCATCTTCCTGACCAACGGCTTTGAGACCCGCATCACGGACAATCTGTATCCTGAGCGTAAATGTGCGGCCATTTACTCCAAACGTGATCTGGAGAAGCTCTTCAATCTCCAGAGTATGCGGACGAGCCTGAAAAATGTCATGGTGGACCGCAAGATCGCCGGGCGCTACTATCAGGAGGGGGCCATCAAGGCTGCCTGCGACGCCTTTGCCCGGAACCGCCGCAAGGCGCTGCTGGTCATGGCCACCGGTTCCGGAAAAACGAGAACTGTCATCGCCCTATGCGATGTGCTGCTCCAACACGGCTGGGTGAAGAATATTCTCTTCCTTGCTGACCGCAACAGTCTGGTGACGCAGGCCAAGCGCAGCTTTGTGAATTTGCTGCCCGATCTCTCCGTTACCAATCTCTGTGAGGAGAAGGACAACTACACAGCCCACTGTGTGTTTTCCACCTATCAGACCATGTACAATGTTATTGACAGCGTGCAGGATGAAGAGGGTAAGCTTTTCACCTGCGGACATTTCGATTTGGTCATCTGTGACGAAGCTCACCGCTCCGTTTACAACAAGTACCGGGATATTTTCAACTACTTTGATGCCCCGCTGGTGGGACTGACGGCCACGCCCAAGGACGAGATCGACAAGAACACCTATGAGATATTTGAACTAGAAAACGGCGTACCCACCTATGGCTATGAACTGGCGCAGGCGGTGAAGGACGGGTATCTGGTGGATTTCCTGTCGGTAGAGACGAAGCTGAAATTTATTGAACAGGGCATCGTTTACGATGAGCTTTCCGACGAGGACAAGCAGGCCTATGAGGACACCTTCGAAGATGAAAACGGAGAATTACCGGAGCGCATTGCATCCTCGGCGCTGAACGAATGGATTTTCAATGAAGACACCATCCGACAGGTACTGAACACGCTGATGACCCACGGTCTGACCATCGACTACGGCAGTAAGCTGGGCAAAACGATCATCTTTGCAAAAAATCACACCCATGCGGAGAAAATCCTCGCGGTTTTCAATAAAGAATACCCGCACCTTCCCGGCTTTGCCAAGGTCATTGATAACTATATGACTTACGCCCAGAGCGCGATTGACGAGTTCTCCGATCCGAAAAAGCTGCCGCAAATCGCCATTTCCGTGGATATGCTGGACACCGGCATCGACGTGCCGGAGGTGCTGAATCTGGTGTTCTTTAAAAAGGTCATGAGCAAAGCGAAGTTCTGGCAGATGATTGGGCGTGGCACCCGTCTGTGTCCGGGGCTGATGGATGGTAAGGATAAGGACAAGTTCTATATTTTTGACTTCTGCGGCAACTTTGAGTTCTTTCGCATGAACAAGGGCAGACCTACCGCCAATATGATCGCCCTGCAAGGCGCAATCTTCCATCTGAAGGCCCAAATTGCCTTCAAATTGCAGGACTTGGCGTATCAGACAACGAATCTGATTGCCTTCCGCAAGACGCTGGTTGAGGACATGGTGCGCAAGGTGCGGGAACTGAACAAAGAGAACTTTGCTGTCCGCCAGCATTTAAAATATGTAGAGCGGTATGCAGAACCGGACAGCTATAGCGCTCTGACCTATGAGGATACCTTGCTCATAGGGCAAGAGCTTGCGCCGCTTATTACACCGGAAGAGGACGATGCCAAAGCGCTGCGGTTCGACGCGCTGCTATACGGCATCGAGCTTGCGTACCTGGCGGGAAAGAAGTATGGCAAGGCGCGGAGCGATCTGTTTAAAAAGGTCTCTGCCGTTGCAGCTGTGGCAAATATTCCGGAGATCATGGTGCAGGCTGAGCTGATTGACAAGATTTTGCATACGGACTATGTGGAGACCGCCGGAATCAATGAATTTGAGTACATCCGGGAGAATCTGCGCGACCTCATCAAGTATATTCCGGTTAGTAAAGTGCGCTATGATACGAATTTTGATGACGAAATTCTGTCTGTGGACTGGAAGGAATCTGAGCTGGAAAACGACGATCTGAAGAACTACAAGGCCAAGGCGGAGTTCTACGTGCGTCAGCACATGAATGACGCCGTTATTGCCAAACTAAAGGGTAATGTCCCTTTGACTGTGGAAGATGTGCAGGCGCTGGAGAAAGCACTCTGGAGCGAGGTCGGTACGAAACAGGATTATGTGGCTGAGTACGGCCAGAAGCCGCTGGGCGAGTTCGTGCGAGAAATCGTCGGGATTGACATGAACGCGGCAAAGGAGGCGTTTGCGCAGTATCTGAACGATGCCAGCTTGGACAGCAGGCAGATTTACTTCGTAAACCAGATTGTGGAGTACATTGTTCATAACGGCATGATGAAAGATATGTCCGTTTTGCAGGAAGCACCGTTTACCGACTACGGCAGCATCGTGGAAGTGTTCACAGACCTGTCCGTGTGGGCAGGCATCCGACAGGCGATTGAACGGGTCAATGCCAATGCGCTGGCGGCGTGAATGCGGTGGAAGATAGGGGGCCGAAAGAATGAATGCACAAGAACGAGAAGCGTTCTGGAAAACTTTATGCGCATTACCCGGACTTGACCTATCACAGGATGCAAAACAACTGATGGCAGCGATACGGTTTCCGAAACTTTTATTTCGCTATCGTCCTGTCAATCTTAATAGCTTGGAAGCACTTCGTACAAATAGGCTCTATTTTTCTTCGGCAAACTATTATGACGATCCCTTTGATACATTTTTACATATTGATATTGACTCTATTCACCAAGAACTTCTGACAGCATTTCAAACTCGTGAAAGCACAGAAGCAGTCACAGAAGGTGTCAAGGACATTCTTGGCGGCATGCTGACTGAAGAGCAGAAAGCCTTTTTTACAGCTGACAATGTGACAAAGATGCTTTCAAATGGACTCGTCGAAAATTTTCTTAGTTCTGCGCTTGCATTGCGAGATGAGATAAAGAAAGACACTTGGTCTATTTGCTTTTCCGAGAATGGTTTTAATGAGGTTCTCTGGCTAAAATACGCAGACCAACACAGAGGCTTTGTTCAGATTTATGATCTTGAAAAGAAAGAAAACTATTTATGCGGGAAACAGGAAAAATGTCAAAACTGTGGAATCAAAAATTTCGGCACACCGTTATATCCCATCTACTATTCGAACGCTCCGTATAATGCTACTAATTTCGCAAAACTTGTAATGCTGAACAAGATCGGCGAAATTTCTGATACGACAATTCTCAAATATCTGTATGATAGCGTGGGGAATGGTACATGGGAAAGAGAAAGAACAACGCTGATCAAGAGGAAATGCCATGAATACGATGAAGAATGGCGTATGATAACTGCTTGCCCAATGAAGCCGCCAGTTATGATGGAATGGGTTCCAAGCGGGATTATCCTGGGTTTAAGAATGGGAGTAAAGGAAGAAAATCTTGTTGTCAGCATGGCAAGAGAAGCTGGAATCAAAGATATTTATAAATCGATCATTGATTCAAAAAACAGGCTAAATGCCGTACCAGTGACACTTAAGTAGTGCAAAGGCGCGTATAACAATTACCCTTACTAACCTTATTGACACAGAGAAAATCGCCCGAATCCGTTGCGCTGCAATAGATTCGGGCGATTCGTTTCCATGATTCATCCCTCTCGGATACCTACGGTCGCCATTCTTATTTTCGTCATTATGTACTACCCCCACCCCTGCCTCTTAGCCAAATCATCCATCGCCGCACAGAACCGCTCCCACCGTGCCAATGTTATCTGTGACGGATCGACATTGTGGATGCCCACGATATCACCGCACTGCGGAACGATATAGCTGTTGCCCGCGGTCAGCAGACGAAGCCGCGCACGCATGGCACCTTCTTCGCCGATGGCCTGCAGGTAATCTCCGTCGTCCAGAATACGGAAAAGCGGTGCGAACTTATGCTTTTGCAGGCGGAATCGTCCGGACTTTACGATGTTGTCTCAAAATGTATGCCCGCCCATAGTTTTAGGCTGTTTCTGAGAACCAAACGGGTTTCTATCTGTTCATGCCATTTATGCTCTGATGCTCCTTATGACCATGATACGGTCGATGGACCGTCCTGTCACCCACCTGAATTTCCGTGAAGACTGTCCGCCCAATTTCAACACCGGACAGCTTGACCATACAATAATTCTGCTTATGGACCATTCGCATACACAAATCGTCAAACTGTCCAGTATCAGCAAGTCCGCGCTCATCCACAAGAAAAAACGGAGAGGCACTTTGATTTACAAACGACAAAGGTCAACTATTATTATTGTCGATATTCTGCAACGTCAGCATTTATAAACATTGACCAGAATAACATTTGCTGTTAAATCGAGCGTGTGAGAAAAACTCTGTAAATAAGATTCTTCTATGATAATTAAGGGCGATGAGCTTATGAATTAGGCTTGTCGCTCTTGTCTTATATATAACAGTTGTATGCAGATATGTCAAGAGCAGGCGGTTTCCCGCCTGTCTTCTTAACCGGTCTTCCAATTATTCAGGTAAACGTCCTTCGTACATATACACCTACACAAATAATGTACCCCCCTGCGACAATGATTCTTGCGAAACAACCAATTTGGTCATTCCCGCTGCATTGCACTTGTTCCGGGGGTGCACGATCTGTGTAGATACCCTACATCATTTGTGTAGGGTGTGCGCTGAGAGGCCTCTTTTGAAAGGCATATTTTATTCACGAAATGTACCATTCTGCCACATTTATTCATTCCAGATGTTTATATTGTTCAGCATTATGTTTCGGATAAAAGAAGGTATCTACACAAATAATACACCCCGGCTTGAACGAATGAGCTGTATCTAAACATAGCCGCTGCCTTAAAAATTACGAATATAATTTGTAATCGCGGTGTCCTCACGGCTGTGGCCGAGCGCGATGCTGATGATGCCGACCGCACGGCGGTCAAGCTGTTTCCCGCGCTCACTGCCACGGCAAATATAGATCTCGGAGCGGTATTTTCCGTCGGAGCAGCGAATCTTTTTATGGTAAGCAAGCTGCTCGATCGGCCGAGCGTACTGCTTATAAATAAACGTCGCGTAGTCCGAACGATAGCCGTGAATGTCGCAGTTGGTGCTGACATACTGCCACACTTTTTCCTGCGGCGGCGTGTTTTTCATGCGCTGTATGACCTGATTTTTATGCGGCCCAACGATGGGCGACAACCGGGTTTTGCCGCCTTTGTCGCGGCGATGCAGGATGAAGTAATCCTGCTCCGGGAAGGTTTTCAAACCCACAAGCAGTGCTTCCGCAAGCGCTTCATTACCTGCTTCCTGCGCTTCAGCGAATGCCGTTTCGGCCTTTGTGCGGTCGTATAAGTCACTGCCCGTCAGCCGTTCCAGCACATTGCGGCGGAAGCCGCAGGCCTTGCAGAAATTGACTAACTCTTCATTTGCTTTCTCTGAAAAATGCGCGTCGCGCTTCTTGGTTCCGCGGCTGCGCGTGATATTTTCCTTTAATCTTTTGGGCGGCTGAAAGCGATTTTCATCGTCCAATTTTATCTGGTACAACTTATTCAGCGCGGCCGCCTCGGTCTGTATCGTCCATGCGGAAAGCCCCTTATCCACGCGAGCTTGCAGCCATTCCGGCACAAATTTTTCGGCTTTTTTCAGCGTTTTTACTTCGGGATGTTCTTTCTGAATCCATTTGATAAAATATTTTATATGCTTAAAGTATGTCTGGTAGGTCGAAAAGCTGTAAATTTTTCTTGCAAAATCCTCTGGATTTTCGAGCTTATCGAGGCGTTTGCTGTCGCCAAATGCTTGCATTTTTTGCAGTCTGTCATACGCCTGCTGATGCAGTGTGCGGCTATTCCTTCCGTCTTTTTTCTTGTGTCCCATATAAAAATTTCCCTTACTGTATCTCAACTGTATCTCACTTTTGATGTTAAAACATAAGTCGCCCTCTGAAAAAAATCATCAGGCATGCACTCTTTTACGTCTTATGCACGACGGGATAATTCTTTTTTCCGGTTTATCCTGACCGGCCCGTTTTATTAGATTTTGGCTGTTCTTTTAGCAGCCGAGGTAGAGTCGGGACTCTATCTCACCGGTACTTTTACGGCGTACCGGGCACGTTTTTACGTTGGTTTTCTCTCCTGCATTTTCGGTGATAGCCTGTATTTTTCTACGCTTTCGCAACAAATGTTTTCACTAATTCAGCTCGGATACTTCCTTTCTTTTTAGGGATGGAGAAACGTTCATATGGGCAAATCTATATATAAAAAGACTCTTATCAGAATACATCTGATAAGAGTCTTGAACTTTTAAATTTAGATACAGTACTCCTACAAGGGAGCGAAAAGAGACAATACTCACCAAGTGAGCTAAGACAGACTTTACATATATATTATACGATATTTCCGCTTGAAAGGCAAGCATTTCCCACAAAGATAACCTGCTATTTTCATAGGTTATCAGTTTACCCGTTCATACAAAACGGGTAAACTGATACTTTATCTTCCCAGCGTGATACTACTGCCCTTAAAAGAAATATTCCGCCTTAAATTTCCACCAGAGACGCAAAGCACAACCGCAGCGTTTCCGACTCTTCCCTCTTCACATTTCTGATCTGTTCGTCAATTAGGGAAAAGACTTTTTCCGGATACTGTACAGCCCATGTCGATCCCAGGTGCGCTTTCAATTTCAAACGATCCGTTGAAATATATCGTAATGCTTCTTCACGCATTTGAGAAGCGAACGCTCCTGTTTTCTCGACAATGCTCTTATCATATGGATCTTCAGCAATGGCTGCAAGCATTGCGGTTTCCAATGCGCCCTGCTGCTCCTGTGGAATGACGACCAGCAACGCCGAAAAAGTTTTTTCCATTCTAAACTCGTTCGTATAACTGCAATCGTTCCACTGATTGTTTTTAATGGTGCCACACGGTACTTTCAGAAAAGCGGATGCTTCTGTTTCGATTTCACTGACCTCTCTGTTATCTCGATCGGCTACAATGGCGATCTTCTCAAAGGCATCTGACATAACGAGCGGTTTTTGAATTTTATCGTCAAAGAATTTCCCGAAATTATCTTTTCCGCCTACTGCACAGATCAACAGATAGTCGTTGTTCTTTTTATACCATGTGACTTCTTCATTTTGTTCTGTTGCTCGAATGGATACGCCCTGCGGCGGTTGACGAACAAACTTCCATCCTGCTGTTCGTTCCAGATAGTAGCTGAGCAAGATTGCATCGGTTGCGCCTTCACAAAGAATCAGTTTATTCATAGACGCACCTCGAAGCCGAACGCTTCCCTGTTTTTAAAGACCTCTCGCCCCTGAAGGACGCGAGAATATGTCTTATGGTTTTCTCTTCTTAATGTGACAACGGTAATAGCATCTTCTTTTGACTGGATATCATAATCCTGTGTAGCAAGTAAACCGTCAATTGCTTCGATGCTGTGGGTTGTAATAAAGACCTGCACATTAAATGTGTGGCAAGCCTTGACAATAAAACGAAAAATATCATTATAATATTTTTTGTGGATTGCGGTTTCAATCTCATCAATCAGTAAAATTCCGTCAGTCGCTCCAATGATCGCATTCGCCAATACAAGAACTTTTTTTATGCCATCGCCATACGTAGACAGCGGCATATTGCCAAGCCGTTTATGCTTCAGATACTCTACCGGTCGATTGCTGACGTCACTTCTGAAAATCATTATATCTTCTATTTCCGGATCAAACAATTGCAGCGCATTCAGACAGATTAACTTATAAGCATCATTTTTTATAATTCTGTTTACAATATTCCCGTTAAGATGCTCAAATGGCGATACATAACTGATCTTGATCTGCGGTTTCAGCCGAATTAATGTACCGGTCACGCGAGTCAATCGGTTCAATCGAATACTTTCCGTTAATGTCTGTTCACCGATCATATAAACCGAGCTGCCATCAAAAACATCGGTTTCCGTTTCTCCATTTGCTTCTGCAAATTCTCTGCGTGCTATACGATCCAGCTCGTTTAGGTCTATCATCTCTTTTGACTCGGTTCCCGAAAGCACATAGGAAACAGGCTGACTGTCATACTCTCCCGAAAGTTTGATTTGCAATTTATCATCGTCTTTGGGAAACATACAAATAAAGCTGTCATACAGCGAATTAGAAAAAAAGGTCAACGTGCGATCACGCAGTCTGGCAATGTTGTAAATATTTGCAGGACTTCCCGAGCGTAGAAACTGAATAGCTTCCATTACGCTGGTCTTGCCGCAGTTATTGTCACCCACAATTACATTGATTGAAGTCAAATGCTCTATATTCAAATCCCGTATTCCACGAAAATGGTCAATCCGAAGCTGAGTTAATGTTTTCATAGTCAAATATCCTCGCTTTCTTCAAAGCAAACCAGAAGACGCTTACCCAGTGCTTCTGCAATCTTCTGTAATGAATCAATCGTTGGGCGCGTTACACCATTTTCTATATTGCTGATATTAGCCTGTGACAAACCAGTTCTGTGCGCCAGTTCTTTCTGTGTTACCTTTTGTTTTTTTCTTTCGCTGACAATCAGCTGCTGAATTTCTTTATAAACATCATCGCGCGGAAGATCTTCTTCAGAATCAGAAAAATCAGAAGTATTTATTTTAGAGAATGCTTCATCTAAATATTTTTGGAAATCACTCATAGAACACCTCAAAAATATCTTTTATTAGATATATTATATCCAATTTTTTTAGATATTTCAACAGAAATATAATCTGAAAAGTATATTTAATTAAAGGTTATAAAGTTAAAACATTATAATTTTCCAAATGCAGAAAAGCCCCGGTGCTTCATCGCCAGGGCTTCGTTCTTACATTTTATGCTTTTTCGGTTATATTCCCTTAATCAAATTCCATTACAGCATACCTAATACTACCACTTTTATTGTATAATCTGGTTTTAAAATAAATATTTGTCCGTAGCATATCACTTTAATTCATCCTGCACTTCAATTTCAAGTTACGCATTGTATCACTATTTGATTTGGTTTGCAACCCTTATTCTACTTTTTTTCGCCTTTTGAGGCACGAAAAAGATAATTTACTTGACATCCCCTAGTTATCATGGTATTCTTAATTACAGAAAACAAAAAAAGAGCCGATGCCTAGGAAACATCAGCTCTTTGATAAACGGTATCCGCCACTTGGTGCTTCCAACACCAGCGGGCGGTAAGATCTCACCCAAACTGAGACCAGTAACGCGCCAAATGGCGCATACCGCTTACTTGTATAACTATTATACAATCAACAAGCGGTTATGTCAATACGACGCGCGTTTTTCGACAAAAATCAATTTTTCTTCCTTGTACGACACATTTTACTTGTGCAACATTACGAATTTTCGATTTTTAGTGCGAATTTAGACATGGTTTTTCAATCGTCTGGTGTGAGAGCATCAGACGATTTTTTGTTTCTTCTGCAAAAAAATTTGACCATCGGAAAGGAGGGAAGGCAATGTCCGCGACCGGCTACACGACAATTTACAACGAAGTCCTGCGCGACAGCACGCTTTCCCTCGACGCCAAGGGGCTGTTCGCCGTCATCAAATCCTTTATCGGCCTGCCGGATTTTGCGCTGAGCAAGCGCCGCCTCGGCTATGCCTGCTCGGACAGCGCCTACCTGCTGAACGCGGCGTGGAAGGAGCTCAAGCAAAAGGGATACTTGCAGCACTATTTTTCCCAGTCGGAAAATGGTGCGTTTTGTCACGTCTATAACCTGATGCAGCACCCGTCCGAGCCGGTCGACTTCGTCTATTCCCCGGCCATCGACCGCCCGAACGGTGACGTTGTCTGCATTTCCAACGCCCAGCGCGACTACACGAACATTTCCACTGCGGTTCTGCGCGACAAGACCATTTCCCTTGCGAGCAAGGGACTGTTCGCCCTTGTCAGCCATCTGATGAAGATTCCCGGCTTTGTCCTCCGCCCCGAGGGCATTCGTTCGTTCTGCATGGAAAAAATCAAGCATTTCTCGACGCTCTGGAAGCGCTTCAAGATTTCCGGTCTGCTCAAGCAGCACCGCCATCCGGCCGGCGAGGAAAACCGCTGGACATATGAATACGAAATCTGCGAGACGCCCGATCTGGAAACGCCGTACCTCACCAACCATCACGTTGACGGCTCGATCTCCACGATTTCGACCATCGGTGACTTCCTCGAGAAGCTCAAAAAGCGCGTTCCTCATATCCGCAAGAACGTGTCCGTCAAGAAAAAGGACAAACCGCGCGCCGTGCGCCGCAAGGAGCGCAGACAGATCGAGCAGCAGCTGAACGCCGATGCGCTCCGCGGGCGGTTCGGAAACGACTTGACCGGAACGGTTGTGACAGCGGTCTATAATATCAAGTACGCGGACAAGCTGTTCATCAAGGGCGCGGAGATCACGCAGGAGCGTCGCGAAACTGTCGCGCAGATGATTTCCCCGGAAAGCGTAGAGCGCTTCCTCGACAGTACCGCGCTGAATTTCAGCCGCATCGAAAACCCGGTCGCTTACTTACAGACCGCGCTGTTCGACTTCCTCGAAAAGCAGTGCAGCACGGACGCCTCCCCTGCCGACGAAGCACCGGACAAGCCGCTTGCCGACTGGGAACAGGCATGGCTCGCGCAGAAGGCCGAGGCACGCCGCCGCCGTGAAGAGGCAATCGCCCGCGGTGAATATCAGGATTAAGTACACAGCCAGCCATGACAAGCGTCATGGCTGGTTGTCGTGCACGGAAAACGAAACCTCCCGGCTGAATCACGAAGGACGGCTCCCCGGCCGCCCTTTTTCTTTGTCCGCCGCACCATTCCCCTGTTTTTACAGGGTAGTCTGTTTATGGGTCATATGGAAACAGAAGCCATGGATTTTGAGTGTCTGCAAATCGGCGGCATCTAATAAAATCCTTACCGATTTATTCTTCTCGAATCAAACCTTTCGT
>OGDU01001241.1_pt1 | contig 21222 bp, 19 predicted proteins | sample 1570371 | NCBI WGS metagenome assembly OGDU01 (sample SAMEA2581977, study PRJEB24529) | metagenome | biome: Human gut stool | place: China | collected 2011
TTCGTGTAGGTGGAACCTACGTCGCATCCGCCAAAGTATTTCATAGTATTACTTCTCCTCCTGTTATATCTATTCTATGTTTTTAGATTGTAAGGTGATCAGACGTTGTACTCGTAGTCCGGCTTATTCATCTCATACGGCATCTTGGTCATGTCGCGGCGCGGCATGTTGTCGTAATGCTTTTTGAGGGTAGGCTCGACCACGTAGAACAGCAGCTTGCCGTCGAGGTCAAAGAAGAAAACGGCAAACAGCGCGGCGTTGACGCCAAGCGCCATGAGAAGAGCTTTCAGAATTTTTGCTTTCATTTCGTTTCCTCCTTCTAATTACCAAGTCATGGAGTCGTCGAACTCGAGCAGGGTCGGGTCGAGGGCTTCCTCGTGCATGACGGTTGTCATGTAGTCGTTGATGATCTGACGGATCTCCATGCGGGACACGGTGCGGCTGTCAGGCAGCGCGTGCGGCATCCAGATAGCATGGATGTTTCTATCACGGAACTCGTCCTCGAACAGGCCGTGCACACCCTGCATGCCCTTGCACTGCAGTTGATCGTACATCATGACCATGTCGCAGTTGAACTCCTCCATGTACTTCCAGCACTCGAAGATGTGGTGCAAGCCGCCGACGGCCATACGGCGCATCGGAGCCCACATGTGATACTGTGCCATGTCGTCCAGGCAGTGGTCGTAGCTGTCGGTGCGGATGGTCATGTTGAACATCAGAGAGTCCATGTTCATGACGGTGTTCAGACCCCAGCAGTTATACGCCCAGGTGCACCAGTTGGAGTAGTACAGCGGCGCGCAGGACCATGCCAGCACTCTGTGGCGGGTCTCCGGGAAGCTGTTGATCTTTTTCTTGACGCACTTGTTGAGGATCTTGCGGACGTGGCCGTCGACCTCGTGCCAGACCGGCAGATCGCCGAACTGGGACTGGTAGATACGGTACAGAGCCTGCGCGACGCCATTGACCGGGTAGTAGTTGGTCTTGGCGGCGACATCCCACTTCTCCCACTCGAACTTCATCAGCTCGTTCTGGGACTCGATGCACTTGACCAGGGAGTTCCAGTCAAACGGGATGCCGGTCTGCTCTTCGACGAACTTCCAGCACTGCTCGATCTCGTCGCGGCAATGCTTCTTGAGCAGCGGATCGTCAAACTGCATCGGCTGCGGCATGGCGAACAGCGGCTTGTCGAGGAACCAGTCCTGCAGGATGGAGGTGGCGACGGAAGCGTCGCAGGCCTCGTTGGAGGTAACAACGATCGGCGCGTAATCGGGCATGTCGTCGAGGACGAACAGGCCGGCTTCCGCCTGGCACATCGGGCACGGATCGCCCGGCAGGCCGATGGACTGCACCGCGTCGATGTAGTTGAGAACGGTGTGGCTGTTGACGTGGCAGGTGACGAAGTACGGGATCATCTCCATCGGGACGTTCGTCAGCTTGCCGTGCCAGGGATAGAACACGCCGCCCCAGACGGTCTCGTTGTGGGCAACGTTGTGATGCCATCTGTAGTTCTTCTTGCCGCCGCGGAGGTTGGCGTCGGAGGAGAACATGCGCTGGAACTGGAAGATGGTCGCGTTGACCATGCCGCGGTAGTGCCACGCGGAGGCCTTCAGCGCCTCGCCGCGCATACCTTCCATGCCGCGGTCGAACCAGTGCAGAACCGGCAGGTAGGTCTGGCCGACCCAGCGGTAGCGCCACACGCCCTTGGCAAAGTTGATAAGGCCGCCGTAGCGGACAACGTCCATGACCATGTGCGCGTAGTTGTACAGCCAGATGTTATAGAAGTAGTACATGGTGTCGGGGAAGCCACGCCACTCTCTGTGCTTGTACAGACCGGTCTTGTCAATGTAGAGATCGCCCAGACGGCGCTCCTGATGGGGCTTGCCGTACCAGAAATCATGGGCAAGTGCTTTCATATCGTATTTCATTATTTGCCCTCCTGAATCTTCTTGATTTCGATGCTCTCGACGAAGGCCTGGAAGCGGGTACGCAGCTGGCCGGAGGCGCCGTTGATGTATTCCTTTTCGATGGAGCAGACCGGGTAGCCAAAGTCACGCGGCATGACGATGGTGTCGATCGTGCGCTCGTAGCTCCAGTATTCGCAGAACTTGTTGGAGGCAACGATGATACCGTCAGCCTTGTATTCCTTGGCGAGGTCGGCCAGACGCTGCTTGCGCTCGCGCATGATATCCTGCGGCATGAAGCGCGGGCAGTTGCTGGTCTCGAGATAGTGGCGGGCGATCGCGGTCAGCGGCTTCTCGCCGTCCTTGACCACGATGGGAGCACGGGACTCCACAGCACCGTAGCAGTGACGGTCGCAGACGACTTCGGCGCCGCAGCCTTCGATCAGCTTGGTGAACTCGGGGTCGTCGTTCTCGGAGCCGGCCAGAACGACCTTGCAGCGGAACGGGCTCTTCTTGTCGGGCTTGCGGGTCTTGAGCTCTTTGGCCGTTTCCTTGAGCATCGGGAGGATCAGTTCCTTCGGGCAGACCAGCGAGCAGAGCTGGATGACCTGGAACTCATAGCCCGTGATGGTCGGGTTATCGAGCTTGCGGTAATCGCCGATCTCGTTGATGACCGCGCTGATCTCGTTGTGCAGGTCAATGGCCTTCATAAGGGCTTCGTCGGAGATGTCGATGCCGAATTTCTCGTGCAGCGGATCGAGGACGTGAGCCTGCAGCTGGCCTTCATAATGCTCGATGCTGTTCTGGTTTCTCTTGAACGGCACGTCGGTGAACGTCACGAAGAAGTCCGGATTCTGGATGACGTCCATGTAGCCAAGGTGCTCCTGGAAGCGGCAGGTGACCGTGCAGGTCTCGGTGCCGAAATCAGCGTCCAGGAAGTTGTAGCCGCCTTCGAGCGCACGCTCGAAGAGGCTGCGGCCGTAATGGCAGGTACGGCTGGACATGTAATATGTAGCCATGTCCGGAGAAGTGCATTTCGGCGCTCTCAGACGGACTGCAAAGCAGCCGGGCAGGTCAAGCAGAACTTCCGGCATGAAGTAGCAGGTGTAACCCAGTGCTCTCTTGCCGTCCGCCTTTCCTTGCCGGACCAACTCGTTGTTGGCCTCCTGGAGCAGGTTTTCAAATGCGATCAGGTGTTTCAAGTCTCTCATGTGCAAGCCCCCTTAAAATTTTTCGCATTCAACAACAGACTTTGTATGATTTGACATTCCGGTTTATGAAAACCCGACAAAAATGCTTGGATATATGCGCGATTCCCAGACAGCTTTGCCGATGTGGATATCTACTCATACACCTGAAGTATAGCGGATTTGTTGTTAATTGTCAAACAAAATATCCGCCCGAAGGGGATTTCTTTTGTTCAAAATTTTGCTGTTTTTCAATGATTTTTTCACATTATTTGTGGAATTTGTTCAGTAACCGGACACGCTTCCGCATGGTGTCCGAAAAGAAATATTTTTTCCCCGTAAAAGCGAAACAGCGCAGAAGAACACTTCTGCGCTGTTTCGCTTTGTTTTGTTGAGGGGTGAGGATAAAATGAAATTGGATTGCTTGCTTCGATAGAGAATATTACCGGGACAATATTACAGAAGCAAGGCAAAAAGTATTTCTAATTTATGAAACTTTATGAAACTTTCACTCAGTCCAGATAAAGTCCCCAGAGCACATCCGGAGCCGCACAGGAAAGCGGGCGGTAAGCAGCCAGCGTCTGTGCGCCGTCGGGCCGCTGAACACACAGCTGCGCCTCCTGTGCGCCGAAGCCTGCAAGCAGTGCCTGAACGGCCGGCAAAACGTCCGTACCCAGCAGCTCCTTTATGAGCAGCTGCGCCCCGTCCCGCTCCACAACGGCACACCCGCTGGCGATGCGCACCAGCGCGCCGCCGCACAGATCGCAGAGATCTGCCTGAAATGCCAGCAGCGCAGCAGACAGTTCCACGTGCGCGCGGCCGCGCAGTGCCTGCTCCCGCAATGCGGCGTACTCCTGCGCGCTGACCCGCTCGATGACCGGCGGGCGCTGCATATCCGGCGCACGTGCGATGCGCAGCCGCGCACCGCGGGCAGTCTGTGTGGTACCCATGACCGACTGATACCATGCGTACAGGGACGCTTCTGCCGGGAGCGTATAGAGCACGCAGCCGTTCGCGTCCGCTTCGGCGGCAAAGCGGCGCATCAGTGCCGACGCATAGCCGTGTCCCTGCTGCGCCGGATCGGTAGAGACCGCATAGACATAGGCGCAGGGGAGAGTGGTCCCGTCAGCCGTATGCAGCCGGCCGCCCAGCAGATGCGCTGCCGTGACAACAGTTCCGTTTACCTCAACGACCCAGGCGGCCGCTTGCGGCGGAAAGCGATGATAAAATGCGCCGATCAGCTCCGGCGGATCGCCGAAGGCGGTCTGCCAGAGCCGGGTCAGCACCGGCAGGTCGGCCGCGGCTGCGCGGCGGATGCGTGCGTCAGGCATCGGGGTACACCTCCGGGCAGCGCGTATAGATCTCCCGCTGCAGCGCTTTGAGATCGACGAACGTCTCCGGCCGCTTGCTCGGGTCGCGCAGCAGGGCGGAGGGGTGATAGATCGCCATACAGCGCCGGCCATTGACATCAAACCACTGCCCATGCTCGCGCGTGATGCGAAACGGGTCTTTGATGAGTGCGGTCGCAGCGATCCGGCCGAGGCAGACGATGATCGCCGGGTCGACGAGCGCGATCTGCCGCTGCAGCCATTCGCCGCAGCATTTCTGCTCCACGAACTGCGGGTCACGGTTGTGCGGCGGGCGGCACTTGACGATGTTGGCGATGTAGACCTTCGTCCGGTCGAGATAGATCATTTCGAGCATATCATCGAGCAGCTTGCCGGCCGGCCCGACAAACGGCAGCCCCTGCAGGTCTTCCTGTTCGCCGGGGCCTTCGCCGATGAGCATGATGCGCGCATCCTCGGCGCCGTCACCGAATACGAGGTGATGCCGCGTCTCACCGAGACCGCAGCGCCGGCACTGCGCGCACTCCTGCTTGAGTTCTTTCCAGGCTTCGTTCATGCGCTCTGGCTCCTTTTCCCTTGGATGAACCGGCTTTTTGCGGCCGGTTCGGCAAAAAAATATATTGTAATGTAGCGTCAAACGTATTATAATACCCCGGTATGAAAATAACAACTGTAACCTGTCTGTAACCAGTTCGCGCGGCGTTGGGCGATCCCGCTGCGCCGGACATTACAATATTTTGAATGAAATTTGGTGCTTTGAATGGATTTTCAGGATTATCTGGTTCCCGGGAAAACCGGGCTGCTGATCGGTATCGGCGGCGTGTCCATGTCGCCGCTGGCAGAGGTGCTGCATGATGCGGGGCTGGACATCCGCGGCTCGGACATGAGCGAGAGCGACAATACGCTCACGCTGCGCGAGCGCGGCATTCCGATCCACATCGGCCACAGCGCCGCCAACGTTACGGATGATATCGAGTTCGTGATCCGCACGGCCGCCGTTCATGACGACAATCCGGAGGTGCACGAGGCGCACCGCCGCGGCATCCCGGTCTTTGAGCGGACGCAGGCATGGGGCGCGCTCATGCGCGGCTACCCGAATGCGCTGTGTATTTCCGGCACACATGGCAAGACGACGACGACGTCCATGTGCACGCACATCATGATGGCGGCGGAAAAAGACCCGACCGTCATGATCGGCGGCACGCTTCCGCTGCTGCACGCCTGCCACCGTGTCGGCAAGGGCAATACGATCATCATGGAGTCGTGCGAGTACTATAACTCGTTCCTTTCGCTGAATCCGACGATCGCCGTGATTTTGAACATCGAGGCGGATCATCTGGACTTTTTCAAGGATATCGAGGACATCAAGCACTCGTTCCGCCAGTTTGCCGAGCGCGTTCCGGCCGAGACCGGCACCGTGATCGCAAACTGTGACGATGTCAACACCATGGATGCGCTGCGCGGGATCGAGCGCAAGGTCATCACCTTCGGCCTCAGCCCGAAGGCGGACGTGTATGCGGAGAACATCATGCACCGCGGCTCTTCGTCCGAGTTTGATATTTATCACCGGGGAAATCTGTTTGCCCATGTGACGCTCCATGTTCCCGGCATCCACAATGTGCGCAACGCGCTCGCTGCCACGGCTGCGGCCATTGTGCTCGGCGTCAGCCCCAATGCCGTCAAGTACGGTCTTGCCGGCTTTGAAGGCGCGGGCCGGCGGTTTGATTATAAGGGCAAGTTCCAGGGCGCGGATCTGTATGACGATTATGCGCACCACCCGAGTGAGCTGCGCGCGCTGCTCGACGCGGTGGATACGCTCGACTATCAGCGCACGATCGTCGTGTTCCAGCCACACACCTACAGCCGCACGGCAAAGCTCTTCAATGATTTTGTGGAGCAGCTGCGCCGCCCGACGATCGTCTATCTGGCGGAGATCTATGCTGCGCGCGAGAAAAACACCATCGGCATTTCTTCTGCCGATCTGGCCGCGCAGATCCCGGGCGCGAAGTTTTACCCGACGTTTGCGGAGATCGAGGCCGAGCTGCGCCGCATTGCCCGCCCGGGCGACATTATCCTGACCGTGGGCGCCGGCGACGTGTTCCGCATCGGTGAGCACCTCCTGTACCCGGCGGACAATAAGGACTGAGCCCACGCGATTAAAACGGAATTTCATCAAAAGCTGTCGGTTTGCGGCCGGCAGCTTTTTTGCGCCCAAAAGCAAACGATTCCTGCGCAAAGACATTTTCTGCGACAGCGGGGAATGACAGTTTTCATAACAATGAAAATCTATAATTTATGTAAACTGTTTTGCGTCAGGAGGAACCGTTATGAATGTCAAGATCGCGGGACACGACCGGCCGGTGCGTGCACCCGGCGCCTTGCCGAGCCCAATCGGGCTGCTGCCGGCAAGTGAAAATGCCAAATGGGTCGGTATGCTCGTCAGCTTTGCGCTCGGGCTGATCCTGTCAACGGCGCATATCGCCGGGTCGCCGGCGCCGTTCGGTCTGGCGTTCCTGGCGGCGATGGGGTATGGCTCCGGCGGTGCGCTGTGCCTTGCCGGCTGCGCGCTCGGCTACTTTGCGGCCTTCGGCGTTGCGACCGGCACGCAGCTCGCCGCCGGCTGCTGCCTGATTTTTCTGACGGCATATTTTCTGCGCAGTCATCCGTTTGTGCAGACGCGCTGGTATCCGTCGGCCGTCTCCGCGGCGGCTTACATACTGACGCGGCTGGTGCTGTGCCTGCTCACGGGCGGCCTGTCGCTGCTGCTGGTGTCCCGTATGGTACTGTTTTTGCTGCTGTGCGCCGCATCGGCCTATGGATTTGACGATCTGCTGCGCGCGCAGGAGCCGCGCACGGTCAATGCGGAGATCTGCCGCAATGTCTCGGCCGTGTTTCTGCTGGCGTGTCTGCTCATGGGCGTGAACAATCTGCTGCTGTTCGACACGCTGTCGGTCGGCCGGGCGCTCTCGGTGCTCATTCTGCTCATCCTCAGCGGGACGGGCGGCGCGCTGTGCGGGGCATCGGCCGGGCTGATCCTCGGCATCGCCATGGACGTGGCCGCCGGTGCGGGCGCCCTGTTCTCGGTCGTCTATGCCGCTGCCGGGCTGCTGTCCGGGCAGTTTTGCAAGCATCGGCGTGGGTTTTATCTGCTCATATTCGCGGCGGCGTACCTGCTGACGCTGTTTTGCATCCCGCTTCCGGAGCTGCGCATCGGCGCGGGCGTGGAGCTGGCGCTTGCCATGGGCGCATATCTGGTGATCCCGAAGAAGTTCGTGGTGGCGGTCGGCGCGTTTTTGCAGCCGCTGCGCGGCGGGAGCGGGGAGTCCGGTCTGCGCCGCTATGTCGCGGGGCGCGTAGGCGGCGTGGCGCATGCGTATCAGCAGCTGCATGACACGGCGTGTCAGGCTGCAAGTACGGCAGAGAATGATGCCGATGTGGCGAAAGTCTTTGACCGCGCGGCCGACCGCGTCTGCTGCCGGTGCAAGCTGCAGCAGGAGTGCTGGACGCGCCGGGCGCTTGATACGCTCAACATCATGAACGATGTCACGCGCCGCATTCAGGCGCGCGGCCGGCTGCTGCCGGAGGATTTCCCGCCGTACTTTCGTGACCGCTGCGTCCATCTGCACGAGTATACCGAGGTCGTCAACGGCGAGCTGCGCCTGCGTGCCTACCGGCAGCGGATGCAGGAAACGCTGCAGGAAAACCGCACCGTGCTCTGGGAGCAGTATGCCGACTTTGCGCAGGTGCTCACAAATGTTTCCCGTGAGCTCGACAGCAGCTACGGCGCTGACCCACTGGCGGAGCAGCGCCTGATCCGCTGGCTTCGCACCATCGGTGTGGAAGCGGACGCAGCTGTGTTCCGCGAGAGCACGGGCCGCCTGCGCGTGACGATCGACAGCCGCTATCTGCGCCCGCTGCTGGAACTGCCGGACTATCTGGACAAGCTCTCGGCAACGCTGGGCGTGCGCCTGTGCATGCCGGAAAACGCCGCGCGTGACGACAGCCTGCTCCTGCTCGAGGCAGAGCCGCTGGCCGTCTCCGTTGGCATTGCGTCCATGCGCAAGAAGGGGGAGACAGTCTCCGGCGACCGCGGCACGTATTTCAAGACAGACGCGGGGCAGCTGTGCGTGATCCTGTCCGACGGCATGGGCTGCGGCGAGACGGCGGCCGACGGCAGCATCAGCACGGTCGGCATGCTGGAGGAATTTTTGCGCTCCGGCGTCAGCCCGGCGCTGGCGATGAAGCTGCTCAACTCCGCCATGCTCCTGCGCGACGGGGAGAACTGGGGCTATGCCACCGTGGATCTCATGTGCATGAATCTCTTCACCGGTGAGGCGGATTTTTATAAGTACGGTGCTGCGCCGACGTATGTCAAGTCCGGCGGCGCGCTCAAAAAACTGCGCTGCACGTCCTTCGCGCCCGGCCTCGAGCAGGAGAGCGGCAAAGCGCCGGACGAGCTGCACATGCATCTCAAGCCCGGCAGCGTGGCCGTGATCGCAAGCGACGGTGTTGTCTCCGACGGGCGCGACGATTGGCTGCGCAGGCTGCTGAACGATTCGGACGACCGTGATATGAAAACGCTGGCGGGCAGTGTCGTGCGCGCGGCGATCCGCGAATACGGCCGCAGCGACGACATGACCGCCCTGGCGGTGAAAGTGGAGGTGCGCAGCTGATGAAACGAAAAAACAAGCCCATCCGCAGACCGGACGCCGTGCAGCCGCTCCCGCTGCCGGCTGACGCGGACGAGATCGCCTTCGCCCACGGCGTTTCGCGCCGCGTCGTCGTAGTCGACGCAGCCGAAAGCCCGCTGTTCGAGCAGATCATTTACATCGTGCGCGATGATGCCGCCAGCGGCGGCGTCACGGCGGCGGATCTGGTGCAGCAGGCACGCGATGCCGTCGGCTGTGTACCGGCGTCCGCACCACGGCCGCGGCAAAAATCCTATACCGGCCTGCTGATCTGGCTGTGCTTTGTCGCCGGTGCGCTGGCGGCGGGCATCGGATACTGCCTGTACTGCGGCTGGTAATGGTACGAATCTCCTGCGACCCGGAGGGATATGCATCCTCCGGGTCGTTTTCTGCGGAAAAACCGGTTGTCAACGCTTGACGAAAGTGTTAAAATAAAGCGCCTGAAACGATTTATACAGCGGGAGGTTACTTTATGAGCACGATCAAGGACCTGAACCTGGCGCCATCCGGTGAGCGGAAGATCCGCTGGGTGGAAGCACATATGCCTGTTTTGCGCGATATCGGCAGCGATTTTGCGCGCGAAAAGCCGTTTGCCGGCCTGAAGATCGCACTCTCCGTGCATCTGGAGGCCAAGACGGCCTACCTGTGCCGCGTGCTCGAGATGGGCGGAGCGGAGATGCACGTCACCGGGTCCAACCCGCTGTCTACGCAGGACGACGTTGCCGCAGCGCTGGCGGCGAAGGGCATGGACGTGCACGCGGTCTACGGCTGCACGGACGAAGAATACCAGGCGCACCTGCGCAGCGTGCTCTCCGTCGGGCCGAACATCATCATTGACGACGGCGGCGATCTTGTGCACCTGATGCACACGGAGTTCACGGATCTTATTCCGCAGGTCATCGGCGGCTGTGAGGAGACGACGACCGGCATCCACCGCCTGCGGATCATGGACCGTGCCGGAACGCTGCGTTTCCCGATGATCATGGTCAATGACGCCGACTGCAAGCACCTGTTCGATAACCGCTACGGTACGGGTCAGTCTGTGTGGGACGGCATCATGCGCACGACGAACCTCGTCGTGGCCGGTAAGTACGTCGTCGTGAGCGGCTATGGCTGGTGCGGCAAGGGCGTGGCCCTGCGTGCCAAGGGCCTCGGCGCGAAAGTCATCGTGACAGAAGTTGACCCCATCCGGGCGCTCGAGGCCGTTATGGACGGCTACGAGGTCATGCCGATGATGGATGCCGCCGCCATCGGCGACATTTTCGTGTCCGTCACGGGCTGCAAAGACGTCATTACGCTCGAGCACTGCGAGCGGATGAAGGACGGCGCGATCGTCTCCAACGCCGGACACTTCAATGTCGAGATCGACATGGAGGCGCTCGACCGCTGCGCGGATGAAATCTATAAGGCGCGGCACAATATTGATGCTTACCGTCTGCCGAACGGCAAGACGATCTATGTCATTGCGCAGGGGCGGCTGGTCAATCTGGCGGCCGGCGACGGCCACCCGGCGGAGATCATGGACATGAGCTTTGCCGTGCAGGCCATGAGCGCGGAGTATCTGGTGCGCACGCGTGGCCAGCTGAAACCGGGCGTCGTGTCGGTCCCCGCGGAAATCGATGACAACATTGCGCGCCGCAAGCTCAAGGCCATGGGCGTTTCCATTGACAGCCTGAGCTGCAGCCAGAAAGAATACCTGAACGGTTGATGCTTTGAGACCGGACGGAAAGGAGGGGCAGAGAGATGGACGATCAGAATCGGGAATACGAAGATTACGAGGCACTGCACGACGAGCTCTTTGCACTTCTCGATCAGCACCGGATGAAGGCGCTGAGCCAAAAGCTCGGCGAGATGAACGAGTTTGACATTTCCGAGTTCCTCGGCGAGCTGTGGGAGGATAACCCGCAGCGGATGGCCATGGTGTTCCGTATCCTGTCCAAGGAGATCGCGGCGGCCGTGTTCGCCAACCTCGAGGTCGAGGAGCAGGAGACGATCATCAACTCCATCACCGATACGGAGCTTGCCGGCATCATCGAAGAGCTGTATGTTGACGACGCCGTCGACATGATGGAGGAGCTGCCGGCCAATGTGGTCAAGCGTGTCATGCGCACGGCGACGCCTGCCACGCGCAACCTCATCAACCAGTACCTGAAATATCCCGAGAATTCTGCCGGCAGCATCATGACGGCCGAGTTTGTGGACCTGAAAAAATACATGAGCGTGCGCGAGGCGTTCGCCCGCATCCGCAAGATTGGCGAGGATAAGGAGACAATCTACGTCTGCTATGTCACGTCCGCCAAGCGCAAGCTCGAAGGCGTTGTCACCGTCAAGGATCTGCTGCTGTCGGACGATGACGTGATCCTGGAAGACATCATGGACACGAACGTCATCTATGCCTCCACGACCGACGACCAGGAAGAGGTCTCGGAGATGATCTCCAACTACGACCTGATCGCGATCCCGGTCGTGGATAAGGAAGGCTGTCTCGTCGGTATCGTCACGGTCGACGATATCATCGACGTCATGGAGCAGGAGACGACGGAAGACATCGAAAAGATGGCCGGTATCACGCCGTCCGATAAGCCCTACTCCCGCACGAGCGTCGTGGATATCTGGAAAAACCGCATCCCGTGGCTGATGTTCCTCATGCTCTCGGCGACGTTCACCGGCATGATCGTCACGCACTTTGAGGACGCACTGGCCACGCAGGTCGCGCTCGCGTCGTTCATGCCCATGCTCATGGGCACGGGCGGCAACTCCGGCAGCCAGTCCTCCACGGCGATTATCCGCAGCCTGTCGCTGGGCGATACATCCCCTTCGGACGCGCTGCGCGTGATCTGGAAGGAGCTGCGCGTTGCGTTTTTGTGCGGCGTCTCGCTCGCGGCGGCCAACTTCATCAAGATGCTGCTCGTTGACCGGCTGCTGCTGGGCAACACCGCCGTCACGATGCCGGTCGCGGCGACCGTCTGCTGCACGATCGTGTTTGTGGTCATGTTCGCAAAGGTCGTGGGCAGTCTGCTGCCGATGATCGCGGAAAAGATCGGCGTCGACCCGGCCGTCATGGCAAGTCCGCTCATTTCGACGATCACGGACGCCGTGTCGCTGCTGATCTATTTTTCCATTGCGAAAATGTTCCTGCATTTTTAATTTGCATTTCAACGCCCCCGGAGCATCCGGGGGCGTTTTACCATGGAAAAGCACTTGCATAATGCGCGGAAAATCATTATAATAAAGTGTCATATTTTGCGTATGACCACTCTCACGAAACAGCGAGGTGCGCTATGAAATCAAGCCTGAAACGAGTGATAACGGCGCTGCTTGCCGCCGTCATGCTGGCTGCGATCCCCTGTGTGCCGGCCTTCGGCGCGCAGGAGTATTACGTCAATGACGGAGAAAACACGCTGGCGCTGGCGGATGCGTATGCCATCGGCGCGGACGGCAGCACGGCGAAGCTGCCGGAGCGCGGCGTCTATGCCGCCACGGCGAGCGGCACGCAGCTGCTCGGCGGCAGTGAATACGACGATGAGCAGCCGAACATTCCAAACGGTATCGTCCGCGTCGGTCTGGCCTTCGGCTCGACGGCGCTGGATGCGGTCCATCTGCAGATCAAGACCGGTTCCGGCTTCGCCTTCGGATACTATGACTCCGATCGTGTGTTCCAGTCCGTCGGTTCGACGGCGGAGAGCGCCGTCACCGTTATTGCGGATACGAACGTCACGGTTGGGGACAGCGCGTTCGGCGCTTATCATGTCCAGCTCGGCGATACCTATGCGAGCTTTGACGCTGCGCAGGCAGCGGCCAACAGCTGCGGCGGCTATCCGGTGTATTATAACGGCAGCTACCGCGTGCGCATCGGCAGTTACCGGAGCGCGGACGATGCACCGGCGGGGCAGGGGACAGTTGTCTCCGGCGGCGCACGCAGTGTGCTGGTCGTGAAGGCCGGCACGGAGCAGATCCTGTTCGGCTTCGACTGCGGCTCGACCCGCTCGCTCTCGCTTGCACCGCAGAACGGCAGCGGTGCTGCCATCACGCAGGTTGCCGAGTGCAAGGAGCGCAACGGCAGCCGGTCGTGCACGTATTACGGCGATTTTCAGTTTACCCGCCTCAGCACACAGGAACCGCAGAAGCTCACGCTGGTGAATTTCGTCGGTCTGGAGCCCTATGTCAAGGGCGTCACGCCGTATGAAATGAGCAGCGGCTGGCCGCTCGAGGCGCTCAAGGCGCAGGCGGTCTGCGCGCGCACCTATGTCGCTTCCCACATGAACGGCTCGCCGGCCTACGGCTTTGACGTGACAGGTACAACGACCAGCCAGGTCTATTACGGTACACTTGACGCATCAGCGAACAGTGACCGCGCCGTGGATGAGACGGCAGGGAAGTTCGTCCGCTATGAGGGCAAGCTGTGCGAAACGTTCTACTTTGCGGCGGACGGCGGCGCGACCGAGGACTCCGAAAACGTCTGGGTGACCAAGGTGCCGTACCTGCGCGGTGTCGTCGATCCGTATGAGAAGGACATCGAATTTTACTGCAAGAGCTGGAGCACGACCATCTCCCGTGCAGCCGTCGGGGACGTCTCCATCACCTATACGCCCATCGGCAATGCCATGACCGTGACGGTCGGCGGCAAAACCTACAGCAAAGACGCCGTGCGCACGTTCCTGACAAGCGTCTGCGGCCTGCGCTATAACAGCCGCCACTTTACCGTGGAGTATGACGCTGCCTCGGACACTTATTCTGTCGTCGGCGGCGGCTATGGCCACAACTGCGGCATGAGTCAGTGGGGGGCCAAGGCCATGGCGCAGGAACACGGCAAAACCTATGAAGAGATTATCAGTTTCTACTATACCGGAGCTTATGTAGCATGAAAAAATCGGATTTTTATTTTGACCTGCCGGAGGAGCTCATCGCGCAGACGCCGCTCGAGCGCCGCGATGCCTCCCGGCTACTGACGCTGGACAAAACGACCGGCGCTGTCGCACACCATCACTTTTACGAGCTGCCGCAGTTCCTGCGTCCGAACGACTGCCTTGTGCTCAACGATTCGCGCGTGCTTCCGGCGCGCCTGCTCGGCCACCGCAGCACCGGCGGCGCGGTCGAGGTGCTGCTGCTGCGCGACCTTGGCGACGGCAAGTGGGAGTGCCTGACACGGCCGGGCCGCAAGACCCGGCCCGGCACCGCGCTCTCGTTTGGCGACGGGGAACTCACCGCCACGGTCGTCGATGCGATCGCCGACGGCAACAAGATCGTACAGTTTCACTATGACGGCATCTTTCTGGAGGTGCTCGAGCGGCTGGGCAAAATGCCGCTGCCGCCGTACATCAAGGCAGAGCTGCAGGATCAGGAGCGCTACCAGACGGTCTATTCCCGCGAGCTTGGCAGCGCCGCCGCGCCGACAGCCGGCCTGCACTTCACGAAGGAGCTGCTGCAGCGGATCGCGGACATGGGTGTGAAGATCGGCTATGTCACGCTGCACGTCGGCCTTGGCACGTTCCGCCCTGTCAAGGAGGACGAGATCGAGGATCACCCGATGCACTCGGAGTTTTGCATCATCCCGGAGGAAACGGCGCGCATGGTCAACGAGACGAAGGCCAATGGTGGCCGCGTCGTCTGCATCGGCACGACATCCTGCCGCACGGTCGAGAGCTTTGCGGATGCGGACGGAACGCTCCGCGCGCAGTCAGGCTGGACGGACATCTTCATCTACCCCGGCTACAAATTCAAGTGCATGGATGCGCTCGTCACGAATTTCCACCTGCCGGAGAGCACGCTCATCATGCTCGTGTCGGCGCTGGCCGGGCGGGAGCACATCCTCAACGCATACAAGATCGCCGTCGAAAACCGCTATCGGTTCTTCTCGTTTGGCGACGCCATGTTCATCGCCGATGGCCTCGATGCCGGCGGCGCTGAGTAAGAAAATGAAAAAACAGGCTCGCGGCCGCGAGCCTGTTTTTTTGCTGTATCGGTTCAGTTTTGCACAGCTTCAAATGCCTGCTGCAGATCGGCGATGATATATCGGTGTCTTCCAGACCGACTGCCAGACGGATCAGGCGATCCGAGAAGCCGGCGGTCTTGATCTCTTCTTTCGTGCACATGGAGTGCGTCATGGAAGCCGGATGCTGGATGAGCGTCTCGCAGTCGCCAAGGCTGACGGCCAGCGCGCACAGATGCACGTGGTTGAGCACCTTCTTGGCTTCCTCGAAGCTGCCCATCTCGAACGAGACAACGCCGCAGAATCGCGTCATTTCGCGGACGGCCACGGCGTGATCGGGATGGTTCTCCAGACTGGGATAGAACACTTTCTGCACATACTTGGAGCCGGCAAGGAAGTCCACCACTTTCTGCGTGTTTGCGCAGACGGCGTCCATGCGCACCTTGAGCGTCTTGAGACCGCGCAGGATCAAAAACGCCTCCTGCGGCCCGAGCATTGCGCCCGTAATGTCCTTGAGTCTGACCATGCGGATCTGGTCCATGATCTCCTTGCGCGCCACCGAGAAGCCCGCGACCACGTCACCGTGGCCGTTGAGATACTTGGTCGCGCCGTGCACGACGACATCCGCGCCCAGCTTCAGCGGCTGCACCAACAGCGGCGTGGAAAAGGTATTGTCCACGATGACGAGACAGTCCGGATTCTGCGCATGCGCGTAGTCCGCGACGGCGCAAAGCGCCTGTATCAGCAGATCTATGCGCAGCTGCGCGCACAGATCTTCTCCGGCGAGATCGCGGCCGGACAGCCGCTGCCGTCGTATCGGTTTATGAGCCGGAAATACCAGGTCAACGTCGCCACGGTGGAAAGGCGTATGATCTGCTGGAGGCCAACGGTTATATCCGCCACTGTCAGGGCAGCGGGTGTTATGTCCTGCCGCTGGATAATTTCGAGTTCTTTGCCGACGGCGTGGTGCTCGACAGTTTTCAGGCCGGGCAGTCGGAGACCGGGCCGGTCTATGATTTTGCCACCAGCACGCCGCTGGCGACGCGGGAGGAGACGCGGCAATTTGTCGCGCTGGCCGACGAGCTCGCGCAGCAGCGGCCGGATGCGCTCCTGCGCTATCCGCCGACACGCAGGCGCTGCGGCAGCGTCTGGCCGCGCGCAGCATTTGCTGCGCCTGAGCTATGTCGGCTGCCCGCTGGAGCAGATACCGGAAGGGATACACTGTATCGACTGGGAAATCGACTGGCTGCTGGAGCACCAAGCGGCGTTGGAAATTTAGTTGAGGTATCTTGTTGCATATTTTGTGAACAAACATAGCGTCTTTTGTGAACGTTAGCACTCGATGCTTGACAGTGCTAAAAAACGTGCTATGATGAAGACGATCGATGAGGGAGGAACTCCAGAGGGCCTCCGGAGATCAGGCATTGTTGTACAAACGGTAACAGAGTTCGCCAACGCGTGGAGTTTTTCCCCAGCGCCTACGAAAGGTATGAATGGAGGAATGACTTATGTTGCCGAGCATTTTTGGTGAAAACCTGTTTGATGATTCGCTGTCCGATTTCTTTGATTTCGGCCGTATGATGCCGCAGGTCAGCAGTGAGCTGTATGGCAAGCACGCCAGAAATCTGATGAAGACCGATGTCCGCGAACTGGACGGCTCGTACGAACTGGACGTGGACCTGCCGGGCTTCAAGAAGGATGAAGTGACGGTCGATCTGCAGGACGGTTACCTGACGATCAGCGCTGCCAAGGGTCTGGACAAGGACGAGTCCGATAAGAAGGGCAAGTTCCTGCGCCAGGAGCGTTACGCCGGCTCCATGAGCCGCAGCTTCTATGTCGGTGACGATGTGGAATCCGCAGATGTCTCCGCGAAGTTCGAGGATGGCATTCTGAAGATCAGCGTCCCGAAGGCTGCGCCGAAGGAGCTTCCGAAGCACACGACCATCACGATCGAGTAATATGCAGCAATGCAAGCGCGCCCCGGCCAAAATGGCCGGGGCGCGCTGCTTTTTAAAGGGATATCCCCGCCGATGCCTTTTCAGGCATCGGCGGGGATACGTCTGTTATGAACAACGGTTTCAGCTGCGTTTGCTGCGCCCTTGATCCTGGCAGCACGCTTGACCATGTAGGGGAGAATGGCTTTCATCTTGTCCTCGGAGCGGATCATCTTGGTCGCTTCCGGGTGATCGCGGCGCAGGTGGATGGCGTCAAACTCGCATCTGGTCGTGCACACGCCGCAGCCAAGGCAGCGGGACGCCTCCTTTTTGACCTGCTCTTCCGTGAACGTGCAGCGCGGGTCGCGGAACGTCTTGCGCGCTTCCGCGCCGGAGAGCGCCGCAGGCACCTGCCGTACCGGCGCGTCGAAGCACGCCGTCGGCAGGGCAACATTGCGCTTGTCCAGCTCGGGATACACGCGGCGGTTGCGGCCGATCGTCAGGCTCTGGCCCTCGTGCACGTAGCGGTGCAGGGAAATGGCGGCTTCCTTGCCGACGGCAATGGCGTCGATCACAAACTTCGGCCCGGTGGCCACATCGCCGCCAACAAAGATGTCCGGCTGTGCGGTCTGAAGCGTGAGGCCGTCGCAGATGTGGCCGCAGACGGCGGGGAAGTGGTTCTCTTTTTTTGATAAGCTTGAGCGCGTCCATGTAGCGGCCTTCGGTAACCATGCGGATATAGCCCTGGACGGCAATATGCGCCGGGCAGTTGCTCTTGCAGGGGGCGGTGCCGATGTCATAGCAGTTGGCGGACGGATTGTCGTCTCGGTAATTTTCGTTCCACATTTCCGGGCCCCATTTGGTCTCATCCGGCAGCACCTGCTTCGGATAGACGATCGGCCCCTCCTTCGTACACAGCTTCTGCCCGAGCTTGGCGGCGCCCGCCGGGCACACCTCGGCGCACTGACCGCAGGTAACGCACTTTTCCGGATCGATATGTGCGCGGTAAGCGGATGCGGACATATTCGGCGTGTTGAATAGCTGGCTGGTGCGCAGCGCGTAGCAGGAGCAGACGCAGCAGTTGCAGATGCCGTGGATCTTGTCCTCGCCGTCAATATTCGTGATCTGGTGCACAAAGCCGTTTTCCTCGGCGCGCTGCAGGATCTCCATGACCTCTTCGCGCGTTGCAGGGCGCGCTTTGTTGGTCTCGATGGCGTAGGTCGCCATGTCACCGACGGTAATGCATATGTCCTCTTCCAGATGGCCGCAGCCCTCATCGCGCTCTCTGCGGGACCGGCGGCAGGAGCAGGCGCCGATCGCATACTTGCCGTCGTACTTATCCAGCCAGTGCGACAGATGCTCCAGATCGACCGACTTCTGCTCTGACGGGATCGCCTTTTCGACCGGGACGGTACGCTTGTCGAGCTCACGTTCCACACCGACTGGATGCGCTATGACTGCTATGTAGACCTCAGCGGCGCCGTGCTTGGCGCGTTTCGGGAAAACTGGCTGCCGTTTCTGGGCGGCCTTGTGCTGGTCGTCGGGCTCTCGGCGCTGCGTTTGTCCGCGCTGGTCAACGACCTCGGCTTCGGCATCGGCACGGCGCTGTATGCGTTTGCGGCCGGGGCGCTGGCGATCTCGGCAATGGTGCTGCCGGGCATCTCCGGTTCGTCTCTGCTGATGTCGTGCGGACTCTGCCTGCCCGTGATCGCGGCAATGAAAGACCTGCTGCACTTTCAGTTCGGCCAGTTCTGGCTGCTGGCGGCGGTTGGGCTGGGCCTGCTCGCGGGCTTTGCCATTGCTCCGCATTGCATCCGCGGCTGGATGCGCAAAGCGCCGGGCGCCGTCACCTATGCCGTGTTGGGCATGATGCTCGGCTCTCTCTATGCGATCATCGTCGGCCCGACGACACTGAAGGTGCCGCAGCACGCTATGACAATATCTGATTTTCACCTCCTCTGGTTCGCGCTCGGCATTGCCGTGATGCTGGGCCTGGAGGCGCTGAAAAGGCGTGTGCAGAAGGCGCTGGCCCACTAATACGCAAATCTTCCGGGAACGCTTGACTTGATGCTGCAATCTGTTAGAATAAGTAGGCAATCCAAACAGAAAGGCAAGCAAGCTATGTTTCAACTGATTTGCAAAGACGGCCATGCGCGCCGCGGCGCGTTCACAACGCCGCACGGTACGGTGCAGACGCCGGTGTTCATGAATGTCGGCACGCAGGCGGCCATCAAGGGCGCGCTCTCGGCGGAGGATCTGGAGACGATCGGCTGCCAGGTCGAGCTGTCCAACACGTACCACCTGCACGTGCGTCCCGGCGACGAATTGATCCGCGACCTGGGCGGCCTGCACAAATTCATGACCTGGGAAAAACCGATTCTGACCGACAGCGGCGGATTCCAGATCTTTTCGCTGGCGCAGCTTCGGAAGATCACGGAAGAAGGCGTTGCCTTCAACTGCCATGTGGACGGCCGGCACATTTTCATGGGGCCGGAAGAGAGCATGCGCATTCAGGCCAATCTAGGCTCGGATATTGCGATGGCGTTTGACGAGTGCATCAAAATTCCGTCGCCATACGATTACGTCAAAAACTCCTGCGACCGTACGTATCGCTGGCTGCAGCGCTGCAAGGCGGCGCTCACGGATTACACCGGCCGTGACGATGCTGTCAATCCCGGCCAGGTGCTCTTCGGCATCAATCAGGGCACCATTTTTCACGATCTGCGCATTGAGCATATGAAGCGGATCGCAGACCTCGATCTGGCTGGTTATGCGATCGGTGGCCTCGCGGTGGGGGAGACGACGCAGGAGATGTATGATACCATTGCTGCCGTTGAGCCCTATATGCCGGCCGACAAGCCGCGCTACCTGATGGGCGTCGGCACACCGGGGAACATCATCGAATCCGTCGCGCGCGGCGTGGACTTTTTCGACTGCGTCATGCCGGCGCGCAACGGCCGCCACGGACATCTGTTCACGTGGTCAGGCATCATCAACATCAAAAACGAAAAATATCAGCGCGATGAGCAGCCGATCGACCCGCAGTGCGACTGCCCGGTCTGCCGGCGGTATTCCCGCGCCTATCTGCGCCACCTGTTCAAAGCGGAGGAAATGCTGGCCATGCGCTTTGCCGTAATGCATAATTTGTATTTTTATAATATGCTCATGCAGCGCATCCGCGCGGCGATTGAGGCAGGGGAGTATGAGGCGTTCCGGAAAAGTTACACATCCGTACTCGATATGCGCATTTAATGCTTGCATTTGCATAGGAAAGCAGATATAATATCTTTATCTTTATACGGAGGTAAAACCATGGGAAGCTCTGGCGGATATTCATCCATTATCATGATCGTTCTGATGCTTGTCATCTTCTACCTGTTCCTGATCCTTCCGGAGAAAAAGAAGAAGAAAAATAAGAAATAAGAGAAGGAATTTTAATGAAAAGATAAGATGAAAAAAATGTTTCAAACGATGTGGCTATTGGGTGTACTGGTCCTGATCGCTGCGTGAGGGGATCATTCCCGCTTTAAGTATGAGTCGGTGCCCGGAGATCCGTTGAATGCCCGGATTTATACTTTAGACAATGGCTTAAAGGTGTATATGACGGTCAATAAAGATCAACCCCGGATTCAGACCTATGTCGCCGTCCGCGCCGGTGGAAAGAACGATCCGGCAGAGACGACCGGGTTGGCCCACTATTTTGAGCACCTGATGTTCAAAGGAACGGATAGTTTCGGAACACAGAATTACGAACAGGAGAAACCGATGCTGGACCGGATAGAAGCTTTGTTCGAGGTATATCGGAAAACGACGGACGAGGCTCAGCGGACTGCTCTCTATCGTCAGATCGACAGTGTGTCTTATGAGGCCTCTAAGATCGCTATTCCCAATGAATACGATAAATTGATGGCGGCGATCGGAGCTACCGGGACAAATGCCTATACTTCTTACGACCAGACTGTTTTTGAGGAAGATATTCCTTCGAATCAGGTAGAGAACTGGGCTAAAATACAGGCCGATCGGTTTCAGCATCCTGTTATCCGGGGATTTCATACCGAACTGGAAGCTGTTTATGAAGAAAAAAATATGTCCCTGACCGAAGATAACCGTAAAGTGATCGATCAGGTGATGGCCGGTCTCTTCCCCCACCATCCTTATGGAACTCAAACCATTTTGTGAACACAGGAAAATCTTATAACATGGTCAGTGGGAAGTTAAATTCCAGAATATCTTGCGG